>Ga0247837_1000460_pt1 | contig 85769 bp, 66 predicted proteins | sample LaCtaG_2_FD_187115 | JGI IMG/M metagenome (GOLD analysis project Ga0247837, IMG submission 187115) | Freshwater microbial communities from meromictic Lake La Cruz, Castile-La Mancha, Spain - LaCruzMarch2015_14.5m | ecosystem: Environmental > Aquatic > Freshwater > Lake | place: Spain: Castile-La... | reverse complement strand
CATCGCGCGATCGCGCAGTGCGGGTTCAACGGGTAAGCGCGGCAGGCGCATACGTTCGTTGCCCCAACCAGCGCGCGCGGCTGCCAGTTTCACCAAATGGACGAACTGCGGTCCGGCATCCAGGCGCAAGAGTGGCAGGAACCAGCGATACAGTTCCTCCGCTTCTTCAAGGCGACCGTCGCGCGCCAGCTCAAAGAGGCGCACGCTTTCAGCGGGAAATCCGTTCACCAATCCTGCAATCCATCCCTCCGCGCCGGCGGCTACGCCTTCAAGCACCATGTCATCGATACCGATGTAGACGGCAAGTCGGTCTCCCATGCGCGCACGGATCGCAGTCATGCGGCGAATATCGCCACTGGACTCCTTGACGGCGTGCAGGTTGGGGAACTCATTGGCGAGCTCCTCAAGTTGCTCGGGGAGCACGTCGGTTCCATACGCCGGTGGATTGTTGTACAGCATGCATCCGAGCGGAGTGGCTGCAAACACCCGCGCAAAGTGAGTGCGTGTCTCGCGCCAGTCACCAACGTACGCATAGGGCGGAAGCACCATCAGTCCGCGACATCCACACGCCTGTGCGGCTTGGGCAATTTCTACCGCTTCACGCGTTCCGCATGCCCCTACTGCAGCCACCACGGGCAATACATCCCCAAGCACTTCAACAGCGCGCGTCCATAGCGATCGCTTCTCATCAAGAGAAAGCAGTCCGCCCTCGCCCAGTGAACCGGGTGTCACCAATGCATTACATCCGTGCTGCGCCATCCAGGCGATGTGCCGACCAAAGAGATCAAGGTCAATGGAATCATCGGCCTTGAACGGCGTGGTGATTGCGGGAAAGACGCCGTTCCAGTCGGCACGCTGCATGGGCTTTGATGATGTTGGCATAAGTGTCATAGTGATGAATGGGCAATCAGCGCACAGCGGACGGAACAATGCCGTGTCGATATGGATCGGTGGGATGGAGTAGCAGCGTTCCTTGCGCGGTTATCCAGGCTCGACCGCGGATGGTTGGCAATACGCCGCCTTGGGGCGCCCGCGCGTACCACGCGTCAAACACGCTGCCAATCAGGGATTCTTGGCGCCATACCTCGCCCGGCGCAAGCGTTCCGTGCGCTTCTAAGCACGCCAGTTTGGCACTGGTACCGGTGCCGCACGGCGAGCGGTCGTACGCGCCGCCCGGGCAGTAGACGAAACTGCGGCCGTGATTAGCCGGGTCTCGTGCCGGCCCAAGAAGTTCAACGTGATCAACCGGATACGAATTCACCATGCTCAAACCATCGCGCTCAAGTGCACGTTGAATGGCGCACGCCACGTGGTTGAGCGCGGGCAAATTGCGCAGTTCGATGGCTTCGCCGTGATCTTCGCACAGGAAGAATCCGTTACCACCCCAGGCAATGTCGCCGTGTACGGTGCGTCCATCATCAAGCTGAAGTGTCACGCCGGCGCGATGCACGAAAGACCGAACGTTTGCCACTTCAATGCCATCGGTTGCACCGGAAATCTGCGCTTCTACTACGCCAACTGGTGTCTCTAAACGCACTGGTCCAGGTGCAAGTTGGCCAAGGTGCGCCAGCGTGCGCACTACGCCAATGGTCCCGTGACCGCACATTCCAAGAAGCCCGGCGCTGTTGAAGTAGATGACACCCGTGGCACACGTTGGATCCGTGCTTGGAACCAGGAGCGCACCAACCAGCACTTCATTTCCGCGCGGCTCGCACACTACTGCGGACCGAAACCAGTCATGGTGGGCCGCCAAATCTGCGGCCATGTCTTGCACCGTTCGCCCGGCCAGCGCTGGCGCGCCCGCAATCACCACACGAGTCGGCTCGCCTTCGGTGTGGCTGTCCACGATGATGATTGCTACGGGCTCGCTCATTCGTGCAGGATAGGCAACCACGCCGTGCTTGCCCGGTAGGCTCTGCACTATGGATCGCCGATCATTCGTACACGCCGGACTCGCCGCCTCCACCGCCGCTGCGCTGAGCGGAATCAGTCAGGGCGCTGCGTCCAGTTCCGTCCATGCACCCGCCGCGCCTGCGCAAGAGCAACCTCCGGCACGGCGCGGTCGCATTCGCCAGAGCGTGTGTGCGTGGTGCTTTAGCGGCATGAGCCTCGATGAACTGTGTGAAATGGCGAAGGACGTGGGCATTGGTTCAGTGGAGTTGCTGTCCGAAGATCAACTGCGTGTTCCAGCCAAGCACGGCATCACTTGCGCGGTTGCCAATGGACCGGGCGGTATCACCAAGGGCTGGAACCGCCTTGAGAATCACGAGGAGTTAGTCGCCAAGAGCGAAGCGCTCCTGCCCAAAGTTGCCGCCGCCGGAATTCCGCAAATGATCGTATTCAGTGGCAATCGCGCCGGATTGCCGGATGCCGAAGGACTCAAGAACTGCGCCATCGGGCTGCGTCGCATCACACCACTTGCAGATAAATGCGGCGTCACTGTCATCATGGAACTGCTCAACTCCAAGGTTGACCATGGCGACTACATGTGCGACCGCACCGCGTGGGGCGTCGAGCTCTGCAAGGCGGTCGGCAGTGATCGATTCAAACTGCTTTACGACATTTATCACATGCAGGTCATGGAGGGAGACGTCATTCGCACCATCCGTGACAATCACCAGTACTTAGCGCACTATCACACCGCCGGGAATCCGGGCCGCAGCAACCTTGATGACACTCAGGAACTCAACTACAAGGGGATCACGGAAGCCATCGTTGCCACCGGCTTCAAGGGCTGGTTAGCTCAGGAATTCATGCCTCGTGGCGATGCCCGCACTGCTCTCGCGGCGGCGGTTCGCATCTGCGATGTCTGAACCCCGGTATCCTTGACCGCCTCGCACCCCCTGCACAAAGCACACACCGATGCCCAACCCAGATTCAACCGGATACAACGAAGCAGACCGCCAGTTCCACGAGAAGGATCAGCAAATCTTGCAGTCCATGCGTGCAGGGCTTGATGCCCGCCGCGCTGCAGCGCAAGCAAGCGCTCAGAAGGCCGCACACTGGATGTGCTGCCCCAAGTGCGGCAACAAGATGAAGGAAGTTCCGCTCGGTGGCGTGCTTGTTGATCAATGCACTAGCTGCGGCGGCGTGTACTTCGATGCTGGTGAATTCCAAGCCATGGCAAAGCACCAACGCACCACCTCACCCATGCTTGAGAAACTCTTCTCTTGGATGCCGTCATGGGGCGTTGGCGCCGATTCACGGGCGTCTTGATCGCACGGCGAACTCGCGAGGCACCATAGCCCTAGTGTGGTGCGTCATTCAAAGCAAAGCACATCAGCCCGCCGAAGATGGCGGGCTGATGGACGTCTTTAACTCAGCACGGCTCAGAAGCGACCGGTGGTGTTCACCGTGTCGTACGGCGTACCGCCTGGCATCTCCATCAACCAGAAGCGGCTCCACTCGTCAGCGAGTGCGCGGAAGTTCTGGTTGTAGATCATCGAGTCATTCTGACGGCGACGGTCCCATGATTCAAACTGACCGTTGAGGTCCGGGGTCGGGTTGCTGGCGATGCTGTCGAAGGAGATCAAATAGGCATCGTTGCAGGTTTGGTCAAGCTCGGCGACCTTCTTGGTGGTCTCCGGCGAGAGCGGCTGCTTCGCGTTCTTGTCTGATCCCTCTTCAAGAGCAACCAACTGCCGCTGCTGGGTCAATGAATTGCGCAGCGCATGCGGCAAGGCCTCCACGCGGGAGTCACTTTCGCTCAGCGTGTACCAATGCTCGCTGGGGAGCTTCTCGGTGCGATACAGCTCCGTGGGCTGGGGCGCGTAGCAGCCCCCAACAACCATGACGGTCATCATGGCTGACATCAAGGCCGGCGCTGCAATGAGCTTGGCGGCGGACAGGGTGAGTTTCAAGGCGGAGTGCTTGCTTGACATCTTCATACTGATTCCTCTGCGTTCGACCCGCAAACCGATCTGCCGGAGCGGGATTGGCAGAATAGCCGAACCCGATTCTGGCGGTTGGATCAGGCATTCCTACGGCGGCCGCCGACCGACGGATCCCGCAAATATGCCGAGAAATACCGGTGTCGGCGTCAGATTTCAATAACTTCAAAGCGCTTGGGCTGGGTCACCGTACAGCCACCGATGCCGGTCAATGCTTGGGCAAGCACGCCCCGCTGGCGGTCCTCACCATGGGTGAGCACCACCCGGGGCGCGGCAGGCTTTTTGGACGTCCCCATGAACCATTCGATCAAACCCCCCTGTCCGGCATGCGCGCTGAGCCCGCCAACGGTGCGAACGTCAGCCCGTACCACCACGTCCTCGCGGAAGATCCGGACTGTCTTGGCTCCATCGACCAGTTTCCGACCGAGCGACCCGTCCGCCATGAAGCTGGTGAGTAGCACCTGCACCCCGCGCCGCCAAAGATTGTGACGCAAGTGATGCAAGATGCGACCACCATCACACATGCCGCTTCCAGCGATCACGATGGATGGATCCCAACTCTCATTCAAATCGCGACTCTGCTGCGGTGTCACGCACAAGTTCACGTTTGCAAATTCGCGCCGCGCTTGCCCACTACGCGCCAGCCCGCGGGACTCATCGTCAAAGTCGTCCGGAAATTTGCTGTAGATCTCTGTGGCGCGGATGGCCATCGGACTGTCAAGATAAACCGGCACCACTGGCGATCGCCCATCGCGAGCAATCTCTGCAAGCACATGCAACAATAATTGGGCGCGACCAACTGCGAAACTTGGCACCAGCACTTTGCGCTTCTGCCATGCGCTTTGCTCAAGAATCGCCCGCAATTCCGCAAATGTCTCATCAGCAGGTCGATGGTCACGATCTCCGTACGTGGACTCTAAGAACACCAAGTCGGCGGGCGGACACGGCACAGGGTCGCGAAGGATGGGCATGCACTTCTGACCAACATCACCAGAGAACACGACAGTCTTGGTGGTGCCGCCTTCAGTGACGCGGAGTTCAACACTTGCAGACCCAAGAATGTGTCCGGCATCTTGAAATCGCGCGGTGATGCCATCGGCCACTTCAATCCATTGTTCGTATTCATGGCCGCGCATGCGCGAAACGATGGCGTCCACTTCGGCGGTTCCATAGAGCGCCACTGCGTCTGGCGTTGCCCCGGTCCGTTCTTTCCAGCGGTTTTCACGGGCAGCGTCGCCCTCTTGGATCTTGGCAGAGTCACGCAAGATCAATTCCGCCAACGCACAACTTGCATGCGTGGCGTGCACCGCACAGGCAAGACCAGTCAGTAGCGGCAGCCGACCAACATGGTCAAGATGCGCATGCGTCAACACCACCGCATCAAGGCGAGCAGGAACCACCGGGTCAATTTCACGATTCTTTTCGTCACCCGCGCCGCGGCCCTGGAACATCCCAAAGTCAATGAGCACGTTGGCACGCGCGGTTTGCACCAAGTAACCACTACCAGTGACCTCGCCCGCGGCTCCAAGGATGGTGATCTGCATACGGTGAGATTACGCCGCCGGCCAGCGCGCTGCAGGAATGATCGCGGCGCCCGGTCCGGATGAAACGCGCTGCCATCCCGCCGGGCGCTTGAATCGACGCTCAAATCCCGCAGCGATGCGTTCGCCGATACCGGTTCGTGCCGCGTCTGCCAACACGATCACGGATCCGCCAAATCCGGCACCGGTGAGGCGCGCGCCGTACACCCCGCCGGCGGTACCAAGCGCACGCGCTTCATCAACGAGCGCGTCTAGCTCGGGCGTACTCACCGCAAAGTCATCGCGCAGGGATTGATGACTCTGCGCCATAAACAAACCAAAGAGTTCCATGTCGTCGCGACGAAGCGCGTTGGCTGCCAGTTGCACACGTTGGATTTCCCGCACTACGTGACGAGCGCGGCGTTCAAACAGTGCTGGCAACTTCAGCGTGCGAAGTTTGGTTTCGTCCAAATCGCGCAACATGCCAACGCCGGCGGCACGTGCGGCGTCTTGCACTTCATGCCGGCGCTCCGCATAACGACCATCGGACAGCGAACGGTGAACGCCAGAATCAAATACCAAGAGCGCCACGCGCGAAGCTGGCGGAAACGGCACAAAACGCACATCAAGCGACCGACAATCGATGAGCATGGCATGATCGGCACGCCCAAGTGCGGAGGCCAACGGGTCCAAAATGCCGCATGGAACGCCGCCGAATTCTGACTCCGCCTCTTGACACATACGCGCCAGAGGAATGCCAAAGAGCGGCGCCGAAAGCACCTCTGCCACAGCGGTTGCCAATGACACCGTGAGCGCCGCACTTGAACTGAGACCAGCGCCCAGCGGAACATCGCTTGCAAATGACATCTCCAGCGGTGGCACGCGAACCCCCTCGCGTGCGAATCCCGCTAACACACCAAGCGCCAAGTTCGACCACGCAGCAGCACCGGTCGCACGGGGCGCAGTAGACGCCCCGGCGGGATCCGGCAACTCCGCAAGCGATTGCAAATCATCGCTCCACGCGCGCCATCTGCCATCGCTTGACACGCGCACTGCAGAAACGCAGTCGCGGTCAATGGACATAGGAAGCACTAACCCATCGGAGTAATCCACATGCTCGCCAATGAGAGTGACGCGCCCCGGCGCCCGCGCCAAGACGGTCGGGCGGCCACCAAAGCGCCTCGCGAAGCTCTCAAGAGCGCGCACAGCAACCGGAACTTTGGTGGTAGCGGACATTCTGTGCAGGATACGCCGCGACCAACAGTTGCTTGCGCACATCACCCCATGCGCGGCTAAACTCATCGCCCCATGAAGGAACTGATCGCGGCACGCGGACTTCGTAAATCCTTTGGTTCGTTCGAAGCGGTTCGGGGGATCGATCTCATCGTTCCTGCCGGGCAGGTGTTGGGATTCCTTGGGCCAAACGGCGCAGGAAAGAGCACCACCATGCGCATGCTCACCGGATTTCTTGAGCCCACCGCCGGCACCGTCACCCTGGACGGCATTCCGCTTGCCGATGAACCGATTGCTGCCAAGCGCACCTTCGGATACCTGCCCGAAGGCGCGCCTGCCTACGGCGACATGCGCGTCGAAGAGTTCTTGAACTTCGTGGCACGTGCGCGCGGCTATGTGGGCGCGGATGCGCGGTCACGCGTCGATCGCTCCATTGAACGCCTGCATTTAGAACCCTATCGCCGTCAATTGGTAGACACGCTTTCCAAGGGATACAAGCGACGTACCGGGCTGGCGCAAGCGATTCTGCATGACCCACCGATCCTGGTACTTGATGAACCGACCGATGGGCTTGATCCAAATCAGAAGCATGAAGTACGCGAACTGATCCGCCGACTCGGCGACGACCGCGCCGTGGTGCTTTCCACCCATATTCTTGAAGAAGTGGAAGCAGTGTGCACGCGCGCAGTGATCATCAACGAAGGCCGGGTTGTCTTTGACGGCACGCCAAAGGCGCTCGACGCCAAGGCTGCCGCCAACGTCACCAGCAACCGACTTGATCATGTGTTCCGCATGCTCACCACCAGCGACATTGGTGGCGCCCCGCGCACAAAGGCAGCATCACGATGAACTCCCCTGCACGCATCGCAACCATCTTTCGCCGGGAATTTGCGGCGTATTTCACCAGCCCATTGGCAGGCATCTTCTTGGTGATCTACCTGTTCATGTCTGCCGTGCTCACGTTCCAAATGGGCGGCTTGTACGAACGCGGCCAGGCGGACCTGCGGCCGTTCTTTCAAGTGCAGCCGTGGCTGGACTTGTTCTTGGTACCCGCGCTCAGCATGCGGCTCTGGGCCGAAGACCGACGCACTGGAACAATCGAGCTGTTACTGACTCTGCCATTCTCCGTTCGTGACTTGGTGCTTGGAAAGTTCTTGGCAGCGTGGGCGTTTGCTTGCGTGGCGCTGGCACTCACTGCGCCGTTGTGGATCACGGTGGCATGGCTCGGCAGCCCCGATCACGGAACCATTCTTGTTGGATATATCGCCAGCGCACTGATGGCTGGCACATTTCTTGCCATTGGCGCATTTCTCTCAGCATTCACCAAGAACCAAGTGATTGCATTTGTGCTCAGTGGCGTGGCATGCTTCTTGCTGATGGTCATTGGTTTCCCCATGCTGCTTGACTTTGTAAGTGGCTGGCTGCCGCGCACCGCGGTGGAGGCCATTGCAGCGATGAGTGTCTTAACGCACTTTGAAAGCATGATGCGCGGAGTCCTGGACGGCCGCGATGTTCTGTATTTCGTGTCAGTATCGGCGGCGTTCTTGTTCTTGAACGGGATCGTGGTCGAATGGAAGAAGGCGGAGTAGCACCAATGGCAGGACGCACCGAAACTCGACGTAATGCACTCTTGACTATCGCCGCTGTATCAGTGGGCGTAGTCGCGCTGAACACGGTGATCGACATCACCGTGCCGTTCCTTCGCGCTGATTTGACGCAAGACCGGCTGTACAGCACCAGTAAGGGTGTTGATAGCACCCTGGCAACACTTGATGAGCCGGTGCGCATCGATTACTTCTGGACGCAGGAGGGTTCCAAAGATCAACCGCTGATTCGCGCGCACGGGCAGCGAGTGCGGGAGTATCTGGAAGAGCTCCGGCAGCGTTCCAACGGCAATCTGGAAATTCGATTCATCGACCCTGAGCCGTTCAGCGAAGCGGAAGATGAAGCACGTGCAGCGGGATTGCCCGCTCTGGCCGTTGACGGCAGTGGTCGAACGCTGACGCTTGGACTGGTTGTACGCGGGCCCACTGATCGCAAGGAGACGCTGCCCTATCTCTCGCCAGAGAATGAGCCACTCCTTGAGTACGAATTGCTTCGTGCAATTTCCTCGGTTGGTCGCCCTACCAAGCCGAAGGTGGGTCTGCTGAGCAGCATGCCGCTTGAAGGCGGGGCTGATCCGCGCAACCCGATGATGCAGAAGGGGCCGCCGGTGGTCATCCAGCAGCTTGGCGAGCAGGCCGATGTGGTGCCGATTGACGCCACCGCTGACAAACTTCCCGATGGCATCGCGGCACTGATGATTGTGCAGCCGCGCAAGTTCACTGAAGGCATGCTGCGCGCCATTGACGCATGGGCGATTGCCGGGAAGCCGCTGCTGGTTCTGGCCGATCCATACGCGGAAACCGACAGCGGCCCCGACGCAAGCGCGATGGGCGCCAAGCGTGGCGGCACCACCTATGACATGGGTCCCCTCCTCAATGCGTGGGGCGTGGATATTGCCAAGGACATGGTGGTTGGTGACATCACTCATGCCACGCGCATTCGCGCGCCTTCCAAGAACGGCGGCATGCGTGAACTTGATTACCCAGCATGGCTATCGATGACGCGGGAAACATTTACTGCCAACGATCCGTTGGTCGGCGGGCTGCAGGCGCTGAACTTCATGAGCGCCGGAGCCATCGTGCAAGTTCCTGGCAGCATGTCCAAGGTGGAGGCACTGGTCAAAACCGGCGAGAAATCGCAGATGATTCAAGCGCTCAAGCTTGGATTCTTTGGTGACCCCGAACAGCTCCTCAAGGACTTCAAGTCAGATGGCACACCAAAGATCTTGGCGGCGCGTATCACCGGCGAGATCGTTTCTGCATTCCCATCTGCAGACGGGGTTGCCGCCAAAGGCAAGGCCAACATCCTGCTGTTTGCTGATGCGGATCTACTTTCAGACGACACATGGGTCATTGATGACCGCAGTGCTGGTGTCAACGCCGGTAAGCGTGCTATTGCAGACAACGGTCCAATGATTCTCAACGCCGTTGAACTGGCGGCTGGCAATCCTGCGCTCGCGCAGATTCGCGCGCGCGGGCAATTCCGTCGCCCCTTCACGGCGGTGGAAGACATGCGCAAAGAAGCCGAAACAAAGTTCATTGCGCGCGAGAAGGAATTGCAAGAAGAGATTCAGCGCACCGAATTGCAAATCGGCGAATTGCAGCGCGAACGTACCGCGGAAGGTGTGCAACAGATCGTTCTGACGCCGGAACAGGCGCAGCGCATTCAGGAGTTGCAGACGCGCATGACAGCCGCGCGAAAGGAACTGCGGCAAGTGCAACATGACCTGCGGCGTGATGTTGAATTGCTGGGGACCCGAATTCTTGTACTCAATGCGGTCGTGTGGCCGCTGGCCGTGGCCATCGTTGCGCTCGCTTGGTACATGGTGCGCGGGCGTACCAGCCGCCGGGAGGCAGTGCAATGAGCCAAGGAATCATGCGGAAAAATCGAGTCATTGGAATCGCTGTTGCAGCGTTTGCACTCTCCGGGGCGGCATTCCTCATGGCGCGCAGCCGCGACATGACTCCCGAGCGCGCGCGTGGTTCCGCGCTGGTGGCCGGCCTGGAGTCGCGCGCTGCTGAGATCGGCGCTATTGAGTTGTTGCGCGGCAATGCAACGGTGCGGATTGAGCGGCTTGCTGGCGATCGTTGGGTGGTTGCCACCAGCGATGCCTATCCAGCGCGAACAGAACTGGTGCGGGCACTCCTCGTCAGTATCGGCAGCTTGACGATTGATGATCGCATGACTGCAAAGAAGGATCGGCACAGTGAGCTTGGGCTCGCGTGGCCTGATGATTCAGGGAAGGCGCGCTTGGTTCGCTTCCTGGCCACCGCGCCGGGCGCTGAACCAGTCGCAGAGGTCATTCTTGGCGACGAGCGATTTGCTCCGGACGCCGTGTTTGCGCGGTTGCCCGCGCAAGATCAAACGTGGCGAGCACTGGGACGCGTGCAGGTTCCCGCTGATGCACTGGCGTGGATTGATCGGACGCTGGTGTCACTGCCGAGCGGAGAAACGTTGTCCGCATCGATTGCAGGACTCACCGCCACGCCAAGCCCGAATGACCCGGGTCCGCAACCGGGGATGCCACGCATGCCTTGGGGCATTGCCGTGATTGAACCCGAGCGCGAACACTGGAGCGTGGAGCAAGTTGATTCGGCAAAGACCGGGCTTCCGTCGTTCTTAGAGCGATTGGAAATCGATGGCGTTCGACGCGCACGCACCGATATCGCCCCGGAACCACAATGGTCGCCAAGCTTTGACACGCGCGCCGCGCTCGTCACCATCAACGGGCATGCCGAGGCCGACGGTGTGTGGTTCACGCTGAGCGTGCTACCGCGCCCGGGAGCACCAGTACCAACGCCAGCGAAACATGATGGCGACCCCTTCGTGCCGGACTGGCCTGCCCTTTCCGAAGCCTGTGATGGATGGGAGTACAAGATGCCGGCGTGGAAGGCCGACACTCTGCGGCGGATGCGCGCCCCTGCGCAGGATCCGGGCACAGAGCCAACGACGCTCCAACCGAGCACCCTGGGCGACCCGCGACGCTGAGGACGGAGACCCGCGATGCGTGACTCGGGCACTCCGGGACGCCGAACGGCGCTGCGCGTGGCTACGCGCGGGTCGCCGCTACGCGAAATGCGTGCTTCCCGGACCTCACTGATCAATTCCGTGGAATCACACCAAAACTTTAACGTAAATGGGACCGAAATGACCGGAAGACCGGGAACGTCCTTGACTCGTGCCCCCGGATTCCCGATGGTGTTCTCGGATACATGCTGGGCTTGCCAACAACGTGCGTTGCGGGAAAGGTGCTTGGCTGACTGGAGGGCACATGGGAACAGCTATTCGTCATCGTTTGCGACCCATGGTGTATGGCAGCCTCGTTGGTCTCGCTTTCGTTACTGGATTGGTGATGATCGTCCGCGATCTGCGCCTTGATCGTGCGCCACAGCCAACCAGCACCGAACTACAAGCTCGCGCCGATGCGGATGCCGATGCCGTCGATGCGCCACAGACCGCCCTGTTTTTGCGAGATGCAACCCGAGCCACTCGCGATGAAGTGACAAACGCGGTAGCCCCGGTGCTGCAACACACGGAATCGTTAACCCATCGCCCTGGCGTTGTTGCCGCCATCCTTCGTAACGACACTGCGCTTCTCCGGCAGATTGCCAACGAAGAAATTCGACGGTCGGGCACAGTGGATGCATTGGCATTTGTGGACGCAGACGGTCGGCTCTTGGCGGTGAATTCGGTGGATATCCACGGAACCCCATTTCCGGCAGCGCGCATTGATCTACTGATGAAACAAGACGTTTCGCAGCGTCCCGTGGTGAGTGCTTGCCTCCATTCAGACTCGCCCGTTCCGATTCTGGAATTTCAAACCTCTTGCGATTTCACCAGGATCTTGTGGGATTCAACCGGACTCTCCGTCGCGTGCAGCGCGCAAGTCATCGACGAAACTACCGGCCGATGCATTGGGCTGGTGACCACGCGCATTCGATTTGAACGTATTGAGGCTCTGATTGAAAGTGAGGAATCGCCTGGTATCGACTTGGTCATTGTGGACGGCACTGGTCATGCCCTTGATGAACATGCGCAGCGCGGCGAAGTTGGGATCACCATCCCGACTAAGGCGCTCGCGGGTCTGGTGGGATCGCTCGATGGATCAGAAGCAAAATGCTCCAGCGTTTCTACATCCGGGCAGATGGCGTGCGCGTTCCCACTGAGCGGTCTACGCACCGTGAAGGGCGGCAACGTATTTGTCATCGGGGTTGCCCAGCCACGATTGATCGCTGCGGAAGTTGGTCACGGGCAATTGGTCACTGCGGCATCAACAGCCATGATTGTTGGTCTGGCAGGCCTGTCAGGCGTACTGCTGGTGCAAGCGCGCAGCCAGCGCAAGGCCAGTCTGGCATTGGTCACCGCGCGCAACGATGCGGATGCAGCCAGCCGTTCTAAGACTGAGTTCCTGGCAAACATGAGCCATGAAATTCGCACACCAATGACCTCGATCATTGGCTTTGTTGATCTCCTTGCCGATCACGGCGATGGCCAAGCAAATGCACCGACGCGCGATGAGGCGGTGGAAACAATCCGTCGAAATGCGCGGCACTTGCTCTCACTCATCAATGATGTCCTTGATCTTTCCAAGATCGAGGCTGGATACATGCGAATGGATCGCCAGCGTGTTCGCACGCTTGATCTGGTGCAAGATGCGCTGCGCCTCATGGATGACCGCGCTCGGCAGAAAGGCATTGCACTTCGCCTGGTCATGGATGGAGATGTGCCTGAATCCATCAGTACGGATCCAACACGCCTGCGCCAAGTGCTGATCAACCTTCTTGGTAACGCAGTGAAATTCACTGACCAAGGCGCGGTCACCTTGACCCTGCGTCGGCTTGACGACGCACAGGACAAACTTGCGTTTGAGGTGGCCGACACCGGCATCGGTATGACCCCCGAACAACTTTCGCGCTTGTACCAACCGTTTGTGCAGGCCGACAGTTCCACAACCCGTCGATACGGCGGAACCGGTCTTGGGCTGGCGATCACGCGGCGCTGCATCGACATCATGGGCGGCGCCATTTCCGCGCGCAGCGCCCCTGGTAGCGGCACTACCTTTGAATTCACCATTGACACCGGCGACCTCACCGGAATTCCAGCGGCGCGCCTCCGTTCCAATGAAACCAAGGAAGGCAGCAGCGTGCTTCGACTTCCGTCCGCGGTTCGGCAGCCGCTCTCCGGCATTCGGGTCTTGCTCGCCGAAGATGGAATTGATAATCAACGACTGATCCGCTTTCACCTGGAACGCGCCGGGGCAAATGTGGAAATTGTTGACAACGGCGCCAAGGCAGTTGAAAGGGTTCAGGATTCCTCACGGATGAACCGGCATGATGTGATTCTCATGGACATGCAGATGCCCGTCATGGACGGCTACGAAGCGGTGCGCCGACTGACCGCCGCTGGTGAACGCACGCCAATCATTGCGCTCACCGCGCATGCCATGGCGGGCGACCGGGAAAAGTGCTTAGAAACCGGCTGCCACGATTACCTGTGCAAGCCAGTCGACGCACGTGCATTGATTTCGGCCATTCGGCATGCGATTGCTCCTGGTGCCACTGAATGCACCATGGTCCGTCGCCCGGACGAGACGGCGAGCGAGATCTTGAATCGGTTTCCGGATCAGGCTCCCCCACACGCGGCCGCGGGTTGATTCCTTGCTGCATTGACCGCAGTCCGGCGCGCGCACTAACCTACGCGCCATGACTACTAGCCATCCCGTGCGACGCATTGCGATCATCTGTGTTGTTTCAGTGGCGGCACTGGCTGCCATCGGCTGGTTTGCGCGCGACGTGATTGCCGCATCAATTGCGCGCAGTGTTGCAACCCGACTGTTGGGAGTGAACGTCGAGATTGATTCGGTGCACCTGGATGTCTTCGGTTTAGCTGTGGAAGTAAAGGGTTTACGCGTTGCCAACCCTGCAGGCTGGGGCACCCCGCTGCTCTTGAACGCCGGAAGTATCGCCGTGCGCGTCTCTGGCGAAAGTAACAGTCAAAAACTCATCGTGGACAGTGTGGCACTGAGCAAGGTGTCGATCTGGTTCATCCGCGACGGAGACAGAAACAACGTGGCCGACGTGGTTGCCAATCTCTCCAAGGGCGATTCCAGCGAGCCGAAGGCCGCCGAAACAAAGACCACGCCCGGGATGGATCTCCTGCTCCGTGCACTGTTGTTGGAAGATGTGAATGTCTATTACACCGAGCGATCAAAGATCGTTGGCGACATTCCGGTAGCCGTCCATCTGAACCGGGTGGAGGTGAAGAACATTGACGGCAAGACCGCGGGCAAGGGACTAGCAGAACAACTGGTTGGGCAGGTCTTTGAAGCCGTGGTGGTGGCGGTCATGGCCGAATCCGGCAACAACCTTCCGGCAGTGCTGCGCGATCCCATCAACGGGGCTGTTCGATCTGGCGGCCGGCTCGGTGCCTCGGCGGTCAACATGATGAGCGAGGCGGCCTCGAAGGGCGGAAATGCCGTTGGGGGATTGCTGCAGGGCATTGGCGATGCCATCACCGGCGGCAAGAAAGATGGCAGCAAGAAGGATGGCGGCAAGTAACCCCGCTGTCAGCCACCCTGACCCGCGCTTTCGCTGAAGGAATCCGGCAGAACTTGCCGATATCCGAACAGTACCCAACCTTCTTAGGAGAACGCCATGCGCATGGACTCGCGCTTCGCTGTCGGAACCGTCATCGCCACCCTTCTGTGCGGCTGCGATGCACCCACCATGCAGTCACGGATTACTGACTCGATCGGCACGCTCTCCCACGTGCAGTCATCGCCGAATCCCGTGGACTCGGAAATCTTCCGCGAGGCACGCGGTATTGCCATCGTCGACGAAACCCAAGCTGGACTAGTGATCAGCGGCGCGGGCGGTGACGGGCTCTTGTTGCGCCGCACCAGCACCGGCTGGTCCGCACCGTGCGCCATCAAGGTGCAAGGCTTCGGAGTCGGCCTCACCATTGGCGGCGAAGGACGCAGCGTGGTCATCGTGTTCTCCACCGATGCTGCTCTTGATCAATTTGTTGCCGACGGCAGCTACTTCCTCGCGCAAGCGCAGGGTGCCTTTGGCGAATCGTATAGTCGCACCAGCGATCCGGTTCAGAAACGCGATCAAGTGCGCGTCTGGGCTGTCGCCGGCGGCGTCTACGGAACGTGCGCCCTCGGCAGCATCGGCTTCAAGATCGATCACGAAGCGAATGTTGCGGCGTACGGTGCAGGTATCTCCGAGTGGGACATTCTTGACGGCAAGGCCACAGCACCAGTCGGAATGTCCGCGCTCGCTTCAAGGATCGACCGAATCACCGCACCGGTTGATGTTGGACCAAAGCAGCGGATGCGCACGGAAACAACGCCTGCGGACACAGAAGCCGCAAGCCAGTCCAAAGCGTCATCGGTGCAAGGCGACTGAGCCGCGCTCGAGCCCGGCCCACTCCAGGAATTCACGCATCGCACGCACGGTGCCGGCGAAGTCATCACCGAATACAACATGACCGGCGCCAGGTATCAGCGCCGTGCGGCCCTGTGGCATTTCTGATGCAAATACGCTGAGCATGGATGGGTCGGTCACCGCGTCGGCCGTTCCGAACACCACTAACGTCGGCGCACCAACCGCGCCCATGCGACCGCGCAGTCCATCACTCAGGAACGGCTTGATCGCCTCCACAATCAGCAACGTCTGCGGGCGACGGGCGATCGCCATATCGGCAAACCAACGACGAAACGGCGCTGGCACCGCGGGTGGTCGCACAAACACCAAGTTCATCACACGATCGAAATCCTCGCTACTGGCGATATCAAGTGGATTTGCTCCATCAGCAACGCGGCGCATGAAGTCGTTGACAACCGGCGCCTCCACACCGGCGGGCGCAAGCATGATCAGCCCGTCCACTCGCTGCGGGAACTCGATCGCCAACTCGCATGCGATCGCCGCACCCATGGAGGAACCCACCATGGTGGCATGCTTGATCCCCATCGCAGTCATGAACGAATCAACCGAGCGCGCGTAAAACGCACCATCATGGTGCTCCCCTTGGTGATACGCGTGACCGCCAAAGCCTGGTAGATCCGGCGCAATGGTGTGCCACCCATGCTTGGCGAACGGAGCCGAAAGTTCCATCATGGCGTCCTTACTTGCCCCGAATCCGTGCAAGAGCAGCAACACCGGACCGTCCGAAGGTCCCGCGTCAAGGTACGGCCACTGATAGCCGTCAACAGTGATGTAACGCGACGTGATATCAAGCCGCATGTATGCGGCTTGGCGCAACGGAATCACAATGATGCGCGGATCAATCCACCAGCCGTACGCGGTGACTGCGAGCAGTGCCGCAACGCAACAACTCCCGCCCAGCACTGCACGACGGACCCACTTACGCGCCGTGCCCAACGCTGGAATCACGGGGCCTCGCTGCGTATCGTGCCGGCGGAGGCGCTATTCGGAACGGTCTTTCCAGGTGCGCCATGGATGGCACTCACCGTGGTCAGCAGCTTCTGCGCCACTGCACGCTCTGGCTCACGGGCAACCGCCTGTTCAAACATCGCTAGCGACTCTTCCAAGTGGCCCGCATTGTGTGCGCTGGCACCAAGGAACATGTACCCGTCTGCCATTTCTGGATGACGCCGCACCAGGTCTTCGCCGCACTCACGGAGCCGTCCCCAATCACCAATGCGCCACGCCGCGTGACCCAAGAGCAACATGGTGCGACCGTGTGGGTCGTTGTCGTCGTGAATAGCAAGCAAGATGTCCCGGGCTTCTTCCGGCCGGCTCACCAAGATGAGATTGCGTGCCTTCAATCGCGCCAGGTCAGGCCTGCCGATGCGGCTTGCCAGCACTGGATCTTCAAGCGCGGCAATGGATCCGTTCCAGTCGCCCTTGGAGTAGCGAGCAAACGCCAACTCTTCGATCAATTCTGGCGATGCTGTTTCACGCATGGAAACACGCTCAAGCAGCTGCGCGCAGCGATCATCGTCGCCGCGCATCTTGGAAACATCCGCGCGCAATCGATCAATGACTGGGCTGAATTCAAACTTTTTCTCAACAGCCGTCAAGCGCGCGTCAGCCTCGTCATGACGCCCCATGAGCGTCAACATCTCAATCTCCGCGGCCACAAAGTGAATCTTGGTGGGCTCGAGTTCAGCAGCTTTGGCATACGACTCCAGAGCCTTGTCATTCTCACGCCAGCGCTGATACACGATGCCCAAGAAGTAGTACGGCTCTGGCTTCTTTGGGTCAAGATCAACAGCCGCTTGGAACGCATCACGCGATTCGTCAATGCGGGTCATCTCATGAAGGATGCGCCCGCGCAACAGCTGGTACGAAGACTCCTTCGGGAAGCGAGCAATGGCGCGATCGATGTGCCCAAGCGCTGGCTCAAACTGTCCCGATTGGAACGATTGACGTGCTTGGTCGTATGCAATCTGCGCTCCGGCACGGTCATACCGGCCACGTGCTTCGTTACGAACCTGCTGCGAACGCGGCGCGCCGCATCCCGCTGCAAACAGCGTGGCAGTAGCAAGTGATCCAGCCAATAGGCAGTGAATAAATTTGCGATTCAACGGTTTGGCTCCTGAGTTGGGCGCGCAGTCTTCTCACGACCAGATTCACGGGGCAACGGCGGCGCCTCAAGATCCGGTAGTGGAAGTGGGTCAAACGGCGAGTAGTCGTCATCTACAGTTGGCGGAATGTCCTTCTTCAAGTCCTCTGGCTTAGGCGGCGTCACCCAACCCTTGGAGTACTTAAAGGTGTCAGACAGCGGCACGCCATTAAATGGCTGGCGCTGTGTTGGATCAAGCAAGTCAATCGCATCAAGCTCCGTGCGGTACTGGTCCTTGTGATCGGTACGGATGGATTCGCGCAGCGCAATCATCGAAGGCGAATTCTTCTGCGTTCGCAGCGCCTGATCCACATAGTAAAGCGCAGTGGATCGATCGCCTTCCTTCCACGCTTCAAGTGCTTGCAACTGGTAATTGCCCGCCAAGTGTGATTCAGAGAACGGCAGCAAGCCAGCACGCCCACCAACGCGCGCTGCTTCTGATGTTCGAAGCGCCATGTCGCCAGCCTTGTAGTCCTGGGCGTCTTCCACCACGGTTGGGGTGATCAGGAAGATGATCTCCTGCTTCACCATCTGGCTTGAAGCGCCGCTGAATGCGCCCGGAATGAGGTCGCCTAGGCCGGGGATCTGCCGGTTGGTCACCTGTGACTGTTCCTTGAAGAGTCCGCCCAGAATGATCGTCTGTCCGCTCTTCACGCGAACATTGGTCCGAAGCTCTTGGGAGATTTCATCGGGAACGGTTGCCTTACCGCCACCTGCGGCATCAATGTCCTTAATGCGCGCGGTACTGACCTGCGGTGCAAGTTCAAGCCGCACCATGCCATCCGGCGAAACGAATGGTCGGAAAATCAGTTTCACACCGACATCCAAGTACTTCACTTCCTGCGTGGTACTGGTCTGCGTCTGCGTGGTTGACAGGTAGGCGATGCGCTCACCAATGAGCACCTGGGCACGCTGCCGGTTCAGCACCGTGACCGTGGGCCGCGCCAGCACCGTGGTGTCCACCACTTGATCAAGCATCTGTAAGAAGATGGCCACATCGTTGGTCATGATGCCCACCTTGCCGGTCGGTGGCGGCGCACCCGTAGCTGATGGATACAGTGACGCCTGCGACGCAGTCGACGGAGTTGAAGGCTTCAACAATCCGTCCTTTACATCATCAAACGCCAAGAGCGGTGAAGTGACGCTGGAGAAATCAATGTTGCCGACCACGGAGATGTCCATGCCAAAGGCAGTGTCATCAGTGAGGTTCACAGTCAGAATGGTTGCCTCAACGCGCACCTGCTTCGGTGGCGTGTCGAGTTCTGCAATCAAGGTCTGAACCTGCGTAATGTTCTCCGGGAAGTCATTGACCATGACCTTGGCAGAGAATGCAAAACTATCCGCGCCGCCATTTTCAAGCGTGGGTTGATAGCCAGGCTCCACTTTTCCAAGCGCGACAGCGGAGCCGCCTTCGGTCAAGATGGGCTTCACGAACGCGATCGCATCGTCGGCGGACAGGAATTGCAACGTAAAGACGCGGGCAACGCGATTGCGCTCGGCATCAACTTCGCCTTGGGTCTTGACATAAATGAAGTCGCCTTCGCGGCGCCAGGCCAGACCGTTGACATTCAAGATGGCGTTGAGCGCATCTTCAAGCGGCACGTCATACAAGTTCACGGTCACCACGCCACGCACCTTGTCGCTGGCCACGATGTTCTGGCGAGCCTTGATGGAAATCAGTTCCAACAGCTTGGAAACATCAATCGCTTGCGCACTGAGGGAGAATCGACCTTCGCTGGTGACATCCACTTTCGCGTCGGGCCTGCGACTGGCGGGCACAGCAGCGCCAGCGCCCGCAGGTGCGCCTGGTGTAGACGGTGGCTCCATCGTTGGTGACGGTGGTCGTCCGCCCGGCCCAGTCAGCGGAGTAGAAACCCCGCCCTGCGCTGCGTTGGGACCAGGAACACCCCACACGGTTGGTTTGAGTTCTGCAGTGGGGTCAGCGCCTGGATCATCGGTCGGCGCAGGAGCAGGTGCCGATTGCGCTGCGCTTGCGGGTCCAGCGGTAGCCGCGCCTTTGACGGATATTGAACTCACCGGTGCAGCGGTTGGAGATTTCGTGGGTGCAGTGCTTGGCGCAGTGCTCGGTGTAGCACTGGGCGCCGTGCTGGGCGCACTTCCAGCTGCTCCGGATGCGGAAGACTGCGCGCGTGCAACAGATGCAACCGCAAGTGTGGTGCCGATTGCAGCACACCACGCCGATCGCGCGAAGGGAGATACTGGTGAGGTGTTGTCGTTCGGTGTTGCCATAAGTGCGCTCCATCTGGCGAAACATCACGCCGACGCCCTGATATGGAATCAGGCGCCTCTTAGGAAGTGATCGGCCTTCATGGGGTCCGAACTCTTGTCGATCATTAAGGTGACTGATAAGTAACAGTCAAGTCCCCGGTAAAGGGGTCGAGAACTACTTGCGCCCGCTCCGGACTGTCGGAATTGGACACAAAGATGGTTGGGACGGGGTCCATCACTCCACCAAACGGCCCGAAGGTGATGTCCCGCGAGCCGCTTGAAGTGATCAACAGACCCGCGGCCACCTCTGCCCGACCACTGCCAAACGTGGTGCGCAGCGGACCATTTGGACCAGTCAGAGCCGTATCCGGTGCACTGGTGTGTGCAAGGTGGTAACTGCTCCCATTGGCAGCGATACGGAGCAACACTGGATCGGCAGGAGTGGAGAGCGCAACGCTGCGTGCATATCCAAGATCAGCCTCAAGCAATCGAACGCCAGCGTCCACACGCTCAAAGCGGCTGCCACCAAACATATCAATAGCCAATCCCGCCATCACGCTGACGATGGCCGCCGTGATGAGCATCTCAATCAGCGTGAAGGCGCGACAGCCACGAATCATCATCGAGCTGCCTCCGCATTAAATCCATAGGACACGATGCGCGAAGGGAACATGTCCTCCGGATCGCCACCGCGTGAAGGTGCACGACCCTCGGTGAATCCAGTCACCAGGTCCAGCGCGTGGTCATAGAAGAAACTGGCAGTGTCATAAATCAACAAGTGGTTGGCCGCTACACGCCCGTACACCTGGGTGCGCCCAAAGAGGCGGATCGGATTCGTTGGCAGGAATAGCGAACCAACAATGGAAGTGTCGCGGATATCCCAGAGGAAGAAGCTGGAGAGGAACTGCCGCATCGGGTACACGCGAACGCGCCACGGCTCCATGTACTGCGGTGAAGTTGGCGCTACCGGATAGCAGTCATTGGAGGTGAACTGTGCAAACCAATTTTTCTTGTGCGGGTCGCCATCGATAGCAACATTATTGCAAATGTACTGCTTCCGCGGTCCAACCCAGCAGTTTCGGACATCCATTGAATATCCGTTGTAGATCTCAAAGGTGCTGTTTGGGTTGATCTCTACGGATGAATTCTGCCAGTCCAAGCCCGTCAGTGCCAAGTTCGGATTGATCACGAATTTCACGTCGCCATTGATAATGATGCGCGAATCGCGCAGAATCCATGAACCGTACACCTCATAGGTGCCGGTATTCAAAGTGACCGTGGCGCCACTGCGCACTTCAAAGTTCTTGGTGAACAACTGCGGAAGGAACACGGCGCGGACTCGGAATGAGTTCAGGCTGTAACTGCCGCCCGTCAAGATGTAGTTGTTGGTGTAGTTGCTGTAGGTACCGCCAACTGACGGTGGAGCGGGCGGATTGACCATGCGGATGGAGTCCAGTGGGTCCATGCGCTTCGCGGCAACGGCACTAGCCGATGCGCCTTGCACGATGAGACCGGTGGCCGAGTACGGGTAGTAAATCCATGTGGCCTTCATGGAATCTGCGTCCGATGGCGTTGAACCCGCTACCTCTGACTCAAAGCGGCAACCGCCTTGCAGCCAGACGCCGCTTCCGAACCAGGGGAACACGTTGCTCAGGAAGGCCAGGTCGGCCTGCGTGCCAATATTCACGCGCAGTTTTTGTGCGCTCATCGGTGCATTTGGCCAACGACCAATGAAATTGTTTGAGCCATCCACAATCATGATCTTGTTGGCAAAGATCGCGTATTCGCCCTTCACCACACTAGGAATGCTCATGTTCGCTACCGAGTTCCAAGTGGCGCCCCCGCGCGTACTGCTGACGGTGACCTCCACTTCGGTGGTGGCATCATCGGGGAAAATGTTGCCGCCATTGGCTGGATTGGCACGCTTGACAATATCCACCAAACGAACGGTGACGGTGCCACCATCAAGCGAATAGTTGTTGAGAAGCACACCGCCCACATGATTACGACGCCAAATGGTCTCGCTGGAGCGGAGAATGCCCTTGGCAATGGACATTCCCGATGAGGCAAGCGTGCGTGCATCCGCTGCTAGTTGCGCGTTCGCTGCAATGGACGAAGATGTTTCCCGGCTTGCCACGTAGGAAAGCGTGGTGGTGCCAACCACCATCATCGCGAACAGCGCCAGCATGAGCGCTGCACCGCGTCCCATGCCCTTCCCAGTGTTGCACTGAGCGCCCACCGAGCGATCGCGGCGGCGGCGCGGAAGTGGAGGTTGGAAAGCGTTATGGCTCATGCGATGTTCACTGACAATCCGAATGCCGCTGCAGCGCGTCGATGATTCCACCAAGCTCAAAGTTCATTCCGCCGTGGTCGTCATCAAGTTGAATATCCAATACCAATCGGCGGTCTGCACATGGATTAAAGGTGGTAAAGCGAAATGTGGCCTCCAAAACACCCTCGAGCACAGTGGTGGTAACCAGTGACCCGGACGCAGCAAGCGTCGTCCGCAGCGCTGACCAATCGGTGGCGAGTGGATAGACCGTGCGATTCAGTGTGTTAGTGACCCGCTGCATGCTGATAACGCGGTTGGTTCGGTCCACGACGTACCAGCGCAGTTCGTTCCCGTGAATCGTGTCGTATTCGGTGGCGTTGGTCGGTGAACCGTCAAACGTCTCCGAAGGAAGCCACAGCGTCGCCACGGTGGTTGATTGGGAAAGAATCATTCGCGCCCGAAACAGGTGGTCCGCAATGCGCGCCTGGCCACGTGCAAGGCGCGCTACCTCTTGCGCTGCATCATCCTGACCTTGCATGCCTACCGCCACCGCTGACACCGTAGCAGCCACCGAAGCCGCAATAATCGCGGTCACTGTGATGGACACCAAGAGCTCCACCAATGTGAAGCCAACGCGCCGAGAACTGCAACGGGGCTGCTGCCGCATCAAGTTGTTGGCTCCATTCCACGGAATCTCACCAAACGTGCGAGCGTCAATCCATCGGGTCCGATGACGGTCACCTCAATTCGCTTCCCAGAAACGGTGTAGTTGTTGTACTGGGTAAGCGTGCGATTCTCAGTAACAATCGTGGTCACACGTGAGAGTTCTGAAAATGTGTCCGGCAAGAGCCCACGAACCGCAGCGCCGGGACGCTTTGGCGCTAACAGCTGGCCCACTGCTTCGGTGCCAGCCAACGTGTTCATGGTTTCATAAGACTGCTCAAGTACAGAGCCCATCTGTAGTTCAGCGGCCTGCATCGCCAGCACAGAGAGACGATTCTGCTGTTCTATAGATGATCCGACTGCCACGGACATCGACGCAGTTGCAGCCACCATCGCCACAATGATGGAGGCGATCAGCGCCTCAATGAGTGTGAACCCGCGCGGGCGCCGCATGGAGATCTGCCAGCCGGTGTGCTCCGGCTTGGGCGCTGGCGTGGGTTGTGCTGGTTGACTGGTCATCAGTAGGTATCTCCGAAAAGAACTTCCAATACAAATCCGCCTCTGCAAAGCCCGATCGGTCTTTCGGACCTTGCGATTAAGGAAATTTCATGTTTTTCGGGCGCATTGATTGCAGCACCCCCCCTTTGTTTCCGAGAGTGTTGATGTGACCGATTCAGGCAGAGTTGCTCGAATGCGGATCACTGAAAGATCGATCCAGCTAGCAAACCAAGGAGTTCTCACCATGACGAACAACACCAACAACAAGAAGATGACCACGCTCCGCAAGGGCTTTACGCTTATCGAAATCCTTATCGTTGTAGTGATCATCGGCGTGCTTGCAGCGCTGGTCGTTCCATCAGTGACGGGAGCTCTTGATGATGCCAACCTAGAAGCCGCTGATGCACGCGGTGGTCAGATCACCACCATGGTGACGCGACTCAACCAGTTCCAGCCAGCTGGAGCCAGTATCACCCTCACGGATAACACCGTCTATACGGCTACGACACTCGCACCGCTCGTAACCGCTGGATATTGCTCGGCCGAAGACCTGGCTAATCAGGTTGACGCCACCAAGGGTTGGTCGTGGAGCGCCACGACTCGCAAGTTCAGCCCTGAGCAGTAATCGGACACTGAAGCGCCGATTGTAAGAAATCAAGAGGCGTCGGCAGAAGTGCCGGCGCCTCTTTTCCGATACGAACGAGTAACAGGAGGCACCACGATGTTTGGACTACCAATGTTTAACAAGGGTCGCGGCGGCTGGATGCAACGGAATCGATCCGCTGCACCGATCGCAGCTGACTTCGGTCGATCCAGCATGCGCCTCTTGCAACTTGCATCCGCAGGTACTGAGTACAAGTGCACCGCGGCCGCTGAGATCGCCGGCTCAATCTTTGAGGGCAACGGGCTTCGCTTGGATTCAGCCGCAATGACGCAGCGAATCCATGAAACCATTGTTGGACTCGGATTCTCTGGCCAGCGCGTCACCGCCACCCTCCCCGCCGAATTGTTTCAAACCGACATTGCGCGCCTTCCCGCCATGACCGACCAGGAACTGACGGAAAGTGTTCGCTTTGAAGCCATTGATCGATTTGGCATTGACGGAGACAGCTCCGTCATTGGCCATATCCGTCTTGGCGGCACCGCTGGCGGAAGTAATGAAGTTCTGATGATGGCCATTCCGCGGCACACCGTCAATGCGGCTTCGGCGGTGGTGTCTACAACTGACACCTCCGCGTTTCGCATTGAACACGCTGCTCTTGCTGCGCTACGGACTATCACTCGCCAGCGCACCAGTGAGTGTGCTGATCCCGCTGAGTCACGCGACTTTGCGATGCTGCACCTTGAAGATCGTATTGCCACGCTGGTCTTGCTTCGCGACGGAGCACTTTCGTTTATGCGTGCAATTCGCGGTGACTGGGCTCCAGTCGGCATGACCATTCATCGCCGTACTCATACCGGTCGCACGCTGCATGGCAATGACACTGGCACTATCAGCATGGGTTCCGACGGAGCCGATGACCAAGGAACCGCCTGGCGTTGGTGCGCGCTTGCTGAGGAAACCCTGCGCTGCCTGCGCCATGTCGAGCACAGTTCCGGCGGTTGGTATCCAAAGGAAATTGTTCTCACCGGACCCGCTGCAACCGATCCACAAGCGGCCGCAACCATTGAGAGCGTCTGCGGAGTTCGCTCCTCGCTGGCGATGCCGATTCGCATGATTCGTGATCCGGAAGCGTGCGTTCATGGCAACGCCTGGGTCGCTGCGATCGGTGCCGCATGCAGTGAATTGCCTGCCCTACTGCGCAACGTGCGTGCTCCCGCTGAGGTGGTCACCCAGCGCAGCAACCGTACCGCATTCGGTGGTCGCTCGACCCCACGGACCAGCACGAGCTCCATCATCACTCTTGAGCCCGAGCCAAAGTCGCTGACCCGACATGAATCTTCCACCCGCACTACTGCTGCAGGAGCTGCCGCGTGAGCACCGTCTCAGCCGAGTTCATTGTTGACTTCCTGCCGCGGGATGTCCGCCGGCGTGGAGTGTTGGCAACTTCACGCCGACGCAGCATGCTGCTGCTTGGTCTACTCGGCGCTGTAGTCGTTGGCGTTGCTTGTCACTCCTGGAATCGATTCCACGAAGCTGAAGCGCGCCGCGGGGTTTCACTTGCTCTCACGACCAACGCCACCAAGGTTGACGATGTCATCGATCGCCTTGCCGGCGAACAGCGAGAATTGCATCGCTATCTCAGCGTCTACGACCGCCTTGCCCTCCCCGTGGAGCAAAGCGACATTATTGCCACCATTACCAATCTGATGCCGGATCGAACCAGCCTTTCCATGTTGCGCATGGAAGTGAAGGAATCCGCCGCGGCTGCCACTGCGACCGTCAATGCCAAACCAGCGGTAGCACCGGGCGGCGTTGGCAATGTTCGTACTCCTGCTCCGGCCCGTTGGATGGAAATCACCATCCGTGGGTACGCACAGGACAACGCTGATCTCTACGAATTTGAGCGCAAGCTTGCAAACACCAAGCCATTCGCTGCAGTGACCGTTTCTGAAAACAAGCCGACCGACATTGCTCGCGGTCGCATCCAGGAGTTTGCCGTGAATTGCCGCATTGACCTTGATGTTCAGTATGTGCGCCCCGGCGGAAGCCCAGTCGCGTCTGTCGCCAAAGGAGGCTCAAAATGAGCACCCTGCGATTTGCCAACCTGCATATCCGTGAACGCTTCGACCGGGAAACAGTGGTTTGGGCCATTGCGCCGTCGATTGTGGCAATCATGATCACTGCGCTCTTTGTGGTGCCGAATTACTCGCGCGCACTTCGTATGCAAGACGAAGCACAACGCTTGGAGGCGGTGAGCAGCGAGAACATCAATCAGAAGAATAATCTGCAACTCTTAGAGCGCAATGTTGCTGGCCTCCGTGATGAGTACAACCGCCGCTGCCGGCCGCTTGCCGAAGGCACGGATCGAGACCACCTGCTCTCCACCATTACTCGTCCGACCGATGGGACCGTGGTGCGCGAACAGTCCATTCGAACCGGTGCGCTGGTTCAGGTAGACGGCGTCGCGATTGGAACCCCGGTGCTTCGCCGCGACGTCACGGTGGACATGTCGGCATCATTTGAATCGATCTTCGGCGTGCTGGATGCAGCCGAGGGCGTGAACCAACTAGTCACCCCGCGTTCGGTGGAAATCGTGGTCATGAGTACCGCGCTTGAGCAAGCGGCCTCCGGCAATGCTGCTATTCGCGCCACCATCGTCTTTGAAGAGTGGTTTGAACAGCCAGCATCTACCAGCGCACCCGCGAAGGAGGCTCGCCGATGAGTGCCCCACTCGCAGTACGTTGGAATGAACTGTGCAGCCGCTTGGGCGTGCAGCCGAAGCAGTTTGGGTTCTTGCTTGCTGCTACTGCACTCACTGTGGCAGCACTTGGCGCGAAGACCGTATTCAAGCCAGCGCGAGCCAATGCGGCAGCGGCGGTGCGCGTGGATTCCAGCGCTAGCAGCGCTGTGGTGCCAGTCCTCGCCGCACGCCAACGCGTGGAGCTTGTGCTGGAGTCACGCCCCATCCGCGACCCGTTTCGTCCATTCTTTATCAACCCGGATGCGGTCCCAGGCGCAGTACCGAGCGCCGGCGTAGCGACCGGGGCGGCCGCCCCAGCCGGTCTACACCTGCGGGCAATAATCGCCGGTGAATTTGCAGTAATCGGGGAGGAAACCGTTGCTGTTGGCGATGAAGTATCCGACAGTGAAGGGCATCGCTTCGTCGTCGAAGAGATCCAGGAGCGCCGCGTGGTTCTCCGTGAAGGCGGGCGACGGGCAGAACTTGGCTACGCGTCCACTGGGCGCGCTTCGGATAAGTCCACGAAGGGAACACGGAAGTGAATCACGGAGGCGATCATGGCGGACACGGAATGCAGCGCGACTCAGCGCTCAGCCGTCCGCACAACATCGAACTTTCTACGCTTCCCCCGCTCGGGCAGATTTTAGTTGAGGACGGAACGCTCAGCACCGATCAACTTCGCCAAGCCCTCGCGGCGCAGGTCAAAGGTGGCCAACGTTTGCTCTTGGGCGAAGTCTTGATTCAAATGGGCTTGGTCGACAAGACCGTTCTGTTGCAGGCCGTTGCCAAGAATCGCGGCGTTGAGTTTGTCATGGAACCAGCCGCACTGTTTGAAGAAGGCGCCATGGCGCTCATTCCAGAAAACATGCGCAAGGAACACCGCGTCTGCGCGCTATTCCTCGCTGGTACTGAACTGGTAGTTGCCACTGCTGATCCGCAGAACTACTTCGTTGAAGAACTCATTGCCCGCGAGACTGGATTCAAAGTCCGGTTTGTCGCGTCTCCCGATGAGAGCATTGATGCGCTGCTCAGTGATCCCACCCGCGCTACTGAGAATGTCAACAAGCAAGCCGAGGAATTGGTCGCCGATCTGTTCGATGGCACCGACGAGGCTGACTATCAGCTGCAGGAGAAGCGCGTCGAGGAGATGATGGGCTTCGACGCCACTGATGATGTTGGCCCAGTGGTGAAGCTTGTGAATTTCATGATCTGCAGTGCCGCCGCTGAAGGCGCCAGCGATATTCACATTGAGCCTGACGAAGGCCACCTGCGGGTTCGCTACCGCATCGACGGCGTTCTGTTTCACAAGTTGAGCCCGCCGTATCGCATGCATGCTGCCATTTCGAGCCGCGTGAAGATCATGGCGCACATGGATATTTCAGAGCGCCGCGTGCCCCAAGACGGCGAGATTTCTGTGCGCGTCAAGGGACGTGCCATTGACCTACGCGTCAGCACCCTGCCTGGAAAGTTCGGCGAGAAGATCGTGATGCGAATCATTGATGTTTCGACTGCCAAGCTTGGATTGGAGAAGTTGGGCTTCCGGCCAAAGATGCTGGAGAGTTTCCAGAACGTGATTGATCAGCCTTACGGAATCGTCTTGGTGACTGGACCGACTGGATCGGGTAAGTCCACCACTCTGTATTCAGTACTGGGAACCTTTGACACCGTCGCCAACAACGTTTCCACGGTTGAAGATCCGGTGGAAGCGAACTTGCAGGGAGTTCATCAGGCGCAAATCAATCCGAAGGCGGGTTTCACATTCTCCGGCGCGCTTCGCGCACTGCTCCGACAAGACCCTGACATCATCATGGTCGGTGAAATTCGTGACGGCGAAACTGGCCAGATTGCGGTCCAGGCTGCGCTCACCGGTCACTTGGTGCTCAGCACGCTGCACACCAACGATGCGCCAAGTTCCATCACCCGACTCCAAAACCTTGGTGTTGAGCCATTCTTGGTTGCAGCAAGTTTGAAGGGCGTTCTTGCGCAGCGGCTGGTACGCCGCATCTGCAGCCAGTGCAAGCAAGAATTCGAACCGGATGCGCAGCAGCTCAAGTCTCTTGGCGAATACGCACCGATGTGCAGCCGCCTGTGGAAGGGCACCGGATGCCGCAAATGCCATGACACCGGACTTTCCGGTCGATTGGGTGTGTACGAATTGATGGTGCCAGACGAAGCGCTCATCGATGCCATCTGCGCACACGCAGAACCAGCGAAGATTCGCGAGGTTCTGAAGGCCGGCGGATTTAGCACGCTCTGGGACGACGGCGTCCAAAAAGTGCTTGAAGGAATGACCACAATTGAGGAGGTCTATGGTGCCTGCCGCCGCTGATAAATCTGCTGCAATTGATGCTTCTACTCGAAAGTTCATCTACCGCGCCCGCCGCTCGGAAGGCGGTGCGTTGGTCAAAGGTGTGGTGGAAGCGCATGATCATGCAGGGGCAGTACGCCAACTCCGCCAGCAAGGCCTGGCAATTCTGTCAGTGGAGCTTGGAGACATAGCTGCGGCCGTCGGCCAAGAATCTGACCCCGCACGCCTGCGACGTCGGCTCTCGAAAGCCATGTCCAAGGACGACGTCGTTTCGTTCTGCCAACAGCTTGCTGTAATGCTTCGAACTGGTGTACCACTTGCAGAATCACTTGATACCTATGCAGAACAGGCTTCTAAGAAGGATGTTGCTGAGTTTGTGCGACTGATTCGAACCGATGTTTGCGAGGGTGAAGACTTTAGTGCTGTCCTTGGAAAGTACCCACGGGTATTTCCAGCGCTGTTAGTTTCGTTGATGCGCGCTGCCGAAGCATCGGGCAAGTTGGACGAAATGTTGGCGCGTGTTTCTAAGGACCTCTCCAAGGCGCGTCGGACCAGTAAGCAGATCAAGGGCGCGATGATGTACCCGGCCATCATGCTCATTGTGGCAGTGCTGGCAGTGGTCATCATCATGGTCTTCGTTCTTCCCAAGTTCGGCCCACTCTTTAAGGCGCAAGGCGACCGTCTGCCCGCGCCAACCAAGGCTTTGGTGTGGCTCAGCAGTTTCCTGCGCACCGGATGGATGATCTATGGACCCGCGCTCGCTGCCATCGTTGGCGGCACCTGGTGGTACGCGCGCACTGAAGCGGGACGGATCACTCTTGATACGCTCAAACTTCGCATGCCGGTCTTGGGACATATGTTCCGATGCCTGTACTTGGTACGTTTCTCAAGCACCATGGCCACCCTGCTCTCGGCTGGCGTTTCACTGATCGATGTAGTGCGGATCTGCCGAGAAGTAACCGGAAATGTGCACTACACCAAGCTGTGGATTCTGCTGGAGGATCGCATCAGTAAGGGGCAAGAGATTGCGCCCACCTTCCGCGAATTCGATTTCGTCCCGCGCAACGTCGTGGCAATGATTGCCAGCGGAGAGAAATCTGGTCGACTCTCGGAGGTGCTGGAACACGCTGCAACTGCTGCAGAAGACGATCTCGATATCGCGGTCAAATCAACCACCAGCATGGTGGAGCCGATCATGATCGTCGGCATGGGTTTGGTGGTTGGCGGTATTGCTTCCGCGATGCTGCTACCGATCTTCAATATGTCGAAGAACATGCGCCCTGGCCACTGAACCTGCGTTTACAACGCTACCCACACGCAGCGTGCGTACTCAGTGCACGCGAATACGAATGCGAATGTTCGCATCGTCAGGGAGTACCGTCAGGCGCGCCTCACCAGTGGACTGTCGTGTTCCGTGCTCAATCAATAGTGGCTTTCCGGCAGCATCACTTGCCGTGAGGACAATGTCCTTTGCTTGCCACGCACCGGCGTTTTTCACGAATGGCAACGCTACGTACCAAGTACCGGCCGTAAATTGCTGATCATTGGGCACACTCATCCGAAGCGTTGCGCCGCGCGGCATTGCTCCAACGTCCAGAGTGAAGAGCCGCGGGAGGCTTTCGACCGCTGCAGTTGGCTCCATGTTGATGGCAACGATGGGCGTGTCTGCACCCACCCATGAGGTGCGTGCGGTCTGCCAACCTTCCAAGGTCACCTCAACGGCGTGCGGAGCGGCTGTTGCCGGTATCAGGATGACCGCAGGGGTACGACCGCGCGCAGTTCCATCGACAGTGACCGATGCGCCAAGTGGCGCGCTGATCACTTGAAACTGCGACATGCGAACGCTGGGCGCGGGAGCGTTTGAGGATGATCCGGATGCCCCCGGCGACCCGATATCTCCGGGATTACTTGGAGGAGCAGTGTTCGCTGCGCTGTTTCCGGATGCCATGCCACTCGCCATCTCAATCCATGTGCGAGCGCGCGTCACCAAGGCACGCACATCAATCAACCCAAACGACACAGCGAGGGCGAGACCAACCGCGCACACCAGTAGAAATCCACCGATCCAAGCACCGCGGCGCGGCGCGCGTGCCGGCCGTGACGTCTTGACATCACTTCCATCAATGCGCACCACCCCACCAGCACCAACCGCGATACGTGGGCGCTCTGCTTCCGGCTGCAAACCAACGTGACGACTGCGGGTACTGTCGGTGGCTACTGGAGCAACAGCGGAAGCACGCGACCCATTCACCACCCAACCACGAAGGCGCAGCACCAAGGCGCGCGCGTCATCAGGGCGCTGCGATTTTTTTCGGCTCAGCCCATCCATGACAATCGCGGCTAACTGGTCGTCAATCTTTGGATTGCATTCGCGAACATCCGCCGGATCCGTCTCGCACACCAATCGCGCAGCCTCATGTACTGGCAAGCCGCGCAAATCATGCGGCTGCACACCGGTGAGTAATTCGTACAACACCGCACACAGGGCGTACACATCGGTGCGCGCATCAATGCCGCGCGGATCAGCAATGAATTGCTCTGGGCTCATGTATTGCATGGTGCCCACCAATTGTCCAGTTTCGGTGCGAATGGTGGCCGCTGCATTATCAACAGCAATAGCACGCGCCACGCCAAAATCAATGACTTTCACACGACCATGGCGATCAACAAGAATATTCGGCGGCTTTATATCGCGATGGACATACCCCTCGCGATGTGCAAATGCAACGGCATCGCACGCTTGCAGAAACGCGTCAACCGTTTCGCGTGTTCCCAGGCGCTCACGGAATACGTAATCGGAAATGGTTTGCACCCCCTCGACATACTCCATGACGATGTAGGGGATATCCACATCCGCGTCCTGCTCGATGCCAGTGCGAAACACGGTCGCAATGCCGGGATGACGCAGCTTTTCCATCATGCGTCCCTCGCGGTCAAATCGCTTGCGGACATCTTCGTCCCGAAGGGTTCGCAGCAATACCTTGAGCGCAACGCGTGTTCCCGATGTCAGGTCGATACCCAGATAGACGCGCCCCATACCGCCCGAACCAATCACGCGCTCAATCTTGACGCCGCCCAGTTCTTTCCCAAGGTATGGGTCCATGACACGCGCCGCATCCGTCGGGCGCGCCTCGGCAACACCGTCGCGGCCGGCATTCTGCGCGGCAAGATCGCCCTTCGCCATGGCAATGGTGGCGCCAGCATGCACACTTTCATCGGCAGCCGGCTCAACCTTGGAAGGCGTCCATGCACGCGTCGGGTCGGATGCCAACGCGTTGTCAACCGCACGGCGCGTGTCTGGATCAAGCCGGAATCCATCCAAGAACGCGCGCCGCTCTGCCGTTGGCAAGCGCCGCGCCGCCTCGGCAAGTTCCGCGATCCGGGCTCGGTCTACGTTCATCTGTGCCCAAGTGTACGGCGAAAACAGCCGTCTGCGGTGTTATTGGGACAAGCTCTCGCCCGAAACAGAGCACCGCCATGGAACTGTAAGGATCCAACGGCAGCAGTGCCGAAGAAGGAAGTATGCCAAAGGGTGCCCTCTTCGCCGTCATGTTCGCCGCGATCTACCTGCTTCTTCGCGGAGCAGGAATCATCAACGATGGACCGTTCGTGGTGTGGTCACAAGCCGCGCTGTTTGGGATCTTTCTGATCGGGTCCGGCGTCAGCGTGCGCGCTGGCAACGCCTTGTGGGCCGCTATCTTTGCGGCGCTCGCCATCGGATGGAACCCATGGGTGAAGTTGAGCGCTTGGCATGAGCCACTGCCGTGGGACAAGTGGGCAACCGCCATGTCACTTCTCTGTGGCGCCACCGCTGGTGCCTTCGTGGTCCGTTACTGGGGCCGCGGCGAGACGGCCTGACCGTCACCTGCAAGATCAAAGACGTACGCACCACCCGGCTCAAGGCCGAGATTGGTGTTCTTGGAACGTCCCACCACAACGATTGGCCAATCGGCTGCAACATCGTTGCCGAAACTTCGCTGCGCACACGGCGCCGCGGGCATGAGGCGCTTGGTATTGATCCACTGGCCATCGCGCTCTTCAAAGACCAATGCCATGCCTGGCGTGGCATCGCCAAGTTCATCGGCTCCTCGCGCGCTGGTGTCGCCAAGCACGATGTGACCCTTGGAAATTGCCATGGCAAATCCGTAGGCACGACCCGGAACAATGCCGGTCTGGGGCACCAGCTCTTGCCGCAACGTCCATGTGCCGCCGATCCGTGCAAAGAGCCAAACGCGCGAGGGGGCCTGCAAGTCATCCGGGTCCATGCCACGCACGATGAGCAGATCACCTTCCACCACAACACTCAAGCCAAAACACTTCATATCCGTGACTGATGCGCCCAGGATTTCCGCTTCCGGCATCCACTGCCCGGACATGCGTCGGTACACATGAACGCGCGCGCTACCGGAGATCGGCATCGTCTCCGATTGTCGCGGCGGAATGGTGGCTGGCCGACCGATCGCCAAGACATCGCCGTCAACATCAAGCGATGCGCCAAACCACATTGCCTCCGTGGGCACGCCATTCGCAGCACTCGGCGCCCGAACAAATCCATCAAGATTCCAAACACCCTGCCGATTCGAATAGATGAACGTCTTCGGATCACGTTCGCGATCGGCACTTGCGGCGCCGAGGTTGAAGCGCATGTCGGTGGCACTGACCGCCAAGGTTGCGCCGTCACTTGCAAACCACGAGCCGAAGGTGGCGATGTCTGCACCCGCTGGTAATGCAACGGTTGCCACTTCTTTCACTTGCCCATCACGCGGCGTCAGGACGCGCAGCGAAGTGCCAAGCCCATTGCGATTCACCGCGGTAAAGAGGAACGGGCCGCCGCGCTCAAGCCGTTGAAATCCGTAGTCCCCGGGCATGCTGTCCGACAATTGCGAAAGGTTCAGGTTGGCTTTCCATGCTCCGTCCGGTGCACGGTCCCATGTGCAAACCTGCCCGAACGATCCAATCGACATGGCGCGCTCTGGACCCGTTGCAAACACCTGACTACCGATCACCGCCACGCGATATCCCCAGGTCGGAGAGATGGTCGGCACCGGCGCACTGAGTACGGCGGTCTCGGTGATCGGCGCCAGCGCAACCAGCGCGGATCCAGGACTGGAATTGGCGGCAGGCGCGGAAACTAACCGCGGCGCGGCACCCGTGGTCGGAGCAAGTAACTGCGGAACCGGTTGCCCAGAAGCACCCTGCATTCCATGGGCTGACAGGACAACCATGGACGATGCGCACGCTGCAATCGCGACAATATTCATTGGATAAGCCATCGAATCAAGGGGTTAAGAGTGACGAGCGCGCGGGCGACCCGGCACCCGTAGTGCATGGAACGCGTGTGCGCATGCTTCAACAAGTGCTTGCTCGCTGGGAAGATTGTGCTTGCCTCCATCGTCACGCGGAGACACAATCGTGCAGCCAATAGCGTGCAATGACTGCAGGTTGGCCACCAGAATTGAGTTGTGCATTGATCCGTGCATGGTGGGCGCAAAGAGCACCGCCGCGCTGCCGCGCTCCATGCGACCAATCGCACTTGCCAACGTTGCAGTGACTGGCGTGTCGGCAATTCCGTGAGCGCATTTGCCGATCACGCTGTACGTTGCGGGCGCGGTCAAATACACGTCAAAGGGCGCCGCGTCTGAAAGATGTTCGGCATTGGCGGTGAGTTCCACAATGACCGGCCGCGTGCATGACCACTCCAGGGCTTCGCGCGCAACGTAGCGAAGCGCCTCGGTGGTTGCGAATGCGGTGACCTCGGCGCCTTGACGGCGCAACGCCCGAGCCAACAGCGGAGCCTTCATTGCCGCGATGCCCCCCGTCACCAAGAGCGCCACTCGCGCGCCTTCAAGGGCACTTCCCTCGCGGCGAACTTCGTGATCTCCAAGATCGCTCGGGGTGGGGGCAGGAAAGTGAAATCCTTCTTCTGACATGGCTCACTCATTCTAGCCGAATGCCCCGATATCCTTCGTACTCCCGTGAGCGACACTACCCCTGATGAACTCCCAGATGACGCGCCGTGGTTGCGCCGCAACCGCGAACTCCTGGAGCCGGCGGTAGCGGCAACCGCCCTGCTGGCTGGCTGGCTGCTGCAGCGAAACGAAGCGCCGCTGGCCGCGTGGGGCACGCTGTTTGCCATCAGTTACGTTGTGGCCGGTTGGTCAGCGTTCGCCGAAGGAATGCGCGAACTGCGACGCGGGCACCTTGATGTGGACTTCCTCATGGCGGTGGCCGCCTTGGGTGCCGCCGCGATCGGTGAGTACGCCGAGGGCGCCATGCTCTTGGTGCTCTTCTCACTGGGACACGGGCTGGAGCACTACGCCATGGGTCAGGCGCGCAAGGCGATACGGTCGCTTGGACGACTCACGCCCAAGACCGCATGGGTACGCAGAGGAAACGAGTTCGCTGAGGTAGCTGTTGCAAGCGTTGCGCTGGGAAATCTGGTGCGTGTTCGACCCGCAGAGCGTGTAGCGATGGACGGAACGGTCGCTGCCGGTGCGAGCAGTATTGACCAAAGCCCGATTACTGGCGAGAGTATTCCAGTTGAAAAGGGAACCGGCGACGATGTATTCGCCGGCACGCTGAATGGTGATGGCTTGCTGGAAGTGAAAGTCACGCGTATTGCTGCCGATTCCACCGTTACTCGCATGATCCGCATGGTGGAAGAAGCGCAAGGGCAGAAGTCCACCACGCAGCGCTACGCCGAGCGATTTACGCGGGTGTATGTCCCGGCCGTCATTGGTTCAACGGTGGTGATGGCCATTCTGCCACCGTTGGTTGGATGGCTTCCGTGGAGCGATGCGTTCCTGCGGGCGATGACGCTCTTAGTTGGAGCATCTCCCTGCGCACTGGCCATCAGCACTCCAGCTGCAGTGCTCGCAGGCGTCGCCCGCGCGGCGCGACATGGCATATTGATCAAAGGTGGCGCGCATCTTGAATCACTGGGCGCCATCAATTGCTTTGCCATGGACAAGACCGGCACGTTGACGGTTGGACGGCCAGCGCTTCGCCGCGTGATTACCTTTGCAGGAGCAGACGAAGCACGCGTCCTGCGTACCGCTGCGGCCATTGAAGATCATTCGACGCATCCACTTGCTAGCGCGATTGTTGGCGCAGCGCGATCGCGAGGCATCACCTTTGCGGCGGCGACGGACGCGCAAGCGATCCGCGGCAAGGGGATGACTGGAATGGTGGATGGTGAACGCGTTCACCTGGGAGCGCTCCGACTCTTTGTTGGCGACGAAGCCGGACGCGACGCCACTGCGCCACCACGCGCCACCGCTGAGGCCTCTGCCGCGATTGCATCGTTGGAGGCGGAAGCGTGCACGGTCATGTTGGTTGCCGCGGATGGAAAGTTCCTTGGAGCCATCGGACTGATTGATGGGCCTCGCCCAGAAGCTGCCGAGGCGATCGCTGAACTGCATGCGCTGGGAGTCAAGCCGGTGGTCATGCTCACTGGCGACAACGAGGCGGTTGCTCAGGCCGTGGCTCGCTTGGTAGGCATTGATGAAGTGCGCGCAGCACTGATGCCAGAGAACAAAATTAATGCCGTGCGCGAACTGCAATCGCGGTACGGCGCACTTGCCATGGTGGGCGATGGTGTCAATGATGCCCCTGCACTGGCGGCTGCTACCGTTGGAATTGCCATGGGGAAATCGGGCACCGACGTTGCGCTCGAAGCTGCTGACATTGCACTGATGTCTGACGACCTCATGCGCCTGCCGTTTGCTGTTGGAATCAGCCGCGCTTCCCGATCCATCGTGCGCCAGAATGTCTTCATCTCCATGGGAATGGTCTTTACATTGATTCCCTTAGCAATCCTAGGAATCATTCCTATCTGGCTTGCCGTCATCATGCATGAAGGATCGACCGTGTCGGTCGTACTCAACAGCCTGCGGCTCCTTGGCTACAAGTTGCCGCCGCGCCCAACCGCTACTCCGTAACGCGGATCGCGATATCCCGTGGCGCGGCTCAAGTACCCGCTTGAGTAGTCATTGGCATACTCGTACCACCACGCCATACTTCCGCGCGGCGCGGTCGGACCACTGGATGCTGATGCCGCTCGCGTGCGCTCATCTTGCGCGCGACGGTTTGCGTCGCGCAGGTCACGGAGACGCGCTTCTTCCGCGCGTTCGGCGCGGCGCGCTTCGTCCGCGTTGGATCGCGCGGCTGCTTGGCGGGCACGCCATTCTGCTTCTTGCGAATCAATGCGGCGCTGATCGGCGGCACCTTGCTGCCGCGCCGCATCAGACTGTTCACGGGCATTGCGCTCGGCGGTTGCCGCGTTATCACGAGCAAGCTGCGCGGCCGTTCGAGCATTTGCCCACTGATTCCAGTACGGATTCCAATGGCGCCACCAGGATCGCCAGTCTGACCACCAGGCGGGATTGCGCCAGCCCCAACCGCATGCGCTGGTCCAACCTGGGCACCAACCCCAGCCGATCCATCCGCCCACCAGGACATCCGGGTCAAGCGCAGGCTGCGTGTCCTGATCCGCGTCCTCAGTCGGCGGCGCAAACGTGCCGGTATTCATATCGAACGTCAAGGGAAGGTCAAAGGTCTGTGGCTGCGGCATCCATCCGTTGTCCGCGAGTGCTACGCCAGGTTGGTCGTAACCATTGCCATAGACCACGGTGCCGTCATCGACAAACGTGCCCAGGTACGCGGGCACATACGAGAACGTCACGCTGTCAGTGGTCGATCCCACAATGTCAACTGCGGTGGCTGCATAGAGAGGCGAAAATGCTTGGATCTGCGAAATGGCATCGGGCAAATCATCACACACTTGCCACGGCCCTTGCGGTGCCGCCGCGCTAAACCACACCGCGTTGTCGCAGCAGTAGTAGTAACGATCGCATTCGATCACTGGCTGAGAGGCGTTTACTGAGCCGCGCAGGAGTGTGCCAGCAATGCCCTGCCAAAGCGGAGTGCCGCGCCACGTGAGGCTGCAATGGGCTGCGGCACGAACGATCTGGACGGTGCGAGCCTCCTGCGCCGCTGCGACCGCTGCGACTGACTCCGGCGTCTGCGGAACACTCGCCTTCACGTGATCAAACACGCGGCCGCCCGGTAATGCCCGAAACGCGGCTGGAACCGCCGCAGGCGCAACGCGGGTCCACGCACCGTCCAGCGTGGACGCAGAGAACCAGCGCCCGGATGCCAGCGTCCACCACGCCGCGGGAGCCGCCGTGCGCAGGAGCACTGCACGCGAGTTCGCCACCCATTGCACGCTGGGCGCAACCTCAGCAAGGATTGGTTCGCCGTTCATGGCGATCAATACGGTTGGTTCCGTGACCACGAACACGGCAGGGAGTGCCGCTGGCGCCGCGCTCGGCGTCGGCGCGGCGCTCGGCGGCTGCCCGGCTGGCGCTAACACGTTCACTCCAGCGGGCGGCATGGGCGCCGTTCCGATGGCCGCTATGACTGCGGCAGGCGGCGCAGCAACAGAACTGTAGCCCTGCGCAAGCTGCATGCTTGCCATCCAGTGACCATCACCAAGTCGAACCACAAACGATCCGTCCTGCGCTTGCAGTACCAGGAACGGTGTATTGATCACCTGTCGCCAGTTGGTGTCGGCCAACTCTTTGAATTGCGGATCACCGTCAATGGTGATCAGCGTCGCACGCTGCCGCTCCACGCGGAAGTTTGGAACGAAGTCGCCAAGGCCGGGAGTACCCGCAGCTCGCGAATTCTCAATCTGCATGTCATGCACCAACGCGCGCCGAGTGATGCAAAAAGCACGGTTTGCAAGCGCGCGTTGGATGGCATCAATATCGTCCTGCGCCGCACCGACACCCGCAAATGTCAACGAATCAACTTGAAATGAAGCAATCTCAAGTTCGCCATCGTCCGCCGCTGATGCCGCCTGTGCTGACACGGTCATCACGCCAATGTCCGCAGGCGAAACACTGGCTACCCCGTTACGCATACGTGTCACTGCATGGGTCAGACCCACCATGTCGCCACCGTACGAATTGAATTGGGGGGCGTAAACAACAAAACTACGATCCCCCGCACTCACTGTCTGTGGCCACGAAGATTCCGCAGCTGCCGGCATACCAAGGCCAGCACAACATGCCATCGCGGCCACTCGGATAAGTCTCAGCAGCAATCTCATGGCTCCACCACCGCCAGCTTGGAACTTGCGCCCTTGACCCGTTCAAACGATGTCACCATCAGCTTGGACCGAGGAGCGCACGTATCACGAACCAATTCAACGTCCATAGTCATGCTGCCAATGCGCACCTTGTACTGACCAATGTCATCCGCACACATGGGCGACTCGCGGCGCGTCTGCATGACCAGGGTTCCTTCCTCCGGGTCAAACGTAAAGGATCCCATCACCGGACGCGGCTGCTCCTTGATGGCGATCGAATACAGACCACTGCGCGAAAAGGTAATCACCGTTCCGTTCGCTGCTGCACGCCAATCGCCTACGACTGCCGCATCTGGCTCCTCAACTTTGGTCCTTCCCAGGCAGCCAACAAGCATGAGGGCGGAGATGACTATCAATGCTGGTTTCGCTTGGAACATCACCGCACGGTAGCGGAAAGTTCAAGTGCAAATCACCCGCTACGCCAACCTCCGCCCGTGAATCCATGCCTGGTTAGGCCCTCGGCCGCGGCATCCATCGATCCCGATCGGCAAGGGAGCGGGGATTGAACGGTCCGCGAACGCCAGCGCCGCGCACCGATTCCTCCGGCTCATGCCCCGCCTGTTGCCGATCAAAGAGTTGCTTGCCCATACCGTGGTCATCAAGATCCATGGGATGGAGGCAATCAATGAACTCTGAGGCCTCGGACTCCGGGGGCAAGCAACGGGTTGGCTCATCAAGAATTCGGTAATAGAGCCGCGCATACAGATCACGATCGCAAAGATGATCGCTATTCAGAATGAATACCCCGGAAGCGGCCAGCGCCTCTACGACGGTCCAAAGCTCATCGTGCAGATCTTCGTCGGCCGCCAGATCTTGCGGCGGGACCGGCACAATGTGATGCTCCAGCAACATGGCGCGCCCGGTAGTACTCGGTGCCATTTCCATGTCATAGACAAGCGTCCAGTAGAAGCGATCCGGTTCACCGCCGGTCTCTTGAGCGGCAGAAACCAGTTCGTCAATGCGCTGGCTCCGTTCCGCAGTCTGCGCTTTCCGCATTGCGGTCGCTTCCCGTGCCAACTGCGCAAGGCGCGCCTGATCAAGCCCACCTCGAAGGGTCCGCCTGCGCCGCACCCGGCGACTCACTGACGCAACGCTACGTTGCCCCTGAGCCCCAGACACACTTGCCGATCCGTCAGTTCCATAACACATGATTCCACCTCCTCGGTTGAAGATCCTTGCACGCGCAAAGTACGCAGCACTTTGATCACAACCAGAATTGGCGGCGGAATTTCTCCGCACATTGCGCATTCAATAGCCGTACCGTCGTCAATGCGCGTGAATTCGGAACGTTGGCGGCTCGGCAGAACCGCCCCGCACCTTCAGCACCATGTTCAAGCGCTCGCCGGGCAGCAGGGACACCAGATTCGGTGAACATTCCGTCCAGTCACACTCCGGCTCAATCCACAGGTCGCGCACCAACGTCCGAGCGTGCACCTGAATCCACAAGTCACTCACCGATCGCCCGGTAGTGACTTCAAATTCCGGCTTGGTTGCCGGCTGATCACGATCAGCGGCAAACCACCACCACGCGCGCATGCGGTCGCGATCGGCCAGCGGAATCTCTTCGCCGATGGCATCGTCCTGACTGGGCACATCAACCACAATCCCCTCCGCGCGCGCATCGTCCGGCGCGCCCACCAGGTCCTGCACCTCCAGTGACATATCAACCGAACGCGGCGGAACCACGATGCGTTCTTGCGCCTGCGCGATGACCTTCCCATGAATATCAATCCGACGAACAATGACGTGCGCATTCCATCGCGACACGGTGTCATTCACCAAGACCACTCGCAGCGCGCGCACACCAGCGGCATCCGCAACACCCACGGGCTGAATGGTGACTAACTTTGGAGCCGCCGCCCGACGCACCGCGTGGTACGCCGGCTTGGGGCGCATCTTTCCATCAATGATGCTCCAACTATGGCCAGTCCACACGTCATTGAGCTGCCAGAAGAGACTCCCGGATGATCGTTCGGGATGCGCCCGCAGCCAAGTGATCGCCGTCTCCATCGCCCGCGCTTGCAATAGCTGCGCCTGCCAGTGCCACTCTGCGAAGTCACGCGCTGGACGAAACGCTGCCTCCATATAAGTTGAATACTGTGGCGCATCACCACCCGTGGCGCGTTGTCGCAATGCCAGCGCCGGCGAGCCAATCGTTAACGCCGCGTCGCCAAGCGCCTCCCGCAATGACTGCATGTTGGCGGGACCCTGATGGCCAAATTCACTGGTGAAGCGCGGCACCATTGCTCGATAGCCGTCCAACTTCAAGTCCCAGGTATGCCGATCGCCGTGGTCCGGATCATTGGCATGCACATCAAGCGAACCACTCCACGGGCTATCCACCCAGTAGGTACGCGTTGGGTCCAACTCCGCGCAGATGCGCGGCAGCAACTCCGCCCAATATCCAATTCCCCACGACTGCTCAGGAGCCAGCCGCTCGCGGAATCCCCACGACTGCCACGCCAACACGTCTTCATTTCCACCGCACCACAACACAATGCTCGGGTGCGATGCAAGTCGCTCAACTTGCTGCTGCGCCTCACGCTCGACCGACGCCATCATGGGCGCGTCTTCTGGATACGTTGCACACGCAAACATGAAGTCCTGCCAAACCAGCATGCCGATTTCATCACAATGCTCATAGAAGCAGTCATGCTCATAGATACCGCCGCCCCACACCCGCAACATGTTGAGGTTGGCTGCTGCTGCAAGATCAATAAGCCGTTCCACCGTTCGGTCATCACGCGTGGCACACGGGAACAATGAAGCGGGAATCCAGTTGGCGCCAGTCACCGGCACTGCAACTCCGTTCACACGAAACGTGAACTGCGATCCATATTCGTCGGCTGCAGTATCCAGTTCGCAGGTGCGCAGCCCGATCTTGCGAACGATGCGCTCCTTGGCACCGCGCACTGGCCACTCCGCTTCGGCACCTGGTCCTGGCACCAATTCCACATGTAACGCATGCAGCGGCTGCCGGCCAATTCCGCGCGGCCACCAGCGATCCGGTCGCTCCACGTCAATGATTGCCAGTCCGGTGCCGTCAGCATGCACTGGCACATAGACCACGATCTTCGATGGAAGCTTGGAACGTTTCTCTTTGCGATCGTCCTCCACCGGCGCCGATGAACGGGGCGGCATGCGCAATTCGCAGCGTGCCATCACTTTGAGCGGGACAACTTCTGCGTCACTGCCATGCGCAGGCGGACCGTCGATCGCTGCCGCCGATCGCTCCACGCGGACGTGTACTTCCACGGTCGCGCGTGCTCCATCACAATGGGTGACTAAGGGTCGCACCGCAGCTAGGCGCACCCCGCTCCAGCACTGCAGCTGCACGCTTCCAGGTATGCCCGATGTTGGAACGCGCGGACCCCAGTCCCAACCAAAGTTGCAGGCACTCTTACGCATGAATGGATACGGAGTCCAATCGCCATTGACCGGCCGCGCGCCCAGCAGTCGCTCTTGCGCAGCAACCCAATCAACCGGCGCTCGAATCGCTACGGTGATTTCATTCACTCCAACATGCAGCGCCCGCTTCACGGCACATCGGTGCTGTACAAATTGATTCGCGGCAGTCCCCACTTCAATTCCGTTGACAGTGATAGTGGCGATGGTGTCGATCGACGCAAAGACCAACTCGCAGCACTCCTCGGCGAGCGCATCCGCACTCACTTCGATCGTCCCGCGCCACAGCCAATCCGCGTGTCCGACCCATACCTGCTGCGCCTCGCCATCACCCTCATCAACCGGACCAATGACGCCGGCGCGCATCAGGTCATAGTGCACACACCCCGGCACTTCGGACGCAAACCGCGTGCCAATCACGCCCGCAGGCACCGCTGCGCTGCTACACGCGGTGCATTCCACGGTCCAACCTTCGGCTTTCGGTAACACGCTGATCATGGCAGGACGCTACCGCACCGAGCCGTCATCGGAGGCGTCGGGAGTGAATGCCCGCAGATCACGCCGTAATCGGAAGTAGTCGCGCATGCCGCCAATGACAAACCACACCATGACCGCAGTGCTTGCCACCAGAATCACCCACGTCCACACGTGCCAATAGGCCGACCACTCAGCGTCCGTGACCGCGGTGCCCTGACTCTTCCGCCACACCATCCACGGTGTGCCGACACAGAACAGCAGGGTGAAGCACAGCGGCCAACTTAGCGTGATCCAAGCAATAAATCGGTCCCATCCTTTGTACTGGCGATCAAATCCAATCTTCTCCCAGAATGTCTGCGGGGCTTCGTCAAGCGCGGCATCACCGTCAGTGCGGTACGCGCCACGGTGCAACAATCGGTCCAGATCAAATTGCTTTGTGCCCCCCGCCAGGCTCACTGTGACATAGAAGATGCATGAAGCAATCATGGCAATGAAGCTGATCACCATGCCCGTCAAATTGACGCGCACCCACTGGCAGCTTCCACCCCAAGCGTTGAGCACCGCGCCTGCATCAGTCGCGTTCCACCCATCCACCCACTCCTGAGGCACGTTGGTGATGATCACTCCCAATACACACAATGTCATGCCAACAATCATTCCTGACCATGCACCGGCCGTCGTCCCCCACCGCGTGTATAGGCCGCCGATGATCGCTGCTCCGCCACCAGCCACAAAGATGCTGGCACTCATCGCCGCAAACATAGCGATGTAAATGCCGGGCTCGTACCACATACTGAAGCAGAAGGCGAAGATCGCTACACCAAGTACCGCCGCCTTCAACAGCAGCAATTGTCCGCGCGCCGACATTGGCTTCTTCCGGAATGGGAGCACCACATCTTGCACAAAGATGCTTGCCCAGGAGTGCAGATACGCCTCATCAGTACTGATGGCCGCACCCAACATCGCTGCCACCACCAAGCCCAAGAGCCCAGTGGGAAGCATGACTCCCAATGCCAACGGCACGCGCATTTCTGATTGCAGTGCTTCGGTTGGCTGCGCCGCAATGAGATCCTTGAGAGGCGCTGCGGCAGCTTCGTAGTCCGGATGCGTCAGAAACGCACGTACCGCCAGCGGAATCAACACCGTCACCAGCATCAACGTTCGGTATCGCCAGCCGTTCAACAGTTGACCCATGCGCGCTTCGTGCGCATCGCGGGCGGCGCTGTTGTAACCCTGATCACCTTGCCACGCACGACACGCGTAAAACAGAGTGAAGGCGCTAATGAGCCAGAACACGACGCCAAAGTTCTGCTCGTCCTGCAATCCCAGTGGATTGAGCATGCTCTTTCCAGCAGGGAGCATCGCCATCGTCTCTTCCAATTTCAGCCACGGGAATTTGAGAAGCACCCAGTAGCACACTGCCACAAATGTGCAGAAACAGAACACCCCTTGGAAGAAGTCGGTCACCAGCACTGCCAGCATTCCGCCGGCAAACACTAGGAACACTGCAAAGGAAAGGAGCGCCACCATGACTGCCGGGAACGTTGGAAATGTTGCGCCAAGGACTTCGAAACGTTCGGGCATGCCCAACATCGCCATGAAGAATCGCGCGGTCACGCCCGGGAAGATCGCATAGTTCAAGATGCCGGAAATGAACGCCACAATGCCGCTGAAGATGCGGAAGCGACGCGAATATCGCATCTCAAAAAACTGTGCCAACGTCATCGCGCGTGTCTCGCGGAATCGATAAATCACCCAGCCAGTCACGGCTAGCAAAATCAGCGATGGCCCTTCCATGTAGCCCCACCAGTACTGGGTAAATCCAACGTCGTAGCCCACTTGGAAATACCACACCAACGTAATCACACCCACCTGCGCCATGTTGTAGGAAACGGTGAGCAGGTACCGCCCTGCCAAGCGGTTGGCACTGAGAAATCCGCTGACGGTGTTGGCGTGCCGACGCATGCTCCATGCCGAGAGCGCAAGCGCCACCAAGAACGCCACCACGATGATCCAGTCGAGCAGTTGCATATCAGGAACCTATTCCTGCGGGCGCAATATCCGCGCGAAGCGTGATGATTTGGAACGGGCGCACCGCACATCGCGTGGTGCCGGTGGCAGCATCGTGCTCAAATCCGTCAATCTCCACTGGTCGCTCAAAGAGATCGGTGGCACACACAGCACTGACGGGGAATCCCCAGCGAATAGTGGCAACCCCAGCGCCGCCGCGCACTTCCACAACGCGCAGCGCCATGCCGCCCGATTGTTCCGCAGGCTTCAGCGCCGCAATCTCCAGGTGGGCTGCACCCGTTGCACCAACCGTGACCGCCTGCCAACCATCAATCAGACGCTGCGACGGCGTGCCCGGGCGCTCACCCGCACTCTTCACCATGGCGCCCAACAGCGGATGATTCAATTGCTCAGCGTGCGCATCGACCCCCGCCGCGCGCCAATCCCCGCCATGCGCCATGACCGCGTAGGTGAAGCGGTGATGCCCACGATCGGCGGTCGGGTCTGGAAAGTTCGGCGCCTTCAGGAGACTCAGTCCCAAGACGCCATGCTTGGCGCTCCGTCCAAACTTGCCGTCATCAAGCACTGCTACCCCAAGACCCGGCTCGGACATGTCCATCCAATTGTGCCCGGGAACCTCAAACTGCGCACGCTCCCATGAAGTGTTGTCATGAGTGGCGCGTTCGATGTGGCCAAACTGAATTCCAAACGTCGCACGCCGCGCACGCACCGCGCAAGGGAACAGCGCACGCAGAAGTTTCTGCTCCTCGTGCCACTCAACGTCCGTCACAATATCGACACGCGGACTGCCAGCCAACAGTCGATAGCGCTGCACCAAGCGACTGGCACTGCCAAGCGGACGCTCCACGGTGATCTCTGCAGCAAGCGGCGAACGCTTCGTCACCGTGATTCGCTGAGCAGCACTCATCACGCGCATGGCCTGCTCTTGATAATCACGATCGGTGTCCCACGCTTCCCAGCGACGGGGCCGATCTTCATAGATCACCAATTGATTCATCGGCAACGGATCACCATGAGAATCGACACCATTTGCTACGCGATCGCTAATCAGGCAACGAAGCTCGCCGATCCGCCCCGCGTCATCAATCGTCACCGAGACCAATCCATTGCGTAAGGTGCGGTCACCATCAACGTACACTGTGTCGCGCGCCTCAAGTTCAGCCGGGCGTGCTGGGTCGATCACTTTGATTCCAAACGCCGGCACACGAATTGCCAGTACGTCGCCTTCCTCCGTTGCCAGCGTCCCACTCTGCGCGGTGGACGCCGGATTGAACACCACTAGCTTCTCAGCTTGCGCCGTGGCATGTGCATCAGCAACACCACCTGCAACTACCTCGCCCAGCCAAGCCATTCCGCCCTGCACTACGCGCAACGCGTCACGGCGCACCTCACCAAACTGCTCGCGGGCGTCGTCGTACACCTCTTTAATGGAGCTACCTGGCAAGATGTCGTGAAACTGATTCAAGAGCACCGTCTTCCACGTGCCATCAAGCGCCACCCGCGTTGCCTCCGCACCCGCTGCGTCGCCAGTCACACCAGCGCGCGCACACGCCAGCGCCTCGCCAAGCCGCAACATGCATTCAGCGCGGCGATTGGCTTCCTTGATCCATGCCTGACTGGTGTAGGTACCGCGGTGCAACTCCAGATAGAGCTCGCCATCCCAGACCTTGATGTCTTGGCCATTACGCCACATCGCGCGCTGCGCTTGGTGCAAGTCCTCACAGAAGGAATGCACGCTCTTCTGCTCCACACGCGGCAGACCATCACAGCGTGCGCCGATGTTGGCGCGCTCGATCTGCTCCGCGGTTGGCCCGCCGCCACCATCGCCATAACCGAACGGCTGCAAGTACATCGGAATGCGCGCACCGTCCTGTTCCACCAAGTTCTTCACGCCGTACTGAAACTCCTTGGGCTCGATCGCGCTGTTGTAGTTGTGCCCAGGGGTGAGGTGCGTGAGAATCTCTGTGCCATCAAGCCCGCGCCAACGAAAGGTGACGTTCGGGAATTTATTCGTCTCGCACCAGCTCATCTTGTTGGTGATGAATGTGTCGAGCCCTGCTTGCGCCATGATTTGCGGCAAGCTGGCTGGAAATCCAAACGTATCGGGCAGGTACAAAAATCGCTGCGGCGCGGCGATTCCAAAGCGTGACTCCCAATACGCGCATCCGTGCAGAATCTGCCGCACGAAACTCTCGCCTGACGGGCACGTGCAATCCGGCTCAATCCACATGGCACCCGCGGCCTCCCAGCGCCCCTCAGCCACACGCGCGCTAATTTCCGCGAAGAGTTCTGGCGACCGCTCCTCCACCCATGCGTACTGCTGCGCCTGACTGCAAAGAAAGTGGAAATGTGGGAATCGCTCTTGCAAGCGCAGCACATTTGCAAACGTGCGCGTGCACTTGCGCTTGGTTTCAGCAATCGGCCACAGCCACGCCGTGTCGATGTGCGCATGACCGACCGCATCACAGACCACTGGCGTCTGCGCACCGCGGCCCATGAGTAGCGCCGCCAATTCCGGAAAGAGCGAAGAACACGCGCCATGCATTGCCATCGCATGCGAAGCCTGCGCCGCGCCGCGCACGGGAATGCGCGCCATGAGCGCACGCAAGCCGCGGTCCAGTTCGTGCGCGCGTGCGTCACTCTCCGGAAGTGTCAAGAGAATCTTGCGTGCGGCATCAAAGCCTTGCGCAAAGCGCCATACTGCTTCATCCACCACTACTAGTTCGGCTGATTCAAGCCGACCCGGATGTTCCTCGCGCCAACGCGTCTGTTGCTCCGCAGGATCCCACCAGAAAGTGCTGATTCCAAGCGGCAAATTGCAGGCAGCTTCAATGAGGAGGTCCAATTCCACGGAACCAGCGTTCGGTGCATCATTCGGCGTATCGCTCACCGTAGTCGGTTTCGCACTCGCCGACGCACCACCAGTCGCCGGCGCACGCTCCCACAAGAACGCCAGATCACGGTACGGGTCGAACCCCTGATGCGGCACGCCATCTTTCCATAACAGCGCCTCCGTCCCAGACGAAAAGCGCAAAGCCACACGCTTGCCCGCCATAGAACGTGGCAATGAGCCGCGCAGCCGAAACCACGCCGTGCTCCACACCGGGCCCCATCGCCAACCAAGTTGCACAGGTGCATACGTCTGCTCGAACGCCACATCCGGCGTCACACGATCAGGTGTCTGCCACACCGCAATATCAAGCGGCGCCCGCTCCGGAAATGCGGCCGGCAAGAGGATCTCGGAAACAAAGTTCTCGAAACGAATGGCGGCGTATTGCAGGTCGGGGAGCACGCGTGGAGTCTACGGAACCCGCACCGCCGAGCAGCCCGCTCACAGGTCTTTCATCTGCGATCGCCAGCCTCGGGATCACCACCGATCCGCGAGCCCCAGCCGCCAGTTACGCCAATTTACGGCGCCCCCGCTGGCTTCTTCTGGGCAGGAGGCTTCTTCTGCGCAGGCTTCTTCTTCGCCGCTGCCGCCGCTGCTTCCGCCGCAGCAGCAGCCTTCGCGTCCTCCGCGGCCTGCAGTTCAGCTGCCTTCTTTTCGGCTGCGAGGCGAATGGCCTCCTTATTCACTTCAGCGTTCAGTGCCTCAGCAAGGCGTGCATGTGTGCCAATGATCGGCATCGTCTGCGCCGCAAACGGCTTGACGGTTGGATCCGTGCAATTGTCGTACTGCCAGCGGTACATGGCCAAGACCTTGGGGTTCTCATCCGCTATGTAGGCCATATACGCCTTATCGAATTCATCCCCGCTCAGCGCTTCCAAGCTGGTGACGATCGCTGTGTCATCAGCAGCAATCTCCGTGGGTAAGGTGATCTCCTGCGCAACCGCAATCTTTCCAATGATCACTTGGATAGCAGTGTGGTTGGTCACCATGCGGTGCCCGAAGTCCTTCACGGTTGGCGCAGCCGCCTTGGCCATCGCCATCGTTCCCAGATTGATCTCCAGCAAGTCCGAAGCTGCCACCGCCTGCACGAACGCTTCCGGCGTCATCGAATGGTCCGGAGCCACTGGCTCTGCAGCAGGGGCTGCGGCAGCGGCAGCAGCGGTTGCATCGGCGGCAGGCGCAGCATCGGCAGCCTGCTCCGGTGTGTTGCCGGACAAGCTGTTAATCATCTTGCAGCCAGGCGCGGAACCGATTGCAGTGAGGGCAACAACGACGACAAGGGCGAGAGTGCGTGGGAACATGTTTGTCATTGGTTCGGGTCCGAAGACCGATGATAGAGCCGTTTGTGGTGCGGCTTGCATCAGAAGTTCACTTGATAAGTCAGTGCAAAGGAAACAGCGATACCTGCCGAATACGAGGAGTTCAATCCGTTAATGCCCTCGGTCGTTCGGTACTCGGTTTGCACATCGGGGTTAGTGAGGTTGCGCGCATTGATGGAGAACTTCAAACCTTCATAGATCTCTTGCGATGCGGTGAAATTCAGGGTTCCGTAGCCAATCTGATAGATGGCGGGCGTGAGCAAATTGGTGTGCGGGTTGGCACCACTGATCAATGAGTCACCTTTCATGGTGTAAAAGATTCCCAGCTGGGTACCCCAGTCCTCGTAGTCGTACGTTGCACTGACATTCATCAGGTAATCCGGGGTAGCGGTCATCGGCTGGGTGTTCTGTTTCACACCATAGACGGCCAATGCATCAGACTCTTGCTTGGACAACGTCACCTCTGAAGACATGTAAGTGAAGTTGGAACCCAATGCAATGCCGCGGAAATTCTCGCCAAACATTGGCTCCAAGGTGACACGCGCCTCAAACTCCGCTCCAAGCAGCGTGCCCTCGGGAAAGTTCAACGCACTGGTGTATGCAAATCCTTCAGTAAATCGATTGACATACTGAATCGGATCAGAAATGGTCTTGTAGAACAACGAGCTAGAAATCAACCAGTTCTCATACGGAGTCCAGTCCAATCGTAAGTCGTAGTTGTTGAGGGAACTCATCTGCAGCTCCGGATTACCGATGAAGATCGGACCTCCGATGTAGTCGTACTGCAGCACCGGCACCAGTTCATAGAAATTCGGCCGCGCCAGGGTCTGAGCAAATGCGGCGCGGAAGATCAAGCCTTCCTCCACAATCCAGTTGCAGCCCACCATGGGCAAATAGCGATTGGTCGTGAAGTCCGCATCCCAGTCATTGGCACCTTCGAAGTTACGCAACTGCTGAGTTTCGGTGTCAATCCACAAGGCGTTGACATCAGGGAGCACCGTGGTGGACATGTGCGTGCCCTCATAACGGAGACCGGTGATGACGTTGAACGTCTCACTCACCGGCATATCAATCATCGCGTACGCGGCCCAAATGTCCTGCGTGCCGTCGTATGAAATATCGGTTTCCGACTGATAGATCGGATGATCTTGGCTTGGGAACACCGCACTCCACGGCTCATTGAAGGAGCTGGAATACGTGGTGTTCGGGTCGCCGCCGTTACTGAATGTGTCTTGGCGATAACTGCGCGACACCAAGTCAAGAAACGAACCAGTCTTGATGTATCCCTCCCGATCATCCCACTGCGTGAATGGCAACTTCACATTGAAGGAGCCCTGTTTGCTCTCTTCTTCGTTCTCGTAGTTGATGTGCTGAACCCAACCAACGAATGCGTTCTGGGCGGGCGGATAGGCAACCCACTGCTGTGGAATGACCGTCCCCGGCGCAACTTGGAAGTCGGGAATCCAATAGGACGCAAACTGGGTTTGGTCCGGCTGGTCCTCACGAGCCTTGCTGAGCGCCAACTTCCAGTCCACCGTTGGAACCAGCAGATCAAACACGCCAGACCGCTCACTGTCCTCACTGCCTGGATCAAGGAAACTGAGTTTGTGCTGCCCACTGAGAATCACGGATTCCGTACTCAACTGGCTGTAGTCCAGCGTCTCCAGCCGGTTGTACGGCGCAGCATCCGGCTGATCGTGACCCACACCGGTGAGGTCATCTGGGTTGTAGCCAGGGAAGAAGTAATCCTTGCCGCGCGTATCAATCAGCCGAATCGCTTGATTCTCTGAGAGCAACGTGTACAAGTACTTTGCGCCAAGCTTGTGCTCGTCCGTCTCAATACCAAACGATCCCATGCCGCCCCACTGAATGGAGGAAGTTCCTTGGGTGACGTCATACAGTTCGGTCTTGAAATTGTCGCCGACCCCGTAGCGCTCGGGAATGATGGCGGTACCAGGCCCAGCCTGCTCCAACGAGTTCAATTGACCGTTGTCGTAGGCCGATGCATCCTGTTCGTAGAAGAAGTTTCCGAACGCGCCGACCTTGACGCCATCATCCACTTCCCACGAGTTACCAAGCGCGGTCTGCCACTTGTAGATCAGCGGCGCCGCGCCTTCCTCGGTTGAAGTTGGATTGTCGGGCCAACTCTGTCCGTCCAGTTCTTGCTTAGTCGAGAGCACATCGTTGTTGCCCCAGAAGCCAAGATCGCCGCCCTTGTAATTCAGAAACTCGCCGTCCTTCACCTGCGAATTCACGCCCACCTGCGTCTGCACGCGGAAGTAGAACTCATCAGGGAAGTCCTTCAACGAGATGTTGACGGCTCCGCCCGAGGCTTCACCCTGCTGATCCGGGGTGAAGTTCTTACTGACCTGAATCCCCTGAATGACCGCACTGGGGAACTGATCCAGCTTCACTGCGCGCTTATTCGGATCCGCGCTGGGCAAGCGAATGCCATCCAACAGCGTGGCTACGTAGCGATCAGGTAACCCGCGGATCACCGCGTATTTGCCATCCTGCAGCGTTGCACCAGGCACCATGAGCAACGCCGCCGCCGCATCACCTGCGCCCGAGCGTGAAATCATCTCCACGCCGATAGTGTCGAGCAGCTGCGGAGCTTCGAGGCGCAAACTAAATTCGATCGGTGGGATAATGACGTACGGCTCAAAGTTTGTCGGCACAACCAACTCCTGACGCTCCGGCGCATCCTTGCCGAGGTCGACGTCCTGCACAACAAACTCTTCCATGTCCTCAAACTCACCGGCCATGGTGACATCTGCATCCACCAGTTGCCCCGCGGCTACCGGAACATTCGCCTTCACTTCGCGCGTGTATCCGTCCTTGGTGATCACCAGGGTGTAAGCGCCCGGTGCAATATTCGGCAAGATGTACGAGCCGTTCTCGCGCGTGGTGACCTTGGCCTTTAAACCAAGCACACTCACGGTTGCGCCGCTGATGGGCGCGTTGAACTCCTTGTCATACACCACTCCGCGAATGGAACCGCCCGCCGGTGCCTGTGCCACCGCCATGCTTGTCACGGAGCAAGCCATCACCACCGAAGCAACCGCAGCCCTGCTCAGATTCACCATGGATCTGCCAGGCAGGCCCGTATGTTTTCGATGCGGAGGAGTAACTCCGGGGGAGGCATAAAGCCTGACACTGCCATCGAAACACAGGTGGCTGACAGATCTTCGGCACGAGGGCGCGCGTTGGGGTTAAGCGCTCCAGCATCAAGCGCTGCCGCATAGCAGTACCCCGCGTCGTCGGTATCTCCAAGCGACAGATACCCCTCGGCAAGTGCACGCCATGAGGCTGCTCGGCGTAAATTCACAATGGTTTCGGCGCGCGCCTCGTATTCCGTACGCAATCGCCGCAATTCGGCGCGACCGGCTTTCGCATCACCCAATCGGATGCGCGCCTTGGCAACAACTACCCCAAGTGGAGCGGTGTCTTCCGGAAGAAACACCGTCGCTCGAAACAGTTCTGAGGCTCGATCCACTTGCAGCGTGGCCAATTCTTTATAGCCGTGAGCAAACAGTACATCGGCCAACTGCACGTTGCCCCGCACCTGCAGGTCAAACGGCAACCCCGGTAACGCCGCACTCAATGCTTTCAACGCACGCTCCCGGCGCGGTGCATCATCAATGACCCGGTCAAGCCACGCTAAGTATCCATCGATCCCGCCCCGGGCGAGGTCGAAATTCATGGTGGCAATAGCCTTATCAAACATATCCGCTTGCGCGTCTAACTGCGCGTCCGGAAGTTTGGCGGTTCGCTCCGCTTCAACGCGTCCGCGCTCCGCTTGCAGATCCGCTGCAACCGTCGCATACGCCTTGCTGTCATCGCCAAGCTTGACATAGATCCGGGCGACTTCAGTGGCAACAATATCCTTGCCCCAAGTACTTTCCCCTGGATCAACTAAGAGCGCGCGAGCGGCACACGCGCGGGCCCGGTCATCCTGACCAAGCGCTGCGTAACGCTGACCAAGCAGCGCGATGACATTTCCCTGGCGCCAGCCCTGCATTTGGTCAGCAAGTTGTGCTGCTTGATCAAGAAAGCCAAGCTCAAGGCACGCCTGCACCACCGACTCTTGAGCACGCGCGCGATCCCGCTCATGGGGATCAATGGGCATGCGCGAAACACCCGCAAACGCGGTGTTAAGCAGCGCGGCACGCGAAGCCGTCAACGCGGCTGTAGGTGCCGCGGTCGTCCCAGAAACCTTTGTGGCGTCTAACGATTGAGACACTGCCGATCCGGAGCGCGCCTGGGTGCGCTCCGACGAACACGCTGCAGGAAGTACCACCAAGGCAGCAATCGCCAAGGTCACCACACTGAGGAGTCGAGGGTAGGACATGTTCATGGGTACCAAGTAAAGAAGGCAGAGGCGTCTGGTGGAGAGCAATTCTCCTCCACCAGACGCCCCTGAATCAAGACAATCAGTCACTCACCAAACCAGTCATTGTGGGCAAGCACCCCACGCACCAAGGAGGATGCCCAAGTCAGCTCCGCCTACGACACCGTTTCCATCGATGTCGCCCGAACCAGAGTTGCCCCAGTTACCGAGGAGAGCACCAAGGTCAGATCCACCGATGACGCGATCCCCGTTCAAATCTGCTGGGCACGGGGTGCCGCAGTTTGACGTGGTGTAGCCGTACTGCGATGCAGCAGTCCAACCACAGAGCCAGTTCTCGCTTGCGCTGAAGGCGCCGCGATAGTTGGCCGGAGTAAAGAATCCGCCGGCAGGAGCTGCACCAACGCTGGTGACCGCATCGTTGTGCGCGGTCGGATCAATGAAGATCACTGGATTAACAATCACAGCACCCGACACAACGTTTGGACCGCGGGTGAGGGTGCCAATCGGTGACCGGAGCGCAGTAGCGAGAACGTTGTTGTTACCTGCTGCAAACACGCCGCGAGCAGAAGCCTCGGTGTATGCAGCAGCATTAACGTTGTTAAAGAACACGTTATCGGTGTACTGAATCAACTTGCCGCTCGACTGAGCGGTGTACGCCGCTGACGGACTCGCAAACGCATTCACCGCGGAGTACACGTTGTAGTTCGTGGTCCACGTATCAGCCCAAGTAAGGGTTCCGTTGTAACCGTAGCCAGTTTGACCGCCGGTGGCTTCGCCATCGGTGTTGTCATTCTTGATGACTTCCTTACCCGAATCCATGAGGATGCTGTTGTTGATCTGCATGCGGGCGTTGTCACGGAACTTCGTAGCAGCCTTGCCGCTCGCTGGCTGACCAACGAGGGTCATGTTGTAGAGCGCAACGGTGGTCACTGGCTGGGCATCGGACTTCTCCGCGCCGTCAACCTCAATAGCACTGTCGCAGAAACCCGAGCCCGAAGCGGCGCCAGGAATGCTGTAACCGGAAACGATCAGGCCGAACTGAGCCTTACCGCGCCATCCCTGGTCGAGATCGAAGGAATCGTCGCCAACGTTCCAGATGCTGAAGTACTTGAGGTTGACCTTTCCGCCCCAAATTTCAATGCCGTCGTCGACGTTGTTCATGATCTCAATGTGATCAATGATGGTGTCTTGACCGATGCCACCGAGCGAAAGGCCGTTCAGTTCATTACCAAGGCCAACCACCTTGCCGCCGTAGCGGAGCGAGACGAAGCGAAGCACACCGCTGTTGTCTTGGTCGTTGCCGCCACCGTAGAAGGTGCGGGTGTCGCCGGCGCCGGAAGCAACCAGGCCTTCCATATTGGCGTAATTGCCAGCATTTGGCGCCGCCGTGTTGGTTGCAATGGCGCCGTTGCCGTACTTACTGATGTATGCGTTACCACAGATGGTGAGGTTGCCCCACTCGTTGGCAACAGCGCGCCACTGACCGCGTGGGTTGGTTGGGGTCCAAGTCAAATAGTCGACCTTGGAAGTGAAGATGATCGGACTGTCGGCCGTACCGCTGCAGGACAGGCGGGCATCGCGGGTGACAGCCAGTGATCCACCAGTGTCGCTGGCGATGATCGTTCCGGCCTGAATGGTCAGCGTGGCACCATTGGTGACATAGAGGGCGCCCTGCAGGTTGTAGACGTTGTTACTCGTCCAGGTGGTCGAGGTAGTGATGTCCGCGGTCACCAACACTTCGGCGGCACCGGCAACGCTGCCGATCATCGAAGCGCTGATTGCGGCAGTGAGTGCGAGTGTGTTCTTTGCAGTCTTCATGGAATCAAATCTTTCTTGGTAGAAATTTCTCAGCCGAATGCGGGGCGACAGCATCAAACGATGACCTATCGCGAAGGAGACAAACCAATTCTGCTCTAAGTATGTTTCCTTCGCGTTGCGTGTTCTACGAAAGCACCGTTCATATTTGGTGAACTTCGTGTTGCCTTCGGGTACTTCTGCAAATTGCACCTAGATTCATGCGTAAATGGGCGTCGCTTAACAGTATCTGAATGGTTGTCTAAACCACTTCTGAACCAAACTATGCATCTTCTGGGGCCTACCGCTTGCTCTTCGACGCGCGCTCAACTTGTTCGATGTAGCGGGCAATGTCGTCGCGCGGCTTCAGCGATTGGGCGTCACGCAACAACGGAAGCGCCTCGGTGAACCTTCCTTGCGCCACGAACACCTGGGCAATCTTGACCTTGGCATTGGCAGCGAAGGAATCAATGCGCGCCGCGCGTTCGTAATAGAGGATCGCCTTGTCTGGCTGAGACATGCGGTTGTAGTGTTGACCCAACAGCATCAGCGCTTCTCCGTCGAGCGGATCCAGCGCAATGACCTCTTCGAGCACCGTGGCGGTTTCTGCATCGCCCGATCCGCTGTTCATGGTCAGGCGTGCCTGCAACTTCAGTACCTTGCGGCGGTCCGTGTCACTGAGCGTGTCGTTCCAGTTGGCCTTTACATTGGTCAGCAGCGTCTTGGATTGAAGCAACCCCCCGCGCGCCGCAAGCACTTCGGCGGCACGAATTGCACGGGAAACCGGCTGGGTTGGATTCTTAGCGATGGCTCGGTCATATGCACTGAGCGCCATGTCCGGAAGGGCTTCAGAAACATAAATATCCCCAAGCGTGAACAGGCTGTCCACCGTTGACTTACCTATGGAATCAAGCGCCTCCAGATTGACGGCCGCCTTCATCGGCTGCTTGAGACCCAAGTAGGTGTGCGATTGCAGTAGCCAGAAATCCGCCTTGTCCGGGTAATTGGTGATCAGCACATCCAGCAGACTGGCGGCATCTTCGTACTTCGCTTGCTTGAACACGGAGCGCGTCAGTCCCAGGCGCCACTCCACGTTGTCCGGCTGCAGAAGCAGTGCGTTGCGGTACGCAGCCTCAGACGGCTGGTAGTCGCCCCGCGCCGAGTGGCAGAACCCAAGCAGCCCGTAGGAGTAGGCATCGGCGCCACCAAGCTCAATCATCTTGTTGAAAGCGGCAATTGCTGCTTCGTACTGGCTCTTGCGGGTGCAGATCAGGCCAATACTGCGGTAAGCGCGTCGGAAGTTTGGGAACTTGGCCACGGCGTTTCGGTAATTCACCAACGCATCGTCGATCTTGTCTTGCTGAAACTGCACGCCACCAAGCGTGAGGTCAATCACCGCCGACACCTCCGGACGGACTGACTCCTTGAGAAGCGTCTCCGCGGCTGGAAGTTCCTCGGCCATCAGTTGACGCACCAGTTCCAACAGCGCCATGTCATCCTGAGCGATACGGGGCTCGATATCAGCGCTGACGCCGTAGCCACCAATGAAGGACTTCTGGAATCCCGGGTCGTTCCAAATCACCGCGAGGTCGGGCTGCGAAATCTTCATGGATGGCGGCGGCGCTTCGCCCCCCGCCCCGATTGGGGCACTGGCCATGGTCACGTTGGGCGCGGCGCCCAACGCAGTGACTGCGATCAGGAATCGGGCAACAGATCGAACTTGTACGGTGGTATCGAAAGTCATGTGTTAACTCGGTTGAAAGCGAATCGGTACGCGCATACGACAACTCACGCGCTGGCCAGCTTTGATGGCCGGCTCAAATTTCCATTGCCGCACCGCAGCAAGCGCCGGTGCCTCAAATTGTGGGTGTGATGATTTCTCCACGCGCGGATTGACCACGCGGCCCGTGTCATCAACGATGAAGATCAGCGTCACCACGCCCTCAACGTTGCGCGCGCGCATTTCTGACGGATAGGCGCCCGCCACTTGGTGAACGGGGCGCGGACGCTGGTCAATCTCCGACATGCTGAACGCGCCCTGGAATTCCTGCTCGGCAGCGGCAGCCTTGCCCGTGCCACCAATCCGGCCGCCCGATGACAGCGATGCGCCGCCACCGAAATCCGATGCGCCACCACCGGCACCGCCATTGAGCGCCTGTTCCAGTGCACCCAAACTTGCGGAGTCCAGCGCCGGAGCATCATTGGAGTCAGACGGCGTATCAACTGCTGCCAACACCTGATTTGGATCTGGCGGCGCGTCGGACGGAGCCTTGAGGTCCGGCTGAACAACTTCCTTCTCCTCCTCATCAACTTTGTCTTTGTCCTTCTGGACATCTTCATTCAAGAGCTCAATATCACGACGGCTCGATTGAACGGTCTCGTCACTGAGAAACAAAATTCCACCAAAGGTAATGATCACCGCATGCACCAGCAGTGCACCAACAATGCAGAGAAATATCTTGGTCTTGCTCACTTCTTGTCCGTATTGATGCCAACCTTGGCGATACCAATCTTGCGGACTTCATCCAGAACACCCACCACGAACTTGAAGTCAGCGTTGCCATCGCTGTTGATAATGACTTTGGGATCCTTGGCGACCACCTTGTAGGTCTGCAACTTCATGGGCAACTGCGCCAGCGAAATCTTGTCCTTGTTGAAGAAGATCTCGCCCTTGTCATTGACGCTGATGGTGACCGCCTTGTCCAACTCCGACTGCTCGCCCAGCGACTGCGCCGTGGTTGCACCAGGCAAGGCCACTTGCACGCCCTGATTTTTGGACATGCTCAGCGAGACCATGATGAACGTGGCCAGCAGAAAGAAGATGATGTCGATCAACGGAATGATCTCAATGCGCGCGCTCTTCTTCTTGCCGCGCCGCATCCCGCCACCGCCGCCGGCCATCTCAGGATCCTCCCAGCGAAGTTGAGGTTCCGTGGTACGGATCGACGCGCAGCGTTAGCTCTTCCTCTTCTTCTTCCGCTTCTTCTTGAGCACGCTTGGTGGCTGCAGCGCCACGCGGATGAGTTTCAACCAGCAACTTCAATTGCTCACCTGCCGCCAGCATTTCCGTTTCAATGCCTTCGATGCGGTTGTTGAGGTAGTTGAATGGCAAGAGACAGGTAATCGCGATCACCAGTCCGAAGGCGGTAGCGATCAGCGCCTCGGAAATACCTCCCGTGATCGCACCCGGCGAACTCAGGTCACCGCCGATCACCGAGAACGACGCCATCATGCCCGTCACCGTTCCAAGCAGTCCCAGGAGCGGCGCCAAGGTAATCACCGTGTCAAGAATGGCGATGCCGCGCCGATAGCGCTTGAGTGCGCGCGTCTCTGCGTACACCAATGCGTGACCCAGCGATTGGTCGCGGTGTTCGAGCGCATAGCCAAGGGTGATGACCACTGCATCCTTGGAGTTCTTGGCAATTGCAATCGCTGCATTCAGATCGCCCTTGCCAACCTCTACAAAGAACTTCGCCAGCGTCTTGGGGCTGCGCTTTCGTTGTTCGGTCAGCAGGAACAGCAATCGTTCCAGCACCACCGCTACCGCCGCTACCGACGCCATGAGCAGCGGCCACATGATCGGACCGCCCTTCTCAAAGACGTGCACGATGTTGGTCTTCTGAACCAGCGCCTTCAGCGCACCGCCGCGAGATGGGTCAAGCGGCAGCGTTCCCTCACCCGAAGCGACCAGCGTTCCGATCGAACCAGCTAGGTCACCCTCAAGCTGGCGCACCAGCGGATTGACTGATCCCACCTGCGCAACGGCGATTCCCGCCATGCCAGAATCAGCGCGGAACAGGGCGATCGGTCCGATCATGGCGAATTGCCCCTGCAGCACAGCGCCCATGGTGTCCACGGAGACACCCGCAAAGCGCATCCCGCCGACGACATCAAAGAGACGCTTGATGGTCAGTTGGGTGAATGTGGTCTGTCGAGCGAAGCGCTCCATCGGAGTGAGCGTCTTGTTCTCTACGGCTTGCTTGGCCTTTTCAACAGGCTCCGCATAGACCTGCATCTCACCCACACCAACCTTGGTTTCAAAGGTCCGGGCGTACTCATCAAGCAGACTGCCGATGTAACTGAGCTCATCTTGACGAGACTTGATCTCTGCCTTCAGCGTGCCGATTTCCAACGCACCGGCATCAACCAGGCGCTGCACCTTGTCGCCATCTTTGCGGAGTTGCACAACGCCTTCTTCCAGCGATGTGAGTTCCTGAGCGAGCGGCAACTTCTCAGCGGAGATCAGCGCGCGCACATTGTTGAGCTCGCCAATACTCTTGTTGAGTTCGCCCTCTGCGCTGCGCGATGCCTTGCCGATGGCCGGATTGACCTCTGCAGGCTGCGTCGCCGGCGCCTGTGCATGCGCAGCGCCAACTGCCAGAAGCGCTACGGCTGCCAAACGAATGGTTGATTTGAGTGTGATCATTTGATTGTGATTGGAAGGGGGACGAAGGATGGCGTTTGTTTGCCCTGAATGATTTCCAACGCTTGGGTGATCTGGCTTGAGGTGGCAGCGGAAGCGGACTCCCACTTCCATCCATCCTCAGTGGGACGACCAATCCCAGCCAATCCGCGCGGGCTGATGTAGTACGCCTGTGCCAGGCCGACATAGAACACTTGCACCTCGCTGGAGGAACCATCAGCGAGCGTTCGGATCTCATAGGAAACCGAAATTTCGCTGTTTGCCTTGTTCAGTTCATTCAGGATGCCTAGGACGTTCTGGAAGCGCTCAGCGGTGGAGACGCGCGTATTCGTTGGGTCTGCAGGCATGCGCTGCATCAAGGGCAGCAGCTTTGCGTTGACTGGCTCGGGCATCAACTTGGCAAGTTTGCGCACCTGGTCTTCCATGGTGGTCACCGCGTCGGACAGTTGCGCCGTGACGGCCTTGAGTTGATCGTTCTCCGCCACCAATTCATCGCGCTTCTTGTTGGACTCCACCACCGCCAATTCTGACTGAGTGATGCGATCCTTCAGGACGCCCACTTCCTTACCAACTAACTCAATGCGCCCCTGCAGGATTTCTTTGCCCTGCTGCCAATCGTTGCGCTCCTTGGAAATAATCTGCTGCGTCTCGATCCACTTGTTCAGGGTCAAACGGGTCTCATCAAGCGTGGCAGGTGGGGCTGGAGGTGCGGCGGGAGGCGCTGCTGGCGCAGCCTTGGACTTCGCGGCAGTACCCGAAGCCTTCGGCTTCTTATCGCCTGACTTGGCGGCCGGAGTTGGCTTAGTCGCCGGAGCGGGCGCGGTCTGCTTCGCTTCCGGCGCGGCGTCTTGCAGCGGCTGTGCAAATGCTGCGATCGGCTCAACCAGGAACGAGACAATGGCGACCGACGCCATTGCCATGATCCCGTAGCGGGCGCGTTGCGCGAAGACAGTGACAAGTCTGGGACTATTCATGGTTCATGAGCCTTCGCCCAATGCCTGGGCGCTGTAAGTGCGAAGTGGGGCAAAGCCGCGTGCGCGGCACCCCATCCGTGGCCGAGAGGCTATTGATCACGCATATCCCGTCTGTAAGCGTTTGGTTCAGATTGTGTTAACGCCCGCTGATTGGGGCCCCAGAGGCCCAAATCCAGCCCCACCCCGCCTCGCGTACACCACCAATCGATGCCAGTACCACTCTTTCTCGGCCTCGACATCGGAACTTCCTCGCTGAAGGCGCTGATCGCCACCGCCGAGGGAACGCCGGTTGCCCATGCATCGGTGGAGTACCCGCTATCCACGCCGCGCCCGGAGTGGAGCGAGCAAGACCCCGACAACTGGGTGCGCGCTGCCCACGTCGCTACGCGCGCCGCATTGGCTGCCGCCGTTCGCCTTGGCCATACCGATGCGGCCCACCGTATTGCCGGCATCGGCTTCAGCGGTCAGATGCACGGCGCCACGTTCGTGGATCGCACCAATACGCCGCTGCGCCCATGCATTCTTTGGAACGACGCACGCAGTGCCGACGAATGCGAGCGTCTCGATCGCGACATTGGTCGAGAAACCATCGTGGCGCGCACAGGTAACCGCATGCTTGCCGGATTCACGGCCCCCAAGGTGCGCTGGGTGCAACGCCACGAACCCGCCGTGTGGAGCGCCACCGACTGCATCCTCCTTCCGAAGGACTACGTGCGCCTGAAGTTGGGCAGCGTGCGCGCCACCGATGCTGCTGATGCCAGCGGCACGCTCTACTTTGATGTTGCACGGCGCGTGTGGAGCATGGACATGCTGCGCGACCTGGAAATCAACGCTTCGCAGGTTCCCGCGTGTCATGAATCGCCGGATCCAGTGGATCGCCTCTCTCAGTCCGCCGCAGCACTGATGGGGCTCACTGCCGGCATTCCGCTGATGGCTGGCGCCGGCGATCAAGCAGCAAACGCCATCGGCTCAGGCATCATCGCTCCGGGTGCAGTAGCTGCAAGCTTGGGAACCTCCGGCGTGATCTTTGCCGCAAGCGATTCCTTCCGCGCCTCACCCGACGGCGCGCTTCATGCATTTTGTCACGCGCTCCCGGGTCGATGGCATCTCATGAGTGTCATGCTCTCCGCCGCTGGATGCATGCGCTGGTACTTGGATACCCTCGCCCGAGACGCCACTGCGCGCGCGAACGCCGAAGGAGTGTCCGCCTACGAACTACTCGACCGCGATGCCGCCGCCATTGAGCCTGGTTGCGAAGGGCTGCGGTTCGTGCCAACACTCTCCGGCGAGCGCTGCCCCATTCCCAATCCGCATGCACGTGGCGGGTTTCATGGCATCAGCATGGCGCATACGCAGGCACACTTCACGCGAGCGGTGATGGAAGGCGTTGCCGCTGGAATGGGTCTCTGTATGGGGCTGATTAGGGAAGCCGGAATCATGCCGCCCGAGGTGATTGCATCTGGTGGCGGATTTGAAAGCCCCCTGTGGACGGCCATGCACGCCAATGCGTTTGGAATTCCAGTACGCAAGGCAGAAACCCCGGACAGCGCTGCCCTTGGCGCGGCAATCTTGGCGGCCATTGGAACGGAACATCGCGGTGAATTTCAAGAATCTTCGCGTGCAAACACCGAAATTGCACCCGCCATTCAGCCAACGCAATTCCATATCTGGAAAGACCTTATGGCTGAGCAAAAGGTTCTCCAGAGAATTGCCCTTTGATACAAATCAAGAATCACCTAGTGATTTCCTTGCACCTTCGCCGACCCGGGCTACATTTCCTTCAGATTGATTTTGCTGTCGAGGAGGCGAAAAGGGCCAACTCTGCCTTTCCCTCCTCCCTCACAAGGGAGACCGATGCGCTCGATGGTTTAAACCCCATCGAGCGTTCTTTATTTTGCGGATGATTTTCCGGATGGTTGTTCGGGAGGATCCCCAAACTCCTCACGGCGCCCCTTGGCGGCGCGCTCATCGTCGGCCTTTAACTTGGCCTCAAGCGCACTGTCTCCCGATTCTTGGCGCTGTACCGCTTTCCAGGCAAAGAACGCCACAGCAATCATTCCCATGATCGCCACCAACATGGTGACAACACTGGAAACTGACCAGAGGCCATCGGCCAGAAGATTCATAGAGAGCGTGACCATGCCTTGGACCTGCGTTACGCCAAGGCGCTGGACTTGAACCCAGACTTACGCAGCACAAGAACCTTCGACTGCAGTTGCGTACCAGGGCAAAGCGTCTGCGCACCCGGCCATTCCTTGTGTGTCTTGACGCTTGAAGTTGGAATTTGATAGACGCGCTGCAACTGGGCAACCGTTCGATTCAGCCCGGCGATCTGTGCTGCTGATGGCCGCTGCAACATGAAGTTGCCCATGCACATCACACCGATGTTGTTCTCGTTGCGGTTCTTGACGTGCGCGCCTTGCCAACGGGTGACGTCACGACCCTGCCAAACATTGCCGGAACGATCAACGATGTAGTGGTAGCCGATGTCGCTCCAACCCTTACCGCGATGGCCATTTCGAATCCATTCCAAGCGCGAGCGCGCGTCGAGGTCAGTCACGCCCCAGAACGGTGTCATCCCATCGTGATGGATGGTGATGTACTTGGGTGGCAACATGGGATCCATGTCCTTGATGTTTGGAACATCGCCCGCGGCCGCCCATGCCGCGCGCGGGCGCGCAAAGGGAACCGGACCGTTGCTGTAGCAAACCGCCGGAGCCTGCACTTCGCCCGTCTTCGGGTCCACCTTCGGAGGAAGGCACACCGCTCCTGGAGGAGCGCCCACACCTACTTCTGGAATGTCAGGCCACTCCGGCGCCGGGAGGCGGCTCGAAGCCAACTGCGTCGCGCGGCTCGTGGCGCATCCGGCCACAAAGAGCGCTCCAAAAAACACAAAGGATCGCCGCGCAATGGCCATGCCCCGTTCGGCGGAGTCCGCCAACCGGCGTGCCTCAGGCGTGCTGTCACTACTGTTGAGATCGGTGCTCATGTCGCTTCCTTGCAGACTGCTACGCACACTTGGGCAAAAAGGTCGGCCATCCTTCCTTGGATCGGCACACATCTACTGACACCTGCAGTTTACGCACGACTTTCAGGCGCGCGTAAACGGCGAAATCCTGCAAGAAAACCGCCGATATCTCTTCACGCCATCACGCCGCACCGGGCTCCACCGTGAGATTCGCTTGCAGCGCCGCCATCTGCTTTTCCAGCTCACGCGTCCGTCGGATCAATTCCGGAAGTTGCTGCACCGCAATGAACTGCCGCTTGGCCAACTTGTCCGGAATGGCGGGCACGCCCAGGACCAATGCTCCGTCTGGAACATCGCGCATCACCCCGCTCTTGGCACCAACAATCGACTGCTTGCCAAGCGTCAAGTGATCAGCAACTCCGGACTGCGAAGCAATGACGGCATAATCGCCCATCTGCACGCTGCCGGCAAATCCAACTTGACCCATGATCAGGCAGTGCTTGCCAATCTGAACGTTGTGTGCAACGTGCACCAGATTGTCAATCTTGCTCCCCTGTCCAATGACGGTTGGCCCAAGAGCGCCGCGGTCGATGGCAGTGTTTGCGCCAATCTCCACATCGTCATGAATGATGACGATCCCCACCTGCAACATCTTGCGGTGCCGACCTTCATCAAACACATAGCTGTATCCGTCGGCGCCAATCACTGTTCCGGAGTGAATGCTGACGCGGTTACCCACTTGGCATCCGGGATAAATCACCACGTTGGGATGGAGCCGCGTGTCATCGCCAACAATGCAGTCCGTACCGATGTTCACGGCGCTCAGTAACGCGCAGCGCTTGCCGATGGTAGCCCGCGCGCCGACTACGCAATACGGCCCGATGTGGGCGGTTGCATCAACTTGCGCTGAAGGGTCAACGACCGCTGTCGGGTGGATTCCCGGGGCATGCTCAACCGCTGGATGAAAGAGCGGCAACAGGCGTGCCACGGCGATTCGCGCATCAGCCACACGGATCACTACTTTGGAAGACGGTTGCACTTCACCAGAAACCAAGATGGCTGATGCCCCACTGCGCTCAGCAGCCTCAAGGTACGAAGCCTTCTCCGCAAACGTCAGGTCACCAGGACCCGCCCGATCCGCTGGCGCGAATCCTTTGAGAATGACGGAGCCATCGCCGTGAACTTCGCCATGAACGCGCTCAGCGAGCTGTGTTGCTGTGAATTGCATGTTGTATATGAGGTCGGCACGCCGACCACGAAACGGTGGACTTGGAGTCAGTGACTGGATGCCGGGCGCAGACGGCGGCTCGCCGCATGCTTGGCGTGACCAGCAAGGCACTCCTTGAGACTGATCATCTTCTGCGCATCGACATCCCACACCTTGAGTCGCAAGCAGCGATAGATGTCAATGGGACGAAGCGAGGTGGACTTGGGCGTCATCAGTTCCGGAATCGCATTCTTCACTTCCGGCAAGCGGTAGAAGGGGATGCGTGAATTCAGGTGATGAATGTGGTGGTAGCCAATGTTTGCCGTGAACCACGCCATGATCGGGCCGGTCCGCAAGAAACTAGATGACTCCATAGCGGCAATCTCATACGCCCAGCCCGCGCGGTTGTAGAACGAAACCCCGGGGAAATTGTGCTGCGCGTAGAAGAGATACGTACCGATCGCACTGGCAATGAAGTGCGGAATGATCATTGCCAACAGCAACGCGGTCCATCCGAAGAACCACACCAATATCGAGCCCATGATGACATGCAGACTGATGGCAATCACCCCGTCATAGTGCTCGCTCGGCTTATTAAAGAATGGATAGACGCACATTCCGTAGAAGAAGATGAACACATATCCAAACAGGATCGTCAGCGGATGACGCATGAACTGGTACTTGAGCCGGCGGCGCGGTGACGAGCGCAAGTATTCCTTGCTGGTCATCACCGGGAACGATCCGATGTGCGCAGAGCCGAGTTTGGAATTGTGTTTGTGGTGATAGTTGTGCGAACTACGCCAGACACTGCTGGGACTCAAGCACATCATGCCGACGCCCCACATGATCCACTCTGCCATGCGAGAACGCGGCAAGATGGCATGGTGTTGCTGATCGTGATAGATGACGAACAGGCGTAGCACCAGCAAGCCTTCCACCAGCATGCAGACGAGCCGAATACTGATGTGGAAATTCAAGAGCGCTCCCACGAAGGAAGCTACGAGCAGCACGAGCGTCGACAACACGTACCACCAACTGCGCGCTGTGGAATCCGATGCAAATGGTCGCGTAGCAAGAATCAGTTCCTTGCCAGTGCGGATCTTGGTCGGACTCTTTGTATCTGTTCGCCCGCTGCCTAAGTGGCGGACGTCCCCTTTTACAAATGGACGGGGATTAGGGACAGCAATACTGATTTACGAATTCTCTTTCCGACTGTCGACGGAGCGCGTCGCACGGTGTCCATGATGGAAGGAATGTCCCATTTCAACAGTGTAGTAAGGGTCTGCAGTCAGGGGTCACGCGGAATTCACAGAAAGATGGCAAGAGTTTGGACAGACCCCGCCCCGGGGTGACCTGGCACAGCAAAATCCGCTTGAAAAATAGGGGCGAAACTCGCGTGCCCATGGGCTGTGAATTCGGTGTGCTTTGGCGTTCTCGGGTACCATTTGTGGTTCACCGAAATGGCAGAATCACAACCCATCCCAGCCGACAGCGCAGCGCCCCAGGGCGCCAACGCCGCCCCCACCGCCGACGAATACACCTCGAGCACCATCCAAGTCCTGGAGGGCTTGGAAGCCATCCGTAAACGTCCGGGGATGTACGTTGGCGGCGCAGGCCCAGAAGGTCTGCACCACCTCGTTTACGAATGCGTCGACAACGCGATCGATGAGGTCATGGCCGGGTACGCCACCAATGTCCACGTGACCATCGGCGTCGACGGCAGTTGCATGGTCGAGGATGACGGGCGCGGAATGCCGGTCGACCCCATGCGCCATGAGAATCCGACCATCAATGGCCGACCCGCGGTTGAGGTCATCCTGACCGAGGTGCATGCCGGAGGCAAGTTTGACGGCAACGCTTACAAGGTCTCGGGCGGCCTGCACGGCGTGGGTATCAAGTGTGTCAACGCGCTCAGCGAGTGGACTGAAGTAGAGGTCGACAAGGGCCCAAAGACCTACAAGATTGCATTTGCACGCGGGGAAGTCTCGGAGCCGCTGCATGTGATCGCTGAACGCCAGGCGGGGGCACGCAACGGAACGCGCATCTCCTTCAAGCCTGATCACGAAATCTTTGCTGATACCGATTTTCAGTTTGAGCGCTTGGAGCATCGCCTCCGTGAATTGAGCTTCCTGAATCCGGGCGTCAAGATCTCCTTGCGTGACGAGCGGGTTGACTCTTCTGGCAACGTTCGCGAAGAGAATTTCCACGCCGCCGATGGGTTGGCTGGCTACGTTCGACACATGAATGCTGCAAAGAACACGCAAAGCCCAGTCATTGCGGTTACCCGCGAGGATGAGGAAAGCGGCACGCGCGCAGACATTGCCATGCAGTACACGGACGCCATGAACGAAACGCTGTTGGCGTTTGGAAACAACATTCCAAACCGCGATGGTGGAACGCACGTCACGGCATTCAAGCAAGCGGTCACTGTGGCTATCAATGGTTACGGCAAGCGCACTGGCATCTTTAAAGATGGCAAGGATGCAATCACTGGCGAGGATCTGCGCGAAGGATTGACCGCGATCATCAGCGTCAAATTGAAGAACCCAACGTTCAACAATCAGACGAAAGAGAAGCTTCTCAACCCAGAGATCGCCACCTTTGTGAGCGGAGCGCTGAATGAGTTGCTCGGCGCGTGGCTTGAAGAACATCCCGCCGAGGCCAAGAACATCTGTAACCGCGCCAAACTGGCTGCCGAGGCGCGTGAGGCTGCTCGCAAAGCCCGTGAACTGATCAAGCGCAAAGGCGCCTTGGATTCTGGCGGCATGCCGCACAAACTCGCTGATTGCTCCTCAAGCGACGTAGAGAAGACCGAACTCTTCATAGTGGAAGGTGACAGCGCAGGTGGAAGCGCCAAGGGCGGCCGCGATCACGTCTGCCAAGCGATTCTGCCACTGCGCGGAAAGCTCTTGAATGTGGAGCGCGCGCGCCTCGACAAGGTGTTGGGATTTGAAGAAATTCGCACGCTGATTCAGGCTTTGCAATGCGGTATCGGTGAAGACTTTGATCACGCCAAGCTTCGCTACGGGCGCGTCATCATCATGACCGATGCAGATGTTGACGGAAGTCACATCCGCACGTTGCTACTGACCTTCTTCTTCCGGCAGATGCCGGAATTGGTGCGGCGTGGTCGCATCTACATCGCGCAGCCGCCGCTGTACCAGGTGGCGCGCGGCAAGCAGAGTGAATATGTCTTGAATGACCGGGAGATGGGCGACACGCTCGTTGACCTTGCACTCAAGCACTGCACGCTGGCGGTACGCACTGAGGACGGCGAGATTGCTCACGAAATCCCCACCGATAAGGTGCGGTCGGTCATTCGAATCCTGAATCGCCTGGAAGAACTGGTCACTATTTCCCAACGCCGCGGTATTCCATTCCCGACGCTTCTTGCTGCCCGCAAGGACGACCCGACTGGCAATGATCACTTGCCGGGCTGGCAATTGGCATGGGCTGGTGGAGATGGGCTGTTCTTTGCTGAAGCAGACGCGGTGAAATTCATGCAAGCCAATGGCCTTGAGCTCGGCGAAGCCAAGACCACCGCGAATGCTGCGCAAACCAACGCGGCTGCTGCGCTGGCGCATCAAGCGGCGATTGCCGCCGGCACTGGTCCAGCGGCTCGCCCGGCACAGTTGCGCGTACTGCATGAAAACAAGGAGCTGGAGAAGCTGTTCCAGCAACTCACCGCCAATTCCATCAGCATCAGCGACTGGGCACTTGAGCAGACCGAGACAGTCACCGGTGAAAAACTGCCAACCAAGTACGCGTGGCGCGTTCGCAATGAGAAGGACGGTTCACATGAGTGGGCTGAGGCGCCAAGCGTGCACAGCATCTTGCGCGTCCTCTATGAGGTTGGCCGTCGCGGCATCGAAGTGAAGCGCTTCAAGGGACTGGGCGAGATGGAGGCTCTGCAGTTGTGGGAGACCACCATGGATCCATCCAAGCGAACATTGCTGCGCGTGACATGGGACGCCGCAGGCGAGGCCGATCAACTCTTCTCCATTCTCATGGGTGAGAACGTTGAACAACGACGCGCTTACATTGAGAAGCACGCGCTTGAAGTGAAGAACTTGGATGTGTGACGAACGCGGTTCGCGCAGGTAGCGCGTGAAGCCCAGTTAGCGATCACCACGCGGAGGAGGTCCGCCGCCGGGGCCACCAGGTCCGCCCGGGCCACCAGGTCCGCCACCGGGACCATTGGGGCCTTTGCCACCAGGACCGCCACGTGGTCCTGGCTCTGGAGGCGGAGCCTGCCGAACGGGAACGCTTGGAGGCGAGAACCACGCCGCGTCAAACGCGCCGCCGGGAACTGCCGAACGCTCAATCATGACCATTCTTGGCTCCGCACGTCGACCGGGACCGCGACCACCTTCTGGACGGCGCCCGTCTTCAGGACCACGTCCGTCTTTCGGTCCGCGACCGTCTTCGGCACCGCGTCCGTCTTTCGGACCGCGACCACCTTCGGGGCCACGTCCGTCTTTCGGACCACGCCCGCCTTCGGGTCCGCGTCCGCCTTCTGGTCCACGCCCGCCTTCGGGTCCGCGTCCGCCTTCCGGACCACCAGGGCTGGCACCGGGACGATCGTCGCGCGCGGGGCGCGCAGTGGTCGCATCGGGACGTCCGCTACCGGTGCTCGCCATCGTTTCGCTCGCGCGGTTCGCTGGCGCACTGCCTTCCGCCGGGCCACCGAAGCTCAGCGCGGCACGCGTCACCAATTTGGTGTCCGGATCGATGGTCAGTTCAATGGTCTCCGGCCCGCGGAATCCACTGTCGTCGCGAGTGGCGCAAATCTGCATTGCCCCGCCCTTGTCGCATCGAACTATTTGATAGTGCGCTCCAACATCGGCAAGCAACACATCAAGCCGATCCGCCAAGAGGTCTCCTTCGGGCGTCTCAATGAAACGCGGCCAGCGCGCATCGGTGGGCATGGACAGCACTTCGCCACGCTGATCGACCGTCCAACCAGTAGCCCCATCGGTGCCTCGCGTCATGGTGCGACCGTCTTGGAAGCGAATGTCAAGGCGCACATGTTCGGCGTCACGAATATCAAGTGTTCCGGTGGCACGCGGCGCCTGTGCTTCAGACTCACCAGCACGCGCCGGGAAGATCAGTTCCAGTGCATACCGACGATCGCCCGACCCGGATTCGGCAACTTGTGCGGCACGAAGAATCGAATTTGCCGACGCTGGCTGCGGCGAGAACAACAGCGCGCTACCAACAATGATGGCGATCGATGCTGCTGCCGCAACGGGCGTTCGCCAGTCCCAGCGGCGTACCCGAGGAGCTGCAGAAGTGCTTGAAATACCGATCGAACCAGCAGTGCGCACGGTTTCGGTAGCGCTCCCGGTGCGCACGCGCACCATGGCACGATCAACCAAAGCATCGACGCGTTCCGGCGTGTCACGCAATTGAACTTCGATCAACGCTCCGATCCAACGATCGTTGGCGGTGTCTTCGTGCGCGAAGCGATCACTTTCATTGGTCATGCCGTTGCTCCCTTGGATTCCATGCACGTGGCGATCATGCCGCGCGCGCGCTGCAATCGCTTCTTTACTGCTTCTACATTTGCGCCCACTTCGGCGGCGATCCGAGCGACCGGCGCATCAAGGCGATAGGACAGGTGAATGACTGTTCGATACTCGTCGGGCAAGCGCGCCACGCAATCTTCCAGGCGTACGAGCTTGGCACGGAACTCTTCGCGATCGCCGCGGTCTTCTGCTTCCGCGCGCCGCACAATGCCATCCAAGATGGCATCATCAGTGGGTCGCTCACGACCCATCTTTGATCGATAGTCAAGTACTAGGTTGCGGGCGATGCCACGCATCCATGCACCGAACGGTCGGGTGCGGTCGTAGTCGGGCAGTCTTCGCCATGCCACCAAGACGGTGTCTTGAAAAATGTCATCTACCGACGACGCCGGCACCGACGCGCGCAGGAATGCCAGTAACCGCTCACCGTGCTCGCGCACCAAAATCGCAAAGACATCGGCGGCATCGGGGCCGCGTCCACTGTCAGCGCTCAGTCGGAGATTCGGAGGGATTTCAGACATGATTTGCGGCTTCTGTTGTTGCCAGTCTGAGGCATCCGGGGACGTACATCAGCGCGGAACCATTGATTTGCGCACCGGAATCGCCATAAATCGCCGTGCGGCGCCGAGCGGTTCAGTCCGCGTCCCGAAATCCACGCTCCCGCAGCTGGCATGCGTCGCAGTGCCCGCAGGCCTCCCCAGCGGGGGTCGGGTCGTAACAACTGATGGTGCGGGAGAGGTCCACTCCCAGTGCCCTGCCGCGCCGAACAATGTCCGCCTTGGACAGCATCAGGAGCGGCGTGTGTACGCGCATCCATCGTTCGCCGCGCTCGGTGGCCTCCGTGCCGGCCCGAGTGGCCAAGTTGGCCATGCGCTCAAAGGCCTCGATGAACTCCGGACGGCAATCGGGGTAACCGGAATAATCAATGGCATTGACCCCGATACCAATGTCGCGCGCACCGATCGACTCAGCCATTGCCAAGGCATGTGCTAGAAAAATGGTGTTGCGCGCGGGCACATAGGTAATCGGAATGTCATGCGCATGCTCAACATCACGGTCCTTGGGAACAGCGATATCTGCAGTGAGAGCACTTGCACCAAAGGCACGCAGATCAATGAGAGCCGTGCGATGGCTCGCCGCGCGCAACTGCAGTGCGACCTCGGCTGCGCGCTGAAGTTCCACGCGATGGCGTTGCCCGTAATCAAAGCTGAGCGCGTGGCACTCAAATCCTTCGGCGGAGAGGTGCGCAAGAACGACGGCAGAATCCATACCGCCAGAGAGAAGTACCACTGCACGCCGAGCACCACTCATGACGGACTTGCCACCTGCTCAAGTACTTGTTGCAGAATGCGCCGGGTTGTCAGCGTGTCGCCTTGATGCATGTAAGTGCGACTGACCACACGATGCGCGCACACCGGAATCACGTTGGCGATGACATCTTCAGGAACGCAATACTCTCGTCCCGCCAAGAGCGCCGTGGCACGCGCCGACTGCGCAAGCGCCAGCGAACCACGCGGACTAATGCCCACTTGCAATTCCTCGTGCGTTCGCGTTGCTGATGCCAATGCAATGACGTAGTCGACCAGCGACTGGTCCATGCGCACTGCATCCACTGCTGCTTGCAACTCAACGACCTCAGGCCCAGTCATCACTGGTCGAAGGTCGCGGAGCGTGGTGCGCGCTGGCTGGCGATGCAGAATTCTGCTCTCGTCATCGGGGCTTGGATATCCGAGCGACATCCGCATCAAGAATCGATCCAGCTGATTCTCAGGAAGGAAATACGTGCCTTCAAATTCGTACGGATTCTGCGTTGCCACCACAATGAACGGCGCCGGCAGCTGGAACACATGTCCGTCCGCACTGACTGTGCCCTCCGCCATGGCTTCAAGGAGCGCGCTCTGCGTGCGCGGCGTGGCACGATTGATTTCATCGGCAAGCACCACGTTTGCGAAGACGGGGCCCTTCTTGAACTCAAAGGCCTCGCGCTCGCGGTGATAAATACTGACGCCGGTGATGTCGGAGGGCAAGAGGTCCGGGGTGCACTGCACACGACTGAAGGCACAGTCAAGGCTGCGGGCGAGCGCATTAGCCAGGACGGTCTTGCCAACGCCCGGGACATCCTCAATCAGCACATGGCCGCGCGCAAGCAGACAGACCACCAAGCGGTCAACCGCCTGAAGATTGCCCATGTAGACGCTGGCGATATTGTCACGAAGGCGATGGAGGGGGGCGACATCTTGCATCTATTTCCTCCGCGGTCGGAGGGTGAAGTATATCGTTCACCAACCTCATGCAGACGGCGCACCCATCCGACGACGGCCCGGTTCTTGATGTGCATGTTCCATGCGCACGCTGCCAGTACGACCTCATCCGCACGCATGTCTACGGAAAGTGCCCCGAGTGTGGTCTTGAGGTGATGGCCACGGTCGCGCAACATGCGGATCCTCAGGTGGCATTTTTGGCGGCTCCTGAATCGCCCGGCCCCGCCTCCAACGCGATCATTGCAGTCACGGTCGCGCCACTGTTGGTGATGCTTGCGCAGGGGTCCGGGCCAGCGCTCCGCACCATCGACGCACTCGCAGGTAGGGGACGCTCATTGCCATCGCAGGTGGAACGACCCTCCTGGATAGTGTGCGCAGTGGCGCTGGCAATTGCCGCGACCCTCTTACGGAAGGGACTTTCCGAACGCGCCAATCCGACACTGCGCGCAAGTATCGGTAGCGCACGCGTTGCGCGCCTCACGGCAGGGCTCGGGACATGGTCGGCGGTGCTGGCCGCGTCGTTCGTGATCTCACTGCTTGACGCAGCAAAGTCCAACAGCTTTGCAGGGATAGTGCTCGCCGCGCAACTACTACCAATGGTGTTCACGCTTCTCACGCTTGGACCACTCCTTGGTCGCGCGGGCGCCATGAGCCGCGCGTACCGAGAGGCGCGCCATGGCAAGCAAGGCGCAGAGGTGCTGACCATGACGCTCGCTGCAACCTGCGTGTTGTTTGTTGCAGCTCCGATCATCGAACGCACCCAATCGCCGGAAGTGGCTGGGATAGCCCAAATCCTCTCCCTGGTTCTCCTGCTTCTCTCCGTCCTCGGCTTGGCGTACATCACTGCCAACGGCTGGGTGATTGCCACGGCACTGCGTGCGCCGCGCATTGATCCGCGGCGGTGGCAGTAGGTCAGCGATTCAAGACCGAGACGTTGCACGCACTGCGTTCACTCACTGCCCCTGCGGTTTGGTGACTGCTTCCATGACGCGCTCGAGATTGAAACTGCCAGGCTTCTGGCGCGGCGGGAATTCGCGGAAACTCTGTAGCCAGTTGCCAACGTATGCGCCCGCAGGCGCAATCGCGAACATGTGCTCCAAGTACCAGCGCTGGTAGTCCATGCCGATGTCGGGGGCCAACTCAAATGGATCCATGCGCAAGTTGGTGAGCATCGGTGCGCGCAGTACTTCAAATGGTGCCTGCCAGACATGCATGCCGTGCGCGTTCTGCCTGAGGAACGTGGCCTTCCAGTTTTCAAAGCGCAGCGCGGCAACGCTGCCGTCGTCGGTCCAGTAGATGAATTCCTTGCGCGGCCACGCGCCTTCGCCCTTCAAAGCTGGAAGCAGGTTGTAGCCGTCAAGATGCACTTTGTAGGTGGCGTCGCCGACTTTGCGCCCGGTCAGTAGGTCTTCTTTAATCGTGGGGTCACCTGCAGCGGCCAACAGCGTGGCCATCATGTCCTCATGTGCACCGATGTCATTGACCACCGTGCCAGGCTTAATCACGCCAGGCCAACGAATGGCGCATGGCACGCGGTATCCACCCTCCCACTGCGTGTTCTTCTCGCCACGGAACATCGTGGTGCCACCATCCGGCCACGTGAACGCCTCAGCACCGTTGTCTGAGGAGTACATGATGATGGTGTTTTCAAGCATTCCCAGTGCCTCCAACTTGGCAAGCACTTCGCCAATTTGGCGATCGTGTTCCACCATGCCGTCGGCGTAGATACCCAGTCCGGTCTTGCCAGCAACGCCTTCTTTGAGATGCGTGAAGATGTGCATCTTGGTGGAGTTCCACCACATAAAGAAGGGTTTATTGTCCTTTGCGGCACGGTCAAGGAAGTCAAGTGCCTTTGCATTCACTTCTTCATCGATCGTCTCCATACGCTTCTTAGTCAGCGGACCCGTATCAGTCATACGACCGTCCGCGAAACTGTGAATGACACCGCGTGGCCCGAACTTCTTCTTGAACTCTGGGTTCTTTGGGTAGTCGGGGCTCTCGGGTTCTTCCTCTGCATTCAGGTGATAGAGATTGCCAAAGAACTCATCGAACCCGTGCGCCGTCGGAAGCATCTCGTCGCGATCGCCAAGGTGATTCTTTCCGAACTGACCAGTGACGTAGCCGCGCGCCTTCAGAAGCGTGGCGATGGTGGGGTCTTCCTTTTTGATTCCCTCGGGTGCGCCAGGAAGTCCAACCTTGGTGAGACCAGTACGAATAGGAGACTGCCCCGTGATGAACGCCGCGCGACCAGCGGTGCAACTCTGCTGGCCATACCAGTCAGTAAAGAGCGCGCCCTCTTTGGCGATGCGATCAATGTTGGGCGTCTTGTAGCCCATCATGCCTTGGTTGTATGCACTGATGTTGAACTGACCAATGTCGTCACCCCAAATCACCAGGATGTTGGGCTGCTTACTGGGTGCCTTGGCAGCCTGAGCGCACGCCGGCATGGCGCACACGCCGATGGCAACGGCCACGAGCGCAGCGATTGAGCCGCGGAGGGCAGTTGCGAGTTGGAAACGAACGGAGGCGGCAGTTGCGCAGATCGTGGGTGACATGGGGATCGGTCTCTTCCTGAATTGAGCTGTCCGGCTGCTCTTGGATTACCTGGGGAAAGTAGCCACAGGAGCAAACTCTAACGAAGTTCAAGGCAGCCGACATGGGGAGAACTCCCCAGTCACGGGTGCTGCCGATCTGGCAGCGTCCATGCCGCCACGCCGGGGCGGGTGCCGGGAGCGGCAGGATGGTCAACCGCGAGTTTGGGGGGTGGCGACCTGGCAATGGTGCGCTTAAGTCTATTTGCAATATGTGTTTATGTATGAAATCGAGCGCCGCAATCGCGATATCTCCCAGAATCCCTGTCGATCCGGCTGTTTGGCACACCCGTTGCATCCCTACGTTCTGCACCCACGGGCGAACCCGCTCGGGGCGACGCAGAACACGCCATATTCACCATATTCACCATATATCGGAGACCTGATCCATGCCCGTGAAGGAACTTGCCTTTGACACTGACGCCCGCAAGCAGCTGCTCGCCGGAGTCGAGAAACTCGCAGCAGCCGTCAAGAGCACGCTCGGCCCACGCGGCCGGAACGCCGTCCTCGACCGCAGTTGGGGTGGACCAAACATCACCAAGGACGGCGTCAGCGTCGCCGAGGAGATTGAGCTCCGCAACAAGGTAGAGAACATGGGCGCCAAGCTGGTCAAGGAAGCCGCCAGTAAGACCTCCGACGACGCCGGCGATGGCACCACCACCGCCACCGTCCTCGCGGAGGCACTCTTTAAGGCTGGACTTCGTCAGCTCGCTGCTGGTGCAGACCCCAACACACTGATCCGCGGCATGCGCCGCGCGGTCGAGACCGTGGTGAAGGAACTCGCAGCTGCTTCCAAGCCAGTTGCCCAAGTTGATGGCGGCATTGCTGCCGTCGCCAGCATCAGCGCCAACAACGATGTTGAAGTTGGCAAGATGATGGCCGAAGCTTTCAAGAAGGTCGGCAAGGACGGCGTCATCACCGTTGAAGAAGGCAAGAGCCTTGAGACTGTGGTTGATGTTGTTGAAGGCATGCGCTTCGACCGCGGCTACCTCAGCCCGAACTTCGTGACTGACGTTGAGAAGATGCGCGTTGAGCTCGACAAGGTGCTCGTTCTCATCTACGAAGACAAGATCGACAGCGTCACCAAGTTGGTTCCGTTCCTTGAGAAGGTGGTCGAGAGCAAGAAGCCGCTCCTGATCATCGCCGAGGACATCACTGGTGAAGCACTCAGCACGCTGGTCATCAACAAGCTCCGTGGCGTTCTGCAGGTCTGCGCCGTCAAGGCTCCTGGCTACGGCGATCGCCGTCGCGCCATGCTTGAAGACATCGCCACGCTGACTGGCGCCAAGCCAATCATGAAGGATCTGGGCATCGACCTCGACAAGATCACACTTGCTGATCTTGGTCAAGCCAAGAAGCTTGAGGTTGACAGCGAGAACACCACGATCGTGGAAGGCGCTGGCTCAACCAGTGCAATCAAGGCTCGTTGCGAACAGCTCCGTCGCGAAATCGACACCACTGAGAGTGATTACGACCGCGAGAAGCTCCAGGAGCGTCTTGCCAAGCTCGCCGGTGGCGTTGCGCAAATCAAGGTTGGCGCAGCAAGCGAGAGCGAACTCAAGGAAAAGAAGTCCCGCGTCGAAGACGCACTGCACGCCACCCGCGCTGCGATCGCCGAAGGCGTTCTGGCCGGCGGCGGCACCGCGTACATCCGCGCACTGCCATCACTCAAGAAGTTGCGCGCGCAACTTGAGGGTGATGAGCAAGCCGGCGTCGATTTGGTTGCTGAGGCACTCGAAGTGCCGCTCCGCACCATTGCTGACAACGCTGGTGAAAAGGGAACCGTCGTTGTTTCGAAGGTCAAGGAAATGAAGGGCAATGAAGGCTTCAACGCCCTCACCCGTCAGTACGGCGACCTCATGAAGGACGGCGTCATCACTCCAGCCAAGGTCGATCGTTGCGCGCTGCAGAATGCTGCGAGCGTTGCTGGTCTGCTGCTTGCCACCGACTGCATCATCACCGAGAAGCCGCAACCCGCGGAAGCTGAAGCCGGTGGTCATGACCACGGCGGCGGCGGCATGGGTGGCATGGGCGGAATGGGTGGTATGGGCGGAATGGGTGGCATGGGCGGAATGATGGGCATGTAAGACCAGGGCCATTGCACCACTCAGCACAATCACTCGACACTCAATCGATTCAATAAACATTCACTCAACATCAGCACTCGAATTTTGGAGAAATCAACAATGTCCAGCACACAAGTCCGCCCGCTCGAAGATCGCGTCCTCGTCAAGCCTCTTGAGGCCGAAACCAAGACTGCAAGTGGTCTCTTCCTTCCTGAAGGCGCCAAGGAACGCCCCATGCACGGCAAAGTTGTTGCCATGGGCCCAGGCAAGATGCTCGACAACGGCACGCGCATGCAGATGCTCGTGAAGAAGGGCGACACCGTCGTGTTCGGCAAGTACGCCGGCACCGAAGTCGAAATCAAGAACGTCAAGCACATCATCGTGCGCGAGAGCGAATTGCTTGGCGTCCTCGACGCTTAAGTAGCCGCACATCGCAGTACCGATACCTGCATCGCACACAACACTTTCTGCACCGCAGACACATTAGGAAGGCCTCCCAACAATGGCTAATAGCAAGCAAATGAAGTTCACCACGGCCGCGCAGGCCGAGCTCAAGAAGGGCGTCGACGCGATCGCCCGAGCAGTCGCAGTCACCATGGGACCCACGGGTCGCAACGTGGTGATCGCTAAAGGCTGGGGCAGTCCCCACGTCACCAAGGACGGCGTGACCGTCGCCAAGGAAGTTGAGCTCGCCGAGCCGTTCGCCAATATGGGCGCACGCATGGTGCAGCAGGTTGCCAAGAAGACCGCCGATGTTGCAGGCGACGGCACCACTGCCGCCACCGTGCTCGCCGCTGCGATCTTCAACGGTGGCCTTCGCTACATCGCTACCGGCGCAAACGCCGTCGCTGTGCAGCGTGGCATCAATGATGCAGCGGAAATCGCTTGCAACGCCATCACCGAGAGCGCCCGCAAGTGCGCCGGCAAGGGCGACCTTGTCAAGGTTGCCACCGTCAGCGCCAATCATGACGCTGCGATGGGCGAACTCATCGCCGAGGCCATTCACAAGGTCGGCGCCGATGGAGTGGTCGAAGTGGAAGAAGCCAAGGGCTACGAGACCACCCTTGATTACGTTGAAGGCATGTCCTTCGACAAGGGCTACATCTCGCCGTACTTCATGACCGACCCCAAGAAGGCCGAGTGCGTTCTTGAGAATCCGTACATCCTGATCTTTGAGAAGAAGATCGGCAACCTCGCCGACCTCTTGCCGCTCCTCAACAAGATCGCCACGGCCCAGAAGCCGTTGTTGATCATCGCTGAAGAAGTTGAGAACGAGGCGCTTGCAGCACTCGTCGTCAACAAGCTGCGTGGCGTGTTGCAGGTCTGCGCCGTGAAGGCTCCAGGCTTTGGCGATCGTCGTTCGGCCATGCTCGGCGACATTGCGGTGCTCACCGCTGGCACATTCCTCTCCAACGACACGGGCCGCACGCTCGAGTCGATCGAGATGTCTGAGCTCGGTCGCGCCCGCAAGGTGATCATCAACAAGGACGAAACCGTCATGGTTGAAGGCGCCGGCAAGAAGAAGGACATCGAGGCTCGCATCGGTCAGATTCAGGCTGCCTACGACCGTTCCACCAGCGACTACGACAAAGAGAAGCTGCAGGAGCGCATGGCCAAGCTCGGCGGCGGCGTTGCCATCGTCAACGTCGGCGGCGCTACCGAAATGGAAATGAAGGAGCGCAAGGATCGCGTCGACGACGCACTCCATGCAACGCGCGCTGCTGCCAAGGAGGGATACGTCCCCGGCGGCGGCGTCAGTTTCCTGCGCGCCATCGAGGCGGTGCAGGCGCTGCGTTCCAAGGCCAAGGGCGACGAGCGCTTTGGATTTGACATCGTGGCCGAGGCCCTGCGCGCCCCGACCCGTCAGATCGCTCAGAACGCTGGCGTTGATGGCGACTTGGTGTGCGAGAAGGTTCTTGAGGGCAAGGGTGGCTACGGCTACAACGCTGCCACTGAGAAGTACGAGGACCTGGTCAAGGCTGGCATCATCGATCCAGCGCTGGTCTCCAAGACCGCGCTGACGAATGCTGCAAGCGTTGCGGGCCTGATGCTCACGACGGATGTACTGGTGACGGAACTGAAGGACGAGACGGAGCCGGTCAACGGCGCCATCGCCTGATCAAGGAGATTCACCGAAGGCCGGAGTTGGCGCCATGGCGTCCAACTCCGGCCTTCGGGTCCTTTCCGCGCATGAGCCAGCATTTCAGAACATGATCAAGAGATGACAGAGAATTGACAGAGGGATGACCCGCGCATGAGCACCTCGGCCGACTACTACGAGATCCTCGGCATCACGCGCGACGCAGCCGGTGAAGAAGTTCGCCGCGCGTACCGCCGACTCGCCATCAAGTGGCACCCGGATCAGAACCCCGACAATCCAGACGCCGAGGGCAAGTTCAAGCAGTGCGCTGAGGCATATGAAGTGCTCAGCGACCCGGAACGCCGCGCGGTCTATGACCGCCACGGACATGCTGGCCTGCGCGGACGCGCCGGACACGATTTCAATTCCATGCATGTTGAAGACATCTTCTCGATGTTCAACGACATCTTCGGCGGGCAATCTGGCGGCGGTGGCGGACGCCGTCAACGCGGACCGGCGCGTGGGTACGACCTTGAAACCGAAGTAGAAATCACCCTCGAGGAAGTCCTTGAAGGTTGCGAGCGGGAGATCCCGTTCAAGCGCCTTGAAGTCTGCACGCAATGCAAGGGCAGCGGAGCAAAGCCCGGTAGCAAGCCGATCGAATGCTCCACTTGCGGTGGGCAAGGACAAGTTGCGCAGAATGGCCTGGGCGGACTGTTCCGCATGGTCACCACTTGCCCCACGTGTCAGGGACGGCGCCACATCATTAAAGACAAGTGCACCGAATGCTCTGGCCAAGGGCGCATGAGTGTGCAGCGCAAGTTGAGCGTGAAGATTCCACGCGGTATTTCTGACAGCCAAGTGGTGCGCGTTGCCGGTGAAGGCGAACCGCCGCCACCACAGATGAGTCCCGATGGCACCGGTGTCCGTGGCGATCTGCACATTGTTGTCCGCGTTGCGGAAGATGAACGCTTTGAGCGTCAAGGCTCAGACCTGATCACTGCGCTGGAAGTTTCATTTGCGGATGCTGCGCTCGGCGGGAGCGTGAGTATTGAAACGCTTGATGGTGTTTCAGAGACCGATCTCGATGCCGGCACACAACATGGCGAATTGTTCCGCCTCGATGGCAAAGGCGTTCCGGATCTGCGAACCGGGCAACGCGGCGACCTCGTCGTGGTGGTGCATGTGGTGGTCCCGCGCCGATTGAGCAACAAGCAACGAGAACTGATCACGGCGCTCCGTGATGCTGAGCGCCCTGCTCCGCCGCCGAAGGATGCTGCCCGTAAGAATCCTGATGGCAAGGACGCGTCTGGCAAAGCCACCGGTAAAGGCGGCTTCGGCAAAGCGACTAAGAAGGAAGATTCGTCCGCAAAGAGCCCGGGATTTTGGGGCAAAGTGAAGGACTCGTTCGGGACATAAACCAGCGCGATTACGCAAGGAACACACCATGACCGACCAGCCACACCAACGCCCGCACGGGCATCATCACCAGCCCGATGGCAACGCGGATGAAACGCGTCAGCATCACCACGCTGAATCGGAGGCGCAGCCCTTCGTGGATGACTGCGCCCCAGAGCGCGAAGAATTGCAAACCGCCATTCGCGTACTCAACGCCGAACTGGCGCAGGCCAAGAGCGACACCCTGCGCGCGGTGGCTGACTTCCAGAATCTGCAGCGCCGCACCTCTGAGCAGGAGCCACGCATGCGACAGAACGCCATGGGCATGGTGGTCCGTCAGGTCATTCCGGTGCTTGATCATTTTGACCTTGCACTTGCTCAGGATCCGGCACGGATGACCGTGAGCGCGGCCATCGATGGCATGCATATGGTTCGATCTGAATTGATCAAGGCCCTGGAGCGGTCGGGTGTGGAGTTGATTCAGCCCAAGACCGGCGATGCATTTGACCCCCACCACGCCGAGGCAATCATGCAACACGCCGCGGCGGGCATTGAAAGCGGGCACGTCAGCATGACGCTGCAGCCCGGCTATCGTTTAGGTGAAACCGTGCTCCGCGCCGCAAAGGTGGCGGTCGCGCCCTGATTGAACCGAAGGAACACCATGCCAACCTACGAATACGAATGCTCGAAATGCGGCCATGCTTGGGAACTGTTCCAGTCAATCAAGGCTGAAGCCGAGCGTAAATGCCCCAAGTGTGCCAAGATGACCGCCGTCCGCAAGATCGGGATGGGCGCGGCAATCTTCACTGGCGCGCGCGCCGCAGAGCCAGCGGGCGAAACCGCCGCGAAGAGCGCTGCCGCTGCGGTGGAGACCACGGCCGCTGGTACTGGCGCGGATCCCAAGGTTTCCAAGGCAGACACAGCGAAGCCCGGCAGCACGGGCACAGACGCGGCCAAGAGCGAGCCCGCGAAGGCTGGCGCATCCGCAGGCAGCACCGACGCTGCCAAGCCAGCCGCCGAGGCTCCGAAGGCGCCAGAAACCGCAGCACCCGCCGACGGCGGCAAGGTGAATGCAACGCATCCGGCCCGTGAAGGTCGAGGCGCGGGAAATGTCCGCGATGCCATCCAGCGCCAACGCAATAATTTTGGGCCGCCCGGGAAGAATCACGGTAAATCGGGTCCAAAGTTCGGTGGCAGTTCAACACGGCGTGGTCTGCGCTAGACCGTGCAAGTAAACTTGCTGCGTGCCACTCCGATTCATCCAGCGCATTGAAGACCATCTGGCCTATGACAACTATCGCCCCGTCGATATCGACGAGGCGAGGAAGCAGATGCGTGTCAGCACTGACGACGCCGAGGCGTTTGCAGGCGCTGTTGAACGGCTGACTGCCGAAGGCCGCTTGGAAGTGGGGCCTGATGGAAAGCTCCGGCTGCCGCGCTACAAGGAAGAGGTTGAAGGAAAGCTCAAGCTCAATCCGCGCGGCTTCGGATTTGTAGTGCCGGATCATCCGACGCGTGAAGGCGATCTCTTCGTTCCTGTTGGCCAGACCAAGGACGCGTTGAACGGCGATCGCGTGCGCGCCAAGGTGTTGCGCAAGGGCGGTGGTCATCCAATGACCCGCGGCGGAACCGGTGCACAAGAAGGACCAACCGGACGCATCATTGAAGTGCTCGAACGCGGCCAGCAGCGCTTCGCAGGAACGCTGACGAAGTCTGGACGCGAATGGCTGGTTGTTCCCGATGGCCGATCACTGCGCGATCCGGTGGTGGTTCGTGACGCCGGTGCCAAGGGTGCGAAGGCTGGCGACAAAGTGGTCTTTGAGATCATCCGCTACCCCACTGACCTTGATTACGCGGAAGGCGTGATCACTGAAGTGCTTGGTGAAGCTGGGCGCCCGGACGTTGAAACCCGCGCCGTCATTGATGTCTTCCAACTCAAGACTGAGTTTCTGGAAGAAGCAGTCGACGAGGCCCGCGAAGCAACGCGCCGATTTGACCTTGAATCCACTGGTCCGTGGGAAGACCGCGAGGATCTCACCAAGAAATTGGTATTCACCATCGACCCGCCCGATGCGCGCGACTTTGACGATGCCATCAGTATTCAGCACGATGCCGTGCGCGGTGATTGGGAACTTGGCGTGCACATCGCTGACGTGGCGCACTGGGTGAAACCAGGCAGCACACTCGACGAGGGCGCGCGCGAACGCGGCAACAGTGTCTATCTGCCGCGCCTGGTGATTCCCATGCTTCCCGAAAGTCTTTCGAACGGCATCTGCAGTTTGCAAGAAGGCGTGAATCGATTCTGCAAAAGTGTGTTCATCACTTTCGACTCGCACGGCAAGCCGGTTTCGCATCGGCTCTCCAGCACGGTGATCTGCAGCCGCAAGCGACTCACTTACATTGAAGCGCAGGCTGTGATCGATGGCGATCTTGTCAAGGCGCGCGCGCACGCGAAGACTGAAACCGAATGCGATATGGAAGTCATTGACGCGCTGCACCTCGCTAATCGCCTGGCAAATTTACTGCGCGAGCGTCGCCGTTCCGATGGCATGATTGCGCTGAATCTTCCGGATGTGGACCTGCTGTTTGATGACGCGGGACATGTCAAGGGTGTTGAGCGCGAAGACACCAGTTTCACCCACACACTGATCGAGATGTTCATGGTGGAAGCCAACGAAGCACTGGCACGCACCTTTAGTGACTTGGGCCTACCGCTCCTGCGCCGCATCCATCCGGAGCCAACATTTGGCGACATGGAAACGCTGCGAACGTTTGCACGTATTGCCAAATTCCGCCTGCCGGAAGAGCCAACTCGCCGCGATTTGCAGGCGTTGTTGCAAGCAACTGCTGAGGGCGAGGCCGCGCGCGCCATTCACTTTGCAGTGCTGCGCACGTTGTCCAAGGCCACCTATTCGCCGGCGCTGGTTGGCCACTACGCGCTCGCCAGCGAACACTACGCACACTTTACAAGTCCGATTCGCCGCTACCCCGATCTCACCGTGCATCGCGCGCTTGCTGCGTACTTAGATGCAACTGAGAACGGCACCAAGACCGGCGGCAAGAAGCGTCGCGATTTGGCGCATCGACTGGAAGCGGATGATCGAGTGATCGATGAAAGCACACTGGTGCGCATCGGCATGCACTGCAGCGAGACGGAGCGTAACGCGGAGGAAGCGGAGCGTGACCTGCGCACCTTCTTGGTGTTGAGCTATCTCAAAGAGCATCGCATGGCAGATACGTTCGATGCGTTGGTCACTGGGCTCAGCGGTACTTCCTTGGTGTTCTTGAGCCTGGAAGAAGTTCTGGCAGAGGGCGCCGCGCGGGTCAGTGAATTGCCTGCGGGCATGACACGCGCTGACCATTGGATCCTGAATGAACTCACTGGTCGATTGGTTGCCCCGCGCAGCGGAATGTCGATCGGCCTGGGTGACCGCGTGCAGGTCACGATTGCCATGATTGACTTGGCCGCACGCAAGATGGACCTCACGGTCACCAAGCTTTCGCCACGCAAGGACCTGGACAACTTGAGTCCGCGCGATCTCACCAACATCCGCCAGCAGAAGCCGGGCTCGGCTCCGCGCGACGGTGGAGGATTTGCCCCGGGCCAAGGCGAACGAGGCCGAAAGGGCCGCGATCGCTCCAAGTACAAGCAAGGCCGCCGCGGCAAACGCAGCTGGTAAATAGTAAATAGGTGCCGTTCACCACTGTCCCCATTTTGTACGACCGCATAAACGGCTGCCGTTGACTACTGTCACTTACTCACGCGCCCCCACTCCGCCTGTTCAAATCTGATCTCTTAGAATCCAAGCATGATCATTGCCATGCTGGTACTTGCGCTGCAGACGCCGCCAACCGCCGCCTCGAACGCGCCACCGGCATCCGCTCCGGTGCCGAGCGCATCTCCCGTTCCGCCAGCGCAAACATCAAGCACACCCGCAGAGTCGCAGCCTGATCTTGCTCGCTCGCTCGAACGCGCGGGTGACAACGTTGCTGAACTCAAGCGTGCGATCGAGTCTATTGAGCCCGCGTACCGCGCCGACATGGAATGGCTGATCGCCACCATGCCGGAGATCGATTTGAAGGCGCTCAAGGCTGAGTTTTTAGTAACGAACGTGCGCCTCGCGGAACGCGCGCGGCTGGAGGCTCCATGGGGCAAGGACATGCCGGAGTCCATCTTCCGCCAGTACGTGCTTCCGTACGCAAACGTCAATGAGCGCCGTGATGATTGGCGCCAAGATTTCTTCGATCGCTTCACCAAGGAGGCGTGGAAGTTCAAGGATCCGATCGATGCCACCAAGTGGATCAACGATCATCTTCCTGATGCGCTCAACGTGCACTTTCACGCCACCAAGCGCAAGAAGCCTGATCAATCGCCGTATGAGAGCATGGAACTCAACTACGCAAGTTGCACCGGTCTGAGCATCTTGGTGATCGATGCGTGTCGGGCGTGTGGAATTCCGGCGCGCATGGTGGGTTGTCCGGCGTGGAAGAAGGTGCAAGGAAACCACAACTGGGTAGAAGTGTGGTGGAACCGTTGGTACAACGTCGGCGACTCGGGCAGCGATCCGCGCGGCGTGGACTGGGTGCAAGAACGTTGCCTGACCGAAACCGACCCGGACGATTGGGTGCACGCGGTCTATGCAGCCGTGTGGCGGCCGACCAACACGAAGTATCCGTTGGTGTGGGCGTTCGAAATCGAA
>Ga0247837_1000459_pt1 | contig 85861 bp, 58 predicted proteins | sample LaCtaG_2_FD_187115 | JGI IMG/M metagenome (GOLD analysis project Ga0247837, IMG submission 187115) | Freshwater microbial communities from meromictic Lake La Cruz, Castile-La Mancha, Spain - LaCruzMarch2015_14.5m | ecosystem: Environmental > Aquatic > Freshwater > Lake | place: Spain: Castile-La... | reverse complement strand
CACCCTACCTGGCTTTTCCGCACCAACACAGACTCTGCTCGCTCCTTTAGGTCCAGTTCCTTCACTGCGTATTTCTGAGTCTCGACTGGGGGAGGACCGTGCGAGGCGATAATAGCTTTCCCAGCATTCGAAAGAGGCAAAAAGCGGGATTCTTGGCGAAAGTCCACAGGTCGTTCCCAGGCTCGACGGATGTCTGTTCGATGTAAATCTGCACGCATGCGCTCGAAGTCCATGAGGACTGCTTGTGTCTGTTCTGCTTGTTGGGCTGCAGCGGCTTTCATTTGAGCTATTACGTCGTCCAGTGCTTCGTGGCGAGTTCTGGGTTCTTCACGCCGAGGAGGGGGGAATGCAGGTCGGAAGCTGGGGGAGAAGTAGGGACCTGGCTTGGCTGCAGCCTTAGGCTCAGGGGGAGGAGGGGAGTTATAGGAGTTGCCCAGGCCTTCTCTGGACAGCAGTTCCCGCCTGTATTCGTCCTCTAGCTCCCTGCGCTGTCGGTCCAAGCGCTCTTCCTCAAGTCGGTCTTCCAGCTCTTTGCGCAGTTCGTCCTGAGTCTTCCTTCTGCGCTTGTCCTCCAACTGCTCGTCCAGCATAGTCCTGACCGCTACTTGTCTCTTGTTCCGCTCCTCCATCTCCGCCCGAGCAGACCCCGCGACCTGACTGTTTCCCTTATATCTCTCCACCGGGTCCAGCAACGGCGCTCCATTCCCCGGCTTGCCATAGGGGAAATAGGCCAAGTCAGACCTGTCCTTGCGTCTGTGTCTGAGCCCGCTCTACTGTCTAGTCCGTACCTCCTGCTCAGGACTGCTGACTTTCCTGCCTATCAAGTCCTCAGTAGGGCGCATGCTTTCCCGCCAGCGTGGTTCCTTGGGCACTACACTCACTGCCTTCACTCGGGCGTGGGACTGCTGATTCGTGGACTTGCGACTGAGGAAGTGGGCATTGGAGGTCACAGGATATACACTCATTATGATATTACTACTGCAGCTAAATTGGCTCGAAGGACTGTCCTTGCCGTACTTCCTTCAGTAGAGCCCATAGCAAGGCTCTGACTTTGGCCTGCAGACTGGAAGGGTCAGCGAAAGGACTGGGCAGCCGCCGTTTCAACCAGCCTAAGCAGTCCTTCAGCGCCCAGCATGCGTCCTCATACCCACACTTATACCTCACTGCCAATTTCCCAATTTTGTACAGAAACCGGACACTGCTACACAAGCTAAACCGCCCAATAGCGGGAGTTTCCTGGTCAAGAGTCAGACCAAGAGGGGCTTGAAAGGACCGTTGGAAGGAGGAAGGAGACTCAAGGGTGCTAGTAGTGGGCCGGGGTTCGTAGTGCTGTAAGTCGTGCTTGGTGGCGTGAGAAACTTTAGCCAGCAGCGAGGGGAAGTCCGGAAAGCATGGAGGAATGGAAAGGTCGCTTTGGGGGTTGATTTGCCTGGGAAGAAGGGCTAATTGAGCCAAGGAAGTAGCTCGCTGGAGGGTATACAGGTAGGGAAAGTCTGAGAAAGCCACTGGAGGAAAGGACTTGCCTGCACACTTTAGAGCCAAAATCCCCTTTGAAGCCTCTCCTCCCAGCGCTAGACTGTCTGCGTACAGCATGACCAAGTCCACTCCTTCCCTCACAGTGCAGCTCAGCCCGACCTCTATGCACGCCTCCGCCTCCAGCTTCATTCTCTCCCAATTCCCCTGCCTTTTCAGTATCCGAAGGCGCTGTATAGTGGCAAGGAGAGAATCAGTCCTGCACTCACACACAGTCTGAGCCACTGCTAGAGCAGAACTCTGCAGTCCCATTCCGAATAGCACCTGTGAGTAGGCCAAATTGCCTGCGTTTCCGTCACACATAGAGACTGCAGCTGCAAGGTGTTGGGCCTGGATCGCAGTTCCGGAGTCGCCCACTATAGGGAAGTTTCTAAGTTGGTCAAGACTGAGTATGAAGGAAGTCATTTGGTTGAGGTAAGAGTGGGTCTGGGTGAGTTTTTTTGCTTGGGAAATAGGGAGTAGCAGGGCTGCTTGTTGGAAGGCGCTCACAGCCTGGGCAGTTTCTCTGCCAAGGAGATACGCCTTCGCCAGCCAGTAAAAGGCCAAGCCACGTCTCCTCTTTGCACCCAGGCGAATAGTCTCCTGGAGTGCATTGATAGCGAAGACTCTCTCCCTCAGCGATTCAGACTGGACAGAAAGACGACCGTAGAGGTAGAGGTAGCCCATATGTCCCTGCTGTTCTGAGTACTGGGTCTGTAGGAAGTCCAGACAGGCTTCAGTCCTTTTCACTCGCCATAGTGTTTTTGCGTACTTCAAAGACACTAGAAGACGGAAAAGGCGCTGTTCTGTGGCCTTTACGAAGGCTTGCTCTATCACATCCATTGCGCTTTCATAGTCCTTCAAGCGATAGTAATAAACGCCCCACAGCTTCAAGTAGGACTCTGGATTCAAAGGATGCGTACGTATAAGTTCCTGCAGTATCTCCACTCCTTTGTTCCAGTCCACACTGCTTTGCAGGTAGCACAAGCCCCAGGCCAAATAGCCATAATACCTGTGCATTTCCTTCAACTGAGCTGCATATCTGCGAGGATCTCCCTGGCTTTGAGGGTCTGCGAGGGCCAGTTCTAGGTAGCACCAGAGTTGCTCTATGGAGAGTTGAGGGAGTTTTGCTGTAGAGGGAGGAGTGAGGGACTCTTTGTGTGTGCGGGAGTTTTTTGAGGAGCAGGTATTCACCACAGATAGCCAAATTGACTGGAAATCAATGGTTAGTTTGGGCTTGGGCGTGCATCTAATGGCTAACACCTGCAGAAGCAGTTCCCACGTACAGTACAATTCATCCCCCGGAGCCTTCGCTTTCGCCTCTGTTACCAGTCTCAGCGCACTCTCATAATTCCCCTCATACGTCAACAAGCGACCCAATGCAAAACACGTCTCCGCACTTTCCGCCCGACTCATCACGTCTCCACAGATCACCTTACACCGCTCCAACTCGTAATCCGGCATAAGATTCAGAGAGTCATGCAAGCCTGTACATAGCAACAGGACCAGGGCAGAGGGCGGAGGCTCGCAGGACGCGAATTGCGACTCCACGGTCTTGGCGGACAGGATGGAGTTGCGAGACACGCCTCGGGAGTGCCGGGGCTTCCACTTCTTCTCTTCACTGGCAGGCCTGGGTGGAGCTTACCACCACCGCTCCATAACAGCTCTATTGCGCACACAGACCTTTACCAGGTCTCTGCATATGCGAGTGAAGTCTTCAGTCGGCATCATTGCTTCTTCCAGGCTGGACTGAGGCAGGTGGGTGAAACTGCGGTTGTGGGAAGGCGTGGAGGAACTGGAGGAGTCGGAGTAAGCCTCTGTGACTGCCTGGCAGCGAGTTGCCATTCTATAAGTTGGGAAATGGAAAGCACGAGAGGCCGGTCTGAAACCTCTCGCGTGGTGACTACGACCCGCACCAAGACTGAGTCCAAATCAGCTCTCAAGCCCGCCCCTCTGCCTCCCATGCCTCTCTCCAAAACTCCTTCCAAAACCGCCTTCGTCCTCACTGGCAGTCAAACTTCTCTGCTTGAGCCACTCGCTCAGACTATCCCGGAAGACACTGGCGCCAAGACAGCCTCGTCCCAGTCCAAAGAGTTGAAGCGTCTAAAGCAGGAAAATGCACAGTTGAGGGATAAACTTGCATTTGCACAGCAAAATTTGAAGGTGTATGAGGACATTCGCAGCTTTCTCACCAGTGCGAAGGATGAAAAGTACGACAGTCGAAAAATGAAGCTTTTCCGAGCCAAACTCGCAAAGCAGGAACGACTGATTGCCTTCCTCACTGAAGCGTTGGAAACGCAGAAATCGCTGCGATTTGAGGTAGAAGCAACGATAGGGAAAATGCAGAAAGCAATCAAGAGCCACCCGAACCCGGAAGAGAGTATCCACGCTTTGCAACTTATATTGGATGAGACTAAGAGGGTCTTTGCTGATGCGGAAAGGAAGTGCAGAGTGGCCTTTGCACAGTTGGTAGGGTACGGCCGTGCAGACTTAGTGCTGAACAGCTACTCTGAGAACTTCGAATGGAAAGTCCAAATCGACCTCACACCCGATCGACTCTTCCATGTCGAGGAAAAGCTGCAGAGTCTATTCAACAGTTTCGTCTCCGACGACCCTATCACTCTCAGCACCAAAGTAAGAGAAGCAGCAGAGGCACTGCTAGTGCTAGGCCTGTCCCTGCCCAGTCGCGAGGTAAAGGAAGACAACGACCTGCTCAGTCCTAGACAAATCAAGGACTTGACGGCAGTTGCGAGTCACGCTGAGGGCCGGGCGCAACTGCGTAGATTCGTACAGCAAGTGGAAACCACCCTGGGAAGACATGATTTGGACATGCGACTGAGACAGAACGAACTGGACCTGTACCGCAAAAAGCTAGGCGTCATGGAAGCGCATTTACCGGAGTTGAGTGCCTACGTGACTAAGAAAAGTGCACAGTTGGCCGAAAGGCTGCAAAGAGAAATCGTGACGCCACTGGACGACCTGCTGAACATACTAAACGGCTCTGGGGAAAGCATATCCCCCGACACTCAGCTAATGGCTGTCTTCACTCTGTACGGTCCGAAGATGTACAAAAACGCCACCGAACTGATAAGCACGGATAAGAAAAGCGAAGAGCTGCAGACCAGTCTAGCCCTCTTCGAGGCCGAGTACAAGGCCAAGAAGGAGCAGCTGGAAAAAGAGCTGTCGGAGCATGCTCGAAACAGCTAATTACGAGGAGTAGTCACAGCTATGCTGACACGCAGTTTCTTCACGTCGAGGTAGTGCTGGATTTCGTCTTCGGAGAGATGGAAAACTGCCACTGCGAGGTGGTCGCCTTGGAGTCCGTAGGTCGGTTTGGACATGGTCAGACGGTCTTTGTCCCTTTGAATCTCCATGGTCACTACTCGCTGTGTCTTTTTGTTGTCCAGCAGCGCAACTGCGATCTCTAGAGAGCCGAGAAGGAAGGAGATCATCACGTGGTAGGTGCCTTCCGAGCCCAGCACGACCCGGTCCAGCTTGACAAAAGAAAGCGACCCTATAGAGTTGGGCATAGTGACCACCACCGTCTTTTTCGAATACGCACTGTGCATGACCTCCACCATGTGCACAGTCGTAAGATGCGCAAGGATGGTTTTCGTAGTGACTTCTTCAGTGCAGGCTTCCAGCATTTCCTCCTCCTCCCGCAGGTGCATAAAGGGACAAGGAAGCCCGATGTTGTAGACACACTCGACTTCGTGGCTGCGCTTTTCGTGCAGTGTGATGGTCTTTGGACAGCCGAAGTCTTTGAACTTGCAGTCGGTCTTCACCTGCTTCATCAGCTCCTCAAAAAGCCCATTCGGCTCACTCGTCTTGCGGAAGGGAAAACGGCAAATCGGACACCTTCGCATCGACCCCCTATTCAGGCGCTCTGCACAGAAAGTACAGAGAGTGTGGCCGCAGGGACACAGGACTGTGCCTGTGTAGAGCTCCAAACACACAGGACAGGTCAGTTGCGCCTTCAGGGCTTCGCTGAGTCCTTCCCGCCTCCGCCGTATTGGCTGCATTATGTATCTTTTTTGCTGGGTGATGGTCGATTTTGCGTTTGGTTAATCAGGAAGAAGGCGCGAATCGCCATATCAGAAACTGTTAATGCAGTCAACACAGACTAAACGCGAGAACTGCTAAGCTTCATAGTGCGACTTCCTAGTATTGAAACTTGCCGAGAGGTGGAGATCTCACTTCGTGGAGAGAAGGCGTCAGGCAGCGTTTGACTCTTGAAGAAGGACTGCTTGCGAGGGGAACTGACTTCATCCTCACTGGAGTCCTGAGGCTGAGAGTCGTCTTCCCGAATGAAGCTAGTTTCATAGCTGCATTCCGGATGTTGAGAGTTGTCTGCAAGTGGCTTCCAGGCAGTCGTATTACCATTGAGTACTACCGACTCCACTCGAAGCCAGCGAGGAGTGGGCTGGACTCTAGGAGCTCTGGATAGACAGGGATGCAGGGATTTCTTGGGGACTAGACGACGGCCGACAGGGGGAGACAGCAGGGCAGGGACTGCAGGCTTAGGATGCTGGGGTGAGCTGTATATATCTGCCTCAGGGTAAGGTCTGGCGCTCTCCAGTTCATCAGTCATAATTGTGCCTCCGCAGAGGATCTCCAGCATAGGGAAGGAGCCAGGACGGGGCACAGGCGCAGGCTTGCGTTTCCGATTGAGGAGCAGGGCAGGGCGCGGCCGGGGCTTGGGCTTGCCAAAGCACAAAGGCGGCAGGTCAGGCAGTGAAGACTGGCGATATATGCCAGTGTAGATGCGCACCACCTTGAGATGCACCTGGCTCTCCGGGTACAGCAGTTTCCGCAGCACTACTACTCGAAGGTCTATATAAGGCATTGGGTTTCCTTCAAGTCTCAACTCCCTGAGGCGTTTCAGTTGTCCTAAAGGCAACACGGGAGTCACCTCAGGAATTCGATTGTCGCTCAAGTCCACTGTGACTAGGGCGGGTAAAGACTTCGCTATCAGCACTCCTGGCCAGTCCGCCAGTCCGCACCTCCGCAGATCCAGCAGCTCGACAGCCACGAAGATGGACAGCGTGGAGAAGGGGGGAAATCGCGGGATTTCCTGCTCTGCTAGTTTCAGCTGCTTCATGGTGGTGAGTGCTTCCCGAGAAAAGGTGCGGAACAGAGTGCGCAGGGAGGCTATATTGCCGTGGTCTAGGAATTGATTGTCCATTACTAGGCTGGTACGGAGTCGTGTAGTTTGCGCAGGTGGTCTGCTATCTCGCCGGTCGGGACTTCGTTGGTGATGACGCCCACCATAGTTTCTCCTTTGAAGGCCTGGATCTGTGGCTCCACGGCTGCATTGTAGCGAAGCTGTACTGCGAGATGTTGGTTGTGGTAGCGAATCGCTGGTCCTTGCGTCTTGTAGAAGTGCCGCAGGTTGTTGTTGCCGAAGCGCTTGGCAGGGTAGGTGATGAGAAGTCGAGTGAAGTTGGGCAGAGGGAAGGCTAACTTCAATAACTCAGGCAGCTTGTGCGCTGGCACCGCCATATTGCAAGGAGGCAGACCCCACAGACTCCCAGGACTTTCATCCCTCAGAGCCTTTTTACACTGGCTTCACCTTTGACGATTTCGGAGTTAAAGAACAGGTTTAGGACCTTTTCGTTCAAACTGCGAGTATACAAGCTCTTCAAAAGATTAATTTTGCGAATTTTAACGCATCTTTCAGTGAGGTAATTGTTGGCAACGGACATGCCAAGTGCGTGCATTCAAAGTCTACCTACCACTGCATTCACCCTACTGATTTCAGTAGTTACCCTCGAAAGCCAGTCTACAACTAGGAGTTATGTATGTGACTTTAGAAAATTGAGCTCTGGTGAGTGAAATTCGAGCGATACCGCTACAGGGTCTGAATAAATGTAGAGACAAAGGCAGCCGTTGGGCTTGGAAAAGGTAAATATGCATCTGATTTTCTTCTGTCCGTTTTATCCCAGCTTCCTTCTCACTTGGACGGTGGATGGAGGCTTTCCCTGGCTATTAAGTGTCTGTTTAGAGGAGGAAATCCACACTGCCTTCCATTGCTGTGTCTTTTCACCTTACCGACATGGCAAATTTAACTTCCCCTCGGTCCTTTCCCATCTGACCCTAGTTCTCCCAGTATCCCGTTGCCTAAACGACAACAGTCCGTAGTAATAATTAATGGACAAAGACGAAAGCAACGACTCCGGCATTCACCTCGCGTCTTGGTCCTGCAGCTGCGCATCCATGCCTCTGTACTACTGCTCAGTCTGTGTGCTGGCGCACATCAACTCAGAAGAAGGCAAGCAGCATGTGGTGTCGCAGTTGGGAGGGGCGGACTCTTCTCGCAGATGCTCGATGTGCAAGACTGCGAGTCATAGTTCAGATGCAGTGACGGTCCAGGCTCAAAGTCGTCTCGTCAGCGGAAATCGCATGTCACTTACCAGCGACTCAGGCGACATGGGGGAAGATAGAGATCTGAGGGCGGAAATGCTCAGTCTCAGGACTGATATTAACCAACATATGAGTCAAGTCTTGGACGGATTAACCGTCTTCGATGACGCCAGGCGGAGAGCCGGGCCTCCTGAGCAGCGACTTCGAGAGACAGAACAGCTGTTAGACGAGACTAGACAGGAAGTCGAGTCCTTGACGCATGAAAAGATCCGTCTGCAGCAACTCACTCAGAGTCCCTCCACAGGCCGCACTGACCCTGGCCAGTCCCCGGCCTTGGAAGCCCTACTAGAGGTCCTCAAAAACAAGGAAGGGGAATGTGTGCGCATGGCACAAGAAGTGCGAGAATTGTCACAACTGAATCGGTCACTGGTGACTGAAGTCTCAGGACTGAGTGCACAGTTGCGGCATAGTGCTAGCGGCAGCACAGGAGTCGGCACTACGGGTGGATTGACGGCTGAGGAGATTGCCATCTGCACAGCTCAGAAGGTGAGCGAAGTGATGCCGATACTCGCAGACATGAAAGTGAGTAGCAACTGGCTGAGCAGTCAGGGACTGGAAGGCTTCTTGAACCTGACTGATTTGGCAGTGCAGGACCCTGAAAAGGCGCCCAGTGCTCGCAAAGTGGCGAAAGTGTGTATACGCATCTGCAAGTTAGTGGGCCACTGCAAGGCGGTTTCAGGACTGGGGCGATATATGAGACTGAGACTGGAAAGGGACATGCCTGGCTGTCTGCTGCTGTCCAACTACCTGAAGAAGATATACCAACGGACGTGTGAAGACCCCGCAGCGAAGGAACTGTTCAGAGAGATAATGGGGAGGATTCAGAATAACATCCCTGCCTTCGATGCAGCCGCTGCACTGATTGCCCACTTCAGCGAGGCGCTGCCCGCAGCCTCCCTCAGCCACTTCAGCAAGTCCTTGTTGAGTTACTTGGAAGAGCCGGATGAAACCACTTCCAAGTGGCTGGAGTACCTGCAGCAGGTCCCAGTCAACTGGGCTCCTGAGATAAAGACAGCTGCACTGACTTCCATTCAGTCGCTGCTGTACGCTATTTCAGAGCAAAGGTTCCCAAAAGCGTGTTTGTACCTCACCGAACTGCTGATATCCAACAAGGTGAAGAGTGCGAATGGTCTGGTTTCCTTCATATTCAACTGCTGTGAGGCTATCAAGGACGGCAACCGGCACGTGTACAGCCTCATCTTCAAACTGCATGGACTGGTGGAGTCCAGGGAAGAACTGATAGAAGCGGCAGTCAACGCTATGCAGCTATTCAGCTCTGCGGCCACCATAGAGCAAGTCGCCCTGCTAATGTGCGCTCTGGACTCTATTAGTGAAGGTCACTACGGAGCTCTGGCTTGGCTGTACACGGACTGGGCGAGTGCTGGGGAAGCACTGGGTCTGCTGGGACTGCTGCTAGAGACGGAAACGCTGGAGGAAGCCACTCACTCCTGTGAGCAACTGCTGAACTCCCTGGCGGCCTCTCTCACTGCTACCGAAACTGCGACCTGCATCAAGTTCATGCACCGTCTCTACCGCGCCAAAACCAAACACCGAGACGGACTGATGTTCTCCCTCACTTCCCTGGTCAGAACACCCATCGCTGCCTTTTTCCTCAAGGACCTGGCAGCGCTCCCAGAGGAAGGCGCCTCTCCCGAGCTGCTGGCCGACACTAACAAACTGCTCAACTTGGTCCGGAAGTACCCAGACGAGGAAATCCTCACCACTGCCAAGTTCTTAGCTTCGCTTATTGGCTTGCTCAGGACTGAAGGAGTGAAGGTGCCTATGGTCAATAAGGGACTGAAGTTCGTGCTCAAACAGCGCACGGAGCACCTCAAGCGTTTAGCCGCAGCATTGAAGCCTATGGTAAAGAGCGAGCCCGCAAGTGCTCAGTTGGCGGTGACTCTGTTGGGACTGCTGCCGAAAGTGCCGGATGAAACCGTGTTTTTGATGCTGTTTGTACCTGACATGGTCATGTTTCTGGCCTCTACCCCTATGATCCAACCGGAGTCAATTATTAGCTTCTGCAGCACTGTGCTGGTCAAGTGCTTCGAAGTGAAGAACTACACTCTCCTGCGAATCCTCAAAAGTCAGCAGCAAGACAACAAATTAGGCCCTCTGACTGACCTGATCCGGTACTCCAAGCCTCCCTACTCCATCACTGACGTGTACGAACTCAACCTTCTCCCCAACGTCAAGGCCGACTGTATCCAAGTCTTCGACTGCATGCGAGGCGAAAGTCTCTCCATCGTCCTCAAGCAGCCTGTCAAGGTGGACACATCCAGCAGCTTCGTCTTCGTGGACAATGGCAGCATTTTCTGCTGCGGAGGTGAGGACTAGACAGGCTATGAAATCCGAGTCTCGTCGCTAAAGAAGAACGCGTATTTGCTGGGCTGTGACGGAGCTGTAGATGTACTGCCACTGATGCGGGAACTGAGAGGCTACCACGGGATCATATTCGTCAAAGGCACTGTGTTTGTGTTCGGGGGCAGCTACCCTCCTGGATATAAGCGTAAGTCCTATAGACAGTTAAGAACGGAGAGTCGATGGCGATGACAGAGCGGCTGTGGAGGGAAGTGCCAGACATGCGTGAGGAACGGTACTGCTTCAACCCTTGTTTATTCAAAGGACTGATTTACCTGTGCGGCTACGGCTCTTGCCTGATCGATGCGTTTGACCCGGAAAGTGGCCAGTTCGTGGAGCCCCAGCCTGTACCGACAGTCCCGGAAAGCCATTTCTGCTGTGTGTTTGGACAGGAACAGACTCTCGTAGTGCTGTCCTACAACTATGTGAGTCGCTTCACTGTGGATGGAGGCGTGCTCGCCAAGCAGAGCGACAAGCGGGAAAAGACGCCCCATACAGTCTGGCCTAACGCCCCGCCCCGCTTCGTCAGTCCAGTCGTTTACTTCGTGGAGAACAACACCTGGTGCTGGGTGTCGCTGAAGGACGGACTCAGGCAGGAAATCAAGGCCTAGTCCTTTAACTAGTCCAGGTCTTGAGTACTGTCTCATGGAGTGGCCTAGGCAGTGGACGAGGGAAAGTATGGCTGCAATTGATAGAAATGGGCCGGTTTATCAAGCAGGGGCGAGTGGTGATTCTGCTGTCCGGCCGCTACGCCGGCAAGAAAGCCGTCGTGGTGAAGACTTTTGATGAGGGCACAACTCAGCGCAAGTTCGCCCACTGCTTGGTAGCGGGCATCTCCAAGCACCCGCTCTTCATCACTAAGTCCATGCCTGAGAAGAAGCAGCAGCGTCGCACCCGTGTGCGTGCCTTCACCAAGTACGTCAACTACCAGCACATGATCCCCACCCGCTACCTAGTCTCAGGCGAGCTGGACCTCAAGACAGTGGTCACAGAGGAGAAAATGGCCACTGTGGCTTCCCGCAAGGACCTCCGCAAGGAACTGCGCAACCTCTTCTCGACCAAGTACAGCACTCAGAAGGTGCCGAAGAAGGCAGACAAGAGCGAGAAGAGCGCTGCAGATAACGTGAAGTTCTTCTTCAACAAGCTTAGGTTCTAAGAGGCTTAGCTAGTAGAGCTTGCAGCACTGGTTGTTCTTCTTGGCGCGCTTGTAGAAGTCGTAGGACACGCCGGAGAGGTCTTCTGACCTGGCCATTAGGCTTTCCAGGGTTTCTCCGCGCTTCATCAGTTCCTCGATGTTTCGGTGCATCACTTCTGTCACCTGGTTCAACTCGCTCTGGATCTTGGTAAGCCGGTCTGCCTCTGCAGGATTCTGATACCTCTGTAACTGAGTGGCCAATTCCGGGAACGCCAAATTAGCATCTGCCCTCACACTCTCCCAGTCCACCCCCGAAGCCTGGAACTGTCGGAACATTTCAGCAATCAGCGAAAACGCCACTCTTTGCGGATACTCCGAGTCAGTAATAATTGTCACTGCCAGTGTATTGGGGTGGATCGCTACGTAGCAAATCCCCACCTCTTGCTCCAAGTGAACAGCTGTGCGGTCGTTGGGTCGGCACCGACCACAGCAGGTCCGGGAATTGAAGTTGAGCAAGTCTCTCGCAGTGCTCCGCTTCAAGTAGCCCAGAAAGCCCAATTCGTGTGCACAGCAGAGCTGAATGGGCGCTTCTTGTTGCCACTTGTACAGGTGAATACTCAGAATCCGCATTATTGCACTTTGACTCGACTACAGATGCACCCAATTACAAGGAAACCCTGCAACTGGCCATTCTAGCGAGGGTTTAATCCGCCTCTTCGACTTCCTCTTCCATCTCTTCCTGCTTCTTCACCACCTCCTGCGGTCTAGCGACCACCTGCACATCCCACAGCGTCCTAGCCCTCAACAAGTCCTTCCCTCCACTCAACTCCGCACTTTTCACCTTCAACACCCAGCCTTCCGTCAGCTTCTCCCTTACTCCAACAGGCAGTAAGGCGTGGAATTGGGCGTACAGGTCTTCAGTCTGGAGAGTAGGCAGGCTGAGGAGTAAGGGACCGAAGGACTGAGTGGGGATTTGCTCGGGCTCAGGCTGGTAGTCTCGCATTTTCACTGGTTCTGCTTTGGACTTCGCGACTGTTTTTTTGGGTTTTTTCTTCTTTTTGGAGTCTTGTTCTTCGCTTTTCTTCTTGTACATGATGTCTTCAATGATTTTCTTCCGGCGGTATGTCTTGAGTTCCTCTAAAAAGGCCTGTGTGTAGGCGCGGCCGGCCTGCAGTGTGCTTTGCACCAGTGCACTCAGCTCCGCAGCCTGCTTCCTCACCGGCAGTCGGTACAAGTCCAGTAGCCAGTGCTCCTCTATGGGCGGCAACTCATACGTCACATCCGTATCCATGTTCTGAGACTTCGCAATACACTTCACAGGCCGTGGGTCGAATTCCTGCCTATACAGCCGATAACAAAGGTAAAGCGGCTGGGTGTCTTCGAAGTCCTCCTTCGATATCCGCTTCCAGTCGACTTCCTGACTAGTCTGATAGTCACAGAGCCGGAACCAGGCGAACTTCATCTCATCCGGCAGAGACCTGACAGTGCGGATGTAGAAGAAGACATGGTGCACTTCAGCCGGCAGACGGCCGAGTGCAAGCACCACTTTCTCATCGTCTGAGTACTTTAGCTTGCGGTCTCGAGGAGCGGGGTCTACTCGCAGGCCTGTGGTATGGGGGGCGGAATTGACGTCCAAAGCCTCAATCAGTCGGCCTTCTTCAGTGTAGAGCTCCACGTAAAAGCCGTACTTCCGCCTGTCCTTGGGAGTGTCGTTATACGGGTCGTTCGCCACTGCGAAGCTAACTTTCTTGAAGTTGTCCACCTGCAGAGTCTTGTACTTCGGCGGCTCCACTACGTCTGCTTCCTCTTCCATAGGCACAGGCACGTCCACTGGCTTTTTGGCCTTGCCGGCCTTCTTATCCTCCTTACGCTGTTCCTCAGGCGGAGGCGTGGCTATTGCGTCTTCCACCATTCGTTGGTCCGCCCTAGGCCGCATGTACTCCACCCCGGTCAGTGCCGACTCCAGACGTAGGTTGAATTCGCTCCTAGGTCCGTACATGTTATTTTCCAACATCACTCTAATAAACCGCGTGTCTTTGCTCATGTTGAGACACTTTACTTTGTACGACTCCGCCTTCTTTTTGTGCTGCAGAATTGCGTCTCTGCGGCAGGTTAGGAGAGTCTGGGCGGCCTGGGCGAACAGCACTTGAGGGAAGGAGGTAGTTTGGCTCAGCTCCACTGCTGCAGTGGCTGTAGCCTCAGCCAGCCACTGGACATAATTGGACTTCAACTGGTGCTTTCTGACTTCTGGAGCCACGTTGAGGGCGTACAGGTCGTCCATTGCATTAGGGACCAGCTTCAGGAGGTAAGTCTTGGACAGGGATAAAGACTGAAGGCGACGGATCAGGCTTTCCTTGCGGGCGTATAAGGCTTTGCGACGCTCCACTTCTTTGTTTTTGCGGTCGATGGTTTCTTCCTCACGCCTCAATTCAGACATATTTTCGTCTTCCTCCAATTTTCGACGTTCCAAGTACTGCTTTTTGAATAGTCTCATAGCCTCCAACTCATACTCCTCCTCCACCTCCAACTGAGCCTGTTCCAAGGTCTTGTTGATGACGACGTTGAGGATGGGCTGCACCTCGTAGTTGAAGTCGAACAGCTCGCCGTCTTGGACCTGAGTAGAGACGTCGAGGCCTGTTTTCTTGGGGATGTAGGGGGGAGAGGGGGGCCGAGGCTGGAAATCGTCGGATTGGCTGGCGCATTCCTTGTCGGGAGGCTTCGCAGATCGTTGGTCTGTAAGGAAGTAGGACAGGTCGACCTCTATGCGTGCAGTGGCTGCAGGACGGATGTCATAAGGAGTCTGCTTGACCTTGCTGCGCTTGAAGTTGTCCAACTGAGTCTTCATCATTTCCTTCTGCTTTTCTTCCTTGACCTTTTCGAAGTCCATGGCTTCCTTTTCTTGCGGAGTCATGGTGTCTTTGATGTTGTGGAGACTGTGCACTGCGCCGCGGTAGATGCGGCTATTGTGCATCAGGTTGGCGTTGGCTTGTTCCTTGTACTTGTTTGTGCGCTGCGACACCACTCTTGGTTCAGCCTCGAAAGAGTACGTCGCCATTATAACTGCTAAGTCACGTGCACGGTCAGGTACGCATACGCCGCTGCTGACAGATGGTCCGCATTCCCTCCCTTCGGAAAAGCAAACACCCGTCCCTTCATCACGCCCGCCACCAGTCCTTGCGGCACACTGTTAGTAGCGCCATGCAGGAAGGCAGAGATATTGCGACCGAGACGAGTGGCTTCCAAAGCAAGCACACATCCCCCCAGAGCCAAGGCCACTTCGACATCAGTGCTGCAGTGAGGACTGTCGCCTGCTACGACGCACAGCAACTCACGTTGAGACCTGCGTCCCTGGGTCAGTCGCTTGAGGAACTTCGCTTTGAACTTGGCGACTTCCTCGTAGGCCATTCGGTCGCCCTTGTTGCCTAGAGTTATGAGGTGGGTGTGGCCTGGGGTCAGGAGAGTTCGGGAGGTTTCAGTAGTCTTTACAGGGTAAACGATTGAGTCTTCGGCGGATATGCCCATCAATGCGACAGAGTTCCTCATACAAGCAGCTTCTAGTCCACTAAATCCGCCTTCATCCACTATCACTGAATCTGTCCTATAAGCCGCTCTAACCAGCCCAATTAGTAGCTTGCTCAGTTCCTCGTTTTCCACCCCCGCCAACAGAATCACCGAGAAAGGTCCATTCAGCTTTAAGTCTTTGATCATGTCCTTGGACTTCAGGTCTCTGCGAGGCCACTTCGGCACATGGCACTGAGTAGGGATTACCAAGAGGGCATGGGAGCGGTTGGGCATCTTCAGGTCACTAGTGACAAAGGGAGGCATAGTGGACTTCCGGTCCACACTGTGGGAGTCAGTCACGAAAGTGCGATTTCCTGAGAGAAGTGGGTCTTTGGCGAGTGAGTCCATGCTCATATTCACGCGGCGGTCGCGGCCTCGAACAGATCCTTTGTCGAGGGAAGAGGCGATGGAAGCAGCGTCGCTGGGTAGGTTGCGAATGCTGGGCAGCGGGGTCCCTCCATTCTCCGAGGAAGCGGAAGACCGAGGATCTATGCGACTCATGGCAGTTATACGTATTTCTTACATACAGCTACTATTGCTGTGTAGGCCCAAGCTACAGCAAGTCTCTCAGCCTTGAAATCCAACACACCAACCTAATGTCTTTTGCTAAATGTCGACTAGAGAACTGCTTCATTTTACAAGGATGGGAAACAATCAAGAGCCACGGTACCGTTCCAGACTGCGGTCCATCTCCTTCATCACACTCTGCATGCGCCCCATATACGCCCGCACCCACTGATCTCTCTGATAGGCCCCTTTGAGACTGACACTCCTTGCCCCATGTCTCTGCAGGACTTTAGTCCTAGGAAACAGCGTCAATAGTCCTTTCGACACATTCCTTTTCAGCCTTTTCAGCTGCCTCACCTCCGCCAGGTACTCCTCCAGTACTGACTGCTGCTCTTCTGCAGTGGTCTCTGTGGACAGATCGGGCGTAGTTCCTTGCTTCCTCCCCTTCCCAGGCGCCTGAGAAAGAGACTCCGAGGTATCGGAAGGGGCGGGACGCTTGGCTTTCTGTCGGAAAAGGTTGTTGTCAGAGCGACATTTGGGTCTACGGAGTCGCAAAGGAGTGGAGTCCTCCGCAGACCTTTCAGCCTGTTTCAGTGCTGTCTTCATTGCTCTATCGCTGGCTTCCGCATACAGCGACTCTGCAGGACTTCTCGGCAGCACAGCATCTAAGGCCTGGCGTCTGGCCAGTTTCTCCGCTTGAGAAATCGACGATTTGACTGATAGCGGGGTTAACCGGCCTTGCAGGAAGTGACGACTTAGGAGAGACGGCGTTTCGCTGAGTAGTGACCTGGGCCGGACTAAGGAATCACGAGAACTGCGAATCAAAGGACGTCTTTTCATTAGCTAGAAGAGGCTAGGGAATGGAGAGCGCGGAGACAGAGGGCGGAGCCTTGCTGCAGCACAGAGGACTGCCAAGACAGGTCCACTGGGGAAAAGGCCTCAACAAACGTGGCTTTGGAAGGGTGAGAGAGGTAGGCCTTGTGGTCGAAATGAGGGATTTCACTGTGAATATAGGCCTGTAGGGACGTGCTATTGTGGTGGTTATTCTCGGCTCTCAGAGTCCAAAACAGCTCCAATTCGTCTCGTGTGCCGAATTCTAGTGTAGCACTTCGGAAAGGCACAGGCAGGGCTAGTAAGTGCTGGAAGTTGCTAAAGCAGCCCACTTCAGGCCCTGGGACCAGACATTTCTCCCCGAACCCGGACTTGTCCACCTGTACGCCCAGCTCTCGGAGCACTAAAGCGCTAGGCTGGTCGTCCACAAGAGCCAGCATTTCCCCATATCCGCCCCAACCTGTGTGAATGTCTAAATGCAGTATCGACTGGAGAGAGGCCTGAAAAGGCTGAATTAGAGTGAGGAGAGCTGCATGTAGCAGGGCGATTTCAGGCTGAAGGGTCAAGCCGCCATATGAGATACCTGTGTTGTTTGCTCGTTGTCCAATTAGTAGTGCTCTTCGCAGTGCAGTAGTGCCGTATCTGAGTACCAAGAACTGGGCTTGGGCCTTATCAGCCACTCCTAGAGTCACAGGGTTGATAAAAGAGTTCAAGCGGGAATAGAGCTCTGCAGGCCCCTGCAAGTCCTTATTCCCCTTATAAGCCTCTAGGGCTGTGGGAAAGTCAGGGAAGCAGTTCCTCGTCAAATCCACATTCTCGCCATTCGTCCTCCTCACCCATGCACTCCCGAAGGGATTAACTGCGTGCACCAACAGCACAGCCACTTTTCCCAGTCCACCCCCTCCCACCCTGAGCCTTTCCATCAGTCTACACTGCACTGCACTCCCTGCGAACAGCTCCACTCCATGCAGGCCTGAGGTCACTACCAGTAGTTTCCGGACTTCGGAGTCAGTTTGGATGAGGGTCAGGTCGGTTGCTAGTGGGGAGTGGTTGGGTCCGGGCCAGGGAAGTCGGTAAGTCTTCTGGTTGACAGTAAAAGGAGCAGGGAAAGCTGCTGATTGTAGGCGGAATTGCAGGGCGGATTCATAGTAAGTCCTTGGGAAGCAGAACTTCATATACTAATATGGGCAGCTCACACACAAAACCGCAGATAGCAATGAGGGTCAGCAGGGCCGCCACTATGCTCCAATCAGTGGATAAGAACACAGACCAGGAGTCTTGGAGGACTAAGAGGGAGTATTTCGAACAAGACAAAGAACAGTCTCGCAGTTCGCTGAATGTACTCTACTCTCCGCGCTATGCCTCTGAGTCCCGCCCAGTCAACCCAGCAAATCCAGGTGTATCGAAGGAACAAGACCCGATTTCCAGGATAGATGTCCGCATGAAGTCCTATATATCCGCTCTAAATACAGCCTCCAATTCACCTCTGACAAGTCTTAAAAACAGAAATCGCACTGGACCGGTCAAGCCCTCACCTGACCCACGCAAACTGACAATGCCAAATACCGACCGCAGGCATGCAGCAGAAGTCGACCAAAGCTACCTCCAAGCCCAATCCACAATTTTCCTCATGAACAGTCTGCGCGAAGCCCGGCAAGGCGAAACCCACCAAGTGAAAAAGAGCAAATACAAACTGATCCGCAGTGCACGAGGCACGCAGAGCTGGGACCAAGCCACAGCCTCCCAGCCCTCTCTGAGAGACATTAAGTCCTTGGTGCATGTAGCCGCCCAGAACCAGCCTGCTGCAGACTTCAGGCCGTATGTCCCTCTGCGACAGATCTCTTCTGGACGACTGGATCTCAAGCGGACGGATAGGACTTATAGGCCGCCCATGAAGGTCTTGCCTGCAGATAAACTCTACTCCATTAGACGACACTCCGCCTACAACCAGCTAGAGGCTCCGAGCAGCGGGGCTCAGTCGGTGGAAGGACAGACGAAGTCTACGAGAGCGGAGCGGAATTGGATCTGGCGCGGGCGCAAAGGGTCCACAGCAGGGTTAGAAATAGGGACACCTGGGAAAAAGGCGGCTTAGGCGCACATATTTAAAATGCTGGAGTCACTGATAGCGAAGGAAGACCTGCCTGGAGTGCTAGGCGCCAAGAAAGCCAGTCCCACAGTCTTCTACCAGTCCTTCCGCACCGCCTTCAAGCCTCTCTTCGAGATCCAAGAGCCCCTGAGTCGCCTTTCCGGACGCAAATTGGCCCAGCACTATGGAGGCGCGTTGCTCGCTCTCACCCGCCAATGCAGCACTGAGCTGAGTCGTTCCCTGGCCGAGGACTGGGCGGAAGCCATACTGAGCATCATGCACCAAGCTGTGCAGTTGCTCAGCAAGTTGGAATCTCACGTCTGTGAGGACGGCCAAGAGGTCCTGCGTCTCTACTGTCAACTGATTGCAAGGTGCAATGAGAAGAACCTGTATGAGCGAGTCATTGAGTACTCAGCTGGACTCATGCGGATTTTCGATGCACGGACTTTTCTGGACAAAGAAACGCTGTATTTAAAAGCCAATTTGCTGATATCGCGTGCGAACGCATTCCTGCAAAGCAACAGCAAAACGCAAGAATCCCTCGATGAAGTGTACACTCTAGTGACCACCCATAGCGAAGAAGTCCTCGACCAACTCAGTAAGCAGGCCCTCAACTCCCTCGACCACACCAGCATCGCCAAGTCCTACACCAACATGTTTCGACTGCTGTACAACTGTGGCCGCTGTTTGGACTCCTTAGCGTCTGGAGACTTAGAGGTGCATGCGCAGGCCTTAGCTACCAGGCAAAAAGCATTGCTGTATTTAGCGAAGACTAAGCCGGACCTGGGGAATTTCTTTTCCTTTGCGTATTCGTCGATGCAGGCGACGTATAGAATCGCTACTTCGCATCAATCGGGGAAGCTGTTTGGCAGCTTGGCGAGTGCGGTTTCGGAGTGTTTCAACTTGGTGGACCACTCTGGGTATGCAAAGTATTTGGACAAAAACTGCTGCTCTATAGTCGAATTGCAGGTGTTTACACTTCAAAAACTGCATAAGTACCAAGAAGCCCGGCAGATGCTGGACCAAGTGATCATCCGAGAAGCCGTAGACAGCGCTTCAGTGAGCTACCAAAACGCAAAGTTCCTACTAGACTACGCCCGCCTCACCCACCAGCTAGAGCTTTCGCCTGTCGCTACTTTGCTCCAAGCCATTCACTGGCTGGAAAGAGCTCAGGTCTGTCGCACCACTGAAGACGTGGGAAAGTTCCGGAAAGCGGCTTGTCTGGAGCTAGAAAGCTGGGTAAAGACGACCTATAGCATCATTAGCGCCACTGCTTTGGAAACAGGAGAACTGCCTGACTACTCCTTTATGAGTGCTTTGGACGGCTTGCTGCGCTGCTATGGACACATCGGTCCCTTGGACCTAGCCTTGTATTTCTATGTGAGGACGGCTGTAAGTCTCGTTCTGTACCTGTCTTCCAGAGACTCCAAGTGGCAAAGAGAGGCTTTGGAGAGTCTAAGAAAGCTCTTCCAGAGCCAATGTGAGCGCTTCCTTTCCTGTGTCTATAACCTGGCTCTGATCTTCGCACATAAGGGTGAAAAGCAAATCGCTGTCTCATTTATCGAAGAAACGACTGGGTATCTGAGCCAAAGCTGTGAGAAGTGCTCGACTGTGCATATGTGTATTCTCGACATGTGGTCCAGGGCTCTGAGTCCGACTGTTGCAGACCTGCGATCTGCACAGCTAGTCTTGGGCTGCTATGTGGAAAAGCAGCTGACACTGGCTTCGTTGCATGAACTGCCTTCTGATAATTGGGATAAAATCGTCGATATTAATCATCGACTGAATCGATCACTTGTGGAGGCTTCTGAGAGCGGGGTGGACATTCCTATACCTGAAGACTGCCTACTCTACTCCCGTTTACACACCCATCTCCACTGCTACGAAGAACGAGTCAGACTCGCAGAACGCGAACTAGCCAACTGCAAGCGCAGTCTCGTCCGCTGCGCCTCCACCTCCAACGCCCACATTCTCCACGCCTTCCGCAAGCAAACCGAGTCCCTAGTCATCTACCTCGCAGGGGAACTCCGCACCAGCAGTCGCAGACAGCTCGCCCGAGTCTTGCTGGAATACATCGAAATCGTGGCAGCCTGTCCAGCTGTATTTACAGAGGAAAAGGTGCTGGGAGTACTGCTAAATGTGCAGATAAAAGGGACATTGGTGGAAGGATTAGCACAAGCAGTGGAGAGGATCATAGACTTGGAGCCGCTGCCAGATGCGCAAGTGTGGAAGGCAGTGCTGCTGCTAGAAAGGGTAAAGCAGGCGGAAAGCCATAACCCGCATACTGTGTGGCTGTCTGCGGAGGTGGAAAACAGCTATGTGCGGGCGGTGGTGTGTCTTCAGGGAGCGTTGCAGAGCTGGGCGGGGCTTTTTCAGTGCCAAATGCTCGATTTTTCCCCCGGAAACTACCAAATACTGAAGAAAAAGGCTAAACCTACTTTGGCTCAGATGGAAATAAATGAAACTATTCGGTCGTTATTGCTCTGTGCGGATATTTGCACTTTATTGGAACTACACAAAATGGCGGCTTTCGCCTTTGAACTGGTCAAAAAGCTGCTGAATATGCAGGAAGTGTCCCCAGACACAGAGGTTCGGAAGGTACTTATCCGTCTCCGTCTGGCTCAATCACTGTATAACTTGGGTTTTACTGCTTTGGCAGCAGATGTGAGCAAGCTAGTGAGTGTATTCGACCCGATCCTCAGCGACTTCCCTAGGGAATACGGCGATTTGGAGTACAGTCATATGTGGGTGGCGCTGCTGCAGGCGGAAAGACTGTTCCTGGCCTGTGACTTCCTAAGGAGTGGGAAGAAGTGTGAAGCGGTGTTCCAAGGCTTGCTGCCAGGCAGCAGTACTAAGCGAGAGCAGGTCCTGCGAGGAAAGTGCTGCTGGCTGAAGGCCAGTCTCAGTCTCACACATTGCGACTATGCCCAGGCTTTGAAGTGGGTAAATGAGGGCCGCAGATGCCTCCAAGAGACCTCTATATCCACTATAGGTCTGCAGAACCTTTCCTTACTAACCAGCATCAAAGACAACTGCTACATGAAGTTGAGAGACCGGGAGTCCGGGCCCAGTCTCCAGCGTACTGCGCTTTTCCCCTGGTCCAGCTGGGCCCACCAAACTCTAAGTGTGCAGTTACTAGACGTCCTAACTGAAATCTACCTGGCTCAGGGACTTGTCAGTACTTGCATTGGACTGCTGGCGGCCGGACTCCGACTTGGCCGAATGCTGGGCTCCGCTTCCCTCCTGCTGGGCTTCGCTACCAGGAAAGTCACTATGGAGCGGCAAATGACCACCGACCCTCGATTAGACTGCGCCAATATCGTAATGGAGAAAAACGACGGACTCACTTTGGCGAAAGACTACTTGATAGCAATCAGCAGGTCTCTGTTTGGAGCTCTCCTAGCCCAGGCCAAAGCACAAGTCACTCCTACTTCCATCACTACCCATGATTTGATTCATGTATCAGATGAAGCCCTCATTGTGCTTTCTCCGTTGGATGTTAGTTTACTAGGCCACTTCTTCTCCCCATACAGACTGATTCAGTCGCTTGTGACAGTCGGAGACCTCACTGTTTCTCAGGAATTCTCAGAAATGTTGGAAGAACTGCATCTCTCTGATCAGAACTTCTACAAAATCGCTCGAGCCGCTTTGAACCCTCACCTCCAAGGCCTGCACTACCAATGTCTCCGCTCCCTCATATTCAAAAGGCAGGCCTCAATGCTCGCCAGAAAGAAGAAAACCAAGGAATGTCTAGAGCTGCTAGGCAGAAGCATACTGGAACTCGGCTGCTGTGAGGACTTTTTGAGTGCACTTGTAAGTGGGAAAAAGTGCTGTTCTGGGTTTGAGCTGAACCCGCATTTGATGGATGACTTGGCCTCTGCGGCTGTGATTTATGCAGATCTGATGGTGAAGAGTAGACTTGAGGAAGAGGGGTATGGGATGCTGAGGCAGTTGGGGAGTGCGGTGGGGATTAGGAGTGTGAGTGCTCAGCGCCAAATTGGCTACTTGCTGGCTAGAAACCCTGTAAGCGATCCTTGGACCCGCGCTTTCTTCGCCATGCGGTCTATCGGTGTGACCTACCAACACCAGCTGCAGGCCAAAGGCCTCCCCAATTCCCTCCACTCCCTAGACTCCTTCATCAGCACATGCAGGGAAATCGACCCGAAGTGGACAGTGGTCGGGCTTACCATCGGCAGAGGAGTGCTAGGAGAAGGACTCGTCCTAACCAGAGTCACAGCTGACAAAGACCCGCTGACTTTCCTGCTGTCCTCTAGGTGCAAAACCTGCAGTTTCGAACACAGCTTGTCAGATCAGTTGGAGGAGTTCGCGAAAATCATGCGGGACTCGGGACATAGCATTGCTTCGAAACTGGGGGCGACGAAGTGGTGGCAGCAGCGGGAGGCCTTGGACTCGCGGCTGGAGACCTGGCTTAGTTCCCTGCAGACTCACTTCCTAGGGCCTTTGGTGTGCCTCCTGATGGGGAAACTGATGGACGAAGATATCAGCAGATACATCGAAGCAGAAACCCGCGACTTCTCCGAAGTAAAGAACTGCCGAGAGTGCGGACAGCCCTGGGGCGGCGGACTCGTGCACTGCTTACTAACCGCAGCCGCCGCCAACGTACTCAGCAACGAAGAAATCAAAAACATCGTCGAGGCCGTGGGTCTCAGCAAGCCACAAGTAATGAAGAAAGTGCGGAACTTGCGGAAGGAAGTAGGGGGGAAGGTGCTCAATAGGTACCCGGTGGTGTTGGTGGTGGATGGGTCGCTGCTGTACTTGCCGTGGGAAAGTATACCGGCGCTGGCTGGACAAGTGGTCACGAGAGTGCCGGCCTTCCAGTTCTTAGCGCAGAGGCTGAATTTGCCGGCGTGGCAGCCTGATTCGGGCTTCTACATCCTCAACCCCAGCAAAGACCTAGACAACACTCAAAGCACATTTCAGGCCTACTTGTCCTCGAAAGAAACCTGGACCGGGCTAATCGCCACCGCCCCTACCGAGCAAGACTTCAAGCACAACCTAGAAAGCAAAGACCTCCTGCTATACTGCGGCCACAGCTCCGGCGAGCAATACATCCGCGGAGACTCAGTCAAGGACCTAACCATCCGCGCTGTAACTCTCTTAATCGGGTGTTCCAGTGGCATGCTACGTCCTTTAGGCCAGTACGAGCCGCAGGGCATAGCAGTGCAGTACTTGATCGGGGGATGTCCGGCTTTGGTGGCGAACTTGTGGGATGTGACTGATAAGGACATTGACCGGTTTGCGATGGAAGTGCTGAGGAGACTGGGGGAGGGCGAGGAACTGGCGAGTGCGGTGGCGCAGTCCAGACATGTGTGCAAATTAAAGAGACTGATTGGAGCTGCGCCGGTGGTGTATGGCGTTCCCATCCGGCAAAGCACTAAGTAGTATTGGCTGCATATAGGAGGTCGTAAAGTCATAAAGACAATGGCTAAATCTGTATATCGTCCTTGCCTCACTTCCCAGGTTTAGTCCTTCTAGCCAGGCTGTCTCTTAACTCTTATAATGGGTTGCTGCTTCAAATCCTCCAAAGCAACTCCCGCTAAGTCCGAATCCCCTGAGTTCGCAGTCCAGCCCTACCAACAAGTCCTGCTCCCTCTGCAGAAAAACATCCGCGAAGTCTACGACCTCAAGCAAGTAATCGGCCATGGCCACTACGGCAGTGTGAGACTTGCAGTGCACAAAGTCAGGACTAGTGAACAAGCAGCCATCAAGACAGTCATAAAGAAGAAATTGAAGGGCGAAAGAGGCAGTTTCGAGAGGGAAATCGACATTTTGGCAAGTTTGGACCATCCGAATATCATCAAGCTGTATGCAGTCTATGAAGACGAAAGAGCGTATCACCTGGTCACAGAGTACTGCTCCGGCGGGGAGTTATTTGACAGGATAGTGGAGAAAGGGCACTATATGGAGTCAGACGCTGCGACTTTAATGAGCAAGATCTTCCTGGCGGTTAACAACTTGCACACTAATAACATCGTCCATAGAGACTTGAAGCCGGAGAACTTCCTTTTCGAGTCCACGGAGAGTAATGCGGAGCTCAAACTTATTGACTTCGGACTATCGAACAAGTTCTTCGACAAATTCCACTTCATGGAAATGCACTCCATGGTCGGCACTCCCAGCTACGTAGCGCCCGAAGTGATAAAAGGCAGCTACAGCTTTAAATGTGACCTGTGGAGTGCAGGCGTAATCATGTACACTCTCCTCAGTGGCAGTCTGCCCTTCACAGGCAACAGCACCAGTGAAGTCCTGGAAAAGGTCCTGAGGGCGGAAATTGCGCTCAGTGGGGCGATTTGGAACGGAATTAGTCACGATGCGAAGAATTTACTGAGACATTTGCTGGTTTTGGACCCGAAAGACAGGTTTACGGCGGAACAGGCACTTGCGCATGACTGGTTTCGGAATAGTTCCACGCATTTGCTCAAAATCGACCCTGTGATTCTCAACTCTCTCAGGAAATACAAGGCAAAAACTCAGTTTCAGTCCGAGGCCTACTCGATAATCGTGAAGCATCTCAATTTGGAGCAAATTCAAACGCTCAAACAGGCCTTTTTGGTGCTGGATACTGAGAAAAACGGGTTTTTGTCCTTCGATGAAGTGGAGGAAGGACTGAGACGTGCAGGTTTCAACCCTGCAGGGCAGGAAATCGCATCAATCATCCGCAATGCAGACGTGAAAAGAGACGGACATATAAACTACACCGAATTCATCGCAGCAACACTGGACTTCAGAGGAGCACTGGATGACGAAGCCATGCAAAACGCCTTCCAGCTCTTCGACATAGACAACAGCGGCTCTATCACGTCTGCAGACCTGAAGGAAGCCATGGCCTCGAGCGGCCGCTACTTCCAAGACTCTCAAATTGCAGCAATCCTGCAAGAAGTCGGCACTCCTGAAGGCATTTCCTTCGATGCGTTCAAGAAAATCATCAGACAAGCAGAGACTTAGCTGTGCTTTATAGGGAATAGTATATGGAAGTGGAAGAGGACGACCCTGTAGTGGCTGAATTTGACGTGGTTCTGGACTCCAATCCAGACCTCCAGCTGCACCTCCTGCAGTACCCGCTCAGACCCTGCTACCGACCCTATGGGGACGAAGGGGAACTGACGGCTGTGCGGATGCAGGCGGGAAGAGTGGAAATGGACTATCAGTTGAAGCAGGACTCAGGGAACTTCGCTAAGAACGGAGGGAAAGACACGTCTGCCACACATACTTTGACTGGCACAGCGGTGCCTATGATGACCAACTACTGTGTGGGGCTGGTCAAAGACCAGGTGCTCCACTTGACGCCGGTGGATACTGCTTTTCAGGTTCGCCCGAGCTTTCAGTACCTTACAGCGAAGGAAAAGCCGGAGGAACGGGTGGAACTGCAGGCCAAAGTAGGTAGAAAGCGGCCTACTCCTCGCAAAAAGCCCACAGAGACTTGGACTAGCCTGGACTTCCGCTCCTCCACAGACCCAGAATCCGACCTAATTCTGGACCAATTGACCTCTTCCAAAGCTGAAAGCATGCATGTGGATGGCGAAATGGCCGCCAATGAGTATATCGATTTGCTGCTTCCGGAGCAGAAAGCGATGAAAGGACAGCTGGAGCGTATTCATAGTAAGGACTGGAGGATACAAATTGAGGAGATACTGGGGGTCTTGAAGACTGGGGTCAGTCCGCAGACTATTTTGACTTTCCTCAAACTGCCGCCAAGTGTGTCTACAGCAGAAGCAATTCGAGTGATCGAAGAAAAGGCGAAATCCCCCTAAGTCTTAGCAGCTCTATAATGGCAGACTCTGAGCCGATATGGAACCTCGACCTATCCGACCCCAACCAATGCCTCTCAGCCGCTCGGGAAGCCGCAGACCTCGCCCCCACCCAACTATTCGAAAAGTACTACCAAGGCCCTCCTTTCTCGTCTCCATCAGACCAGGCAGAACGACTCAACGACTTCCTGCGCACTCTGCTGCAAGTCTGTGCAGAGCGAATGACAGCCGCCGAGAACGAGACCGAGCCACTGAGGGAGCAACTGAGCAAGACGCAGGCAGACTTCAGCAAGGCTAATGTGGAGGCGCGCCAGGCACGTCAGTTACAGCAGACTTTGGCAAAGAAGACGCAGGAGTGCGAGGCCTTGCGAAGGGAGCTCGAAGAAGCCGGGGACAGTGCTCCAAGCGGACAAAGCGAAGAACTAGCCGCTGCGAAGGCGAGAATCAAGCAATTGGAACAGAGAGTGAAGGAGCAGGAAAAGCGAGGAGGGTCGTCCAAAGCGGGTGAGGACGACGCCTATCGCAAGGTAATAGGGCGAATTCCTGATATGAACAGAGCAGCTGTGAAGATACAGGCCCGCATCAGGGGATTCCTCTGCCGCAGACGGTTCTTCCAGATGGTGGAGCAGTACGTGCGCAGCAGTCGGAAAATCTCCAAGAAGGAACTATCGAACGAAACAATCATGAAGCAGGTCACAGCCGCTGCCAAATCCCGCAATTTGACCCTCGAACAGTGCTACCGAGCCGCTGACTCCAACGGAGACGGGTTGGTCGGCATTGAGGAACTCGTCCACTTCATGACTCAAATGAAGCTCGGACTCACCTCCGCCCAAATTTCTCGTCTGATGCTGATCCTGGATGAAGACTGCAGTGGACAGATTGAGCAACAAGAATTCTACGATGCACTGTCTGCCTACCAAGTAGCGTCGGAGTATCAGAGAGCAGGGACGAGAAGTTACGCACAGGAGACTTTGCTCAAGTTTGTGTCAGTACTGTCTGGTAGAGGCATTAGTCCTGAAGAGCTATTCAGTCTCTGTGACACAGGAAGCGACGGGACTATCGACACCGGCGAATTGGAGCGATTTGTGAGTGGCTTAAAAATGGGCTTCAAAGAGAAGGAAGTGCACGCACTAATGACTCTTTTGGATGCAGACCATACGAGTACTTTGTCACTTGAGGAGTTTTCGAAGCATATGGACCGAGGCCAGCAAGCCTACAAGTTGCAAAGCGCTATGAGCAGCTCTCCCTCCAAACGCAAAATCAACACCTGGGTCCAGGACGAAGACTCACAAGGAAACGAGGAAATCAAAGCGATTGTAAGGAAAATGGAGTCGAAAGGAGTGGCGCTATCAGACGCGTTTGATAAGCTGGAGAGTGATAAAAAGGGGAGAGTGACTATGGCAGGACTGAGCAGGTTCATGAATACCTGGTTTCCGCAGCTTACAAAAGAGGAGATCTTGCGGATTAGCATGTCGCTGGACCTGGACAAAGACGCGATGCTGGACGCTGGGGAACTGCATCAATTCCTAGCGACCTATTCCCAGTCTCCGAAGCCGTCTCTCCGGTCCACTCTCTCGCTAATGGCTCAAGTCGTGCAGAAAAAGAAGGTGAAAATCGCAGGATTCGCCTCGAAAGCAGGAATTACTGGAGAATTGCCAAAGGACGAATTCACTGCCAAGGTAATCGCAGCCTTCGGAATTTCCCCAGACCAAGCAGACCTAGTAGCCACTAGTCTGGACTTGAAGAGTACCAACTTCATCGCCGCAAGGGACTTTGTGGCAGTGCTGAAGACCTATAGAACTGACGGGGAGGAGGAGGAAGCGGGCCTATTTGAGGTGGAGGAAGTCAAAGGACTGGAAAGCGCTCCTAACCCCCGAGCGAATGCTGAGCAGGCTATTAGAGAGTTCGAGGACTACCTGACTGAGAATAAACTGCAGCCACTACATGTGTATAAACTCGCAAATAAGCGCAATTTGGCAAGCATTGCGACTGTGGAGCTTCAAACTGCTATAACTAAGCTGCTCCCGGGAGCACCGGGCCGCTTAGTGGAGAAGTTCCTCAAATCCATCCCAGAAAGCTCCATTTCCAGAGACGAGTTTTTGGCTTTGTTCGAGCCGCCTGCACCTAAGCAGCAAGCCGCAGTCCCTGCTGCAGCATTTAAGGACAACATGGGCTTCAACCCTGAGCAGATTTACTGGCTAAAGAGACTGGACGAGGCTATGAAGACGCAAGGGGAGACCCCAGCGCAGGTCTTTCAGGTCGCTGACATTGACCATGACGACAAAATATCGCTGAAAGAGCTGGGCGCGGCTTTGAAGCGGATGATCCCGAGTGTTGATATTCCGCCGGAAGACTTGCCGAAGGTCCTGGCAGCCTTGGACGTCAATAAGAACCAAGTGCTGGAGAAGCAGGAGTTCCTACTTCGGCTGCAACATGTGAAAAGGTCGAATATGCCTCAAGATAAAGTGGATGAATATGAGCGAAGCTTAGCACAGCGAAGCAGAACTCCGATACAAGAGCCTGAAACTGCCCCTACCAAGCCAGTACCGAAGCCAGCAGTCAAAGCCAGTACTGCCAAGTCTGCAGCCAAGCCTCAGCCCGCTCTCTCCTTCTCCGCCAGTCCTTTGCCTATCCGTACATGCGTGAAAGCGCCTAAACTCACGCAGCTCATACAGAAGTTTCAGAAGACGCTGACTGCTGGAGTGGACTCCACACTCACCTCCACCAGACTTGAAAGTCTGTTCAACCTGCATCGCTTTATACAGTGTTACAGTGTGCGTGGAGGCCTGTCGGAGACGGACTGCATGGAGGTGTTCAAGGCGCTGGATACCCACTCTCAGAATGTAATCCCGCACTATGCGTTTTTAACGGTGCTGAACTCCTATCAGAAACCGACGGATTTCGCTAGTTTTCCCATTGCGCAAAATGAGGACTGCGAAGCTGACATTCGCTTAGCCTGGAGCCGCCTCATCCCTAGCAAAGAAGTCTTCGACGCTACTGAAGTGTTCCAATCGCTCCCCTTGAACTCCGACTTAATGGCTGAGTGGGATGGATTGTTAGTGAAGTGGGGAGTTGCAGAGGCTCAGAGAAACCTTCTGCAGGCCTCTTTGAGTGCGTTGAGCCAGCCTTATGTGTACCATGCAGCTGCTATTCTGTCCTCTTACTGCGATTCGATCCTCCTGGACCCGGGCGAAGTCTTGTATGAAGGCATTTTCATGGCGGAAATGGCAGGCGAGACATGCGATTTCTTCGCTCAACACAACATTTCCCCTATCGACATAATGGACCACGACCAATTCCTCGAGCGAGTGGCTCCAGTCATGAATTGGAACTCCATAGAGACCGAAGCAGTGTACAACGCTGTGTTCGGACCAGAGACCTACCCAATCTACCACTTCTTCACAGCCCTTGACATATACAGAAGTACACTGGAAAGAGGGCTTCCAACCCGGCCTCTGCCTTCTCTCCCTGTAAAGGACTCGAAGAAGCCTGCGAAGACTTTAGCAGTGGTTGAAAAAGTCGCACTGGCAATGGGCGGACCGATAACTCGATTCGGAGTGCAATTCGACTCGAAGCTAACCGACCAAGAACTGGGCCTTTTACTCATCAAAGCCACTGCCATTTCCCAGCCAGAAGCACAAGTAATCCTTCGAGAAGTGAAAATTCCCCCTGCAAAGACCACCACAGTCTACCATTTACTTACTGTGCTGGACTCATTTCAGATGCAGCAACTCGCTGTGGAGCTGCCCAAGGACGCAGTTCAAATGCTTGCCAAGCAGTTGGGGAGAGGGCAGAGCGGAATGGCCTTTTTGATGAGCAAAGGACTGCAAATGGGGGCAATTTTGCACCCTGGAGAGTTGCAGCAGTCTGTGAAGCTGGCAGACACTCACTCCGAAGCCCTCTTTTCCTACATTGACGCAGGGAAGAAAGGGACAATTTACGCATTTGAAGTCGCTGCGCAAATCGACATTTTCCAGACTTTCCGCGGGAATTTGGGGAGTTTCCCGCTTGTCCAGAACCCGAGCACGCCTATGCAGCTTCGGACTTCCCTCACTCACCTGACAGCGAACTTCGCAGGACAGCACTCCTTTGATATCTATATCAAGCGGGGAAATATACAAATCGACAGTCGCATTGATCGCCCCACCGCTGCGAAGTTATTCCGAAAGGAACTTTCCAGTGAGGAAATTGAGTTGCTGTTCGACTCCTTAAAGCTGGGAACTGTTAACGAAATAGTCGCGTATCACTTCCTGGCCTGTCTGGAGAGTTATTCCACTGTGGCGGCGGCTGAAGAGGAGCCGATGATGATGGAAGAGGCGGAGGAGGAGGAGTCTGCAGCACCTTCCTTGAAGCAAGCCGAAGTCTTCCAAGTAGTGCAGCGGATCCCTGAGCAGGCCATTACTGTGACTTACTACGAAGGGAAGGGAATTCGCCTGGATCAGATGTTCGACCAGCGGAGCTGGGCGGCTTCGTTGCAGCGGGCAGAGAAGTTGAGCAGGGAAGCCTGCGAACAGCTCTTTTTGGAGTTAGACCAGGCAGGGAAAGGAAAGCTGTTCGGGTACCAGTTCCTGACCTATATCGACCTCCAAAGGTCGTGTTTTTCCGGAGGGGAATTGGCCTATTCCCAGCCTGAACTACCCTTCGCAGCGAAAAGACATATGACTTTAAGCGCCCCTTTGAAGGCAGTGGCCCAGGAACTGGACCGCAACTCCACTCCTACCCTAGGCTTTCTGACCAAAGCAGGCCTACAGCCCACTCAGCAACTGCCTTTGGTTGCTTTCACTAAGCTGCTGGGCCGTATGGACCCTGCGAGAGTCAAAGCACTGTTCACAGAGTTGGCGTTTACGCAGAAATCAGCCATACTCGCGTATCACTTCCTAGCAGTTTTGGAGACTTATAGAGAGGTGGCTCCGGCAGGGACGGAAGCCTCAGGGCCTTCCCCTTCCCCAGCCAGAGACTCAACTCCCGCTAGAGAAGCTGCTGCCCCTATGCAGCCCTCCTCAGGAGACTCCAAAGAAGCCTTTCAGAAGCTTGCAGACTACTTCACAGGCGCCAATCCCAAGCGCAAACCCCTCACTCCTGCAGAGGTATTCGCCCCCTTTGACAGCAACAGAGACGGGCGATTGACACGTGCAGAGTTCCTGCGAGCACTCAGCAACACCAAACTGAACTTGACAGACCCGCAGCTACTGGCCCTGCAGAAGCAAGCGGATTTAGACAAATCGGACGCTATCATATACACAGATTTCGTGCAGTGGCTTCTCGACTCTGTTCCATCTCGAGTGCAAGCAGCTCCTTCCCGTCCTTCCGCCCCAGTGCAGGCGCCTGCAGCCAAGAAGCCGCGCAGACCTGTGAGCGACATCCGAGGCCTGGAAGTGCCCTACGCAAGTCTCCCAGAAGGGTCATTCGACCAAGCCGTATACAAAATGAAGCAGTATGTGCGCAGCAACGCCGGCAGTTTCGCTGCAATCGAAGAGGTTTTCGGGCAGTTGGATACTGACCATGCGGGCAGTTTGGGCGAAACTGAGTTTTACCTGGCTATGGAGCGACTCAAAATAACTCTCAGCAATAGTCAAAAGGCACTGCTGAAAAACAAGGCGGATAGCAACAAAGACGGCAGAATAAACTACACTGAATTCCTTGCATTTGTATATGAGTATGAATTCACTGGGGGACCGTTGGAGGAAAGCAAAGCTTCAGAGGCGGAAAGCAATAGTCTTATTCATAGGACCATGACGAAGCGGGAATCCACGACAAACGACCCTGTGGAGGACATTGAAAACTACCAAATTGACCCTCAGAAGGACTTCTTCAGGAAGGCGAATCGCCAGTGCACCACTATACTGAATAACGAACTTTCAGTCCTGAAACGCTGCGTGGAGTTGGTGAAAGCAGCCAGAGGAAAGCCATTCAAAGACGTGGAATTCGGCCCCGAATACGGCCCCAAGTCCCTCTACTGGAAAGGCACTCCGCCCAACTCCAACTTCCCTCCCTGGGAAGACCTTTCCTGGAAGTCCCCGCGAGACTGGATGGACTCCGTCTCCTTCACCTCCGGCAACATCGCTTCCAACGATGTCGAGCAAGGCGCACTGGGGGACTGCTGGTTCATAGGCGCTTTGAGCGTGCTAGCCACTAGGGACGAACTCGTCTGCGGCAGTATAAAGGAACTGAACACTGCAGAGCAGGTCACGGCAGAGACAGTACCAGGGATATCCAAAGGTGTGTATCCGCCCCTATTCCACCCTTTCGCTGCTCAAGGTCTCTATGTGTTCCGTTTCTTTAAGGACGCTTCTTGGAGGTATGTGATTGTGGATGAAAGGCTACCGGTGTTTGAAGGCAATGGAGAGCCGCAGTTTGTGTTTGGACGCTGTAGGGAGGCAGGGGAACTGTGGGTGCCGTTGCTGGAAAAGGCGTATGCGAAGCTGCATGGATGTTATGAGGCTTTGGGAGGAGGACTCATAGATGACGCTTTGGTGGACATGACCGGATTAGTCTCCTACAAGGTCAAACTGACAGGAAAAGGCGGGTACTTCGAAGTGCCCCCAGCCCAGCAGGGTCCCTTAGCAGACCAACTTTGGGACCAATTAATGAATTTCAAGAAAAACGGCACTTTGATGGGTTGTTCTGCAGATGGCGGAGGGGTAGAAAGCGACATTATGATCCATGGAGAGAACACTGGTCTATTAGCCCGCCACGCCTATGGTATAGTCGACATGATATATGTGGTGAATCCCAAAGCGCATAACACTAAGAAAAGACATCGTTTGCTGAGGGTTAGGAACCCCTGGGGGAATAGAGAATGGACGGGGAAGTGGTCGGATGACTCTCCGGAAATGGCGGAATTTGGGGAAGTCGTGAATAAGGAACTACAGAAAAGTGGGGATGTAGACGAGGACATCGACCTGAAAAACAAAGACGACGGAACCTTCTTCATGTGCTTTAAAGACTGGAGAACGATATTCGACAACTTCTATGCCTGTGTGGACTTCGAGGACTCTTGGTCAGGGGTCCGCTTCGAAGACGAATGGACCAAAAGCACTTCAGGCGGAGTTCCCACTTCCGCCTCCCAAGAAGCTTCGAAGCTCTTCAGCAAAAACCCGCAATTCACACTGAATCTCAGACGCAAAACTGACCTTTACTTCGCTCTGCAGCAGAATGAAGGTCGCTACCAGCCGGACTCCGTCTTTCCCTACCAAGGCTTTATATACGCTGCTTGTATCTCTGTTATGACGCTAAAGCCTAATGAGGACGGAGTGGAGTCTTTCGATAGTGCGAAGATAGTGAAACTGTCGCAGCTAAAGATGCACAGAGAAGTGACTCTCAGGCTCGAACTTGACCCTGGGAAGTACTCAATTGTCCCAGCTACTATGAACCGAGGGGAAACAGCCCAATTCTGGCTGTCCATATACTTCAGCTGCGCAAAGGACGAAATCGTACTATCGAAGCGCGGCAGTCCAGAGATAAAAGGCAATATGATCGCTGAAGAGGAGGAAGTGGACCCTGCGAGTATCAGTGAAGACATAGTGACTGACTTGCGCAAGATGGTTTCTTACCTAATCGCTCTCTAACGTCCTAGCTGGTAATCGCTAATGTCGCTGAGTTACTATGCTGAGCACTTGGCTTGGCAGCAGAGAGTGCAGAGGGAGATCATACATTCCAACAAGTACTACCAGTGAGGGATATGCAGGCAGGTGGATAGTGGGGCGGGGTCGTCGAGGAAGAATTCGGAGTACTCGCAACATTCTGCAGGCGCGGCGCCCTCCAACCCCAACCTCCTCCGTGACTCTGCCTTTCACCACTCCCCCACCAAGCATACCGTTATCAGCGACTCCTCCTACGGCCGCTTCTACAGTCCTCCCAAGTCTGGCGGCTTCCGTTACGAGTGACTCTCACACAGTCGCCAAAGTCACAGTTTGCGCGGCAGCAAGCAGTCTATCCACTACTACGGCCCGGCAGAGGTCCGCGGGAAGTACGCCCGGCCTGCAGGGAACATCGAGAAACTGCTGAATGAGGCAGGAGAAGTGGTAGTGAAGGACAACCCGGTGCTGTCCAGACCTGTGACTTCAGGTTCACTGGTGGCGAAAGGCAGGGTGGATACGGGAGTACAGGCGGATTCGCTGGCTTCGAGTAGGCCGGAAAGTCGATCTAAGACGCCTAATCGCAGGTCTCGCAGAAGCCTGATGGACAGAAATCGGCCTGCGACCGCGAATCGCCTGCGGACCAGAACTCACTCCAGACTGATAGGAGACAAACAGACTGATTTGCTGCCTCTAGTCCCTGACCCTGTCAAAGCTCACCTCCCTGAGCTGCTCCCCAAGTCTCCAATTGAACCAGCTCCCAGCCTCTCTCCTCACTTCCCTACCGAAGTCCCTGAAGCAGGACTGGAGCCGAAGCCTGAGGAAGACGCTGGAAACGCAGAGGAAGTCACTGAGGAAACCCCGCTGGAAGAGGTGCAGTTGCCTGTGGAAAGACCCGCCACTGCCACTACCTGGAAGACCACCAGTTCCCAGCGCAGATATATCGACGAACTGGAAAGACTGCTGAAGGAAGAACGCAAGGTGAGGGGTATGTAGAGACGGATTTTGGCTGAAACCAAGCTTAGCTCTTAGTAAAGCTGGTCCTTCTGCTTAGATGTGTATTAGACTTTATCCTGGAGTTGCATCTATTCGAGTCTGAATGTTTGTTTCCGTATTGAGGGCAGGTATTGGGACTGTGCAAGTCTGGAAACAGCCTTTTGATCCCGCGTTTTCATGGACAATATATCCATATGCAGCGGAAATCCACCCCGACTCGTCCCCGTGCCAATTCCCACCGTCCCTCCAAGCCCTCCCATCAACGTCTCCTCAACCCCTCCCCCTTCTCCCCCATTCTGCACATCTGCAAGGCTCCTGTGCACCACAGCCTAGCCAAGGAAATCACCACTGCAGACTTAGAGGCTGCTAACTCCTTACTCCGCAGGAGAAGCACGAAACTGACGTCGGTATACTCCAGGCAGATATATGAGGAACTGAGGACTCAGTTCGAGAAGAAGCAGAAGCAGATTGGAAGGATGAGGGATATGGCGGAGTTCGTGGGAGCTATTAGGACGTCTGGACAGAGAGGAGTTTTGGCCAGTTATCGAGGCCCGATGTGGGTGCGGAATGGGCAATCGGTGCAGAGTGAGAGCGATGCACTGCGAAACCACGTCCAAAAGTTAGTGCAAGCAGTGACGGAGTTGCGCCTAGAGCTCTACAGAGCCAAGCAGGAATACGACCAATTACGCGACTGGCTGGGCCGACTGGGTCTCGACGAGTTCACTGACCACTTCATCCCAGCCTTCGACATCGACGCTATGACATATGAGGAATTACTAGCACTCGAGGAGCGGATTGGCTACGTGAAAGTGGGCCTAAGCGAAAGCGACATACAGCAGCTTCCACTAGTGCAGATAACTGAGGAGAACGCTGAAGAGCTCTGCTGTGTGTGTTTACAGCAATTCGAAGCGAACACTACAGCCAAGCAACTCCCTCCCTGCGGACACCTCTTCCACAGTGCATGTATCGACCAGTGGCTTGACAAGAAGAAGACCTGTCCTTTGTGTGTGACTGAAGTGCGGGTTAAATAGTCTTCTGTTGCCTTACCGATATAGAGTATGGACATCTTGGACCTGTTCAATGACGGCACACTGGAAGCTGCGGAGTTTCAGAATGTGAAGGTCGCTGCTAGGTAGTCGGAAGAGGAGCTTAAGAAGTGGACGACTGAGGAAAACCTTCCGGAAGGACGTAAGGCTCTCAGTTTGCTCAGCAAGGGCTTCGCACTCCAGAAGGTCGCAATCTTGAACGGGCTGCACCGACTCACCAAAGAGCGAGAATTCGCCGACATTCTCACCTTCATATTCGTGAGTTCCAGCCAGCGCGAGCTCCCGACCTGGGAGGAAAGTCTGCAGGTCGAAGCCGGGAACGGGTTTCTAACCGCTTTAAGTCGAAAAGCAGTGCCACAGACCCAGGTGGAGCCGCTACTGCGAGCGACCTTGACTCTACTGTCTACCTGGAGTGCGCCTGTGCACACTGTGTGGCTTCAAGTACTCCCAATGTTGCTAAAGCTAGTGCCAGAGACTGCCATCAAGAAGCACTGCATCCCTGTAGTTATCCACCTGGGAGAGTACTCCCAAGCCATAGCGACCCGGCTAGTCGCTACTCAGCTAATTGGTATGCTAGCTGAGTACATACAACCCGACTTCCGCGGAGATATACTGCAAAAGACTCTTTTACTATCGCAAGACACCAGCTACGAAATCCGCAAAAGTATGTGCATTCAACTCAAAAAAGTCACTCGAAACGTCAGTGAAGACCTGCAAACTCGCCTATTTGAGGAAGTGCTAAAGCTGGTAAACGACGAAGAAGTCGAAGTCAAGCGAGAAGCAGTCTCCCTCCTCATCGATATCATTGACTTATTACCGTTTGAACTCATACAGGAAGATGTGGTCCCGGTCCTGAGGACTGAACTATTCCCCGCCCGAGACCCGGTGATGCGGGAAAGTATGGCGGAAAGCTTCGGAAGGTTGATAGTAAAGATGGAGGAGGAGCTGCAAGACGAGGGATTTCGCCGGCAATGCTTAGATTTCTATCGGTCGCTGGTTATGAGCAGCCGAGAAAAGGAGAGAAAGCAAGCCGCTTTCAACTTCCCAGCGATTCTATCGACTCTCGGGTCTACTGCCTTTGCAGAAGACCTCAAGCCGCTATATGAGCATTTGAGTAGAGATGCGTGTTTGGAGGTAAGGGAAATTGTGGCTGCGTCTTTTCATGAAGTTCTAAGGTTATCTGCAAGGGAAAGTAAGGGCTTGAGTGGGATTTTCCTGGAGTTGCTGGTGGATTTACGATTAGTCCCAATACTGCTTCGAAACTTGGCGACTGTTTTAGCGGCTTTAGCAAGCGAAATTACCGCTGGTTCGATACTGACACATATACTAAACCTGCTAAATTCCAGTCTTCCTTGGCGTCAATTGGACAAATTACTAAGCGAGTTTCAGTCTATTCTGGACCTTTTTAGTATATATGAGCTGCTTGAAAAGCTGCAGCCGGTCCTATTCAATCTTTACCCGAAATGCTGCTTGCCTGCGAAGGTGAAAATAGCGAAGTTGCTAGCTGAAGTGCTCCATAGGAACTATATATCAGAGAAGAAGGCTGAACAGTGCGCTTCGATTTTGGGACTACTGTGTGGGTCGGAAAATGCACAAGATCGGATCGTGTTTATAGACTTCAGCGTTAGAATGCTAACCCTGAACTCTCGCAATTTCTTCCAACGCCATTTCCTCCAACGACTGCTCCTACTCGCAAGTGACCCCGTGCAGAACGTCCGACTGAAGCTTTCCATGCACCTAACCTCCTTCCTCTCTTTTTTCTGCACACAACCAGACTTGCAAACCGCTATAAACGCTACAGTGACCCAACTAATGGCCGATACTGACACCGAAGTCAGTAATTTAGCTGGTCAGGTGCAAATGCAGACTATGAGTCGGGACTATTGGAGCTCCGTGCAAGCCGCAGAAAAGGAAGATGCGAAAAAGCTGCTACGAGAGGAACTGCAGGACCAGAGGGAACAGCGAGTAGATTTCATATAGGAAAAGGACGAAGCCAGGAAAAAGCTCGTCCAAGACTTGACCGAAAAGGCGAGGACGGACTACCTCATGCAGTACAAAGAGAAGAAACAGAGTGGAAGTGTGTCGCTGCCCAGGAAAAGTGTGCTGAAAAGCAGCGTTACCAGTGCTCGATTGCCGCCTGCGAAGGCTAAAGCCGATCCTGTGCCTAAGGCTGAGTCTGGGAGACGGAGTTTGACCAGTGAGATGGCGAATGCCCCCTCTTCCATCAAACTAGGACCGACGAAGTCTGCGACTGCCAAAGTAGCAGTAAGTTCGCGAAAGAAATAGTAGGCTTTTATGTAATTGGGAGGTGGGGTTTTAGCATAAGAGAGGAGTTTTTAGCATAGTTGTTTGGTGAATTGTGGATAATTGGATGCTTTTACTTGCGATTTTTGTATCGAATTTCTCAAAAAACAAAAAATCTCATAATTATTCTGCTTTTTATATACATATTTTTAAATAAAAAGAGCCGTTTTCCAAGCATTGAATCCTCACAGAAAGCCTAAATCCTTCCTAAACCCGCATTATGCGCCTTATAACAACTCAGTAAGGCAGAAATATTAAGTATTTCTACGGACTTCTCAACTCCGGACTCTGAATCGGACAAACCTCTTTCAATTCGCTCAAAACAAGGACCTTTTCCATGAACTCCGCAGACATAACTCTCTTTTTCAAGAAGGACGAAAAGCTCTTCTTCCAGTTCAAATTGAGAATCTGTTGCAAGTTTTCTCGGTACAGACCCACAGTCACTTCCAACTCATCGACCCGCATGTGATTTGCCTTTAAAGCGCTTAGAAATTGGGCGATGAAGTTAGCGCCGTCGAGTCTGGGAAGGGAAAGGTCGACACATAGTTCCAGTAAAGAGGGGTCTAAAGGGGTCGGAAGAGACTCACATTTAAGCTTTTTTATGAGGGAATTCAGCAGTGAGGCCAGTTTTTCAGTGTCCATTCGATAGTACTGCGGGAAGCCTTTCGGGTCTTCCTTCAGCTTCACAGCCAAGTCGAAGGCGACATTGCTCCAAAAGCCCTCGGAGTAGTAGTGCACGCAGCGCTTAGGGTTGGCCTTTCTGTCGTGTATTTCCCTCACTACCTTGTGAATCGCGTCATAGTGGCTCGAGACCTCGTCCAACTCTTTAGCCATTTTTTGCTCGTATTCGTCGGGTTGGTGGGTGAAAACTGGACTCAGGGGAGAGGACCTGCTCATGGATATATTCAAGTTTTTGAGGTTTGGCAGGTCTGAGAAGCATTTGCTGTGAATCGGCTTTTGCCCGGGTAATGTGCCGATTCTGGCTCTAGGATGTTGGGGTACCTTCAAATTGCTGATTTTCGCGATGATTTCACTCATATCCAAAGCTTTTGTGAAGGATTCGAGGCCGCCTCGACTGGCTTCTCGCTTGCCTCGAAGGGCTAGTCCAGAGGACAGGAGGGAGGAAGCACTGTTGAAACTGGCCCTCGGACGTATGGTGGAATTCAGGACTTTGCTCTGTAGGGACAGCATAGTCCTCGGCCCTTCTTCCCCACTGGTAGTCACAGGCCTGGACTGCGGCTTTTCCTGCTGCTCCTCAAATCTCACATTCACGATACTCTTAAACACCCACTTCCCCTTCCTATTCCTCATATAGTCTGATATGAGTTCCGTCACCGGCCCAATGCCGAAAGTCGCCATCAAGTCGAAAATCTGCTCCGACTGAACAACCACCGACTGGTCTATCTGCGCACAGTCCAAAATCTCACTCCTCACATGGTCGTTTCTATTCAGCAGCCAAGACTCATTCGCCTCTATCACACTCCTCAGTCTTTCCTTGCCTTTGGACAGGTCGCAGCTGGACTGCTTCCCTGCGACCCGCCTTTGGAGGACTAGGAAGAACTTGGCTGGTTTGAGGGGTTTCCAGACTATGCAGAGTAGCTCGGGAGTGTGGGTTTTGTTGTCGATGTATTTCTGCATGTAGTGGAAAGAGTGAGTGCAGGTCTGGAGACAGTGCATGGTGGCTTTGCGGGTGAAGTAGAGACTGGCGGAGCCGATGCTAGTGTGGTGGATGGCGATTGGTATGGTCCAACTTGCCTTTGGCTTGCATAAACAGCGGAAAAAGGCATCCACGGCCATCTGTCCTTCTATGCACTCCACTACTCCGACCTTATTGGTCCACAAAAAGGCTGGAAAAGGCACCTTCGCAGTATACAAAAGGGTGGCTGGCAGTCTAACTTCCACCTGAACCCCCCCTCTGCAAGCCTTCCAAAGCAGCAGTAGCACATGTGGAAGCGCTGCAGTTTGCCTGGAAACCGGCTTCTGCAGTCTCTTCAACTGGCGGAAATGCTGCGAAGCCTGCAGCTTCTCGTTCCTTTTGCTAGCGTCTGGGGGCTGCAGCAGGCCTTTGGACTCTGTGTGAGGGGTACTTGCTAGGGCGATTGTGCGAGAGAGGTAGTCTTCGCAGTCTTCGAGTTCAGGCAGACTAAAAGAACTTGACATCTAGATAAAATTTGCTTATTTTCTTGGTATTAGACTTGAGGGAGCTGCAGCCAATAAGTGCACTACTGTTAAAAGAGCTGTCTGAGGAGGGAAAAGCTTATAGGAACAGGGGAAATGCAGTTTGGGTGGAGATTTGAAGGACTGAGTAAGCCGGTTTGGAGAGAAATTAGACAATTCGGCTCGAATTGCAGCTGATTCCGACTTGAATGGCAGTTCAGTTAAGATATTGCTCTAGCGAAGCTTCGAGAGCAGCTTCTTAACCGCAATTAATCGAATTGCATGCATTTTCGTCCTTTCCCTATTTAGTCCTTCAAACCCAGCCAAATCCCTAATCCTTTACTGGGAAATCGCCCATTTCGCAGGGTATATATTAGCTATCTCTGCTTCCCTCTCTATCAGTTCCCAATTCCTTAACACCTAGAGAGTAACTCGCCGCCAAGGGCTGTAATTATGGCGGCCCTCAGTCCAGAATAGTACCCTCCACTCAGCGACTATCTCTTCAAACTGCTGCTCATTGGAGACTCAGGCGTAGGGAAATCCTGCCTCCTCCTCCGCTTCGCAGACAACACCTACACTGAAAGCTTCATTTCCACCATCGGCGTCGACTTCGTACGCCCTAGACAGAAAATCAGGACCATTGAACTGGAAGGCAAGGTCGTCAAGCTGCAGATTTGGGACACTGCGGGACAGGAGCGCTTTCGGACCATTACATCCTCGTACTACCGCGGGGCTCATGGCATTATCGTGGTTTACGACACTACGGAGAGGGAAAGCTTCAAGAACGCTACGAATTGGATGAATGAAATTAACCGCTATGCGTCGGAAAATGTGAACCGCTTGTTGGTGGGGAACAAGTGTGATATGGAGCCCAAGAAGGTGGTGTCGTATGATGAGGGCAAGGAGCTGGCGGACCAGATGGGGATCAAGTTCCTGGAAACTTCGGCCAAAAGTTCCCACAACGTCGAACAAGCCTTCACCCTAATGGCCTCGGAAATCAAGGCCAGAGTCGCCACCAACTCCGCCAAGCCCGGAGCTTCGACCGCCTCCAAGCCCGGCGCTGCAGGCGGGAAAAGACTGGACGCTACGAAGAGCGTGAAGGGAAAAGAGGCGAAGGGCTGTTGTGCCTAGAGATAAGCAGTAGGCCTAAAGGCAAGTAGGGAGAAGGGGCGGTTTGCATGGGAATTAGAGGGATGTGGGGTTGGTGGACTTGATAAAGTACTATTGAATTGGGAAGTTGTGAGGGAAGATGATTATTTATGGGGAAAGGTTTTGAGAAAGTGAATCGATCATGGTGAGAATGGCTTCACAATTATATACAAATAGGACACCAATTTTGATTTTGGAGGTACACAGTGCATAAAAACAGCGACTTTCGGCTCTTGAATTTCCCCTAAGTATTCACATACAGTAGAAGACATTAAACCATCCCCAAGCAAACCCTCCCCAGTCCATCTCCCTCTAAAATGGAACCTTTCCCTAAGAATGACATCAATGCTCGATGCCAGTCTGAAAGGCACCAAGCACTGGACCAGCACTTACAACCAGTCCTTCGACCAGAAAGGGTCCAGTCCCAGTCCCGAGCCCAGAGCCTCCAAGGCTCCATCGCGCTTGAGCGAGTCCCCTGTGGGGAAAGGACGCTATAAGCCCAGGGACTTGGGAGTCTTTGTGCTTCCGGGGAAGTCGTGTGAGTTGGAGGAGATGGGGATGGAGGTGGAGGTGGGGAGAGTGAGGAGGAGTAAAACGCCTGCGAAGCGGATTTTGAGGTCTCTTCAGACGAACGATATCGACGGCGCCCGTCCCAAAGTCATCTTCCCCCGCATATCCTTCCCATCTCACCCCCTTTCCAGCCTGCAATCCTTCCGCGACAGTCCCGACCCAAGCCGCCTCCCAAAGGCCACGAACCCTCTCGCAGGCCTGGGCCTCATGGAGCAGCTACAGGAGCCGAAGAGACCGGTGCCTGCGCCTAGACAGCGCTACCGGGTGGTGCAGGGCCGAGGCAGGCGTCTGCAGTTCTGCGGCACGTTGGAAGTGACAGCGAAAGTGGGGGATTTCCGGAATTCGTCTCTCTAGCTATGCGACAGTTAGTCCTCTAACACCTGAAAATCAGCTTTTCAGCGAATTGTCCTGTTTCCCCATTACCCCTGGAAACCTCTAAAAAGCCGATTTCCCAGTACTGCAAGCCTGCAGTTCCCTCTGTATCCAACCTCCCTTATAATAAAATGTCCACTCAGTCTCGACGTCGTCTGATGCGCGACCTGAAGAAGCTGCGTTCCGAGCCCATCCCCGGGATCTCGGCTGCGCCCACCGAGGACCTAATGGTCTGGCAAGCAGTCATTTTCGGGCCCGAAGACACTCCCTGGGAAGGCGGAACCTTCAAACTGACCCTGGAATTCACTGAGGAGTTCCCTTATAAGGCGCCCACTGTGCGGTTTACCACCAAAATGTTCCACCCCAATAGTAAGGCTTACACAGTCTACAATGACGGCACGATCTGTCTGGATATCCTGCAGAACCAGTGGTCGCCCATATATGACATTCAGGCGATTTTGACGTCGATTCAGAGTCTGCTGTGCGACCCCAACCCCAACTCACCTGCGAATAGTGAAGCGGCGAAGTTGTTTGTGGAGAACAAACGCAACTATGTGCGCAGAGTGAGGGAAGTGGTGGAGAACAGCTGGGCTAGCTAAGCTAAGGGAGCAGTAGTAGACATACACACAGAGTGTAGGGAAGGAGAGCGGTAATAGGGTGGATATAAGGGGAAACAGGCTAGATCACTGCCTAGGATAGGTTTCAGTTTCCCTGCTGAATAGTGCAGTTCAGCAAGGAACCGTGGGAGTACAGCGCTTAAACAGGTACTTCCCTAACTGTCAGTTGTTTCTGTGATTTCTCCTATTTTGCCTGCACATTTCCGACTGCTTTGTCCCTTTCTTCGTTTTTGCGAGCTTCTGACCCCTTTTCAGAGCCTAATGTCTTTTCTGTTCCTTGTAGAAGCAGCATTCGACCGGAACGGATAGTGAATTCCGTAATTTAGCAAAATAGGAAAGCACATAGAGTCAGTTGGGCTTAGAATAGCTGTTGTGAGTACCTGAGGACTATATAATTCCTCATATATGCACTTCTATTACTCTGATTTCCTATACTATAGCACTAATGCAGGCCTTACAGTCTGAGTTTTATACTCATTTGATACAGTTCCAAGGCTGTACTATATACGGTGCAGTGCTAAACCAGGAAAAACACTCTCATTTCCCACAAACCCATTCAACTATGGCTTTCCTGCCCCTCCCTGCAGTCCATATTCCCCAATTACGAGTGAATTCTACTCCTCTATGGGCGAATTTCTCTGTTTGGGGATAATTAGAGCATTTCCAAACTATAAACAAGGCTTTATATTGATAAATTGTCATTACACTGAATTTCGACAAAAAAGCGTCGAATCCTTACAAAAATTCGCTATAAATACAGAAATCAAGTTTGAAATTTATCCTAATTTGTGACTAATCACAGTGCGATTTGAAGAGTATTTCTTCTGCTTTGTAGAAAGAGAGAAACCGCCGATATTTCCAGCCTTGCAGTTTCCAGGTCGAACAACCTTATAGTGAAATAAGCGATTCTGCTAGTTAAAAGCTCTCTGAGTCAGGAAATCTCGAGAAAGACCCTAAGCTGGGCTTCTTTAGAATGGAACTCTACGGACTTAGTGCCAGCCCGGACTACTCAGAGACAAGATTGTACTTTCTGAGCCTCGCCCAGGTCTAGCGCTCCGCGGGAAGGGACTGCTGAAAGTGGGCTGGAAGTCACTTCTGCCGATCATCCTTCGCGCCCGCAAGACACACGGATGTCCACACCTCGGACATGCATCCGGAGCTGAAAAGACCTTGCAGTGCATGCAGTAGTAGCTCCTACGCGAGTAGTCACATACTTCCAAGCGAGAGTGGTCATACGGACAGGCGGCGAAGTCAGGGTGCTGCACTCCGCGAGGACAGGGAAAGAGGGTGAAATTCAAGTACTGACTCAGGGCTTGGGACAGACTTTGGTCGTGCACTTCCGCTTCTCTGGCGTTTTGCCAGGCCTGGAGAAGCCGGAGGAAGGCAGGCTCGTGTGCAGAGTGGTGTCCCACCAGCACCTGATCGATGGGACACAGGAACCGCTCCCTGCTGCACCTCTGCGCGCAGCCAGGACAGAACAGGTGTCCGCAGGTTGGAAGTCGGGCATTTTGGTAAAATTGACTTACGTCTTCCAGGCAACTTGCACAGTGCAGAGTTGTCACTAGCCCTGCCATTAACTAGAGATTTCGCCTTCCAGAGGTGCTTTTGTCCTAGCAACCCCGGCTTCCAGGGCCGAGTCGACCTCTCAAGTGCCGTTTGCAGTGAAATGCGGATTATAGATAGAGAAAGCGGAGAGACACAGGTTTCTGCAAAATATGCCCGAGAAACAGAGGGAAAAGTTGCTTTTTAGCAAGAAATGATGGGTGAAAAGGGATTTTGAGGGTGGGAAAAGCCAAATACAGTCAAATTTCCGGGATGGTATTGATTTTGATGGTTGAAAGTGAAATGTTCGAAGCCATATTAGGAGAAATAGCAATTCTTGCCTGGAAATCGCCTTTTTGAGCTATCTAATAAGATAATAGTTGAAATTCGCTGAAGAAAAGGCAAATAATCCCCATTTTCACTATAAAATAATGCGATAATAAGCCATTTTCAGCAGTTTCATACCTAAATGAGCCCTAAATCGTGCTATTTCTATATACTAGTCTTTCAGTTCCACACGTATTTCCGTATTCCTGCAAAATTCTGTCTTTTTACCTAGAATTCCATTAGAATTGCCCTAAACTGCAATAAGTCTCTTTCGAACTAATTTCCCATTAAATACTCCTAATTGAGTCTGTTTTCAGCTCTAGCTTGCACACTTTCCGCCTAATTGGGTCCAAAGCTCAAACCTCCCTAAGTTCTCACAGACCATAAATAGGGAATGTACAACTTCTTCACCCACCGCAGGGACGCGGAAAGTGCAGAGCAGCAGTCCAAACGAGCGAGTCGGTCTGCTCGCTTGGCAGTGGTGAAGGAGCAGAAGAAGGACCAGCTGCGCAGAGTGTCAATAGGCAGGGCAGTGGAGTGGACCGGGAAACATATGAGTGAGGACTATGCGAAGACTGTGAAGGCGGGCGGCATCCCCCTCTTCCACCCCTCCTCCCACCAATTCCGCTTGTCGCCCAAGGAAAGCTCGCACAGCATCTACGTGCGCCACTACGTCCCTGCCAAAACTCGGGCAGAAGCCGCTGCCACCGACTACAGCCACGCCTACCTCGGCTGCAAGCAGGAGTACGACCGCAACTCTCCCCACACTCACACGGACTGGGTGCGCAAGCCCGACCCTCGGAAGTTCCTATACGGCCCAAGGACTGTGTATAAAAGGCAAGACGACGAGTCCCGCTTAAAGACCACAGCCAGTGAAAAGCGACTGGTTTCCTTGGAGGGAATTGACCGCTTCAAGACCACGTTCCCAGTCTTTCGTCCGCGGACGAAGGAGCAGGACACGGACATCACGGAGTTCAACCACTTTGTGAAGGGGTATGACAAGCAGTCGACGGCCTGGGCCACTCCCCCTGTCTATGAGAGCGAGCGCTACATCGACGGTTTCGCAGTCACTGGCGACTTGTCCAAAAAGCGGGAAAAGGCGAAAGAAGTGAATCCCACTGACTTCGCTCTGACCAGTCCCAAAGACCCCTGGAGTCTCTGGACCTCTGCCAGCCCTTCAGTCAGAGACTTGAAGTCAGCAGAGCAGCTCCGCAAGCTAGACCTAGTCCCTTCCTCTCAGAGCCCGACCAAGGCTACGACTGGACCCAGCTCTGCCCTGCTCTCGCCCAAGTACTACATGAAGACGTATGAAACGCAGGTGGCGGCGGTGCAGCTGGGGAGCAAAATGCAGACCACGGCTGAGAAGTCTAAAAAAGCAATATAGAGGAGACTATGGGAGAGGCTTGGCCTGTAGATATACAGTTCTTGATACGCATTGCAGGGTTAGGCCTTTCCACAATGGAAGTCTCCAGAGCTAGGGAAGAAAAGGCAGCTAGCTGAGAGATTGTGAGGCCCAGTGGCGCAACGGATAGCGCACCAGACTTCTAATCTGGGGGTTGTGGGTTCGATTCCCACCTGGGTCACTTTTGCCCCTGGTCCCAGCTGTCCATTCCTATAATGTCCGTCCCCAGTCCTGCTCTCAAGGAAGCCAAAGGCCAAAGCACTCGCGAGGACCTGCTGCAGGGCGCCCGCTTCGACCCTTACCACCCGCGCTACGGGCTGTTTTCCTTCACTGGCACTCTGGCCATCGGCGACGACTCTATCGGCAAAAGGACGAAACCGAAGCGAGATTCCGACGGCAAAGTGATGACCGGACCGATTAATTTCTTAACAAAGCCTGTGAAGAGGGGGAAAACCAATGATGTGTACTTCTCCACTCCCTCATTCCACACTGTTGGGGACCGCTACCTCGACCCTCACCTCATCCTCAGCAGGACCAAGCCCAGTCCGTCCCAGGAAGACGTGCCGCCTTTCAGGCCTGGAGGCGCGATTGAGGAGCACTACTCGTTGTATTCCCATGCCTCTGTGGAGGTGGTGGCGAAGCAAGCGAAGAAGGATGAGGATGGGAGAGTGGTGGTGGGGCCGAAGGGGTTTGTGGTGTCTCCGCCGAAGAAAGGAATGGCGGGAGCCACGCCGAATTTGACCTTCAGCAGCTTTCCAGCTGTCAACGACCCGTATGACCGCAAGAAGGAACTCGATAAAAAAGACCGAATTCGGCAGAATAGCCTCATCAGAGGCGACAAACCCTTCCGCAGCAATTCTCCAGGCAACCGCGATTTCACCTCTAGTAGTGAGGCCTTTGGGAAGGTGACGCAGGCCATGCGCCTGTCCTCTCGAGTCACCCGCTCTGCTGTGTTCGCAGAGCACGACCACCCTTTCAAGCCTCCCAACCCTCCCAAGTCCGGCATCTCCACGATGACCATCGGCAAGTACCCTGAGCACAAGCCGGACCCTGAGTTCAAAGCGCCCTCGCCCCCGCACTTCGAAAACCCGTGGAGGACTAGCTACAAGGAAAGAACTGCGCCTACTCCTTCGGTTGTGGCCAACTACCTGAATCTGCGCACAGAGTTCACGGCGCTCAGGAAGAAATAAGGACTAGGCTAGAGCTGGACGTTGACTAGGAAGGGGTGACGGAGGAGGGCGGTAGGGTGGGGACGCAGCTTTTTGTCGTAGTTCAGACAGAGGGAGATGAAGTCTTTGCAGGACTGGGAAACGTGTTCGGGGATTTCTGGGATTTGGTGCTGCCCTATTGCGAGGCACAGTTCTTGATACATTCGGATGTTGGGCCACGGGTGTTTGCCTGTGACCATTTCTATGACTACACAGCCTAAAGACCAAATGTCCACTTTGCGTCCGTAGGGCACTTTTTGGAACATTTCAGGCGCCATCCAGTACAAAGAGCCTTTTATAGACTTGGAAATTTCAGAGTTATTGGAGACAATTGGCAGTCCTTGAATCTGCTTAGAAGCTCCGAAATCCGCCAATTTCACAGTGCCTTTCGGACCCACGAGTATATTCCCGCCCTTCAGGTCCCTGTGCAGTACTCCCATCCCGTGCAAATACTGCAGACCCACCACTATCTGCTTCGTGAACTTGGCCACCACCGGCTCTTCAAAGGCCCCAAACTCCTTCAAAAGCCGCGAAATCGACCCTCCGGCCATATACTCCATGTAGATTTTCACGTAGCCCTCAGACTCTGCCTCAGGCAAGTCCTTGCCGCAGCCGAGATAGCGCACGATATTGGGGTGTCCTAGGCCTCGCAACAGGCGGATTTCCCGCTCCAAAGTGTCCAATTTGTCCTTCCAGCGGTCACTTCTCAGGTTCATTTTGATGACTTTGACTGCTAGGAACTTCCCTGTATGCGTGTCCAAAGCTCTGAACACCTGTCCATTCGCCCCCTCGCCCAGCATCGCGTCCATCAGCACCTCAAACCGCTGATCACTTTCCCCTGCAAAGACGGACTTCAGCTTCGTTTCTTCAGTGGACGAAGCGTGTTTAGTGCTTCTTCCCTGCGTTTGAGTGGTCAGTTGCTTGGTAGATCCAGTAGTGGACAGGTCCTCACTGAGGATTATGTCTGAGGAGTGGCGGGAGTGGACGGTGGCTGCTTCCTTGGCAGGCGCAGTGGGCGCTTCGATGGCAGGTCTGCAGTTAATGGAAGCAGTATGACCCTTGCGGTGGACAGTTTTGCTTTCTTCAGAGTGGACGAAGGTGGGTTCCGACATTATTAACTAGGCGAACTTGAGGTTGCAGACCAGGTAGTCAATGAGCGCCTGGGGAGCCAGGGTCCGCGCTTGTTTCATAGAGATTTCCACCAGCAAGCCTCCGTCCACCGGCTCAGCCGCCCACAGCAGTTCCTCCTTTGCCTTCCTCACACCCACAATGCGTAGTTCCTCAGCGGCTGTAGCGACTATAGGGGCGGATATCGACTTCTGCGCCACTCTTTTAGGACTTTTCTGCTCCATATGCGCTGCTTCCCTATGAGCGTTTTCATACTCCTCCACTGAGTTCTGTGCATAGGACAGGGAGTCCTGTGGCTCCCAAGTGCTCTGAGCCATGGCGAAGCCTTTCCACTTGACCAGGTAGTCCACCGAACTGCCAGTCACTCGCTTGTCCATCACCTTTTCCACCTCGAAGTAGCCCTCCTCGTCAGCGCGTTGACACGCCATTTATCCCTAGGACCTACGGTTGATATAGGCTAATGGTGGGCTTTGGCAGGCATCAGGCGGTCGTCGTCTGCAGGGAGGAATAGGATTCGCTCGGATTCGTACCCGTCGTAGCGCATGTAATAGCCAGTTTGGAAGCTTTCCACGATTTCCACTTTGTACGTCGTTTCTTCCTTTGCGCCATACTCCGCCAAGTCGCCGGCTTTCAGCGAGTGTTCGTAAAGGTCGTCATCAGAGTCGACGTCCTTCGGCATGTCCGGGACCTTGCAATTGAGCAAAGCCGCTAACTTGATGATAAGGTGGGGACTGGGGTGGTACTCCGTAAAGGACGAAAGGGCACTGTACACCTTGGTCAGGTAGAGTCCGTGGCTGGTCTGGTTGGACCAGCTTTGGTACTTCTGCTTCCAGACAGTCAGAGGGGAGAGCTGGGTGATGTGCTCGTTCAGCCACTGCTTGGTGCCTTTGTGGCGCAGGCTGAGACGGTGCAGGAAGTTCAGTACTGACTCTGTGGCGCGGATGTAGACTAACTGCGACAAAAGGACGTCTACAAGTCCTTGAAGCAGCAAGTTCAGTGACTCCGCATCGCAGGTGAGAACCAGTCTTTTCAGCTGAATGAGCAGCGGCCGGTGCTGCTCATAATCACTGGACTTTAGTTCTTTCAGCACAGAGTTGCTATAAGTAGTGAAAGCCTCTGGGCCTCGGGCTGCTATAAGCCGCAAATACAGCCGAGCTGTCTGGTTCGCCCCGAACTTGCCCTGCACTCCCTTCAATAGCACTGCCATAGTCTCTGCGGAAAGCAGCAGGTCTGTCTCTTCTGCGGTCAAATGGCTCAAACAAGCGTTCAAAAGGGCGATTTGGAAGGTGTAGTTGAGGGGAGAGTTGGCAGCTGGGGCTGGAAATGTAGGTAAAGTTGGGTCGTTTTCCCTTCCCAGGCCAATGTCAGTGTTCACAGCCTCTGGAACTATCACTTCTTCAGGCGTTATTTCCCGTTTCAGTACTAAACTAAGCACAGCAGAGGCCAATTTCGCCGTTTCCACCGCCTCCGGATTGACCAGCGCCAGTCGATACAGCAGTTCAAAATAGCCAGAAGCCTGCGTACTCAGTCTTTGCGGCAACTTGCCCATAGCGCCCATCAGCCTACGCAGAAAGCTCTCCTGTCCTTCCCTATTTCCCTCTTTCAGGCTTTTATCCGCCAGCGCTACTATGAATTTCCTCATTTCATTGAGAGGGTTTTCCAACAGCAATTCCCGTAACAGCGGTTCGAAGCTTAAAAGGTCTAAAAACCATCGAGAAAGCGTGGGGTCTGAGTCGAATTGGGAGTAAATGCCTCGCATTATCTCTAAGGCTGGCTCTTTGCAGCGGATTTGCACGGTCAAGTAGTGACTCAGGGTGAATTTGCGGACGTCGGGGAGGGATTTGAGTGTGAGGGAGAGCATGAAGTGGCTGTACTCGGGGCTAAACAGGCGCTTTTTGCGGGAGTACTTGAGGTTGGAGGCGTGGATTTTGGTCTGTAGCGTTTCGAAGCTGCAGGAAAGTTGGCTTTCACTACTAGAACTGAGAGGCACTGGACTAGGGTCGTCCTTCCCCTTCACTTGGTACTTCGCAGTGCGTTCATAGAGCAGAATATAGGCGTTTCGGAGCTTTCCGCCCTCTTCATGCGACAGGCCTCCAGTGATTTTCTCCATCACTCCGAAGCACTCAGTCGGGATGTGGTCCGGGTTGAAGGGATCGACATTAATATCATTGAATTCGAACCATTTCCCTGACTTCTGGTCGAGAATGAAGGAGTAGTAGTGTCCAGCCTCAGCATATCCCAGGTGAATAATGATTCCTTTCAGTGAATATTGGTAGTATGCGTTTTCGTATGTAGGCGAAGCGGTTTCCCCCTCCTCTGCCGTCTCTTTCCCTGCATCTCTTCTAGAAACGCCCTCAATTGTGTAGGGCTCCATGTTCAAAGTGGTGGGAAACTCGCAGTAGTTGTTCAGCTTCACTCGATTCATGGTGTCTAGGTCGAAGTCGAAGCGGCGTAGGGTGAAAATGAGTACGTTGGGCAGACTGCGGATGCAGAGACGGCGCTTGGCAACTACCTTGGCATTGCAGTAGTCGCAAGCGTATGCGTTGTCGCCCTCCAGCACCTCCCCCACTGTCAAAGCTTCCAGACTGTCGATAATTGACCGCTTGTTTTTGATTTCCAGCGGAATGGTCAGGAAGGGTTCATCTCGTTCGCTGCGATGTGCGCAACTGCCTTTGCCAATGCACTGATGAGTGAGAATGCCTCTGAAATGCTCCTCCACCAACTTCGCCCTATTCGTTCCTTTAAGTCCCTCCTCCACTTTATCCATCAGTCCATTAAAGAACTCATCAGTGTCCATCTGCTCATGCGGGTTCAACGACTGCCCCTCCCAATTCTTATACGCCGCACACAGTCCTTTCGCCTGGATGTACATCTTGTCGCTCTCAGCCAGCCCAGCGAAGATCTTCTGCAAGTGGTAGAGGCAGCTCTCGTGGTCCTCCGTGACTTCGCACTGGGCGAGGCCTTGGCGGAAGGAGTCGATCAGGTAGAGTTGCTGCAGCATGGAGTTCATGTAGCAAGTCGCACCTAGGTTGCGGATGCCCACGAACCCGGTTTTCGACTTCTCGTAGGGATTGAAGGAATGCAGCCAATGCGCGAGTTTCCCCTTTCTCCAGCTTAAATCTCGCTGGAACGGCTGCAGTGCACCTAACACTACCTCCCTCGCACCTGCATCGTCACACAGTGTAGCCAGCAGCTTAAACCCCGCCAGTCTCGCAACCATGCTTTTGCACTTCGGCACTCCTCCCTGTGCATCAATCAAGCAAGTCTGCAGCAAGTACTCAGCCGTGGCGGCAGAGCTGAGTTGCGGGCTTTTCGAAACCATAGCGCGCATTAGCTTCAGTGCGCCAGTCAGGCCTTTGTCTTCCGATTTCGCATGTTCTTCGGGACTGCGGGATTTGAGGAAGTCGAGGAGGAGAGTGAAGGACTCGGAGTAGTCGATACCGCTTTGGCGCTTGGAAAGCTTGGATAGGAGGGAGAAGTACTCTTTGGTGGTTTTGGTACTTTTGATGGCGTCGGGGAGGGAAGTCATTAGGACGCCGCTGATGCGGGTGAAGAGGTTTAAAGGACTGCCACTGGCTCTGGTGAGGAATTCCTTCATTTGCTCCGAAAAATGCAGATTTTTCGCCTGCTGCAGTGAATAAAACATCAGCATTTCCAAGTTCTTGTATTCCGCAATGACCCTGCTGAGTCCCTCCCAGTCCCTAGCATCCCAGTAATCCAGTATAATTCTCCACGCACAGTCCGGCATCGACGGCTGCGGAGTCTCACTTTCCTCAGTCACCGTCTTCGCATACAGGAAAAGCAGGTCCAAAACGTGCTTAATAACCTGCGGATTGCTCGCAACTCCCGCACTGTCCCTGAAAGCATGCATCAACTCCAGCATCAACTGTGCATAGTGCAGTACTAACCCCGCATCCTGCTTGTCGAAGTAAGCCAGTAGTTCGCCACTTCCAGTTTCCGAGTTCCGGGCGAGTACTGTGAACAGGTCGTTTTTCCGGTAGGTTTTGAAGTGGATGTCGAAACTGTCGGATTTGTTGAGCTGGCTGAGGACTGTGAGGCAGAAAAGCTGCTTGTGGAAGGAGCGGGCGTCCATCATAGTGACGTAGGTGGCTCCTAGTTCCTTTATTTTCAGCTGGATTAGACGGTTGGAGGTGATTCGGGAGAGGATGGACCAGATGAGTTCTTTGTAGGGCTTGTCTTGCTTGGAGATGAGAGTGAAGAGCAGCTTTTGGGCTTCTTCGTGGTCTCCCAGGATGTCTGCGACACTGACGAAGGTGAAGTCGTGCATTTCATACCGGACAGCGAAGTGCAAGGGATGCCCCAACTTCCCTAACACCCTTTCATCGTCCACAAAGCTGTATACATTGCTGACGTACTCCAGCCTCACACAGTCCGCCTCGTAGCTATTAAAATATGCAATTGCCTTCCGCAGACTGCCAAGTGTGGCGGATTTGTTCGTACTAATGACTTTCCAGGAGTTTTCGTCTGGAAGGCGGTAATAAGCAGAGCACCAGTCCCGGTACTCAGGGGTATATTGCTTGCCTGTTATTATATAGTCGTGAGCGTCAATAATCCCTGTGAGAATTCTCAAATTGCGAGAAGTCTGCAGGTCAATATCCTCCGCACTGGGACTAATATGCAGGTCAATCAGCGCTTCCAGCCTTTTCGACACGAACTTCCCCACAATGCCTGCATCCGCCTCCTTCAACACCCTCGTGTGCAGCTGCGCCACTAGCTTGATTCCCTTCAAAACCACACTTTCCTCCTTTGTATGTAGTATGAAGTTGATAAGTGCGTCGTGGCCGTATAGTTGCTCTGCTGTCCTGGACAGTATACAGTCCTCTTTAGCCTTCAAATTGTGACAAATGCCGTTTACGTATAGGAAAAAGGTCTGGAAACACAAATAAGCCTCCAAGGGGAGTCTTTGCAGGACATTGGGAGGGATACGGCAGAGGTAATGATCGAACAGCTTGATAGAGATGTCCGTGGCTTCCGTGCAGCTCTGCAACCAGCTGAAAAAGACCTTCGTATGCGGCAAAGGACAGGCTTCCGATGTGAACTCCTGCCAAAGCTGCAGTAACTCCTGGTCCTCCAACCTGACTGACACTCCCTTCGATAGCACTGTTTCCAGCAGTTCCAAGTACACCTTCAGCTCTTCGTCCGACTTCCCCAGCTTGACAGTGCTGACAATCCAGGTGATGATGCTTTGGACGAGGGTAGTGTCCTGCAGACTGAGGAAGTCCCTACAAGCGTCTAAAGGCAGTTCTCTGAGTAGCCTTAGGACTATCGTAATAGACCGGACCTGGTCCCCAGCACTGAGGAACGCCTTCAAGGTCGGCATTCGAAAGGCTTCGAAGTCCTCAATGCACAGCAACTCCACTATTGCGTTTTGCACTAATGGCAGCAGGGCAGCGCTGACTTCGGAACTGCTGAGGAAGGCTTGGAATTCGGTGAGACAGAAGGGCTCTGTGTCTGTGAACTGCCGTTTCAGGGAGATTGCGGCGCTGCGGGTGAAGTTCTTCATGGCCACTATGACGAAGTCTTGGCTTTGGACGAGGTCGATGTGCTGCAGTTTCTCGTAGATCAGGGTGAGTAGGTCTTTGGGCAGGACTGCGGCGAGGCTGGTCACTAGGTCGTAGACTGTGCGCACATACGATTCATGCTTATCCTCCGTAGAATCCCACAGCTCCTCCAAGTCCTTCACACTCAACTGCCCTCTCTCCGCCAGGAACCCAAACACCGGCTGACTCCTCTTCAACACCTCTATATGCGGCCTGTCCGTCAACACCGTCTCCACCACCTTCTCCCCCTTCAGCCACCCCACCATTTCCCCCTCTTTAAACCACACGAATTCACCTTCTCCAGGCAAAACCGCTCGATCCAGCGCATCTGCTATATTGTTCATGCCCTTCACCCGCTTATCCAGGAACTTGCTCTTTAGAAGCTGCAGGGAAATCGCCATTTCCGTCCTTTCCGCTTGCTCATATAGCGATTTCGAGGATTTGCTGGAGGCGAAGACGTAAATTATGCGAATAATGGCTGAAATGTATACTTTGTTGTAGAACTTTTGGTCCTTATCTGAGAAAGATTGCAGTCTTTTTAGTGTCTCCTGCACGATTTCTGCGTAAATTGCCTCGTACTTCTCATTACCCTGCAGGCGGAAGTAGACCGACCATATGGGCAGGTCAGAAAGCAGGTGAATCGGCATCGGCTCTCTACGTAAAAGTTACACTTCAGCGTCTGCTAATAGTCGCAGAATTGCCGAAAACCCGCCCAAAGTCTCGAATTTCCCTATCAAAAGGTCAATTAAGGGCGGATTTGAAGCCTCGGAGTCAGTTCGCAGGTCCTTATTGCCTATTAAGTGGTCAGATTTGAAGAAAGGCAGCAGCCGCACCTCGCTCCCAAACAGTCTTTCCACCGTCCTGAACAGTTCCGGCCAAATCTCCGCATACGCACAGTCCTTATCCGTCAAATACGCTTCTGGAGTAGTGAGATTTTGGTAGATCCCCATATACTTAGTGGGCATTTCCTGCAGCCACTTGACTCCGAAGGCCAGCGTTTTCTCGAAGAAAGGCAGCACGAGCTGGACTTGGGACTCACTTTCGTAGTCGAGGCCGAGGAGGTTGTCGACGAGGGTGAAGAGGTGGCCGCGGAACCACTGCGTGACGTCGTAGGCTGTGGGGAAGCCGGTGAGGTCGCCTGCTATGGCCTTATCCAGCACCTCAGCAGCCTTCGTCACTTCCTCCGAGTTGAAGGTCCACTCTCTGAGAGCAATCGACTGCTGCCCTCCATACCCTCTCGAGTGTCTTCGAAAAGGCGCCAGGCGACTCGAGCGCATAGAAAGCCACTCATTCCATTTACTGCTCCACCCATCGAACTGGATCAGCACCCCCTTCGCTGGGTCGAGTTCCTTGATCGACGCCGCCAGCCACCGCTGCGAGGAGTCCATCGCATCCACGAAGTAGCCCACTTGCAGGTAAGCTGCTCGCTCTGAGACCTGGACAGCCATTAATTATGAGGAAGTCCTGCGCTTTGGCTATTGTAGGCGGAGACACGCTCCTATCTGCAGGGATCTGTCTGCATGCTGTGTGTCGTTATAGACCTCTTTAGCTTCGTTTCCACTGTGATTCAGTCTGTAGGACTTGGTGCTGCATGGACAACAAGGACGGAGACATTTAGTACTGTTGTGGCTTCAAGTACTGCGCAGGACGGTTTTCGCAGTGGGTTTGTATTGACTTTAGTGTGGGAAAGCGGCTTTTAGAAGGGAAGTAGATAAGAAAAGGCGATTTGGAGCCTGGGTTTCATATAGTGTCGGCATTTTCTCGGCTTATTTCCTTCCCTGCTTTGAGCTAGTCCCTCTCTAGCATTTCCTTGAGTCTAGTGCCATTTCCTATATGTCGCCCGGGCAATCAAAGACTGCGCATATGGACTACCGGCCTTTGCGAGGCTTTTCCCCAGCAGACGACTACTCCACCGGCTTTTCCGACCAGCCAGACGACCTCGTAGTCCTGAAAAAGCGCCTAATTGACCTGGAACTGACCCACGAGTCGGAGCGCTTTCGACTGATCCACGACTTCACTGTGAGACTGAGGGAGGAGGAGCGCAGGAGGGCGGAGCTGCTGTCCAAAGTGGCGGAGTTGGAAGACGCTCGGATGAGGCTGGAGCGGGAGTTGTTTGAAAGCAGGGGGGAAAGGCAGGGGGTTAGGGGGGAAATGAGGGCGAATGGGGACTTTGTGGGGTGGGGTGAGACTGAAAGACTGCAGAAGCAGCTGAGAGCAGCGGAAAACCAGCTAGACGGGAAGAGAGAAGAACTGAGCAAAATGGAGCATCAGGTCACTTCTTTGCAGCACGAAAATGCCTTGCTGAAGGGAGAAGTCGGTAAATTTGAGGGCGATTCGAACACTTTCCGCAGAGAAAACTCCACTTTGAGGCTGGAAAACGAGCGTTTGAACCAAGAAAATGACCGCTTGACTGCGAAGTTGCAGGAATTGGTAGGGATTTCGAACGAAGTCCCTACGGGCGAATATGCGACTTTGCAGCATCGACTGGAAACGACGACTTTGAAGATAAAGTCGCTGGAAGAGCTGATAAAAAGGCAGGAAAAGCAAAATGGACTGAAAGAAAATGAGCAAAATCGAAGGAGGAGTCTGTCTAGAGGGAAAAGCAATGCGATAGTTAGGCGGACTCACTCTCGAGAAGCGTCAAATAAGCGAACAGACGTGAAAACACGCAAAACCACTGCAAGGAAATAGGGAAAATTGCGTATACAGTATGAGCATAGGTGGGCTTTCAGTCCTTTCGTCTAGTTATGTGGGCGAAAGGTGAAGTTATGAAAAGTTATCTAGTCTAATCCTTTCCTTGGCCCAAGCAGCCAACATCACCGCATCCGTCCACCTCCGCTCCATCGTAGTGCAGGCCAACATCACAATCACCACAGTCCGCTTCTCCTCCACTCTGTAGCACACACTTAGACAGGGCCCCGCAGTGGGGGTGACGCCTGTCTTCACTCCCAGCCAGTTCGCATCCAGCAGTTTGTTAGTGTTCGCCCAGGAAACTCTGCGGTAGGAGTTGAAAGTAGGCGTGTACAGGGTGGTAGTGTAGCTTTTGGCGCGGACGATTTCCCGGAACTTGGGCATTTTCATGCACGCGGAGGTTAGCTTGGCAATGTCTTTGGCAGTGGAGCGGTTCGTGGGGTTCGCCAAGCCGTGTGGATTGTCGAAGGCAGTTTGGTACATCTTCAGCTTCTTGGCGTATTGGTTCATTTTCTGCATAAAGTAGCGCACGTAGTTGCGACTGGGCGACTCCCCTTCAGTGGTATCGTGCAGAAGCCTGCCGAAGTGCTCGGCCAGACTGTAGGCCGCGTCGTTGCCTGAAGGCAGCATAAGGCCGTGCAAGAGGTCCCACACAGTTCCTTCCTCACCCTCGTTTAGGTCGGCTGTGGTGCCGGTCGTAATTGATGCAATTCGGGACACGCGGATTAAGCTTTTGCTACTGACTCCGGGCAGACGCTTTATAAGCCGCAGGACGACGTAGCAGGTCATGATTTTAGTTAGACTCGCCACCTCTCTCCGCTCCAAGTAATTCACCCCGCTCAGCACTTCCCCAGTTTCTCCAGAACAAATAACCCAGGATTTCGCAGAAACCACAAGGAGTGCTGCCACTTCCGGGGCAGTGCCCACTCTCTGCTGCGGAAGGCCAGTAGGGGAAGTGGACTGGGTGGACGGAGTTTTGGAGCGGACTTGCTCCGAGGAAAAGACACAACCTGAGTTGTCGATGCTGGGCAGGGACAGGTCTTTGCACAGGACTTGGCAAAGGTGCAAGTCCAGAGGACGCAGGGCTCTGCCCCGACGACTAGATTGGGAGCGGAAGGCTCGCCCTTGCGGCTCCATTACTTTTCAAAAGGCAACTTCACGCTTCCATCGAATTCACAAAGCCACATTGGTGCGACATGCATAATTCCTAGTCCAGGTGCACACCTGTGCTTATATATGAAAAAGGCTCAAGCCAGTAATGCCTTCATCCAAAGCGTGCTGAGTGAGGACGGCCCTGAGCAGACGGTGGCTGACAGTGAGTCGGAAACCGGCCTGTACCACACAGCCTCAGTAGTGCACAAGTTCCCGGGCAGACATGCCAGCAGCTCCGCGGCGCTTTTACAGCCACTCATCAGTCGCAAGCGGGAACTGGCCCAGTTCCAGGAGAACCTGTTCGCCAGCAGTCCTGCGCTTTCCCCTGCCAAGGCCCAGCAGAAGGATTTCTTCCAAAGCAAGTCCTTCAAGACTATCAGAAAAGTGCCGATCTCGAAAGCGGACGGGGAGTTGCTGATCTTTAAGGAAGTGTTCGTGCAGCCGCGGAGAGATATATTGGACCAGGTGAAGACGCAGTTGACTCTGCATAGGGAGGAAGTGCTGAGACGCAACCCTCGTCTCAGTTCACTCTTGACCCGCTCCCAGTCCCTACCGCCCACTGTCACACCTAGACCCGCTCCAGCCAAGCGAGAAAAGTCCTACCTCAGCCAGCAAATCCAAGTCCAGCCGCCCGAGGGCCTTAACGCCTCAGTCGCAGCGCCACTCACTCCAGGAGGCGGCTGGGCGCCTTCCATCCCTGCAGGGAGCGGCTTTGCCAAGGCGAACCTGAAGGACATGACTATGAGGGCCACTGCTGGGGTGCAGACAGGAGACGTGCAGAAAGAGGCGCATATGGCGTATTGCCTGGGAGCGCTGAATGAACAGAAAGGCAGTTATAAGGAAGCGGGGAAGTTCTATAAGCGGTTTTTCTTCTGCGCTCGCATGTTGGATGACCCGATAGGCGCCGCACTCGGCCTGAACCGCCTTGGAGTCATCTACTTCAACCTGAAGAAGTACGAGAAAAGTCTCCAATTCCACCAAAAGCACGGGGAATTCACAGATATCGACAACAAGTTCGCAGCTTTTTACAACGTTGGACTGTGCCAACGCGCCCTGCACCAGTACTCCGACAGCCTGCACTCCCTCACACAGGCCTTGCAGTGGGCGGAGGAGCGGCAGGACCAGGAGTCGCAGTGCATTGCATTGGGACAGCTGGGAGCCACTGCACTTGCGTGTCTGCAGAAGCAAGAGGCCTACGGCTACTTTAAAGCGAGTTTGGAGCTCGGCACGAAACTGAGAAGTGAGCGACTGAGACTGGACGCCTTGCTAGCGCTGGGCTTCCTCGCATACCAACTGAGGGAAGGAGAAGCTTCAACTGCCTTCTTCGCGTCTTGTCTGCCAGTACTATTTCCTCAGGTCTGCAAAGCGCTGCAAGAGCCCACAATTTGCGAGCAATCGCAGTGCAACATCGGCATATCTCGAGGCAACTCCCACTTCCCCAGTTTGCAAGCCGCCCTCACAGCTAGCGAGGCCTAGGTATAATGGCAGTTGCGAAGGGTGCATTTCCACACGATTTCGAGCATGAGTTCTACGCTACGACTCCCGCACCGTCTCTACTGGAGGAGATAGCGAGGAGAACGAACAGCGGAGACAGCTTTTCCGAAGCCTGTTTGATAGACTCTGCGTATGGAATTGCGGATGCGATGGCGTATTTGCAGAACTGCGAAGTGAGTGTGGGAGCCATTAGTACCGCCTCACTGGTGTTTCAGGGGGACTATATCAGACTAACGCCAGGGAAGGTGCAGCAGGCCGATAGGTTCAGATCGCCCTTGGAAGTGATGCAGCAGGGACACAACTCGTACAAGTCTCAAGTCTTTTCCCTGGGTATTGCACTGCTGGAAGCAGCGCTGCTGTCTCAAGTGAACGGCTTCAACGTGCCCGGCTGTCTGTCCAGTAAGCCCCACATAGAGCTATATGAGACTGTAATGGGCCTAAATTGCGAGAAAGTGCTGAAATGCGTTTTGCTGATTTGCTTGAAACACGACGAAGCCGCTCGTCCCGACTGGCGCACTTTCCTGCAAATGATAAAGTGCGAAGGCTTCAACTTGACCAACTACCAGCCCGTCAACGAAGCCTTCTTGCTGAATGAACGCACCTACGCCTCCTCCACGCCTCAGCCGCGAGACCAGTCCCACGCTATGAACCGCCTCGCCCTCGACAACGACAACCCTCCGATCGAGGAAACGTCTATGCAGTCCGTGGACGAACCCAGCATGATCGAGTACGTGCCAGTCGTGCTGCCAGTCAAGAAAGAAACCATAGTCACGAAAGTGCAGAAGAAGTATTAGTCTAAGTATCGAAGGATACAGAGGCAGCGCTGGTGGCTTTCCGAGTGACGTTGCGTCTGCGCATGCGTCGCACTAGTTCCTCGACCTCGGGAGAAGCAGAGGCGCGAGTGGAGCGAGACTTGATGGACACTTGGTGAGTGTTGGCGAGTCGTTGCGTGCTTTGGGCTAAGTCGCACAGTGGCAGTACGGGCTTATGAGTGGATTTCAGACTATGTTTGGACCGGATGCAACGTGAAGTCCTTGCGATTTGCGCGATTTCCTGTTCAGCGATAAAGAGGAGTTCTTCCATTTCGTCCTTATTGCGGCTCAGCCGGGCCCTCGTCCTGACCCTGCGGTGCACAGGCTGGACATAGACCTCTGCTATCTCTTCCTGACTAGCATTGGCGGGCTTGAAGAACAGACCTGGTCTGGAACTTACGCTGCGGGGGGTGTTTGGCTGCGGGGCAGCTGGAATTGGCCTTGTCTTTACGAGGAGTTCGGTGGATGGTAGTTCGATTGGAGGTTTCCGCAGCTTCTTCCTCCATCCGTTGAATAGCGCCCAGTACTCGCTCCCTGCCTCTCCCGTCTCCACTCTTCTGCCTGTAAGCGTGTTTCCTTAGCCGCAGTTCCGATACTTTCCTGCGGTCTTCAGAGTCCTTTTCCCAGGCGGACCGAGCTCCAGTGGCCGACAACGGCCTCAAATGCGGCACGTCCTGGTCCACTTTCATATGCTGACTGATAGTGGCAGAGAAGTACTCATCAGTGCTAAGGAAGGGAAACGCGCCTTTAGTCAGCTTGGAATGCAAGGTTTTCAGACGTTCTTCGGAGTAGTAGCGGTCTTTGGCCTTTGGGGGAGTTTTGGACGGAGTGGAGCGGCGGGGGGAAGTGTTGATGGACTTGCGCGACTGCATGGATGTGGACAAGGAAGCGCGGGCTGTACTGCGCATATTGGAGCTGGAGCGAATTCGCTGGGCTTTGGAGTCTACCGTGACCCTAACTGGTGCTTGGGCCGGCAAATGTTTTTTTGCGATTTCCAGCCCTTTCTGATACGCACTCAAACTACTGTACTTGTTCCCTAGTCCCTCCTCCGCCGCCCCAATCTGAGCGAATGCTCGCACATACATCTCCGACAGTTTCCGCACATTCACCTTGCCCAGGACTGCCCTCTGCAGGACACTTTGCAGTAGAGTGATTGCCTGTCTCGCATACATCTCCGCTTCATAGAAGCGGCGGAGGTCCATATAGAGCACAGACAGGGCTAATAGTGTTTCCACTTGCAGACCGGCTTTAGCGGTTTTGGCCAATTTCGCAGCTTTCATAAGGCAGTTGAGTGCCTTGTGGTACTTTTTCTTGCTTTGGGAGATATGTGAGAAGTTGAGCAGAGTGACAACTGTCCATTTGGTGAATTGCGCCTGGGCAGCCTGGCTTTCGCCCTTCCACAGCCTGAGGAAGGTCTCTGCTTTCTTCAGGTAATCCAGTGGCTTGCCTCGGGTTATTGTCACTGCCAGTCGGTTGCATATCTTCACCCCCAGACACAGCAGTTCCCACGGAACTTCTGTGGGCGCTTTGTGCCCATCTAAAGCGGCTTGCAGCAGAGACAGCGCCACTGCGAGTTGCCCTTCTCGGTACATCGTAGACAGGGTGCTTTGCAGAGAAGTCGCTGCTTCCGTTTGAAATGCCATTAGAGACACGTCAAGACCAGACTAGTTTCATAAATGTCAAAAGGGAAAAGACGCTTTTTGACTCTGCACGAAGTGAAACTGAAGATCGAGCAACTCGAGCTGCGCTGCGAGCGTCTGCCCGTCCTGTACGGCTACAGTCCAAGCGACCTGATAACTCTCAACAAAACCCTTATCACCCAAAGCTCTAGTCTCAGTCTGGTTTTCCTGCAACATGGACTGCTGGTGGATGCTTTGGCACTGCTGGGGAAAGCGCTGAAGGCGGACCAGAGGCTGTTTGCGAATGGGGGCGAGGGGGATTTGCTGTGGGCCGGGAGACTGATGACTTTCAATAACTTGGCGTTCTTGTTTCAGAAGTAAGGAGTCAACAGAGTGCAGGATTTCTCCTCAGCCTTGAAGTTTGTGCGTGAAAGTCTCAGTCTCCACCTAGCGTAAGCACTACCCAGCTCAGACCGCCGCCATCGCAGTGTAAAGCCCGAACTTTCCCTCCAAACCCACTTCACCGCCTTTCTCGTCCTGTGGAAAGTGCGCAAGTACCGAGAAGCCCTGGGCTACATCAAGCAATGCACCCACACTATCAACGCCCTCAATCGCCACAGTGTCACTTCCTTCTCTGAGAAGACTCGAGTGAACCTATCCGGCCTAATTTCCATGAGTCTGGCCGCTGTCTTAGTGAAAACAGAGGGCGGGTCCGGCCGCGGCCTCGAAATCGTCGATCAATGTCTGCGTCAATTCGACGATTTAGAAGTAGCAGCCAAGCCGATAATGTACCGCTTCATCGACCGCTTAAGAACCCACAGAGAGCCTTTAAGCGAAAGTCTGAACAGTTCACTAGGGGCACTGGCTGGCAGTCTATGCACTCCTGACTACACACTGCCTTCTTTGCCTTCGGAGTACTTGGAAGTGGAGGATTTGCTGGTCAATAGGGAGTTTGAATCGCTGTTTTTTATTACTGTGTTTCTGTCGCATATTGACCGCTCTGCGCCGCTGATTAGGGAAGCGGAGTTGGAAGTTGCGGAAACGAGGCAAATTTCGCTATTTGGGCGAAAACATAGACTGAAAGGCTCTCGCAGAATAGTATCCAACCAAGAACTGCCCTCCGTCGACCACAGCGGCTACCTGCGTCTCTTCAAAAACATCATCAACAAGTCCAAAGCCCAAATAAGCTCCGACATGGAGCCTGTTAGTGAGGAAAGTAAAGGCCGTTCTCGCCGTTTCCACCCCAAACGGTCAGAATCAGAGCGAAGGCCCAATTCCTATGGACGTCAATTACCCTTCCCTAGTCCTATTTCCAGCCACCGCATTTCGCCGAATGTTTCCATTCTGAAGGAAGTTGAGCGCAAGAAAGCGAGTTTACTGAGGGCTAGGAACGTGGTGGAGAGTATGAGGGAGGAAGCACTGGGCAGGAGACGGCCGAAAGAGAATATTATGGTGGAGTTCGACCCGGGGTTGGAGGGGAACGTAGCGCTGAAGCCTGTAGCGTTCTATAGAGAAATCAGTGGGGAAAGTCTCTCCAGACTCCCTAGAAGACTCTACTGAAAGGCAAACTAGTCTAAACTGCGGCTTTCCACCTGCTCTAACCAGCTCCTTCTGTAACCTCCATCATGGGCAGTTCCTGCTGCGGCAAGTCCGACTCTCAGACCGTGCAAGAGAAGTTCCAACTGCGGCGTGTGGGGAACTTCACCTTCAAGCAGCACCGTACCTCCCAGGCAGTTTTCAAGTCCGCGGGCCGCGGGTGTCGACAGACCGCTGCCTGGTTCACGGAAGCCACTCGAGAGGAAGTGGAGCGGAAGAAGCTGGAGTTCTGGGAAACCAGAGTGCAGGGGGATGCGAACCAGTGGGCGGCGTTGAAGGCGGCTTGTGAGGCCGGGGACTCTGGTGAGGGATAGACAGACACTGCGGAGGCGATTGTGAAGGCGAGTGGACTCAATATGCACCAGGGCTATATCATGGTGTGCTACGATGACTTGGGCTTTAAGTATGAACTGCCGCCCTTTGTGGTCAATGAGCCGACGCAGTATGGAGAGATGAAGGAAGAACATGTCACTCCCACCGCCCCTGGAGTGCCACTCAGCCTGACCGTGCGTTCCGCCAAGCTAGGCGATGCTGCCGTCCAAATCAACTCCAACCAAACCGGGAAAGAGCTAAAAGCCGCCTACCTCTCCGCAGCCAAGACGCAAGGCGCCCCTCGCCTTTTCTTCAACGGACTGGAGATAAAGGACGGAGCCTGTCTCTATAGTCTCAAGTCGGGAGTGGTGGTGCAGGCTATGGGCTCGTAGTGTAATGCCTTAGAGCTATACAGTTTGTCTTCTGGTTAGCAGGGCTGGGTAGCGCTGGTGTAGGAAGTCCACATCTACATGTCCCCAGATGATGTTCAGCAGGTAGGCTCCACTGAGGCGGACTCCGGAGACGTAGGAAAGGCAGAGTGTCACAGCTGCGCTTGTTGCCACGGTGCTAGCCCCGGCTCCAGCGGTTTCCGCATGCAAAGCGCATAGGGAAGTAGTCACGAGGACCATCACACAGGCAAGAGATTTGATAGTCCCTATAAGAATGATAGAGAAAAGCGATGATTTGGCCTGCGAAATGTCCTCGGAAATGAGAGTGAATATGAGGAAAAGCACATCGATGGAAAGGATGTAGACAGGGCAGCAGACCCAAAGCCAGGAAAGCTGAAGGCTGTGGTCAGTCTTCATCACCAGTAGGAAAAGCTGCAGAGTGACAAGAACCGACACTCCCAGCCAAAACCACGTCCTTTCCGTCCTTATAAGCACCACTTTGGCTGCCCCCAGAGAACAGGCCACCAGGGCTGGGGCCACTGCCCCACTGAGAGCCGGGCCTTCACTTCCATACATCCACATGAAGGACAGACCAAGTAGACAGCCCAGTACTATATTCCTCAGCAGTCGACCGAAAGCTTCTCTTTGCCACACTGAAATCGACTCCTCAGGCTGTATGCATAAATCCTTTATGACAAACACAAGCACCGCTAGTGAAAGAGCTGCAACTTCAAAGCAAAAGGCGCCTATAGGCAGCAGCGCCTTGCTGATCTGTCTCACCTCTCCTCCCAGCATAGCTGCAGCTATGAAGACATGGGCGAAGACCACAGTCCCCAGTGCTACTTCCACAGCGGCAAGTAGGCTGGGCGACTTGTCAATTCGCTTGCGGCAGAGGAAGAGACGCTGGCGCATGGTCATAGGGCCTTCTTTGATGCCTGCCATTTAGAATCACCTATAGGCTCGAATTCCTTATCAGTGGCTTGCATAGCTAGAGGAACTGTATAAGCCAGATGGCAGCGTCGAACTTTGGCGCCTTCCTGCAGACCTGCAAAGTGAGGGAAAAGCGGCCTATACAGTGGTCCTGCGGCTTCTGCTGTGCACTAGCGGTGGACTGTCACTTCCTCCTAGCCAGCGAACGCGGAGAAATCGTGAGTTTCGAGGAAACCAGCGACCGCGACATCCCTCAGAAGTTCAGTTCCAGCACAGATGTGGCGCCTGCGAGAGCGGTGGCCTTGGCCTGTGTCGGCGCCACTTGCACAAGTGGACTAGAGAACGGGACTGTTCAAGTGTGGAATTGGAGTGTAGGGAAGGAAATTGCGTGTCATGTTATTGACGGGGAAAGTGTGACTTGCCTGGAAATGCTCAGTGAAGCAGAGTGTATTTTCGGCCTGGCTAGTGGCAGAGTGGGGACCTGGCGGTATGGACTACACAAACATTGTCTGATGGAGGGCGGTCATACATCCAGTGTAAACTGCGTGGGAGTAGCAAGTGATCAGACCTGTGTAACTGCAGGAAACGACGGGGTATTAATCGTTTGGAGGCGAGAGAAAGACTCTGGTCAGTTCAAAGTACAATCGCGTCTGCAGGGACATGAAGGCGGGGTGAACTGTCTGCTACTAGTTTCGCCTACACGATGTATATCCGGGGCGCAGGACCAGAGCATTCGAGTCTGGGAGGACTGCAGCGAGCTAGCCAGACTTAAGGGACACACAGGAACAGTTACTTGTTTAGTGCTGGGAAATCCCTGGACTCTGGTCTCTGGGTCTGAAGACAAGACTATCCGAATTTGGGATTTAGACAGTATGCAGCAGAGAAGTGTGCTGGGACATGTAGGCGCTGTGACCTGCATAGGCGTGACAAACCAGGGTCTGTGCATATCCGGTGACAGCACTGGATATGTATATCTCTGGGATACAGAGACTTGGGAAGCCGTGGCTAGGTTCCGGAACCACACAGAGGCTATAATATGTCTCGCAGTGGATAGTAACAACCAGTGTTTTACAGGCTCCAGGGACTGCCAAGCGCATAGGTGGGACTTTGTGCAAAAGAAAGCCAAGACAATTGTGGGACATTTCGCAGATATTAAGTTTATTGGAGCGTATGGAGACAGTCGCTGTGTGTTGTACCGTGGCAAAAACACGGTGGTGCATTGGGATGTCGGCAAATCTAGTATGATCCGTTCCTTCGAAGTTGAGGACGCTAATTGTATGGCAGAAATTGAGCAAAATAAGTATATACTAGGGGGTGAAGGGTGTCTTACTGTGCTGGACATTAGTACAGGGCAAAGGCTAGTCAAGTTCGATAACGTGCCAGAGCTAATTCGCTGCGTTGCCTCTATTGGTAACGGTCGAGTGATATTTGGAGCCTCAGACAAAACTTTGCGTATATGGAGTCTGCAGTTAGAAGCTGAGTTGAAAGTGCTCCGAGGCCATGATGGCTTGGTGGAGTGTGTGGCTGTGAGCAGAGACAACAAGAGGTGTGTGTCAGGGTCCGGGGACTACACTCTTCGAGAGTGGGACTTAGTGACTTACAAGTCCCTGGGAGTGATTGGACAGCACGAAGCCGTAGTGACAAGTGTTGCAGTGCTGAGTTCCACCAAGTGTGCTTCCGCTGCCTGGGACCAGACACTCTATATTTGGGACACAGTGCAGCGTACTAAGCTAGTGGCGCTTAGTGAACTGGCAGGGAAGCTGAAGTATGTACTGTGTCTAGCCGTATGCAGGAATATACTGCTGTCCGGCTCCAGTGACGGCAAAGTTAGGGTTTGGGACACAGGGAAGTGGGAGTTAGTGAGCACTCTCCAAGACCACACTGGAGCAGTGCAAAGTCTGGCAGTATCCAAGGACTGCTACCTCTCTGCATCAAGTGATGGAGCCGTCATCCAAAGAAACATTAGTGAGTATTTCCCTTTCAGTGACAAGCATATCCCTGCGCTACCAGAAATCCAAGCCTACCACCTAGCGGAGCTGGTTGAGGGGAAAAGTGGCAGCTGGGCGAAGTACTTCCACATCAGAGAAGCAGGGGTAGATGCCCTGCATGTCCTAGCCTACCATAACCACGCAGAACAGCTCACTGCACTGCTCAAAACTCGGCCTATGCTGAGGGGATATTACGGCTCTCCGCTGTCGCTTGCTCTGCAGAGGAAAACAGTAGACTGTGTGGAGGGGATTTTGAAGCACTGCGTAGAAGTGCAGAAAGCTTGGAAAGAACTAGGAATGAATGTTAGAGCAATCACTGAGGACCTCCCTCAGCTGCTCCTTTTCCCTTGTTTCAGTCTTGTCCCTTTCTTTGCAGCACTAATGCAGTACCACCCGCACTACCCTAAAGACTCGTTCCTGTGCTTCCCTCAGTCAATTGAGTGTGTGGAAAGTATGACAAATTTGAAGGAGAAGGAAGGGAAAGAGGAACTGTTGCAGGTGCAAATTAGTGCATTCAAGTGGAATCTGACTAGTGGGTCCAGAGACTCGCTGGCTTTGCTGAAAGCCTTTGCAGACTGTGATGATGATAAAGTGCTTTCGACGAGATATGTGGAGACAGTGCTTGTGTGGAAATGGAGCCAGGCTTGGCCTTTTATACTGGGAAACACTGTGATAGATGTAGTGCTATTGGGCTTATTACTGGCCTGTGTATTCATATATACACCCTGGACAGTTTGGACTTTCTTGGCTTTCCACCTAGTACTGTTAGGAGTAGATGGCTTGCGAGTATCAATGGCTATAAGAGAAAAGGCGAAACAGGCCATTCATCCCTTCCACTTACTTGGCAGACTTGTCAGCATATACTGGGGCATATTGTTGATTTCTGGAAATGACCCTTCTAAGTGGCTCACAATGCTTGTGCTGGCCTTGGCCTTTCTGCAGGGAATCACCTGTTTCCAAGCATTTCAAGCTACTCGCGCCTTGGCTTGCGTGGCCTTGCAGGCAGTGAAAGATCTGTGGGGTTTCCTAGCCCTAGTGATCTACTTCGCACTATGTTTAGGCGTGTTGACAGTGTACCATGCATACGAAGCAGACCGTCTATCAAGCTATTGGGAAAACGCATACACAGACATAGGGAGTTGGCTGGTGCTTGTAATTGCCACTCTACTATGTGCTACAATTGTGGCGAGTCTGCTTTCTACTCTAATGAGTCAAGCGCAAGGTAGACTGCGGGAGAAGGACTTGCGCATGCAGGTGCAGGTGCTGTTGGAGAGAGAACTGCTGCAATTCGGACATAGACTCAGCGGGAAGCCTGTCTACGTGCGAACAGTCAAGCCAGTGGGAAAACACAGTGCATGATCATTTAGACAGCTGACATTAACTCTAATGTATGTATACATGTCTTTTGCATGCGCCAAAAGTCCATCTTTCTATACTTCTTTCGGAACTAACTGCATGGTAATAACGATTCGCTCCACATAGCTTCCTGAGCAAGTCAGACTTTCGCTAATGAGCTTCTATATACTCGAAAAGCGCCTATTGCGCAATATGTACGACAGCAAAGTCTTGCATCGGTTCCCAGAGTACCGCCAAGCGACTGAAAGTCCTGCAGCCCTGCCGCGACTGTTCACAGCTCTAAAGGTGTGGGAGTGCAGGCCTCAGTCCCACGCCCCTGCCCACTACCTGCTTTCCTCGCTCTACTCCATCCCTCTACAAGGCAGGAAGGAGGACTTTAGACTGGCCACAGAGAGACAGCTACTGAGGAAGATTAAGGAAACGGTCGAAATTCGACTGCCGCTGCGGTACAGGAAACAGCTCAAAGGGACCAAAACTGCTAACTCCAGTCCCAAGTCGCTTTCTCGACAAACGTGCAACTTTAGAGCGAGTCCGCCGCTGAGACTCTTGCGCCCTGCGCATCCCTTCAAAATCCGCACCTTCCAACCTCTCTTCTCAGCCAGAAACTCCCTCAGCTCCACTTCGTCTGGTCACTACCGCTACCGCAGAAAGTCACAGCGAGACGTAGGAACCTGCTGCGAAACTGTGGAGCCTATAGCTGGGTGGACAGACGACCCTAGCACTAGTCCAAAGGAGGGAAGCAGGACTCAGGCGACTACACTTTGATAGCTCACTGGTATTTAACGCCAATAGGCATAACCGATTCCTTGAGTCTCGAAAACTTCATAGAGAGTAGTGCCCAGTCCGACAAGGGATTTTGAAGGTGTCTATTGAGCTGCTGGCCGTGAATAGCTGTTCAAATATAGGCACTAGTTCCTAAAGCGACCAATTGGCCAGATGCAGAGTAGGCGGTTTCAGCCACTGCACGGAGCGAATGTAGCACATAGGTTGGCTGGAGCGACTTATGCAGCAGCCGGCTATTAGTGCAGTTACTAAGTATAATGGAGCATCTGCCCGCAGAAGACCCTCCTGTCCCCAGCCTGCAAGCCAAGCGTCTACAGAAGCAGCGTGACTTCCGCGAGTACCTGGTCCAGAAAGAAGTGGTCCTCGCTCTCGTCAAATGTACGTGTCATGCAGTCCTACTCGCTTTGAAGAAGGCGGAAAGCCCGCCTGAAGACCCGGCCCAGTACTTGCAGGACTACTTCGGACAGTACAGAGACCCTGCGTGGGACGACATGGACAGGATGAAGGCGGAGGTGGAGGAGATGAAAGCGAAGGAGCCGGAATTGACAGGGGAAATAGCCAGGCTGCAAGGGGAGATACAGAGAGCGAAGAGAGTGGTGATAGTGCAGAAGACTTATCGGACTTTGGACCCGGAGGGGACGAATGTAGTGGGGACGAAGCAACTAGTAGCGAGGTTGAGTGGGTTCGCACGATTTGATGTAGACCTCAAGCTGTCTCGGCATGACTTTACCCGCTTCGTGATGGACTTTCTATTGACTCCGCAACCTGGCGATTCCTTCGACCCCTGGGAGCTCTTCCAAGTGCTGCAGGACCTGCCCCCACCTACAACTGAGGGCAAGCCCAAGCCTCCGCTCTTCCAAGGACACCTAGACGACCCCAAGTACATGCGCATCTTGGAAAGAATCAAGGCCTTTAGCACTGGATAAGACAGCTGCTCAGAACCATGTAGTCCTACATTAGTGCGCAGCTAGCACAGGCGTTGCGATCCACCATAGACTGACTCTGCACTCTAGCCTGGGAGCCTTCATTGCTAGGCTCTGAGAGGGAGCTGTTGCAGAGCCGAGTGCGGCAGGGCTCACAGAGCAGTTTCGTGATTTGAGCGATGTGCACGCGCTCTTGCATATTCTTCACTCCTATCTCAACGTCTGTTCTCATAACTCGCTGTTGCTCTTGAAGGTGAGCGACATCGCTGCGGCAGGTAGCAGCCTCGACTTGCTTTGCGGAAAGTCGCTTTTGGGAAAGAGTGAGAGAGTCGGCGGTCTCCTGCACTGCTGCTTCCAGTGAGAAGTAGCGGGCCTGGTTGCTGAGCAGTCGAGCCACTTCTTCCTTCAGTCTGTTTTCCAACTGCGTCTTGGAGTCTTTGGCGGCTGTTTCCTTGGAAGTCAGGTCGAACTTCAGTCGTTCTACGTCCTTCCCCAGTTCTGCTACTTGCAGCTTTCGCTCATGCACGGTTTTCGCAGTCTGGTCGAACTGAGTCCGAAGCGCTGCCAGCTCACTCAGTAGTCCCGCGTTATGACTCTGGTTGACTAAGTCCTTGTGACAAACATTACAGATCCGCAGTGACTTAGATTGGCCTTCTAGTTCACGCTTGTTGAGCGCGTGCTTTTTACACACAGTGCGGCCACACCACCTGCAGTGATGTCTCCTCCGCCCCAACAACTTGGTCAAGTGTTTATCACAAATCCAACATCGCTTGGTGCGGGACCAGGTGGAACGGTGCTGGCAGGGAGCAGGGCTGTCCTCAGGGCTGTAGGACTCCTGGCTTGAGGAATCGTCTTGAGAGCCTGAGTATTGGGAGTTGTCAGGACTCAGGTCAAAGGAGTTCGCTAGCGACCCAACACTCGGCTCCATGATTACCTAACTTCATTATCAAGTGATCATTAGTCTATCTCAGATTTCTACATAGAGATTTCAATGAATAAACTTGTGGCTTGCTTCGGTCGGCGTAATAACATATTTACTTTGCATACTTGAGGGGCGTGCAGAGAACTGGTCCAATAATATAATGTAATACGTGTAGTTTCCTTCGAAAGAACATGAGCCAATCAGTGAAAATGCAAGCACTCCTGCCAAACTAGGGCGTGCTTCAGTGTGCAGTCCTAGCAGGTCGGCAGAAGCAGCTTTTCCCATGATGTTTCCTCGGCTAGCAAGAGCAATTGGAAATTACACTTCCTATACAGTGGAAAGCGCATACTGGACGCGACATGTCTAGACGTCAAGCAAGGAATCCGCACTAAACTTGGCTGAATTGCATGTGAAAGGGTAGAAGACAGGCCGACGCCTTATGCAGTTTGGCAGTGGGGCTACGAACAGTTTGCGAGCTGCCTAGTTAGCTAGCGTACTTTTGGTACTTAGAAGCTGCGGGGTGAGCGCATTCCAAGTAGCCGTCCATCTGCGTGGCGCAGTAGTTTCCGGCCTTCAGACAAGAGATGACGCTGTCATAGGACGTCTTGCAAGCGGGAAAGACGATGCGAACATCGTGGTGGCACTGGATCAGCGCCTCCGCATGGTTGCGACAAACCTCCGGCTCCACATAGCGGCCGAGCGGCTGAGCCCTGCAAGCAGCCAGGGCGTCCTTCACAGCCACACAGTGCTTGTTCGCAGCCACCGAGGCCACCAGGGCGGCGTTTCTGCGTAGCACTTACGTCTCTTCAGCGGAGTACGAGGCCTGGTTGGGCGGCAGGAAGTTGAAGTTCCAGTTGTCCGCAGCCATGATTACCACCTATGTCCTAGTCCTTTTCCTCCTCCGTGTGCAGTGATTCGGACTCACTGCTGCTTTCCTCGCTACTCTTCGCCTGCTCCAGTGGCACCATTGGAACTCGTCTCAGTTGGTCAATCAGCTGGTACGTCTTGATCCCACCAATAACGGAGAATCTGCGACTGGGCGAGAGTGGGGGAGAAGGCATGTCTTCGCTTTCCTCTGACTCTTCTGACCTTTCGGACATGTGGATGGAGCAGAACTCCATCTGGTCGTCCTTCCCCTTGGACACCACTTTGACGTGTTCGCTGGTTTTGTCTGCATGCGCAGCCTCAAGCGCCTTCGAAAGCATGTAGTTCGCCCCTTTGAGTCGCGCCCAGCCCGAGGTCTTCACGTTGTGAACGGAGTACCGCTTCGCGACATGCACAGAGCGGATGTGTCGCTGGAAGAGAGGCCTGCACTCGTCCTCGAGCAGCATGGTCCGCCCAGCTGACAGGCGTTTGCGGACCCAGCGCTCTTTGATGGACTGCTTGTCTATTTGCACCCGGGCAATGTCGCACTCCGGGGCCAAGTGCGCCGTTTCCTTGCAGATGTAACAACTCAGTCCCACTGCCGCGAAATCCTTCGCCTTGAGGTGGGCAGTCACTAACTCCAAAGCGTACTTGCCCGCAGGACTCAAACACAGCAGTTCCAGCAGACTTTCCCGCTTCACACTGAGCAGTTCTGAGAACTGCAGACAGCGAACGGAAGCAGTCCTAGGCAGTCCTGTGAAGAACGCCAGTTCTCCGAAGTGATGTCCAGGCTTGAGCACTTTGAACGTGTGTCTGGTGCTTCTGTGGTACAGCTCAGCCGTCCCTTTCTCCAGGAAGTACAGTTCGCAGCTCGTTTGGCCTGCTTCGAAGATGATGTCGTCCTGAGCGTAAATTTCAGGCTCTACGCCGCGGGCGAGCTGTGCTAGGAAGGTGTCGTCAAAGAGAGTGAGGGAAGGGACTCGACTCAGCACTTTCCCAAAGATGTTTTCGCTGATTTCGTTCTTGAACGGCTCGGAAAAGCCGCTGAGGATTGTCTTGTCTAGAACCTTTCGCCTGCGTCGAGTCTCCCATACATAGTCGATGTAGCGCAGGGCCCGGGCTGACACTTCCTCTGGTACTTTGGCAGTCCGCAAGTAGCGAGTAACATCCATCACCAACTCCCTATGCTCATTCGAGTCTCTCTCAATCCTGCTGATCACAGTCCCCACTTTTCCAATGAGGTAGGAAAACACCCCCGCAGACAGCACCATCACGAAACTGCCATATATACGCTCTGGTGTAGTAATAGGCACAATGTCCCCATACCCCGTGGTCGTCAAAGTAGTCATTGCCCAGTACAGTGCAGTCACGTACTTCTCCCTGTCCTCCGCATTCTCCAGGTTGAATGTGAAAATCCAGTTCCCCGGAGAGTCGTTGAGCTGGGCAATGTAGTAGAAGCCGCAAGCAGCCCAGTGCGCTATCACAGTCATGAGCAGACACAGGTACAGCACAGTGAATAGAATGGACAACTTGTGGCTGAGTTTCTGCGTGAGCAAGGCCAAGTGCTGGCGGATCTTGGTGACTCGCATGAGTCGCAGAGTGCGCACAATGCGAGAAAGCTTCACAGCTTTGAGCAGAGCGGGGGCACGCATACTACTGCCGCCAGAGAAGGGAGTCATAGGCGTCTGCAGAGTCCAGCTGTAGGGGAAGGAAGAGATCAGGTCGACAGTGAGCCAGGACCGGGCGTACCTGCGCAGGATGGACTTGCGGTCTGTGACGAGAGTGCCTTTGCGGTAGAAGCTGGTGTTGCACGTCACACAGATGTCCAACATGTACACGACTGTGCACACTAGTTCCAGCGCTAAGGAGGTGTAGGTGTCTTCCACGTCGAAAGCCAGGAAGAACGGCACAGTTATCACTTGGTAGATTATCACCAGAATCATCAGCACGCCCCAACACAGACTAAAGACGCCTTCAGGCTGGAAAACGCGAAGACAGTAGAGAGATCGCTGACTGGAGTAGACAGTGCGAGGGCCTTTGGGCTGTGTGAAGGTAGGCACAGTCCTCCGTACCTTCACAAGCTCGCCTGTCGGACACTTGCGGTAGAGGACCAACTCCCGAAGATAGGAAGACATTATACTAACAGGTCTGCGTAGAACCAGGGGTTGGCGCTGAAGAAGAGGTAGAAGGCAGCTGCAGTCTGCGGAGTGGCCTTGTCCCTCACTCGGTACAGTCTGAGTCTGGTGCCGCCCTGCACTAACTGCTGTATGCACCGCAGTCGTTCCCAAGTCTGCGTCTTTTCACTCCAAATCGTCCACACACTTGCGACTTCGCTCACCCTCAGGCCTCGGCTCAGACGCTCGAGGATTCGCTTCACGTCCCAAGTGCTTGTGCCTCCGAACTGTGTCTGGGCACGGTAGGCTTTGAAGCCTTGTGCGTTGGTCACTGTAGCGTGAAACCATACTCGCTCACCTGGGTCGGAGGAGGGAGCTCGACAGCGGAGTCGCATACACAAGGGTGTGTTTTGGTCCATATTATAGGCATAGGCTAGAGGCTGTACTCTCCGGTTTGCCAGCCGGACACCCCGCTAGTCTCAGGTCTGGCCTCCTTTCTGGAAGTCTCTGAAGCCCGTGGTAGTCTCGGCTTCGAGGAGAACTTAGCCCGCAGGGTTAGTTTAAGCAGCGGGAGCAGACGCTGCGGTCGTTGGTCCTCTGGGGAAGGTGTGAGCAGGGGAAGTCTGGACTTCAGGTGTGCTTTCTGAGGGACGGGAGAGCGGGGACTGGAGCAAGGCAGTTTCTGCAGAGGCAGTGGAGGGGAGCGGAAGGTGCGAGGCTTGCGATGTGGAAAGAAGTCCAGCAAAGAGCGCTGCAAACGCTCTTGACGCACTGCAGCACGGTAGCGCTCGATATACTCGCTTCCGCTGCCGCTGTACGAGTACATTAGCATGGAGTCCAGACACTACCCTGATGTGCCGTACAAGGCCTTCCACACGCAGTTCCCCCGAGTGTCTGCGCAGTCAGAACTGGACACGCTCGGGGAACTGCTTCCCAATCTGCCATCATATCAGACGGAAAAGCTTCGAAAGACCTATTTCCTGCAGGACTCTGTAGAGCCTTCCTCGATAGTGGTGGAAACGCAGCAGAAGCACCAGGACTCCGACCCCGACATTGACGAAGTGCTCGAGCCTCCTGCAGTCCCTCGCACCTCAACACACTTCCTCAAAGAGGCCTGGCAGGAGCGTCCCATCCGTCAGCTCCACTTCGCTGTGCAGCAAAGTCCCTCCGACCAAGAAAACAGCCTCAACATCCGCATTCTGAGACTCGGCGGAGACTTCGAACTCACGTACTACGGCCGCAACTTAGGCGTGAAGCATGTCCTCACCAACGAAGACTTGACCCTGCTGATCTGGCACGAGCCTAGGAACCCCAGGAAGCGCAAGGATATGAATGTATTTGAACTGCTGGAGGAGCAACTGGTAGGCGATCAAATCGTGCTCGGCACAATGAGGGACAAGGAGGCGTTGAAACTGAAAGTGGCGAGCAGTAATACTGTGGAAAGGCTTATGCCTGAGCGGCAACTCAATGGCACGGAAGAGAAGGCGAAGGTCTGGTCATTGGCTTTCCACAGGCTGGTGACTATGCAGCTCCAGTCTAGCGTCTACCGTAGCTAACGTCCTCCATATACGAATGGACAGAAAGGAAGGCTCTCGCAGCTGGACCCGCCCTGGTCAAACCTCGCAGGTGCACAACGTGTCAGGAGCGTCTATTCGCAGGAAGGGCGGTCCTGCACTGACAGACTCCATGAACAGACTTCAAATCTCACAGCACTCTGACAACTTCACGTACAACGCTGACAAGGTGGTGGACCGCGGCACATTTGGAGTGGTGTACCAGGCTACCATAGCGGAAACCGGGGAGACTGTGGCCATCAAGAAAGTCTTCCAAGACCGTCGATACAAAAACCGCGAACTTCAGATAATGAAGGAGCTGAGTCACCCCAACGTAGTGAACCTGCGGCACGCCTTCTACACGACAGGCACGAACCAGGACGAGTTGTACCTGAACGTAGTGATGGACTTCATGCCCGAAACTGTGTACCGCGTGGTGAAGCACTACTCCAAGATGCGCCAGCAAATGCCTGCGCTCCTGGTGAAGCTATACGCCTACCAGCTCATGCGCGGGATCGGATATGTGCATAACATCGGCATCTGTCACAGGGATATAAAGCCGCAGAACTTGCTGGTGGACACGAGCAAACACTCACTCAAGATTTGCGACTTCGGCAGTGCAAAGCGCTTGGTGAGGGGCGAGCCGAATGTGTCTTACATCTGCTCGCGCTACTACCGAGCTCCAGAACTCATCTTCGGAGCCACGGAGTACGATCCCATGATAGACGTGTGGAGCAATGGCTGTGTGATAGCGGAGATGATCCTGGGCCAGCCGCTGTTCCCAGGTGAGAGTGGAGTGGACCAGCTGGTGGAGATCATAAAGATCCTGGGCACTCCCACTCGAGAGCAGATTCTGTCTATGAACCCCAACTACACTGAGTTCAAGTTTCCGCAAATCAAGACCCAGCCCTGGGCGCGCGTCTTCAAGAACCGCGCAGCGCCTGACGCCATGGACTTTGTCGGCTCACTACTGATCTACAACCCAGCACTGCGGCTCAAACCCTATGAGTCTCTGCTGCATCCCTTCTTTAACGAACTGAGAGACCCGAATACACGGCTGCCAAATGGCACGCCGCTGCCCGAGCTGTTCAATTGGACGCAGCAGGAGTTGACGTTCCTGCCTCCTGACTTGGTGGCGAGACTGACTCCGGAGTGGTATGCACGCAGCAAGACCTCCGCTAGCTAATATATGGAACGTCGTTATCGCTCTGTGCGCCTGATTGCCAGCAGCAAGGAAACCCAGACAAAGATCTTTCAGGTAGGAACTGACAAGGGCCAGCTCCGCTGTCTCAAGCGGCAAAGCTTCTCTTCAGCTGAAGAGCGCAACTGCGCCTACCTTCTCCAGTCTCTGCAGAAAGTGCTCGTGCACCCCGGCATCCTGAAGGTATTCCGCTCCTTCGCGGGTGAGGACGATGCTGGTTTTTTCCTAGAAACCGAGCTAGAATGGGGCGGTGTGGACTTAGAGGAAATCACTGGCCTCAAGGCCAAGCGGAAAACGCCTTGGACTGTTCCTGAGTGTACTACTGCCTTAGGGTCAATGATCTCAGCCCTAGCCTTCGCCCAAAGACTCGGGATCTGCCACCGAGACGTCAAGCCAATGAACATCTTCCAGACTGAGTCAGGGAGTTACAAGCTGGGAGACTTCGGCTGTGCTAAGTCTGCTGAGGACCTGCACTCTTCTCACTCTATCGCTGGGACTCCGATGTTCCTGAGTCCCACGCTGAGACTGGCCTACTCAGGGCAGATTGCGGGAGTGGAGGAGAAAGACAGGGTGGAGCACGATCCGTACAAGTCGGATGTGTACTCTTTGGGACTGACAGGACTGTACTTGCTGAAGGGGAGAATGATGGAGTACTTTGGAAGGCCGGAGGAAGTGACTCGGGAGGTGAAGAAGCTGGAAACTGAGGAGTGGCTGCGGACAGTCTTGCAAGCAATGCTAGAAGTGCAGGAAGTCCGCAGACCCAATTTCCTCACACTGGAAGAACTGTGGACTCGGCTCAGAGCGCCTGCAGTCCAGCCTAGCAGTGACTTGGCTCTCCAACCAAAGAAGCCTTCGCGACTCAAGCGTGTGTCTCTGTATGAAAACCGAAATTGTCTGTCCTGCAGCACCTTCTTTCTCTTCAACCCGGACGACATGTGGCGTAGGACCACTCTGGCGACAGAGGCTTCGAACTTCTGCTCTGAACATTGCTGGACACTCCAAAGCCGACTAGACGTGCCCATTGATATGCGCTGCAGGGAGTGCGGACTGGCGGATGAAGCGCTCTACTTCCTTCACTGCGGCGTTCACTTCGTCTGCATCTCTCACCATAACATAAAGGAGAATGTACGGCAGCAGCCCTTAATGCGGCAAGTGTGTCCAGACTGTCCGCTGCCGCAGATTTCCTCCCTGCAGGTGCGTGGCCTTACCTTCTACACGACAGCTGACTGCCCCGCTCAGTTCCTTCGAGTCTCTCAGAAGGACAGTGTTGTCTACTTGTTTATCTCCAGAGAGATTGTGGACATTCTGGGAAACGCTAAATGTCACTTTTGTATGGGAGAATTGCAGGAAGAGGAATGGCGTTACCTGTCTCACAATGAATTGGCTGCTTTCATATGTTCGAAGGATTGCTTCTTCGGCAATGTCGTCCGAAGTCAAGAGCAGAGTTTCTGCCAAGAGTGCCAGGTCGCTATCCCTGCTAAAAGAGCAGAAGTGCTACATACATTGGAGACAAGCTTTAACTGGACATCCGAAGACCTGTGCTCCTTTTGTCGTCTCCGGCCTGCTAGCATTCACTTCATGTGCAACCAGAGTCTGTGCTATCCCTGTCTGCAAGCGACATACCGCAGTAAACAGATGTTTTTCTTCTGCCCCTGCTGCGGCCTGGCGATACTTCAAGCCGACTACTTTGACTTGCTTAGAGAAATAAAAGTGATATAGCGTCCTCCCTTGTAGGTCTACTATGAGAGCAAGTTATCACCTCAGACTAACCAAATATGAAGATCGAACTGAGAAATCTCCAAGAAGAAGCCTGGAAAGTGCGTTTCGAGCCGGTGGCGACTCTAGCGAAGCGTGTCTTTGGCTCCGTAGCCCTAGTGAATGACAAAGAGACCAAGTCTTTAGCAGTTCTGAAGATATACGAACTGAACGCAGTGAGGCGGGAAGAGCGTAGAAGTGTAGAAAACGAAGTGCACGCCTTGCTAGCATTACAGGGAAGTGCCCAAGTCACTCAGTTGTTGGACGCATTTACAGTGCCTGGCCGAGTGTGTTTGAAACTGGAGTACCTGGCAGGAGGGTCACTAGCGGAGTTACTGCTATCCCCACTGTCTGCGGCTCAGGCAATTAGTCTGGGTATTCAGCTATGTCAGGCAGTGCAGGGAGTGCATGCAGCTGGGTTTCTGCATCTGGATATCAAGCCTGACAATTTGCTGCTGACGGCGGATCACAGTGTTTTGAAGCTAGCGGACTTTGGGTGTGCACTGCCGCAGGGCTGTGTGTGGTCTGGACAGGGCACAGAAGCAGCAGTGGCTCCGGAACTGCTGTGTAGAGGCCAGCTAACCTGCAAAGCAGACATCTGGGCGGTAGGGGGTGTGCTGGCCCAGCTGTAAGAGACAGACAGCGCTCACTGCACTAAAGACTCCACTGCTGGACTGCTCACCTCCCTGGCCAGGGTCGCGACTCGCTTCCACCCTGAGACCCGCTGTTCCCTCGAATCGATTCTGCAGTCTTTACTCTCTGGCGGCCAGTCCGCTCCTTGGCGCTTTGAAAGCCTCGGAAGACAGTGGAAGGTGGAGGCCGAAGGACAGGCTTTCACTCTAGTTAGTTCAGACACGACAGTGGTTCTGCGTGCTTTGCAGCCTCAAGCCGCTCCCCGGCCCAGTCCACTGCACCCCTGTACAATAGACCTGACTCGCCTCAGTCCCGTGCCCGCCTCTCCCTCTGGTCCTCTTCTATGCCCTCTCGCAGACCTCCACTTCCATCATACTCCCACTCAGCCCTGCACAGAAGCTTTCCTTGCGACTAGTAATGACCCTGCCAGCTTTCCTCTGACTCTCCAAGACCTGCAGTGGACCTGCAGTCTTGTCCTGCCGCTTCAAGAACTCGAGGACTTCGCCTACTCCCTCGTCCTCATCACCTCAGAAGGCCGGTCAGCTCAGCCCTGGCGACGGCTTCGAGTGGACCTGAGAGACCTGGTGAAGTGGACAGCAGTCTCTGGGAGTTGGAAAGTGAGTCTGCAACTCACCATATAGTCTAAATGCTGACAGAAGAGACTTTCGGGTTGACACAGCTTACAGTGCCGTCCTACTCCCGCCAAGACTCAGCCCGACAGTCGAGTGAGTCTCTGCCCAGTCTGAAGTCGCCTCGCACGCAGGTGCAGGACAGACTGCGGCAGACTCAGAGCTTGGTGAAGCTTTCGTTCGACGCTCTCTACACGACTCGCAGACACCAGCTCCTGCCTAAGGCGATGGAGCTGGAGCGGTCTGCGAGTGTGCAGGACCAGTTGAGGACTTTGGAAACGCATGTGGTTGCGAAGATAAAAGCCTATAACGTCTTGCAGAGTCGGAGAAGCAATAAGGAAACACTACTGAGTCACTTGAGCAAAGAACTGGAAGGACTGAGGAACGGACTGCCAGACCTATCCCCCGCCACTACTGCCTTGCAGGACTTGGACAGGAAGCACCAGTACGCCCAAAGGCAGTTCCAGCGGGAGCAGGACTACACGGATGTGCTGCATCACAAGATAGTGAGTCTGTCCAGGGACATCTTCAAGCGGCAGCAGCCCCTCTACGGCCTGCGCAAGGACTTGCAGCAGGTCAAGCTGCGCCTGCACGAGGGAGAAGCGGACTCTCTGCGTGTTTCCCTCGAGTCTCAGTCGCTGTGGACCACTATCCACCGTGCACAGGAGGAACTGCGCATTCAGGCAGACTTCCACAAAGTTCGCCTGCAGGACAAAGTCACGCATTTCCGCAAAAGAGCAGAATTCGTGGAGTTCTGCGAACGCCAGCAGCAGCAAAAGGCCCTGGAAACTCTAATTCACCAGCAAGAGCGCGAAGTGCGGCAAATGGGCGCTGCCCAGAGGAGGGCAGAGGCCTTGGAAGCCATGGTGGAGGCCTCGAAGGCCCATCTCGACCAACTGCAAGCCTATGAAAAGCAGGGGGAAACCCTGGCTAGAGCTGCGAGTGCTGGCAACCTGCAGGCCGTGCTGCTCTACTGGCAGTATTTGCAGGACTTCGCAGACCTCTTGCAAGTGAGAGTGCAGCAGGACTCCAGCAGGATTGAGGACCTCACAGCGCAGTTGCTGTTCCTGAGGAAGGAATTAGTGAACAATACACTGGGCCTCAACCCTAACTCTGACGACTCTGTGTCCAAAGCCCAACTAGACGCACTAGATCAGCAGCTGGAACTCAAAGATAAAGACATAACTGCAGGCGTGGCCAAACTTTCTCAGCGAGACCGGACCATTGCCTCTGTGCGAAGTCGCCTCGAAGGTCTCTGGAAGCACTTGGGAGAAACTGAGAAGGAAGTGACTCTATCAGAGCTACTTGCTGACTTGGAGCGGCGGATTGCTGTGATGCTCGACTAGAGTAGGTGAATATGGCGGAGCAGTCCTTGCAAAGCCAGCGTAGCTTGTACTCGGGAAGAACCGAAGCGCTGCCGCCCTGGAGAGAGGCGAGTATGAGTGAGAAGTGGCGGATCTGTGTATACAGTGTGGTGATTTACTTGCCGGTGGCTCTGCTGATAGCGGTGGAGCTGGCGCTGCTGCCTCTGTATTTGGGCCTGTACTTCTGGCCAATGGCAGTGGAGGGCGATGACCGTCCGGAGCTGTACTACTGGCACAGCAGAGGGGAGCGGACGAGGGCTCGAGCGGTGGGCTGTGTGTGTCTCGCAGTGCTGAGTCTGCTAGTCGGCCTCTTCTCTCTCAGCTTCTACCAAGTCTCATGCAGTCCCGCGGGCAGTGTGCCGTCCACAGCTGAGTGGCGGGACTACCGTCTCGCAGAGCGTACTCTCTCCCCCCAGTTCCACGAGAAAAAGCACAGCGACGGGTCTATGCGCTGGTGTCGACACTGCTCCTCAGTCAAGCCAGACCGTGCCCATCACTGCCGTCTCTGCGGCACCTGTGTCCTGCAAATGGACCACCACTGTCCCTGGATCGCCAACTGTGTGGGGTACTTCAACTACAAGTACTTTTTCCTCATGCTTTTGTATGGGATGTTGAGTCTGTGGCTGTTTGTGGGGACGTTCTGGCAGACTGCAGTAGTGACTTGGCGGGATGAAGAGAGTGGGGTCTGGTTTTCCTTCTTGGTGACTGTAGTGCTGGCTTTGGTGCTTATCCTTGCAGCCTCGCTTACAGCCTTTTGGGGCTTTCACCTGTATTTGATCCTTACTGCAACTACTACTATTGAGTACAGTGAACGTCGTTCCGAGCAGCGCAGTCACCCTTACAGCCGCTCCCTGTACCAAAACCTACAGAGTGCGCTGGGACGGCAGCCCGCCTTCTGGCTACTGCCCATCCGCTACCGCTCTCCAGAGGAAGACGGCCTGTCCTTTCCATCCCAGAAGTCCTCGTAACTGCCTAATAAACTTCCAATCTCTAGTTGGCTAGTTAAGGAACACAGTCACCACCGTGATGTCGTCCACTCGGGAGCTGTTCAGCTTCCAGCGTCTCACTGCCTCTTTGTACAACTGCTCGCAGGTATCCGCGGCTTTGCGCTTGTGGTAGTTCCGCTCTGCCATTTGGAGCGCTTCTTCATTGCTGAGGTAGGTCCAGATTCCATCAGAAGCAAGTAGTAGGATTCGGTCCCAGGGTCGGAGCTGTCTGACTACGATGTCCGCCTCAGGGGTGACTCCGTATCTGTGTACCAGGGCGTCACCAAGGGAGCGAGACATGGCCAGGCCGGGGAGACTTTGGCCAGGCACCCAGACACGAGGACTGCCGAGAGGCTCGTGGTTCTCGTCGTAGTTGGGCTCCACACGGCCGCCTCGCTCACTGATCCTTGCATTTTCTCGAGGACTGCCTGGCCTGTGGTCACGCGTCAGAGGCAGCAGACGCCAGGGAGAACCCTTGCTGCCTAGTAGTGCTCTGGAGTCTCCGACACTTCCACACAGCAATAGTCCTTCCACTATTAAAGCCACCACTGCCGTGCTCCCAGACACATCTGAGTCGAGGGGCAGGTCCTGACACATCTGCATGTGCACTGCAGGGAACAGCGCTCTCAACTGCTGCCGCAGCTCTTCAATGCTGCTGCGACCTGCGAGCACCTCCACAACAGCAGGCTCCAGCACTTGCGGAATCTTCTCTCTCAGGTAGGCAGTCAAGAGATGTCCGTCCTCCCCATGTCCATCGAAGATGGCAAAGAGGTGGGCTCGGTCACTGCCACAGAAGCCCTTGACTGCGACATAGGCGTCCTGGTTGTTTTCCTTGGGAACGGAGTTGTCCTCCCCAGCCATTGAAACGGAGGCCAGTGCAGTCACTCTGACTTCCCCAGGCCCGAAGTCCAGCCGCTTGGACTTCTGCACTTCTGCAGAGCCAGTCCGAGCCGAGGCTGACAGAGTGCGGGGTCTGCTCAGGACGGGAGGCTGGATATGGGCAGCTGTGGGCCTGCGTCTGGCTTCCTTGGGGGTTCGTAGCAGTGGAGGACGGGTGCTGCGGCTGTCTTTCACCTGGGTGCGTTCCATTAGCATAGTATGGTACACTGCTTTACTATGAGTCAGGCCTAGTGAGCACTCGACTTCAACAATTCAGGGGAAAGCGGGATAGGCAGATTTACTCGTTCAGTGTTGAGTTGGCAAGTGGCGGTGGAAGAGTGAGCTTCTCTATAGATACAGCCATTACTGTTTGTGGAGTACACCTGCAGTCGCTGACGTTAGCTAGGTCGACTAGAGTCTTGCGGCAGCTGAGAAAAGAGAGAGGAACTGCGGACCAACTGCATGGTGGAAAAGAAGGAGCCGGTGTGACTCAAACTGAGCGGAGTTGGGTCTTCCACAGACGGGGACTCTACTTCCCTGTCAGGCTGGATAGGCTGGGCAGGCTCTACCACTGTGGGCAGTTCTGGCTGGGAGAGACTCATCTGCGAGGCTACGCCCGGCAAGGCAGCTCTCCAATCCCGTAGGACTTTGTAGGGACTGTCTGCTAGATCGTCCTCTGCGATAAGCACGTCGACTTGGTGGTTCAAGTCAAAGACCATGTGGGAAGGGTCGCTAGGCGCCCTGCGCAGGTGCAGGAAGCAGGAGTTGAGTGATATCGGGTCCACCGCGTCTTGCTTGCAGTGCATGTTGGCAAACTCCCGATATACCAGACTGAAGCCAGGAAAAGCCTGTTCAATAGCATTCTCATAGAGGCGGAACTTGTTGTTGAGGTAATGCTTGGCATGGTAGGCGCAAAGGAGCAGCAGTTGCTCTCTGTTGTATGCTCTCACTCGAGTGTGTGTCTTGTCGTAGTAGAAGTACGTGAATGCGAGTTCCAGTTCGTTGAGGTGCAGACGCAGCATGACTTCTCGCAGGACCTGCGGCTGCAGCTGCCACTCAGAGGGACCGATGCTGCTGCAAAAGCGCTGTAGCATGTGAAGAAGCGGCTGGGTCAGGCCACTGCTCAGGTACTTGACTTGCAAAGACTCGTAGTCTTTAGTCGGCTGCATGCAGTATGGCTGTATCAGTCTACCTTTTACGCATTTTCATGTGCAAGACCCCAAATAAGGCCTAGAACTAAGCAAAGAACCCAGAGCTCCTGAGCCCTCCGCTATACACAAGCCAGCACTGAGCCTTTGCCGTAGGTAACTAGAGTCCAGGACTCGCACCAGCAGACCTACTTGTAGGACAGAAGACAGAATATGACTTGATGATGGAGGCAGATCCATCAAACAGCAATGCATTAGCAACTGAATCTAAGGGCTAGACAGTGAAATGGACGCATATCTGAGTTCAGAGTTTCGTAGGAGCTAGGGTTTAAGCATATAGGAGGTATGTACAAAACATGAGTGGAGTTATTCCAGTTATCTCTCCTCCGCCTGGCTTTCGGCTTCTCAGACTGGACTGATTCCATTATAAGGCTCAGTAGGGAGGTGGTCAGCTATGGCTTGAGGACAGACGAAAGCTGAGGACTACTTCCTGCCAACTCGGACAGGTCTGCTCCTTTCCGCCTCGGCAGCACAGCTCGCCTTTGCAAAGGCCCGAGACAGACAGCGGACCAAACTGCGCCTACTCCCACACCAAGCGCCTCAGGCAAGGACAAACGCTCCATTGAGTGCATGCTCGCCTCACTCATCCTGTCAACTCTCCACTGGAGATACTGCAGAATTATATCTACTGAAAGTGTGGCTATCAATGCTGTTTCCCTAGCACTACTACCGATGAACAATTTGCACAGCTGCAACGGTGTTTCCCTCGTGGAGTTGACTTACATGGAAGCGCAGAGCTTCACAGTGTGTTGAAATTCAGAGTGGCGACCAGGACAGACAAACCGGCCTACTGCAACTACGTCGGAGGCCACAAGCTGACGCTAGACAGGGCCGGTGGCCTGCGCTATGATGGGTGCAAAAGTCTGCAGACTGCTCTGAAAGACCCGCGGAGAAGGCATTATGGAAGTTAGGCTTTAACACGTATTCAGGAACATCGCTAGACCAGTTCTTTGGAAGACATTCTGCACTGCCAGGAACTTCATCAGTTCTCAGTGCGCCGTGCCTGCTCGCTTGGTATAGCCAGGCCTCCAGGAACAGATCCTCCTTCGTTGCAGGACTGGAGAGCTGTACCCCTACGGCCATTGTTGGGGGAGATTATTACCAATTGATAGGGTTTCTGTAACATATGGAAGCGGTGAAGCGAGTGCAGGAGTACCTGGGCAAGGCGCCCAAGTGGGTGATCTATGCATTGGCAGCCTACGGCCTGTTGCGGACAGTGAAAGCCGCGCTCTGTCCCTTGGCAGCAGTATGGAGGTACAAACTGAGAGGCCTAGGTAGCCTCCTGCAGCGCTACGGCAAGGACTCGTATGTGTTGGTGACTGGGGCTTCTGATGGAGTGGGCAAGGCACTGGCTTATCAGTTCGCTGCTTTGGGCTTCAACCTCGTCCTTGTGGCTAGACGTGAGGCGCTTCTGGAAGCCATCAAGGCGGATATCACAGACAGATTCCACGTCTCAGTGGTAAGCATCTCCTTTGATCTGTCTCAAGGCGCCTCCTTCCCCCAACTCACAGCAGGCATCCTAGAGCGTATCAGCGGCCTGGACGTTTCTATCCTGATCAACAATGCC
>Ga0247837_1000458_pt1 | contig 86081 bp, 54 predicted proteins | sample LaCtaG_2_FD_187115 | JGI IMG/M metagenome (GOLD analysis project Ga0247837, IMG submission 187115) | Freshwater microbial communities from meromictic Lake La Cruz, Castile-La Mancha, Spain - LaCruzMarch2015_14.5m | ecosystem: Environmental > Aquatic > Freshwater > Lake | place: Spain: Castile-La... | reverse complement strand
CCTTTGCCACACGGAGCTGTAGAGAAGGACGCTTTGGAAGGGTCAGGGAGTTAGCACGGGCCACTAGAGACGCTTGGTCTGTCTGGGCTGGGAGGCAGATACTCTGGACTGATCCGAGAGTGGAACACTGGACACACTCAGCTCTTTATCTCATTGCTTTTCTGCAGTCCAAAAGGACTGGAAAGGGGTTTGATCTCAAGCCCTACTCAACTGCCTCCATTCTGCCACTCTGGGGCTTTTTGGAAGCGTTCCCCATCTCTTCGCCATTTTGTGTATTCTAACGTTCCCTCCAGCAACCCTCACCTTTTCCTCTAATTCGCGCCGTAATAGCGAGTTTCTGTGGGAAATTGTACTTGGAGTGTGCAAACAGTTGTTTAATCGAGTGAATACTCAACAGCTAAGTAATGCTATTCCAGAGACCCAATCCACAGTGAAGGGTAGTATCAGGGAAGTAATACTCTAGAAACAGACTTTACTAGTGTAGTTGGAAAGCACCCTGCGGTGACTACGGCTGCGGATCCGTCCATTCACGACCACGTTTCGCTGTTCAAAGCGGCGATACGCAGCTTCAATTGCCTCGTAGTCGATATAGTCCCTGGACTCTCGGTAGGGCTGGTAGCGGGGAGAAAGCCGCAGAGCAAAGGCCGCCCCTCGCACTGCAGAGAGCTGGGAAAAGCCCTGGTCCCGTAACTGCAGATACCGCATGGCTCGGCTGACAGCGCCGAGACTGCTGCGTTGCAGTTGGGCGAGCAGTAGACACTGTCCTTGGATAGCGCCGGTGATGTCTCGCTCCAAGGAGTGGATGCGCTTGCGACTGGGAGAGTGGAGGAGAGGCGGCAGACTGGTCATTATGCCTTTAGAGCTATTATGGGATGCAGAGGAAGGAGAGGTGGATTCAGTGATGGATGGGTCCTCTGGCATTAGCGAAGATTGGGAGTTACTGATGTTAAATGTCCCACGAAAGTGAATGCCTCCTCAGGGTTGTGAGAGAAGGAGATCAGACTGAGGCCTCTTCCTTTGCAAGTTAGCCGGAACAGCACGTCAATTCGCAAACAGAATTGAGAACACTTGTATTCTTATAGCATGCTGTTCCTTCTGTCCAAGTTATGACTAATCTGTATTATTTCCAAGAAATGAAAAGATACAGTCCCTTTACACCTATAGCTAAAGGTGCAGCTCCAAGCCATCCCAGTGTGTAGTGGATATCCAACAAACGCGAAACACACAAGACAGTATATGAAAAGAGCTATCGCAATCCAAGAGACAGAGCTTGAATCACAGGACGTCCGGCAATTTCAGAGATGTTAGAGCGGGCATTAAGGAGATGAGTAAATAACATGCTGGCTAAAGCCTCCGGGGACGGTTGATAGGAACCGCCTGCATCCTGTCTATAAGATTTCTCTATATTTCCTATGTCGTACTTCCATAGAACCCCTCAATTAGCAGGCGGGCTCAATATCCGAATTCCTTGAATATGTTTTCTGCATTTGGTCGCATCTCTTTACGCGCATTCTCACAGCGACATTGGATCCTTGCCTGAGCGCTGGGAAGTGATTACAAAAAATGCAGAATTCTACAATTTACTGCAAGATATGAGTCTAAAACTGCAATTCCACACTAATCCTGGTATCAGAAAGGCAAGTTTAGGCAAACTTTGCAAGGGCGGAGTTCACAAACTCGTCTATTCCCTGCGAACTGGAGATGCTGGGAGGACAGCAGGGCTCAGATTTGCCCACTATGCGGAGAGTCTTGTACTTGCACCCTGCTTCCAGGCGAGAAACCACGTCTAGGGACTCTGTGCGCAGGTCTCGTCCGTCCCAGTGAATCCTGACATCTCCCTCCTCTAGCGCAGGCCTCGCAGCTGCAGGTAGCGGCGTCACAGGCACAAACGTCGCCTTCCTGAGCGTCATTTGCTCCACCAGCGCCAGTCTGTTCCCCGACTTAGTCTGCACTTCCTGCTGTCTATGCAGCTTCGCCCTCACTTCCGATATCATTTGCCGCCCAACATGTCCTCCATCCGGACTCGCATGGGCCAGCGTGTACCCACTACCTAGATCAAAGAGACCTTCAACAAAAGCCGCATTACCCACGATGTCAACTTCGACTCAGTCTACGAAGACTGTGAAAGTGCGGAGTCCGCGCTCAAGTACTTCGTCCAATTTGTGGAGACGCTCTCCAAGTCACTACATGGGGTGGAGTACTTCTGCACGGGGATGAGTGAGGCACTGGGGAAGCTGTATGACAAGAGCAGCTACCATAGAGGGGCGGTGTTGCAGATTTCAGAGGTGCACCAGTCACTGTTTCAGTGGCACTCGGAGACTTCTGCTGGGCTTGAAAAGCTGCTGGAAGACACTCGTTCCTGGCTCGCTCCTTTCGACGAAGTGCGCACTTTCAACCGCCAGCGAGACAAATCCCGTTTAATCTACGATCACTACATGTCCAAACTAGACGGACTAAAGGCCACCGTAGCCAAGAAGAAGTCCCGCAACCCCACCTACATAGAGTCCTCCAAAGAAAGCGAACGAATCGCTCGCAACGAACGCAAGCTAGCCACAGCCACTGAGAACTTCCGAAGCGACAGCAACAAGTGCTTGGAGACTATATACGCAGCGATGGAAAGCAGATACCACAATGTCACCCCGTGTCTGGCATCGGTAGGGACCAGATAGTTGATTGCTATGGAAGTGGAGTTGTATAGGAAGTCAGCGGGAGCGCTTGCGACGTTGAAGTCGGCACCTGATCAGTTGACGCAGGCCACTCGGAACAGAGACCAAGACGGAGCAGTGGACACCTACGAAGATAAGCGCAGTCAGTTAGACGCCCAAGCCTCGAAGTCAGTCCGCATGCACGCACCCGCTGCCATGGACAAGCAATATGAGTTCTCCAGTGGAGATGAAGACGACACTGGCTTCCAGACCAAGCCAAGGGACAGCTCTCCCCCTGCTCCAGTGTACGACTTCCAGCCCAAAGAATCCGCACAGCGGAGCATGGGAGCGAGGGACTTGCTGGCTAAGCAGGCTGCTAAGCAGAAACCGCACAGTGGATATGAGCCTAAGCAGGACTGGAGCAGTGAGGAAAAGGCAGCTCCTTGGGGGGAGGAGAAGCCTACGCCCTGGGGCAAGGAAGACTCCTGGCGGGAGGAGGAAAGGCCGGCTGCTCGAAAGAAGACAGAAAACCCTCCTCCTTGGCAGGAAGAGGAAAAAGCGCCTGCCTGGGGCCTATACCCCGACTTGAAGCCTGAGAAACCCATTCCGAAGGACTACGGATTCGGAGTTTCCTCCGAGGAACCGCAAATGACCTTCCGAGGCCGAGAGCCTCAGACAAGCACCAAGCAGCCTCCAGCTGCTGAGTTCGGGTTCAGCGACAGTAGTGATGAAAGCGAGGATTTCAATCCGTCCCAGAAGGCACAAGATTGGACAGCAGGCTCTTTGCCGCCACAAAGAGATACACCCGGCTTTGTGCCTCCTGCGAGAGGGGCTTTGCAGTACCCGCAAGGTCAACCTCAGGGAAGTAGTGGGAAGGGACCAGGCCAAGCCAAGGGCTACTCTCAACAGTCTGCGTTTCCCCAAGCCCCGCCCCAGTCCTATGCACCTCCACAAGCATTTGCGACTATGCCGCCCCAGTCCTATCTTCCCAGCCAAGCCCAAGGCTTCCCCGCTGTCCCGCCCCAAGCCTTCCCCACTGCTGCTCCAGGCTTCCCTGGCGCACAACCCCAAGGCTTCCCTGGTGCCCAACCCCAAGGCTTCCCTGGTGCCCAACCCCAAGGCTTCCCTGGCGCCCCACCCCAAGGCTTCCCTCCCGGCTTTCCCCAAAGCGCCTCTCCTGCAGACTACCAAGCAATGATGCTAATGATGCAGAAACAGATGTTCGACTACCAAAACCTCCTCGCTCACCAAAGCGACCCTAACGACCCCTTCCGCGAAGCAGACACTGGTGAAGGGGTCGTGCAGGCCGCTGCCAGGCCACAGAACAATCCGTTTGCCACAGGACCTCCAGGCCGGGGCGTCACTGGCAGCACAGGACCTTCTGGAAGGGGCAGCGGCAGCAACGCAGGGTTCGGAGACCTGATTTAGGTAGAGGGTAAGGTGGACTTGAGTCCAGGGAACGGAAAGATGGGTCTTAATTTAATGGCTGCAAGGGCTGGAAATCCAGCGTTTCGAAGGCTGACCGGGCTGAACAAAGCCCTCGAAGAGGAATCGAGCTCCGAAGAAGCAGACGCAGTCTGGCAGAGCGAAGACTGCAATTGGGGTGAAGGCCTGCCCCACCGCTCCTCCATGGCCAGCACTACGTACACCGATAGTGAGCCCCCACACAAGTTCAGTCTGGACCTGTCCACTCCCCTCACTCCCAAGTACACTTCTTCCCTACGAGTCAGATAGCATGTCAAACCCACTATACGTCTCGTTCCGAGTCAGAGCTGTTCGACCGTCTCTCTACTCAAGACCTCACAAAAGCGCTGGCAGACGTAAAGTCACTGCGGGAGCTGGTGGAGAGTCTAGACACAGAGATAGAGAATGTCTGCTTGCGAGACTTGAGGAAGCCTTTGAGGATACTCAAGTGTGTGGCGCTGCCAGAAGCCTCGTCTCTCATGCGGCGAAGGTCGACCAACTCGTAGCTGTATCTCTTAAGCCATTTTATATGAGTTTCCAGGCGGAATTCACTTCTACAGGCCGACTGGTGCTCTACGAGGCTGAGGCTTTGGTGAGGGAAGACGCAGATGTGGACGTGCTCTTCAAGTAGCCTGCACATAGTGGCTCAGACCTGTTTGCCGAGCGCTGCGCTCTCTTCCTCACAGACTTCCGCATAGTGGCTCGGGCACAAAGCCGCTCCACCACCCTCCCCCTGCACTACGTGTCCTCGGCCAATACAGAGGGCGGGCTGTTCCGTAGTCCCAAGGTCGTAATCGATATCCGGCCGCAGTCCTCTCTGCCTCAGTATATAGTCTCCACCTGTATGGCTGCAGGAAACCCGCTGCCGCAGGCTCCCGCCCTGTCTCGCTCCCTAATGATCAAGTTCAAATCCGGCTCTCGAGACGATTTCTACCGCCAGCTAAATGAAGCAATCGCTGTGAAGGCCTGGGAACGAGTGGTCACTATCGCCAAACCCAAGGTCACTGCTTTCGGCATCAGTAATCCTTACTCAGGCGGTATCCAGCATACTATGAAAACTGAGCAGAAGCAGGCGCAGGATACTATTGGCTCTGCCTTTTCCGATATGGCGTCTTTGAGGGAAAAGGCCAGAGACTTAGCAGCCTTGGCTCAGCAGTTGAAGTCGTACGAGGAGGAAACGAAGGATGAGGAGTTGAAGGAAATACGGGGAGTCATGAACTCACTGGGCTTCACTACAGGGGTGTCGGAAGAAACAGCAGGCAAGAACTTTCACGAGCAGCTAGCTCGCGAGCTTTGCGACTTCGTGTACCCTCACTGCGAAGCTGCAGGCGGCCTCATATCTCTCTATGACGTATATTGTCTCTACAACCGCTCTCGTCCCAGCAGCATGATTTCGCCTACTGACTTGCTAAATGCCTGCAAACTCATGCAGAAGAAGGCTATGCCGCTGGTACTCCACGAGTTCAAAAGCGGCATCAAAACTCTGCAAATCAGTATGAGATCAGACGCGCAAATGATGGAGAGAGTCATGGGAATGGTCCGCGCTCATGAACACTTATCAGTGGTCCAGCTCAGCTCCTTGATGAGCGTCTCGCCCATAGTTGCGAAGCAGTACCTACTTATCGGGGAAGACCAGGGCTTGCTGTGTCGCGACGACAGTTTGGAAGGTCTCCATTTCTACGAAAACCGCTTAGTTCGCCCTTAGCCCTATAATGGACGAAGTCTTCATCCGAGTCCGCACATCGGACCGCGGTCAGCTGCGACTCGCTGTGTCTCTGCACAGCAGCGTGGCCCAGCTCAAGGAACAGCTCTCCGACCGCTTCAAGCTCCCGCCTGCCCGGCAGAAACTCATTTACCAGGGTAGACTGCTGCGGGACGAGGAGAGATTGGAGGCCTGCAGGATACAGACTGACCATGTCATTCAACTGGTAGCCGCTGTGCCCACGCCTGCGCCTAGTCTACCGCCCTTGCCAGAGCCCTCGCCCGCCCAGTTCCGCATGGAGATCAGAACTACGGTGCCTGCGATGATCCGGCGCAGACGAGAAGAACCTGTGAATGGGAGCGCTAGGGACAGCCGCTTGGAAGCAATGCACCAGAACTTGATTTCTCTCGAAAACCTCGTAGCCTGTCACACAGCCACTGGATTCGACCTGACCAGACGCACTCTCGTCCCTGGACAGTGGGTGGACGCTTTGGATACAGTCAATCAATGGTTGGAAGCGCAGGTGATGGATGTGCGCGACAGCCGGGCTTTGATTCACTACAACGGCTGGCCGAGTGTATGGGACGAGTGGATGGTTAGTGAGTCGCCTCGACTGCAAGTGCTGGGCAGCAAGACTGCCTGGAGGCCGCGGCAGTTCCGTCCTATGTGCGCCCAGTCGCCCTGTCCCCACGCCCCTCCTGACTCGCGTGCAGTTCTGTCCCCTTTGGAACTTGCAGAAGCTGTCCGCCGTGCAGGCCGCCTGCTGCCTACTCTGCACTCCCTCCTCCGCAGACCCATCGACCCTGACACTGGCGAAGCTCTCAGCACACTGCTAGACAGGGCGGGTCGACTGCTGTCAGACCTTGGAGGACTGCTGGACGGCGGGGAGCTGCAGCCAGGCGCAATGGCTACCTCTGCGGAGTTGGCCCAGCGAGAAGACACTGGCCTGTCTTTCAGTTTTGTCTTTCAATCTAGAGAGTAGTGCTACGACTCTGCCACTGCCGCAGCTCCCCTCGGAGGTTCTCTAGCTCTCGGTCCTTGCGCTCCAGCACGAGGCGGCAGCGGGATTGCTCCTGGCGCAGGCCCTTTGCGAGGGCTTCGATTTCGGCTTGCAGGGAGGCTAGTGGGCCTTCAGTCTTCTTACGAAGAGCACTTAATTCGCTCCTGAGACCCGCTATTTCCTCAATTTGGGCCTTAGTCGTGTCTCGAAGTATGGAGATCTGAGTATCCTTCTCTGTCAGTTTCTGCTGAAATAAGGCCGTCATTTGCTCGTTTTCCTGCGTTTGCGCTGCCTTCAAAGCATCCAATTGGGCGCGCAGAGCCATCAAACTGGCTTCACTTTGAGTCTGAGTCTGCTGATGCGCAGCTTGCAGTTTCTGCAAATCCGAGGAATAGGCGGATTCCAGAGTGTGGAGTCGGGCTGTGGCTTCCGCCTTGGAGCGCTCTCTGACAGCAGTGTTTTCCTCTTTGAGTCGCTGCACGTTGAGTTGGATGCCTGCGAAGTCCTGCACTAACTTCCCTGTCAGGTCTTCCTTCACTTTCAACTCCTGCTTCAGGACTTCTGAGTCCTTTTCGGACTTCTTCCTGGCTTCCTGCTCTCCCCTGGCCCGCTCTCCTAGGGTCTTTAGCTCCTCATTGTCTGCCTTTTCCCTTGCAATAGCAGAGGCCCTGTAAGCCTTAAACTCGCTGACAGCATTTTGGAGTTGCTGGTGCATGTGCTCAATCTGCCCCTGCTGGTCTCTGGACGCGGCTTGAAAGCTGCGGTTGAGAGAGGCCAAATGCGAGTCAGTAGCGAAGAGACACTGGGTGGAAACGGTGGACAGAGTGGACTGAAAGGCCTGCAACTCTTGAGAAACTGCAGTTCTCAGCAGCGCTACTCTCATCACACACTCCTGCCTTACACCCTTCACAATCCTGAAATGTCTGCTCACCACCTCCTTCACCATCCTCTGTGCTTCCTTCGCCTTCCCCTTCACTTCCTTGTACTTCTTTTCCAGCCCACTATTCCTTTCCTCCAGCTCTTTCTGCTCACTGACCGCCAGAGCCAGGGCAGCTTGCAGGCGAGAGGTCAGGGCCTGCAGGTCTGCGAGCTGTGCGCTTTGAGTGGTCAGACGGGCTTGCGAAGTCTGCAGGGAAGTCTGCAGAGTGGAGGAGTGGGCTTCGAGAGAGGACTGGACTCTCAGTTGACTACTGCGCTTTTCTTCTTCCTCTGTCCTCATTCTCCTAGCGGTTTCCAGCCAGTTCCTTTCCCGTTCCATGACGACTTCCTTTTCCTTCTCCACTCGGTCTACCAGCTCTGCCAGTCTCTGGCACTCCGCCTTCCACCTCCTCCCCCTGTCCCTGTGCTTCCTCACTGCAGCAGTCCGCTCCTCCAACTGGCTCTTCAAGGAACTGCAGAGGGACTGTAGGTCTGCGTTCTCTCGCTTGAAGTCAGCTAGGGCAAAGGTCATTTCCTCGACTTCGTTAGTAGCCTGTGTGAGGGAGGCTTGGAGAGATGGGATCTGGGAGTGGCTGTCTTGCAAGGCGGTTTGGAGTCGGTCGGAGGTCGCATTGAGGCTGTTTTCAGCCTTTCTCAGGCGGGAAAGCAGACTGTCTCGCTCGTTTTCACACATACGCAGCTGAGATATCACTTGGTCAATCGCAACTCTATGTTCTTTCCGCAGCATACACCTCTCCGCCTGCATTTTGCCCTCCAAAGTCTCCCTTAGCACCTCCAAATCCCTCTCACTTTCCTCCCTAACCGCAGCAACCCGCTCCTCTGCCTGCGTATTGCGCATATAGCAGTCCCTCATAGAGGCACTCACCGCCTCATTTGCTTGTCTTAGCGCCTTTACTTCCTCGCACCACTGGTCTCTTTCACTGCCTAAGGCGCTTTTTGCGGTTATTTCCATCGTATTTAGCACTTCCTCGTAGTGATTGCGGAGAGCTGCGATTTCTTCTGCGTGATTAGCCTTTAAAACTGCTTCTTGACCTGCATTTTGTCCTCTTAAATGCTCAATTCTACGTTCAGACTCGGATTTTACCCTTACCAAGTCCTCTTTATAGGCCTTTTGCACCTTTTCGAGGTCATTTTCCAGGACTTTCAGCGCGTTTTTCAACTCGTTTGCTTCCTTTTCCTTGTCTCTTTGCAGATAAATGGCAGTTTCTTGGACTCTGCGGAGGTCTAGCAGGTCTATTTCCAGTCTCACCTTCTCCTCTCCTAGGCTTTGCACCTTATTTTGTAGACTTTGGACCTCTGAATTCAGGTCCGAAACTACATTTTCCAGGTGAATTTCGGTTTTTTGTGCCTTTTGTGTCTGTTTAATGTAATTTCCCCTGTCTTCTTCCAGCCCCACTAGAGTGGTTTTCACGTCTAGGAGATCATTTTGCGCCGCAGAAAGGGCAAAACGAGAGCTGTGCAGGTCCTTTCTGCAGGCTTTCAGGTCCTTTTCGCTTTGCTCCAGCTCTCTTTCCAGCCGCGAGCACTTTTCCGCCAGTCTCTCCGCCTCCGAATCTCTCCTCCTCAGAGTTTCCTCCAAATTCACAGAGGTCTGCGACAGTCTGGGCTGAGAGTCCGCCTCTTCTGCCCTGGCTTTGAAGCCCTGGACCTGGGTAGACAGGGTTTTAGCGGTTTCCCTGCTGTCTCTGAGTTGCAGTTCCAGGCCGTGGATGGTTCTGCGCAGGTCTGCGGACTCGGAGAGCAGGCGAGTGACGGAGAGGTCGGGACTGGAAGGCGAGTGGGAGGCCATATGAGGCTTTTATGGAGGAACTAGGAAGTGGGTGTATAAAGGATGGCTTCGGGACTGAATAAGACTTTGGGTCTGCTGGAAAGACAGCTCTATCTGAGGCGGAAATCGTCGTTGGCAGCGCAGCAGAGGGAGATGGAGAGAAGCAGATACGCAGTCGATGCCACCGCCATGGAAATCATCAACTCGTACTCTCACATGCCCGCCCAGCCCAACCGCCCACTCACCACCTCCGCTTCCCCCCAAGTGTCTGTCCCTGTGCAGGGCGCCTCCACTGTCTACGACTCTCACGCCAAAGTCACCACTGTGCATGGAGAACTGCCAGCAGCAGGCACTCTACCGGCTCGCAAGGTCACTCAGGCACAGAAGCGAGAGTTGAAAGCAGTGGAAAGCTTTGGTGAGTGCTAGACAGAAGCCACAATTTTCGAGAGTATTCCTGACTACCCGCCCATGAAGCCGCCTAGAGAGGACTACATCCTTGTCATCCCGGCCTCCAACTGTCTCACTTTCAACTCGAAATTCGAAAGCGGGAATCTGCGGAAAGTTATCCGAGTCTCAGAGGACGAGTACCAGCTTTTACTCGATTTCGACACTGAGACTCAGAGCCACACGCAGTGGTACTACTTCTCTGTGCAGAATCAAAAGGCCAACTGCACTGTGAGGTTCACCATTCTGAACCTGGGAAAGCAGAAGTCGCTATACCAGCGGGGACTGAAGCCACTGGTTTACTCTGTAGCGAAAGCTACTCAGTTAGGCCTGGGCTGGCATCGAGACGGTGTGGGGCTGACATATGGGCCTAGTTCCTGGCTGTGTGAGGGAATTGAGGCCAAGTATCAGCAGTTGTCCTTTAGATATACTTTCAGATATGCGCAGGATGTGGTCTACTTTGCTCACTGCTACCCATATACGTACACTGACTTGTGCAGGTTGCTGGAGACCTATCAAAGCACTCCGCATATAGCTGAAATTCTCCGCGTCGATACTCTCTGCCACACGATCGCCCACAACCCCTGCCCTCTACTGACCATCACAGAGGACGTGCAGGCCTACACTCCCTGGGCGACAGAGCTCAGTCTCCTCTCCAAGTCTACTGCAGGCCGCAAAGCAGCTCGCAGCAAGGACGTCCGGAAGGCAAAGGAAGGTAGGTGACATGGATAGATGGAGAGTTCAAGGATAAGAAGGCAGTGGTGCTAATGGCGCGGGTGCATCCGGGAGAGACGAATTCGTCATTCATGATGAAGGGAGCGCTGGATTTCCTCCTTTCCGATACTCGCATTGCTCGCCTCCTCCGCCACCACTTCATCTTCCGTCTGATTCCCATGCTGAACCCTGACGGCGTGATCTACGGCAACACCCGCACTTCCCTAGTGGGTGCAGACCTGAACCGTCGCTGGTCCAGTCCCTCCCCCACCCTGCACCCCACCATCTACCACACCAAACGACTCGTTCAAATGATGGCTGAGGAGCGTGAAGTCGCTATGGTGTGTGACTTGCATGGACACTCTATCAAGAGGAAGGTCTTTATGTATGGCTGTAGGAAGAGCAAAGACGAAGCGGGAGCTGCGAAGACTAATGCTCTAATCAAACTGATTCCGCTAATGATGAGTCGGAAATCAGATATATTCGCTATGAGGAGTTGCCACTTCAAAGTGAGGAAAGCGAAGGAAGCCACTAGCAGAGTGGTCTTTTTCAAGGAACTGGGCATAGACCGCAGTTACACCCTGGAAGCCAGCTTCTACGGTCCTCTCAATGACAGCAGTTCCCACATGGAGGAAAAGGACTACGAGCGAATAGGCAAGGAGCTGTGCTGTCAGCTGCTCACCTTCACAAATCGCAGGGTGTTCCGCAGGAAAGTAGGTCAGGCAGTACAGTTAGTGCGCTCTTTGGCCTGCCCAGCCTCTCCCCAGCCTGACTCTGTGCCTACTCCAGAGGAAGAGAAGACGGAAAACGAGTCCTTCCTTGTTGCTGACGCTGAGAGTCATGAAGAGCGCTTCGCAATGGAGGACGCCATCAACGAATTGAGCGGATTTGCAAGCGACTTGTCTGTTTCCTCCCTTTCCAGTTCCTCAGACACAGAATCCAGCCTTTCTGACAACGACTCCCGCAAGGTAACTCCCACCCAGCACGACTACCTCCTCCGTCTCCCCTCCCACCCTGTTCTCCGCCCTGCCAAAAAGCATGACAACCGCACTGTGAGAGTCCTGCAGCCGCCTGCTAGTCGAGCCTGGCTGAGAACCAGTCCAATTGCCTCCCTGGACAGCAAAGAGCAGTCTAGAGAGCAGAGTCCGAGGGAGCAAAGTAGGCCGGAAGTGAGGAATGCAGGGCTGAGAGAGGTGCAGTCCAAGTACTTGCAGTTTCTCATGAATCCTAATCGAAGTCGAGGGAAGTCGCAGGGAGATGTGCAGCCCCAAGACGCTTCTGTCGCTATATCATCAGTTTCCCTGCAGGCGGAACAACTACAGCCTAGAAACGTCCCTCATACTCGGGTAATTATTGCCAGGTCTGCAGGAGCCTTCCGCAGCGCTTTACGCGGAAATGAGTCCCTCAATCTGCTGAGGCCTGTTACGACAGTGGAGCTAAAGGACAGGGATGTGAGGATGTACCGAATTCACTCGACACTTTCTATAGGCAAGAAACAGCTCTCCAAGCTATCCAGACCTACTCGCATTCGCTTAGGCTCGACTCTCCCTCAAACTAGTCCTACTCTTAACTTTTCTCCATCCTGAGCACATGTCCCTCTGTCGTTATCACCTCTCTGTCCAGTCGCAGCAGTTCCTCCTCGCCGAAGGTCAGATAGAGGTACTTCAGCGTCTCTGCAGGGAAGTAGGAGGGCTGAGAGTTCAGGTAGGGAGAATCCTCCTCGCTGTTACTGTTCACATTGCGAAGAGCGCTGTAGCCGAACTCCGCCTTGGCATAGTGCTTGAGCGCACTAAGAATGGAGTAGGCGGAGTCCATCAAAGCCTGGTCCTTCGTAAGTCTATATAAGTAGAAGATGCTTTCCACGGTTTCAGGTCTGAGGTGGTAAGAAGCGTACTCCTTGGGCATGAACAGTTTGTAGTTGTTGGGGAAGGCCACTAGGTCCGGAGCCAAGTGCTTCAGTGTCTTTTCATAGAGACTTATGCAGGTTCTCGTCAGTCCCATAGCGATTTTCTCCTGCGTTTGGTTGTAGCCTTCAATGATGTTTTCCAGGGCTAGTAAGCCGGGGTAGAAGCAGGCCAGGTGCTCCAGTATGTTCGCGTCGTCGCCGTTATCTTGGATTTCCTTGAGGTACATATCGCCCGACGTGCTTACTTCCAGCAGGGTATTCAGAATTGCATCTTTCGAAAATTCGTACATTTTGTGGTATATATCCTTCTCCTTGCCCGTGCTCAGCCACACCTTATACAAGTACTCGTAGTACGAGTCCTCCCTCGCTCCCACACACTTCCTCCCCACGAACTCGTTCTCATAAGGGTCATACTCATACTTGAGCAGCCCGCCCGCCTCATACAGCTTCACCAGCAGGAAGCGCTCCACCGTCTCCACCAACTGAGCATAGGTCTGATTCCCCGACAGTTGGGAAAGCTTGCGGAACTCCAGGGAAAGAGTGCCCAACTCACTCAGTCCTGTCAAGTTCCTGAGAGCCTGGGCTTCCCCAGTAGCGAAGTTGAGGTCTGTGTAGGGTAAAACTCCTCGCATTCCAAAGGCCAGGGCGAGTCTGTCCCCGAGCTCAACACAGCGTCTTAACAGGGCTGCATTGGGCTCTCGTTCGTAGGCACTTTCCAGTCCTCCGAGGAGGCGGATGGTCATTTCCATGACGTTGATGTTGACATTGCGACGGTAGTAGGCTCGCTTTTGGGTGAACTTGGTGGCTTCGTGGAACCAGTCGTGAAAGCCCATGAGGTGGAGTGTGTCCAGCGACTCCACTAGGAAGAGACTAAAGCCGCCCCAGTCGTCATAAGGCATTCCTTCCTCTGGCAGAATGGAGTCTGCACCCATAGCCTTTTCGCGATACATACTCCACACCCACTTCATCTCCTCCCTGACCTCCTCCTTCGCCCGGCTCTGATACCACTTGTGGTACTCCCAGTCCTCCCCCGCTACCAGACACTCCGAAAGCCCCCTCCGAGCTGTGAGGTAGTCCGCGGCTGCCCAAGCTGCAAACAGGCCCAGTAGACGTGTCACCATTACGCTAGTTAGAAAGGAGAAACCGAGCCCCGCACACCCGACACACATGCTCTGCCTTCGCACAGTACAGCGACAAGCAGGAAGAACATGCAAACGCTTGGTTGAGAGAGTTGCCGTGACACACACAGGTGGGCCAGAGCAGTGCAGGCTTGGGCACTGGCTGGGCGAGCAGGTGACGGCAGGTAGGGAGGTAGACTTGGAGGAGGATTTGGAGCAGGCCGTTGCTGCTGTGACGGAGAAGCACTCCGCCTGTCAGAGAAGTCGCTTGCTCCAACACTGGACATTCACCTATAGAAATTCCATCAATCATGGTATCCAGCTTCTTCGCAGCTCCAATTGCGCACATCGCTTCCTTCTGCAGCGCTCTGTCCTCTGTGTGTTGGATGACGAGAATGCGAGTGGGACTGCGGCCATTCACATAGCACAGTACTTGCGAAACAGCCTTCCAAACCCCCCCTCTCCCACGGTCACTAATCCGCCTTTCCAGCCGCTGCGTGAGCAAGTCTGAGGAAAACGCGGACTCGTTCCCAAGCGGAAATAGACGTCCTGAAGCAGTGACACATGAGAAGTAGAGCAGACAGTGCACGCCTTGGAGCTGTAAAGCCCGCATGAAGGCCTGGATACTGACCCACACCATCTCCAGGGAGAGACTCTGCATGGTGGACTGGATGGTGGAGTTGGCCGGCTCTGTGTCCACCCAGGAGTTCTCGTTGACATCCAGCACAATGGCCTGCACCAGCGACACGGCCATTATCTTATTTAGACATTAGCATGCGAACTCCTTGCCAGTCCCTAGGAGCCACCAGCCTTCGGCTTTCCATATAGCGCAGCAGGTTCTGTGTCGGTCCATCAGAAGAGTAGTCTATGTCGCAGCGGGAAGAGAGGACTTCAGCAGCGTGTTCCCAACTTCCTTCGAGATAGAACAGCAGCCCCTCTGCATAGGCTTCGAAGAACTTGTTGCTATAGAAGCGTCTCATATGGGCGATTTCTTGTGACTGAGTGAATAATTCGTGTATGAAAAGTTGCTTGCTCTCCAACCCGTCTTTCAACCGCTTTCGCTTGCTGTCGATTTTCCGCTTTGTGGGCGTCGCCTGCGATAAGCCAAGACCAATCGTGTGCATATCAAAGCTGTACAACTTCACAGGCGCCTCCACACCCTGCAAGCCCACAGTGTCGATGTGTCTGAGGAAAGGCTGCACCTGTGCATCCAGTCTCACATAGAACTCCTCACTTGCTAGTATGTACACTCCGTATTGTTTCGCTGCAGACTCGACTCTGGCAGTTATGTTAACATGTGGGGATAAGTAGGAAGCGTCGACTTTGTAGTCAGAGCCAATAGGTCCTTCATAGGCCCAGCCCACGTGGAAGCCGAAGGTGAGCTGTGGAGCCTCGTGCAAGAGAGATTTGTAGGAAGCGAGGGCCTGGGAGCGGGACACCTTCGAGATAGTTTTGATGGCAGACAGCAGGGCTAAGCAGGTCCTTTGCTGCACTGTTTCGGAGAAAGCGTTCACTTGAAACTTCCCCGCTACCTGCACTCCCTCCTCATCTTTAAACTTCCACACCAGCAGAAACGCATCTCCCAGGTTCCTGTTGACGGACCCCATGTACTTCTCACTCTGACTATGCACCAGTCTCGCAATTTGGTTGATGTACGCCAATATCTTGTTGTTCAGGGTAGCGAGTAGGTCGTCGAAGTGGGAAATGTGCACGAAGCTGAAAATAGCGAGGATTTCCTGAGCTTTGGTGAGCAGCGTGAAGTCGCCTTCTTGCTTGATGCAGCTAGTGATCAGTTCGGAGCCTGCTGAGCCATACACAAGCGCAAGCATCACACCGATTTTACTGAAGGCATTCTCTAGGACCCTGATTTCCCCATGTGCGAAGTCCTTCTTGACTCCGCAGCATTCTTTGGAATCCTCGTACAGTCCTTTCCTCACGTCCGGCTTCAGTTTGAACATATTCTGCGGGTTCTGCATGAGCGACTCTACAGTTCTCATCATCCTTTCCAGGGGAAAGACCAGTATATTGGTGATATCAGCGTTCAGCCAAATCACTATGGAGACTGTAAATATGCAGAGAATTAGAGTCTGGCAGAGTGAGAAAGCTGCTGAAAGCTGACTTTGCTTGGAGGTGTCGAGGTACAGGCGAGCTAAGTTGAGGGAAACGGAGCACAGGTCAGTGGAGCGGACACTGGGAGTACTGCCCCACTCTGCAACTCCAGGCATTTCCAGCTTCACCACATACTGTAAGTCACTGTTGTCAGTGCTTTTGTCCAGAAATGCAGCTAAAAACTCAGGGAACTTGGCAGTGTTTCGAGCATCCAATAGCAGCTGAAGGCCGTACTCGAAGCCAGTTTGCTTATACGTAAGCCCGCCCACATCAGTGATCCAAGTGTAGACCAAAGTGATAGCCAGCACAGTGAGCGCTACTAGGGCCACCAGTCGCTCTGCCAGTCTCTTCCCTATCTTGCTTTCCTCACACAGGTCCTGCACCCTCGTGCTTTTCCTCACCTGGGCGGGCTGAGGGTTTGGGATGTGGTAGAGTCGGCCTAAAGTGCTGTTTTTCTTTGCACGTCTAGCGGGAGTATCAGTGCTTTCCCGCTTCATGGAAGGAGTTTTGCCTGGGGTGTGGGCGAGCAGGCTAATTGCACTGTTTTCAGGCAGCACCTGAGCCATGTGACCAGGGGACAGAAACTGCGACGCTTCCTCAGTCTTGAAAGTGTGCAGAACTGCTTGCTTGGCGAGCTTCCGCTTCCTCATGAAGCTTAGTAACCTTAGAGAACTGGCTCCTAGTCTTGCAGCTTTTCCCACGGCTTTATGAGTTTTCAGCAGTCCAGACGCACAAGGAGTGTATAAGACTGATATCAAAAGTTGAATGTCCGCAAGTATTGCCGCAGCTGCCAACAGGTCCAAAAAGAAGTACAGCGACCAAACATAGTCCGACGACTTGAGGATCCGCGCTGCAATATCCAGCAGAAAGACCCCAATACACACTATCAACGACAGGTCCACATACACATCACTCTCCCAGGGTAACACTGCCATGCGAATATCATCTGCCACAAAGCTGTAGACGACAGCAGTCACCAGCACCCAGCAGTACGCCTTCGCACCCCTCACTTGCAGTAGCTTCTTGCTGAAAATCGCACTCAGCATCGACCTGCCTTTGCTCATTTCCGCGGAAAGGACGGTAGTGGAGGGGATGAAAATGGGTGCAGGCTTCTGGCGGGGACGAATAGGAGTTTCGTGGAAACTTGTGTCGTCTGAAACATAACTGCTGAGGTTCCTCCCGTTCTTAACTCGCAGCTGCATTAGTTGTCTGGTAATGGAATACAAAGCATGTCAGAACTTTGCCTCGCAGCCGCTCTGGCTGTCCACAGCGAAGTACCTGTAGCGGAACTGCTATGAGTTAGAAGACCTGGGGAAGTTTAATGAGCTGACAAATAGTATTCGAGGTCCTCTCCAGTTGAGGGTCTGACGTAGCCAAAGTGGCTGCTGGCCTGACTGCGCTTCTTGCGGCCACAGTTCTTGCACCTGCTTTCCTGCTGTCTCCGCAGTCCTGTGAAGGAGTTGTGACTACGAGTTCTGGGCGACTTGTGTCGGGCCTGGGTCAGTTCCGTCCTGAGCAACTGTTGGGTAGGAGATGGACCTCGGCCCCCCATAGAGGACCATTTGGAGGAGTAGGACGCCTCCACGTTACCAGTCTTGGCGACCTCTACCACGTCGTCGATGTATTGGTGTATGGAAGCAGGGGCAGGCAGCACCACTCGATACGTCCTTTCTTCTATCGGCGACACACAGCGACTGATCGAGCTTCGAGTGATCTCAGTAGAGTAGACGTACCTGTGGTGTCTCCTTTCCCCTCTCTTCTGCCCACATTGAGTCTTCCAGAGTCTATGTAAAGGGTACTGCAGTGCTTGTGTGAGTGCAGTGCGGTGGTAGGAGCGAGCAGCCCTGCGAACAGTCGCAAGAGCAGAGAGGACATCTAAGTAGGAAGGAGGGGAGGACTGCAGGTACAGCAGTGCAGAGCGTTGGTAGCCTTTGTGAACTCGCTTGATTGCAGAGTCCAGTGCACTGCCCAGCACTTTCCCTCGCCTGTGCATGCTTGCAGTGAGTCGCTGGCTCTTGAGTTTCCAAGTGGAGAGGGCTTGCAGCCGCAGTCTGTGCTTCAGTTGTGCATCGAGGAGGTGGAGAGAGTGGAAGGAAGCAGAGGGAAGGGACCGAGGGATGTGTAATGCACTTTTCAAGCCCTTTCTCCCCCTGTATTCCCGCACTCTCCCCAGCCGTTCAAAGGCCCACTTCATCCCCAGCAGTCCGCCCAGCACTTTCCCCATCAACACCCCTCTCACTTTCTCCTTCGCAAGCGCTAAGTTGCTCCTCAGTGGACTGTGGGACTGCCGCAGCATGGCTTCCACCCGAGTTTGAATGCCGTACTGACTGCGCAGCAGTTCAGACACCAGCTGCATGCTCGAATGGTACTCGGGACTGCTGGAATCGGGCCGTTTCCGTGGGATTTCCCGCTGAGATGCGAGAGTTTGAGGGCGAGTAGTGGACATTGACCCTCGATTTGACCTGTATTGGCTGAATTGCTTGTAGTCTTTCACTGGTATAGCAAGGTAGTGGGCTTTCCAGCACTGTAGTGAAGACCTAAGAGTGCGTTTGAAAGCAGAATGCAGGCAGTTGAAGGCTCTGGCCAGTCGAGTGGCAGGGTAGAGCGAGGGGACAGCAGGGACTGGCTGGGCTTTGCAGGGAAAGTAGGCCTGAGTGTGTTGGAAGGCAGCCTGCAGCCTCTCTTTCACGAGTCCTCGCAGGGCAATTCCCAGTCCGCGGGCTGCTTTCTGCACTTTCAGGGTTCTGCGCTTGCCCTCTACCGTGCATTCCGCCAGTTTCATATATAGACGCTGAATTCGCCCAGCTGTTTGCAGTCTTTCTTTTGACCCAATTAGCTTGAAGGCGCGACTGAGAGCTCGAAATTGTCGGGCTTTGAGGGCGGAATGGGAGTGGATTTGCTTGAATACGGAAGAAAAAGTGAGTTTTGTCGCTGTTTTGAGGAGGACTGTTTGCAATTGGCCGCCTTTTCGCCCCTTTTCCTTACCCCAAATCTCTATTTTCCGGAATCCATCTGTTATTTTGGCTCGAATAAAGGGAAATAGCTGCTGAACTGCAAGACCCACTTTGGCCTCTATCAATTTCCGCCTGCAATAGACCAAGAAAAGTGATTTCCAGCGCGAAAAGGAGTATTTCCTTAGGAGATAAGCAGGCTGCAGCTTGGAAAGCGCTAGCGCCAGGCGTGCTTCTCTCTTGCTGTTCCTCTCCACCCCCATACTTCCCCTCTTTTCCACCCCTTGACTTCCCTCAGTTCTCACAGTCACCACTAAGTACCTGACCCGATTCCAAGCCCAGGCCTTTGCCCTGGACCTAGCCGCTGCCACCACTTTATCCAACACATTGATAGTGAAGTCTCTCACAAGTGTGAGACTGAGTGATTTGCTGGACACAGAGCGGTAGTGGGCGGAGCGGGAGTCTCTGAGCAGACTGTGGTGCAGCTTGGAGAGGCCTTTGGAGTAGTTGGGGAGTGGAGACACAGGGAGAGGTCTATTGGCTTTTTGAATCGCTCGGAAAAAGGGCCTTAGCAGGCGTAGATAAGGGAGGGTGAGGGCCTGATTTAGGGTCAAAGCCGACCGTCTCAGAAAAGAAACGTCTAATTTCCGCTTTATCGTTAGATCGTACAGGCTGAGGCGACTCTTCAGGCATCTAAATCCCTCAACCAATCTCCTCTCTTTCCCTTTTCCCACCACTTTCCCACTCACCAGCATCAAATAAACCCCGCTCTCCCCTCGCAGTTGTTCTCCTTCCCTAGTCCTGTGTTCAAAATCCCCCCCAACGCCTCCCTTCCTTCCAGCACTATAGCCGAGTTCAGCTTTGAAATAGGACTGGCGGCTGATCTTAGGAGGTGAGGGACTGTAGAAGCGAGGTCGGTAGACGAGGGATTGGGAAGAGTGGAAAGACTGGTCCATGTTTCTAATTAGCCTAGCGGTAACTGTTCATTTGCATAGCCTGGATGGTAAGAGAAGGGAGGCGGATAAGCCTCCTCCTAGCCCGATATAGTGGCTGAAATCGAGCTATTAGCGGAGCTTTTTGAGTGCCTAACACCAAAATGTCACGCGGAGAGCCGAACGCGCCAAAGACCCCTCCTCAGGGTTCCGAGCGGAAAGGAGCTGAAGTCGGCCTCGAACTCAAGCCTTTCCCTTCCCAGGCCAGCCCTGAGCCACTCCTTGAAGCGGAATTGAGAAGCAGTGGCCCCTTCCCGCTGAACTTGCAAGTCACATTCCCGCAAGAGCCCCAACTCCCTACCCCGGAGGAAGTACAGGACCGGCTGCCCCCGCAAAGCGAGCCTCTCTCCTTGTCTGGGAGAGTAAAGGCCTTCATGCAGAGACTCGAGGAACCCAGAGGCAAGGAGGAGGAGGCCAAAGACCAGGGAGAGGTGGCCAGAGTCCATCAGGAACAGAAGGCCGGAGACGAGGAAGAGGAGGCGATTGTCCTGAAGATGGTGAGCGACGTATATGAGACAGTGGTTCGGATGGAAGAGGTTCAACAAAACAACCACGAAGCGATCAAGGCTATGATAGGACAGCTGCTAATGAGGAAGTAGGCTGGTGAGTCTTGGCATCATTTCTGCTTGCTACTTTAACATTCCGTAGAGATTGGAGAGATGTAAATGCTTTCCCGCTTCATGAAGGAGTCTTGCATGGGGTAGGGCGAGCACGTTAATTGCACTGTTTTCAGGCAGCACCTGAGCCGTGTGGCCAGGGGACAGGAACTGCGACGCTTCCTCAGTCTTGAAAGTGTGCAGAACTGCTTGCTTGGCGAGACCCCACTTCCTCACGAAGCTTAGTAGCTGTAGAGAACTGGCTCCTAGTCTTGCAGCTTTTCCCCTGCTTTATGAGTTTTCAGCAGTCCAGACGCACAAGGAGTGTATAAGACTGATATCAAAAGTTGAATGTCCGCAAGTATTGCCGCAGCTGCCAACAGGTCCAAAAAGAAGTACAGCGACCAAACATAGTCCGACGACTTGAGGATCCGCGCTGCAATATCCAGTAGAAAGACTCCAATACACACTACCAACGACAGGTCCACATACACATCACTCTCCCAGGGTAACACTGCCATGCGAATATCATCTGCCACAAAGCTGTAGATGAGAGCAGTCACCAGCACCCAGCAGTACGCCTCGCACCCCTCACTTGCAGTAGCTTCTTGCTGAAAATCGCACTCAGCATCGACCTGCCTTTGCTCATTTCCGCCTGCAATAGGCCAAGAAAAGTGATTTCCAGCGCGAAAAGGAGTATTTCCTTAAGAGATAAGCAGGCTGCAGCTTGAAAAGCGCTAGCGCCAGGCGTGCTTCTCTCTTGCTGTTCCTCTCCACCTCCATACTTCCCCTCTTTCCCACCCCTTGACTTCCCTCAGTCCTCACCACTAAGTACCTGACCCGATTCCAAGCCCAGGCCTTTGCACTTGACCTAGCCGCTGCACCACTTTATCCAACACATTGATAGTGAAGTCTCTCACAAGTGTGAGACTGAGTGATTTGCTGGACACAGAGCGGTAGTGGGCGGAGCGGGAGTCTCTGAGCAGACTGTGGTGCAGCTTGGAGAGGCCTTTGTTTTAAAAGACTTACTCATCATTGTTTTTGATTTTTTTAGTCAATAAGTTATGATTATCGTCAATCATGCTTTGCTTTTTATTATTCGCTTCTAGAACCGACTTCTACGTAGGAACTCTCTTTATAAGAAGTACTAGGAAGAGCAATTGATCAGGTAGAGATTTCCATATATTCCAGTCTACCTACTCCAGCTACTACCCCTTACTGCCTATCGTCTGTGGCTTCTGCACCAGTGCCGAGCACATGAGTATGTAAAACAGCATCATCACCACTCCTCCGATAAACAAGTAAAAGGGCAAAAGGTTGCCCTCGCCTACACACTTGTTCACCCAGGGACAGTGGTGGTCTCGCTGCCGAATGCACACGCCACAGGTGTCACAGTGCTCAGCACCTCTAGAGCGGGGGGATTGACACTTGGAGCAGTAGGGGTCGCTGATGAGCGGCTCGAATTGACTGTGGGTGGGGTTGAGGCCGGGGTCAAGCAGACCTGTCAGTCCATAACTTCCCATAGTGACGCAGTATAGCACTATCCCCACAAGTTGAAAGTTAGTCCCCACTTCCGCAGCGACTCTGAAGACAAACAGACCTCCCACTGCCCCTAGCAAAGCAAAGAGGCCTAGGAAGTAAGGCCAATCCGGCCCTATGCAGATCCACGGCTTGCCCTGCGCAGAGACCAGGAGACAGTGACAGCGGCCCACTCGCTTGTACAGCTTCCCTGCTCGCCAGTCCATGTTGACAGGTATATAGCGTAACATGGACAAGCGCAGCAGGTCCAGTTCCCGCATGAAGCAGTACTGGACTCCAGGACGCAGGTCCCCTCTGCCCTCCCTGCAAGACAGGGGCAGCCGGTTCTCCAAGGTCAGTCTAGTGCTGGCAGAGGTGTTAGACGCTCCTAACCGCTCAGTGCAGAGCGAACTGCAGCAGAGCAAGAGAACCAGCATGCAGCAGCTGCTTCACAGGAACTCCACTAGTACTTCGCTCACAACCTCTCCAAATTGCAGTCCTGAGGACCTGTTCCAAAGCATTCTTCACCTGCCTCCGCCGACCCAGTCTTCCCTCCTCAAGAACCGCATCTGTGACGACCTCAAGCGACTCACTCACTCCGATTTGATGCTAATTCTGCATCGAAAGGTACTGGAAGAGATCCTCAGCCAAGGAACTGTCCTGGCTCAACTAGGTCCGGCCTTAATTGAACGCATTACTCGCCTACCCAGGCTGCCTGATTCACTTACAGGCCTGCTAATGACGCTGGAAAGCAGAGTTACTGACCCGGATATGTACCAAGAGGTGGTATTAGGCGCGATTAACAAGGAAATCGGACTGTACCAGGAGAGTATCTCGGGATTGAGTGGCAAGGTGGACGAACTGCAGAGGGAAAAGAAGAGCCTGGCAGGGAAAATAAAGGAACTGGAGAGAGGCAGACAGCTGGACTCGCAACTCAGTTGGGAACTCTCGCAAATTAGGACCTCCCCGACCAAGAGACTCAGGCGCAGTCCTTCCCCTGACCTGCCCAAGCCCGACCCCATGCAGACCCTCAAGCGCAAGCTAGACTGCCTCTACAGTCTCCTCACCTCTGCCAACACAGACTCCCCCACCACCCTGGAAACTATGAACGACTTCTTCGCTAAGGCTGTCAATGCAGAGTCCGCCTTCTTCTTCACACTGCAGCCGCACCACTGTCTGTTCGAAGCTACGTACAAAGGGATGAACTACAGGGTCAACAGCAAGAACTCCATTCTGAGCGTGTCTCTGGATAGCAAGGAGTTGTTCATGCTGGAAGAAGGGGAAACTGGCTTCGATGTTCGCCTGTGTCATCAGATGGGTATGGCGATTCGAACGATGATAGTGGCTCCAGTGCTAGTGGTAGGGGAGCCGATGGGTGTGTTCTTGCTAGTCAACCGCAGGTTCGAAGGGAGTGCGGAGCGGCTGGAGCAGGCGAAGGTGGAAATCTGCAGTTTGCTGCAAGTGTATGGCCTGTGGATGGCTGTGAAGGGCTTGAGGGAGGAACTGCGGGAGGCAGGAGACACGTTGAAGCGAGTGATGGACTCGTGTGTGGAGACCCTGCAACAGACGAATCTGAGTACAGCCCTCGAAAAGCTGTGCTTCGTAGCCAAAGACATGCTCGGAGCAGACCGCGCCTACGTCCTTTTCTGCGACAGCCAGCGACGCGAACTGTACTACCGCCGGGCTGAAGAGAGCCGCAGTGACCACATCTTTGCCTTCCCCAGTCAGAAGGGAATAGCAGGCTTTTGTGCGCACACGAGGCAGACTTTGATGTTTAATGACTTGAAGAATGAGAAGAAGTTCTGCAAGGAAGTGGACGATCCAGAAGGAGAAATCGCTATCAATGCTCTCTGTTCCCCCATCCAACTCTCCTCCGACCCCAACTCCTTCGACTTGCCCTACGCCGTCCTCGTGATCCTCAACAAACGCACCAGCTCCTCCTTCTCTCAGACAGACCTGCACCGTCTGTCCACATACAGCTCCATCATCAGCAGTCTCATGCAGGCAGGACAGATCCGGGAGAACTTCTTCGCACTGCAGGGAGTCATGAGGAATACGGTAGAGGCAGTGACGGAGGTCGTGCAGAGTCTGGATAGCAGTCACAAGTACACAGGGCTCAAGTATCAGCTGGGGAAGGTGGAGGAGATGTATATGAAGTTACTGCATAAGCCCCCCAGGCCGCAAAGCTAGTTCTTCCTAATCTGAAAGTATGAGAGAAGTCCTATGGGTCCTGACTATCTCTATAATCCTATGGACCCCGGTAGTGTTGGACCAAGTGCCAGAGTCTGTCAAAGCCCTTTGGAAGCCTTGGGCGAGACTCAAAATCAGAGATTTGGACCTGAACGTGACCACTCCGTTTTATTCACAAGAAGAGGTGAGGAAAAAAACAAAATTGGGCAATTCTGTGAGTGCCAATTCTCCCCTTTCCGCTCTCTTCCCGAATTCCCGCTTTTCTGAGTCTCTACTACCCCCTCTTTCCTTCGAATCCGCGTCCACGGCTCTTCTCTCCGACCCGCAATTGGCCTGTCGCCCGGACTCCTTCGGCTACTCTCTCTCTGAAAGCGAGTCGATTTTCCCTTTCAAAGGCTGGCCTCGCTGCTCGTCTCTCTGGAATCAGACCTACACGACCTTCTCCTTCAGTCCTCACAATAGGTCCTTTCAGCTGCAATGCAAGGGGAACCGGGAGGCTGAGTATGTACTTGGACCGGTGGGACCCTGGACTTTCCCTCTGCAAGAGGAACTGGAGCCGTTCTTGCAAGTGCAAAGGATGAAGGGAACGGAGGTGCAACTGAAGGGGAATGAGGACTTTGTAGTGGCTAGGTGTGGACAGGAGAGTCAGTTTGATATCGCAGCGACTGAGCCGCTGTATAATGCGAGGAGACATCAAGAAGCGATTAGGGCTGTTTTGCCTAACACCAGGCCGAAGATCGTTATGCTCCTTGTTCTGGACAGTTTTTCCAGACGTCACTTCTACCAAAAGCTCCCCCGCACCCTGCACTATCTCTCCTCCCTCCAGTCCTCTCCCTACCTACTCCTTGACTTCAAGTTCCACAACGTGCAAGGCGACGGCTCCGTCCAAAACACCATCCCTCTCTTCTCCCCCTTCCCCGGCTCTTCCTCCCAGCGCTACGGCGACATGCTGAACGCAACCGCTCTGTGGGTCAGTGCCAAGCGCCAAGGCTTCCTTTCCACCGTCTACTTCGAAGGCTGCGACCAAATGTTCCCCGACGAAGTGGGCAGAACTGTGCACATCGACCACCTTTCCAGACAGTTTATGTGCTCTGTAGCTGCTTTAGGAGGCTATAGTTCCCTCAAGTCGAGTTCGGGACAACGCTGTGTGGGGCCGCATATGGCGCATGTGTATGGGTTTGAGTACACTAAGAAGGTGCTGCGGATGTATGGAGGCGCCAATAGACTCGTTTATCAGCACTATGAGGCTGCACACGAGGCCACGGGCCTGCACGCTGAGACTATTGATGAAGACTTGGAAGCGTATTTGAGCGAAATTGTCGCAGAATTCGGACAAAATAATGATTTGATCCTCTATCTAATGGCAGACCATGGAATGCGGTAAGCACTACTCAGCTTCGGCAACTGGTTCAAAGACCCGAAAGCCTACCAAGAGCACAAGCTGCCCGCCCTTTTCCTCCTCGCCCCCCACTCTTTCCTGCACTCTCTGCCCTTTTCTTACTCCACTCTCCTAGCCAACTCCAACAAACTGGTCACAAAAAAGGACATCCGCAAGTCCGTTCTGTTCCTCATAGGGGCACTAAGGCCTGGGACTGTGGAGAGCCAGTGGAAGGACGTGAGTGGCGCTTCGAACCTATTTACTGAGGCTATTGATGCCAATAGAACCTGCGAAGAGGCAGGAATTCCGCCTTGGTACTGCTCTTGTCTCAATTACGTCCCTGTAGACCGCCATTTTGACCCTCAACTGACCCATTTACTCACTACTTTAGTGTCTGAGGCGACTCAAATCATGAACAATCTCGTTTATTCGCCTCCGAACGGAGCACAGTTATGCTTCAAATTGGAGCCCAGCGACATAGTAGAGGTCTTCGGCATACGAGCCAATCGCTATCGTGAGCTTTTGAAGGTGATTTTCACGATAAAGGGCAGACCGGAAGCCAAGGTAATCGCCACTTTTATGATATCGCCCAGACCGTATGGGTCTGGGATCAAACCCACACATAAGTCAGATCAGTATGCGAAGCCGGAGCCTATCCTGTACCGAGGATTTTACACATATGCGACGATATTGGGGCTGAGTCGGCTGGACCCCTTTGAAGGGGAGTGCGCAGTGGAGGCCAGAAGGCAGGGAGTGAAGGCTGACTTCTGCTTTTGTCGCTAGCAATAATAGGCACAAAGTCCTCCAGATACAGAAGTACACTAGCAACATGCTCTGTTTCAGGTAGGTAGAAACCACTATCACATACAGTTCAGCCTTCCCAGTGCTCCTCTTTTCCTATTGGTCTCTACGCCCTTTCACTAGTCTCTAACCCCTGCATTACCCTCTTTCGCACACAGAAAAAGCCCCCTTCTAAAGCTTATTTCAGCCACTGTCCCTGCGGACTCCCTTGTTTAACTACGCTGTAACTGCTTTTAGGCTGGAGCTCAGCACTCATATGGCCAACCTCTAATATCCACATGGCTGATAGCGCTCCTCGCAAGGCTCTTCATCCGTTCTTTGCTGTTCGCTCTCAAGAACGTCCCTCGCCTCAGCTGCATGTGACCGGCAAGAGCGCCCTCGACCAACTTCTACAGACCACCATCCTGAATATCACTCAGTTAGCACGCACCAGCAACCCCGACCCCCAAGCCGACAAGCCCAATCCCTCCGAGGAAACCGGCACTTCTGAGCCTGTGGAGGGCCTCTCAGGAGCTGTGGCCCTAGCCAGGTATCGCAATGCACTGACTGTGTTGGAGCGTGGGGAAATCATGAGCTATAAGCAGGTGTACTTCCTTGGACTGAAGGCTGTGAAGAACCAGGGAGATGTGACTATGCCGAATTGTGGGTTTGATGAAGAGAATGGGGACTACAGGGAAGTGGTAGGGGACCATTTGGGGTACAGATTTGAGGTAATTGAGGGGGTGGGCAGGGGTGCATTTGGGAAAGTGGTGAAGTGTTGGGACCACAAGGAGAGGAAAATGGTGGCAGTCAAAATAACCCGCAACAATCGTCGCTTCCACTACCAACTCCTGCAGGAAATACAGCTGCTGGAGCACCTCTCCGCCCACCACGTGCAGCGCTCTGTCTCTCTCCGCAGTCACTTCCGCTTTCGCGAGCACCTCTGCCTCGTGTTCGAACTCTTGGCGCTTTCACTCTTTGACCAGTTGCGACTCACTCAGTTCCGGGGCTTCCCTGTGGACAGCATCAAGAGTGTGGCGAAGGGAGTAACGGAAGGGTTGGCAGAATTGAAGGAAAATCGAGTTATTCACTGCGATTTGAAGCCGGAAAACGTGCTTTTTGCAGCTTCTGACCAACTTCAAGTCCGCCTAATTGACTTCGGCTCCGCCTGCTTCGAATCCAGCCAAATTTACACCTACATCCAAAGCCGCTTCTACCGCGCTCCCGAAATCCTCCTGGGTTCGCCCTACTCCTACCCTATAGACATGTGGTCTTTAGGCTGCTTAGTGGCTGAAATGAGCACTGGACGGCCTTTGCTTCCTGGGGAAAGTGAGAGAGACCAGTTGATGTGGATAGTGGCAGCGCTGGGAGAGCCGGGACTGGAAGTGGTGAAGAGGGGGAAAAAGGCAGGGGCGTACTTTGGGGAGGGCGGGGAGTGGCTGGAGTTCACTAACACCAAAGGAAAGAGACGTGGACCCGGGTCTCTACCCCTTTCTCGTCTTCTTCCCAATGGGGACGCAGTCCTGCTGTCCTTCCTTTCCGACTGCCTAAAGTGGGAGCCGGAGGCGCGTCTCACTCCCAGTCAAGCCCTGCAGCACCCCTTCCTGTGCTGACATAGTGCTATGTTAAGGACTTTAGGGTCTTATCAGGTCACTAATGCGGACTTTGCGTTTGACAGCGTTGGTGAGGCCTTCGTGGTACTGGTACCAGACACTGCCTCCTTCGTGGTTGCCTCGCTTTCGCTTGGTGACTGCGGAGTCCTTGAGAACGTCCATTGTTGCTTTGGAGGAGTGGGCCTTGGGGGCGCTTTGCTTTCTTTCGTACCAGGCGAGGACGCTTGGGTGCAGGTTGGAGTTAGCTGGGAGTCGGATTAGGCGGTGCAGGGCTGGCTCTACAGCCTTGTTGACGATAGAGAATCCTAGGGTGCGGAACAACTCCCAGTGGTGGACACTCTCTGCAGAGTCACAGACTGTAGGGTTGATCATCGGCAGAACAAACGGCCACACTTCCTCAAACCCTGTCTGCACTGCAATTTTACCCACTTTCCTCTCTGCCTCAATCTCCAATCCCCTGGCCGTTTCCCACCCTTCTGAGACCGCCTTCGCTATATGCACAGACATCACAGGGAAGTGCATCTCTGTGAAGCTCGCATTAAAGCAGTGGTTCGCCAGGCGGGCCGGCAACACGTGCAGCGGAATTAACTCGAACTGCTGTTTCTCTCTAGTCCGTAGCTCTATGGTGTTGTCCAGAGCCAGGAAATCCAGCAGTAGGGAATTATGCTGGAATTCGTAGTCCGCACTCTCCACATTTAGGAAATTCTCGTAGATTCCTTGATTCACAAGCTCGAATTCGCCGTTGTCAAGCACCATTTTGCCAATTTCTGGCAGGTCTTTTTTGCTGAAAATGGTCTTCCAGAGCTCGAAGGCGGTCTGACGGAGGTCTTTGCCTAGGCAGATTTTGGCCTCTTCGAGAGTGACGTAGGAGGTGGGAGGCCTGGAGATGAAGAGCATTTGGAGACTGTTGAGGCTAGAGCGGATGTCATTGTTGTTATGAGTGAGTAGGTACAGCAGCACGTTGGAGTCCACATGCAGTCCTTCCAACTGAGTGATCTCTAAAAGGCGGGCTTGCAGTCGACCTGCTGGGTTCAGTTTGCACTGCAGGATTTGGCAGTGGGGCTTTAGTAGCTTCAACATGGGTGCATAAAAATCAGCCACTATGACAATTATGGGTCTCTTCAGCTGCTTTTTGACCATCTGCTCAAACTGTGCAATGGTGGCCTGCCTAACACTTACCTTGTCCAGTGCCTCCACCTGGTCCAGAATGACGCACAGTGGCTTGGACTTCCAGGCCTGTCCCTCGTGCTGGCCCTCAGCGATGGACTGAATGCTCATAGCGTTTGCCACCTTCTGAAGCAGGTTGGCCGCTGAGGCTTCAATTGTGCAGTCGATGAGGAAAGGCACGTAGCCACAGTGCTGGGCGATGACCTTCGCCAGTGTCGTTTTCCCGCACCCAGCAGCTCCCGCTATCATCAGTACATCCTTCCTTCCCTCCTTCTTCTGATTGGCAATAGTGCTGAAGGACTCTCTAGTGACTGTTCCAAACACTGTCACGTCCCACGACTTCAGCCACAACACGGCTTCTCGGTTGACGTAGTCCTCTGTGACGAGGTGAACGAACTTGCACGCTTCGTACTTGTCCGCCCATAGAGAGCGGTCTGCAGCCCGCAGACGTTCACTCAAAGCTGCGGGCCGAACTGGAGGGCTGTAAGAGGGCAGATTAGGCTGCTCCAGCAGTAGAGAACTGACCGACTGAGCCAGCAAGTGCGTTTCCGCCGAGTCTCGGTTGTACTCCTACGTGCCAGATACAGTGATGCTAGGCGGAGACTTGCGTCTAACGAAGTAACTGTGGTTGATAGTGAAGCCGCTGGGCAACAATTCTGTCAGTTCGATAGGAATCGTCCCTTCCTCTGGCGTTGCCCTCAGCCAAGTCGCCATTTCCCCGCTCATTATCCTGCCTAATGTCCCTGAGCCAGCCCCAACCCGCCTCCCCTAAGGAAATCCAGCGCAACCGCTTCAGTCCTGACCAGTCCAGCCACAAACAGCGAATAGAGGACAAACTCATACAGGGCAGGAAAGCCACTCTGAGGAAAATCGAGGAAATGAGGAGGAAACAAGAGGAGGAAGCGAAGCGGCAGAGTCCGGGACAGCCCGTTATATCGCAGAAGTCGGCTTATTTGGCAGAGAAGGCGGAGGAGAGGTTCTTTAGACGGCATTCGCCTGGGAAGGGCAGGGAAATGCAGGCGGAGCACATGGAGAAAAGTCCTGCTAAGCACGAAATTCGACCCGCCACACGTCCGCTGTCCCAGTCCCAAGGCCTCAGTTCCGCCCCCACCTCCCCTCCCAGAGCCTCCTCTCTGCTGCACACTGCTCTGGCCTCCTCCCTCTACCCCCTGTCCTCTCTGCAGCGCAACCAACTCTGGCTTACCCGCAAGTCACTCAAACTCGCCCAACAGCGTGAAAGCCTCGTCCAGTCTTCTCTCAAGGAATGCACCTTTTCCCCCAAAATCCACTCCAAGCCGCCTCAAGCGATACAGAATAAGACTTTCTCAGGGGAGCAGAACCCTTTTCAGCTGGAGGATAAGTTCGACAGGGCAGTGTTGAGGGCAGTAGGCAGGGAAAGAGGAGTGACAGGGCTGGGAGAGACTACAGAGACGCACAAGTCGCTGAGTCCGTTTAAAGTGACTTTTGGGGCTTTTCGCCCGGAGTCCTTTCTAGAGAATCGCAAGAAGTCGGAAAACGCTGCTGTCAGTAAGACAACCTGGCAGTAAAGCTGCCATCTAGACTAGCATGCTGATTTACTCCTTGCGAAACTAGAGCTAGGGTAATAAAAGGCAAAATGCAGGGGACGAAGGCCAGACAAATGACCCTCCCTGCGGACTTGATCGAAGGGACAGTGAATGCTACCGCTCTGCAAGAATTACTGCAAAGCATCCTTTCCGCTGTAGACTTCGTCCAATCCAACTCCCGCTCCCTCGCCTTTTCCGTCGACTCTCTCACTCAGCAGGTCGCTTCCCACTCCTTAGACCTCGCCAAGCAGTCCGAGCAAACAGCGGAGCACTCTAAGCAGCTGGCCAGCCACAGCAAGACTATCACAGCACAGGGAACTGACTTTCGTAACTCGGTTTCTCAGCTTTCAGCTCGGATTTTGTCGCAAGAAGCAATGCAGAAGGTGATGGTGAGGGACAGTTAGGAGCGAACTGAAGCCTGGAGCAACCGTTTCACAGGCTTGGAGGAGAAGTACTACAGTCTGGCCGAGGAGATGTACAGACGCCTGCAAGACATACAGAAGGAAGTGAACGTGAAGTTCATAGACGCAGGGGCAGATGCAGAACGAGCAGTCAAGGAAGTAAACAAGGTCTTAAGTGTGCGGATAAGGGAATGTGAGGAAGGGCTTTTCAATATTCGACTGGATATGCGGGGTTATTCCACTCTTACTGGCTTTCCTCAGCAGAGCTACCCTCCGACTTCCCCGACTTCGGCCACCTTTCCGACTGACCCTGAAGAGCGCAAATCCTTGCTAAGTGACCTTCGCCCTGAGTCAGAAAGTCGCTCGAATGGAGGGTATGAGCGGCTGGACATGCGTCTGGCAGCCCTGGAAAGGAGATTTGAGCAGAAGAAAGCGAGGACGCAGACGGTAAATATACGAAATTGGGACGATGGGGAAGTTGCGAGACAAGAAATGGTCGAGTTGGTGGAAAGAAAGCATCAAGAGGCTCTGAAAGATATACAAACCTATATGGAGTCCTTAGCAAGTTCCCTCCGTCAGTCCAGTCCCTCCACTCCCTCCTTATCCACTACGGCCTTCCTATACACCAAAGACTTGGAGCCTATTCATACCCGTCTCAGTATACTTGAATCCATCCTGCCTGCCCGACAGTCCACAGCGCCCAGCACTGCTGCCCCTGGCAAAGAGGACATACAAGCCCAGATTGCTGCAATTCGCAGCAGTGTGGATGCACAGACGAAGCGGGAAAAGGTGGTCGTGGAGCTGGGCAGGGAGGTGGGTGCAGTGCGAGAAGAGCTGATGTCGGTAGAAAGTACGCTTGTGCGTATGAGGGATAGCTTGGAAATGATGCGGAAAGAGCAGGAAAGTGGCAGGAAAAGGACCTTTCCGCCCTCTATTGAGTCTCCAGTCCTGCCCTCTCCCCCTCAAACCGCCGTCTCCAAGCAGCTTCTAGTGGATATCAGTAGCCTGCTGGCCTCTGAGCGGTCTCGAGGGTTCTCCCAGCCTCCAGTCCCCCTGCAGAGCAGTAGTACTGAGCAGATGCAGGTACTGGAGTCGGTGCTGGGCGCCCTCAGACATGAGGTGGAAAGGCTGAAAGTGGACATGACGGCTCGAGACAAGGAAATAGACGAAATGAATGAGCACTTTGGGAGGATGGATCGGATGTTTTCAGGCGCAGTGCAAAGAGTGCAGGCGGAAGTTAACAAGAAGATGGATAGCATTGAGGAGCTACTGGACCGGCCGGCTGACGACCCAGAAGCCTCGAAGAACCTTTCGACTCTACGCAGTGTGATTCTCAAGCTGCAGCGGGACCTGAGGTCGCTGTCAGGCTCTGTGAGGCAGCAAACGGCCCCTCTCAACCTCGAAGAACTCGCTCCCAAGTCCAAAGACGACACTAACACCCTGGAGTCTCGACTGAAAGCCATGACGAACTACATCCAGCGACATGAGCAGCTGCTGAAAGACCATGACATCACCCTTCACCAGATAATCGGCGACATGGACGCTTTGAACCTGTACCTGAAGCGCAGTAGCGACACTCAGAACATCGCCCGACTCAACGACATGGAGCGCTTTCGTGGAGAAGTGGAAACTGTGCTACGGAAAGTGATGGACGGAGTGAAGTTGAATCAGAGGGACTATGAGAAAATGAGCGAACTGTATGAACAATTGGAAACGAAGGGAGATAAAGCGGAGCTGTCCAAGAAAGTGGATAAAGTAGAGCTAAAGAGGGCGTATGCGGCTCTGAATCGCAAGATTAACTCCTGCAAGGAAGAGGTGCGCAGGGCTGTGGTCACTCCTCCGCCTCCTGTCTCGCCGAAGGAGGAAGCCGCTGTGAGGACTAGACGTCTGGACTTCGGGTGTTTGTCCTGTGGAGCTGAGGTGAGTTCTCCTGAGCCTGCTGAGCTGTCCCCAGGTCTCCCTGTGTCTAGGGGCCTGCAGAAGTACGGACACGGCTTCAGTAAGCTGCTCCCCATCATTAATGACCTGGTTTCTCCCGCGCATAAAAGAGGCACTTCAGAGCAAAACCAAGTGGTCACGGACAGAGGCAAGCAGCAGAGTCGCAAAGGACTGGACACTGCCTGCAGTCTCCGCCTGCAAAGCGACACTCCGCCTTACCGCATTTCTTAGGCCTAGTAAAATATGCGGAAAACCCGCAACTTCCTCGGCACTCCTTTCGAAGACTCCAAAGAAACCACACTCACAGGCCGCGGTCTGCTTCCCTGGGAGCAGAAAGTCGCAGACGAAAAAACAGGCAAACGGAAGTTTCACGGTGCCTTCACAGGAGGCTTCCAAGCAGGGTATAAGAACACCTGTGGCAGTGAGACAGGCTTCACACCTGCACAGTTCACTTCCTCCAGGAGGAGCAGACAGCAGGTGACACAGGACGTGAAGCAGTTCATGGACGACGAGGATGAGATGGAAATTGTCATTGGGGCGAATTTGAGGCCGAAGGAGGAGTTTCAGACGAAGGGGGAGGGAGTGGGGGTGAAGCTGTACCGCTTGATGACACAGGGGGAAAGTCCAGTCAAGCGGCCAGTGTTCGGCCCTACAATGCCTCCTCAAGCCTACAGTGTAGACCTACCTCCCATCAAGTCTGACCTGTGCGGTCTGGGGCATGTCTCCGGAGCCGTGCTTCGTGCAGAACTCCCAAAGCCAGCGAGTAGCCAGCGCATCCGCAGTCTGTTCACCGATGAAATCGAGTACGACGCTGAAGAATGCCAAGGGCCGGCACTGCGGCCTACAGAAAAGGTGCAGCTGGTAGAAGGGAAGTTAGTGGCGGGGTTTAGGCTGGCTACGCCCCTGCAGCCTGCTACTCGCACCTACCCTCCTCCTACTCTCCCTAAGGACTACAACCCGAGACCCTTTTTACTGGCCTTTCAGCCGCATCCTTCCTTTTCTCCCCGCCTGCTTGATCCCAATAAACGGCAAAGCCTTTTGGAGGAGCGGAGGGAGCCGGCGCTCTGCCAACATGTACTCAACTCCAGCGACTTGGAGCGGATTTCGAAGATGAAGTCCTTCGTGCGCAGTTCGGAGCGAATGATAAATACTGCTGCAAGCGACCTAGCGGCCCTGCCCTTCTCTGAAGACCCTAAGAAAAGAGACCGACTGTATCGGTTCATTTGCACGAAAGAAGGCAAGGAACTGGGCGGAATCGCCCCTATGGCGGTACTCCTTACACAGCTAATGACCGCTTCGCAGTTAGACAAGGAAGAAGAGGAGTTCGCAGTCTTCTACTCCCAAATGAAAGGCAAAAAGGACCCCTCCGTCCCTGCCAAAGTCCCAGATATCGTCAACACCAGGTCAATTCAGCCATGGAAGCCTGCAGAACTCCTGTGTATGCGCTTTAACGTCCCTGAGCCTGCGATCACTACTGCGGAATTGAGGAGAGAAGATGAATTTAGGCTGCAAGTGCTGCCTGTTGTGAGGTCTTCAGCTGGAAAAGCACAGGGAGAGCCGGTTTCCAGGCCTTTATTGCTTTCGGATCCCTCTTTTCAAGACCTTTTCAAGTCGATTTTCGAGCCAGACCTTTCCGCTTCTGCAGAAACTACCCTAGACTTGCCTATTGGCACCAAACGCACTCGCTAGCTCTTTTACAGTCTCTCATAGTCTACAAAGGGCCTTGAATGCGCAGTTTTGAGTCGCATAGAGGAATTAAGACTCGAAGGTCCGGACTTCCTCGCAGCCTTGGATTTCGGCCTAGCCACAGCCTTGGCTTTGAGCACCACAGGCCGGGCTTTGGAGGGAACCCGCTGGTTCCTGGGCAATTGCTTAGTCAGGGACACATCTCTGCGGTGGCCTGGAAGCGTTTGGAAAGAGGCGTTGAGGGAAACGTCGGCAGTGCGGTACAGAGTGGAGTAGTTGCGGATGCGACTGGCGGAGGAGTTACGAGAGTTGCTGAGACTGCGCCCCAAGTCTTTGCGCAGAATCGCATTGACAAGCATCCGGCTATCCCCCGCCCGGTGCATACGGGGCGGGTGCGGAGCCGCCCCGGCCTTGAGCGCCCGAGGGAACACAAAAGTAGCATTGGTGTGCGAGCGAACAAAGCGTCGTTCGATTTCCCTGCGGATTTCTTCATTGACGGCAGGCTGTCTGGGGGTCTCCACGAGGTGGTCGTTGTCTGGGTCGCTGAGAGGACTGTCGCGGGAGGGGAGAAGGCTGGGCTGGTCGCTGCGGCCTTTTCGGTGGCGAGAATCGCTTAGACGCATAGGGCCTATAATGGCTCCAGCTGGAGTATTGGTCACTGTCTGCAGACCACACTGATTGGAGAGTCTAAAGCAGACACATAGAGGAGATATATAAGGATGAGGGGGTGAATTAGGACTGGAGGACATGTGGAGTTGTAGCCTTGGCTTGAGTAACACTAGGCTGGTATAATGGCTTTGGGGCACTTTGCACAGTGCTTGCATTTGTTTCTCCTAGTGACTTCCCTGCCAATCCGACTTCTCCCGGTCCACTACACCTATCAGCCTTACTCTACTGACAGAGGTCGTTCTTACCTTCTTTCCCCGGAACTAATTCGCCAGACTTCGACTATTTACGAGTTCTCTATATCTTTCTGGCTCAAAATCGACGCTCTCCCAATTCCCACAGCCAACGTCGTTTTGAACCTATATGGTATGATGAGTCTCAACTTCCAAGAAGCAGGGAAGCTGACTCTACTGGCTGAGTACAGCGGATACAGGGACGGACTTGAAAGAGGCGGAAAAGTGCATGTGAATTACTCAGATAAGAATTGGCACTTTATTGGGCTTAGTATATCTACCAAGAACAGGGCTGCTATACTCTGTATGGACTCAGCCTGCAGTGAAATTTCCTATGAATATGGAGAACTGTCGTACTTGACTAATGAAAGTGTTCTCTATGTTGCTGGAGCGCCCGGAGGCTGGATACTGTCAGGCCGTCTAGGAGACTTGGTGCTATACACTAACTCCTATATGAGTACCAGTGTGCTCCTAGCAATTCACACTGCCCAAACTCCCTTGCCTTCCTGTACCTCTGTGAATTCATCTCTAGGCGCCTTCTATGACGGTTGTGGAGCATTCGCCCTTCTCGCAGGCTTATCATTAGCCTCTAAAACAGGCGGATATGCTGTAGATTTCTCATACTCTCAAACTTACTCTCTGGGTGATGAACAGGTATTTTACGGAAGAACTTATAGTGGCTCAGTGTTTGTACTAGCAGGGTGGATGGCTGCTTCCAGCACAATTATATTGATAGGAACAACTCGCTCTGGCTTATTGAGAGTAGATGCGAACTTCAAAGTAGAGATGGTAGCCGGGACTACTGTCACTTTAACTGGATGTACCAAAACCGATGGATTTGTTTATGTAGAAGTGGAAATGAACGCTTCAAACGGGGCTTTGCGCTGCGATACAGTTATACAGGAAACGTTCGGACTCTTAAGTGAAGCAGTAACGAAGATATCCCTACTTGGGTATTTTTACAATCTAAGGTGGATACCGACTGCTACTACACCTGGCCCAGCCTTTCCATCAATTCAAGACTTTGACCCTGGCTGTGACCTGGACACAGGGAGTAAGTGCAACACTTGTAAGGCTGGATATGCCCTGCAAGAAGGCAGATGCACGCAATGTCACCCCTACTGTGCAACGTGCACTGCACCAGGATACACCCACTGTCTAACCTGTGCCAGTGGATCCTACTTCCAATCTGGGTTTTCAACTATCTGCCGGCCCTTCTGTCCCACAGACTACACCCCTAACTCCTCCCAAACCTGCGCACAGACCTCCACCGTTCTCCGCTCCTCTACCTTCGACAACAACATTGCGGGTGACTTTTCCCTGCCTACAGGCGAACGCTTGCGCTACGGCCTGCAGGAAGCCTATTATCCCAACTACGACTTCATGGATCCTTTCCCTTCCAACAAGCGGGGAGTATATATGAAGCGTGGAAGTATAATGATGAGATGGGGGGAAGGATTGGTCATAGGCACTGAATTTTCCTTTGATTTCTGGGTAATGCCCTATCACACTAGTGATCTACTGGCAGTAGGGCAATTTCCCAGCTCCTGTACACTTTGTCTAAGTATCGGCCAATTAACCCGCTATCTCAACACACTAGAAGCGAAACAGCACCATGGTCCTCGACTCGTACTCTCAACTGTGGGAGGAGTGAATCCTGAGCAACCCACAGACTTGGAAATGGAACACTTCGGACAAAGGTGGTTTCACCTAGGACTTTCGGTTGAATATAAGCAGACCTTGCAGCAGACAGTAGCCACTTTGACCTTAAATCACCTCGTTAAAGCCTATACGGTACCTGGCTATTTCGAAATGGCGGAGGGATATAATGTCTATTTCGGCTGGGTTGGTGAGATGTATCTGTACTCTTTTACCTATCTTAGCAAACCTAGAACACTTGCGGAGTTTACCGCTATGGAAGGAAGCTGTAGCCACTGTCCTGTCTGTCCATTAGCCTTGGGGCAATGCTTGCCTATCTGCAAGCCTAATGAATTCGTGGATGCAGCTGGAGAGTGTCAGGCCTGTCTGCCACAATGCGAGTTTGGCTGCATAAAGAGCGATTCTTGCAAATTATGCGAGGACCCAAGGTGTCTAAAGTGCTCAGGGTACGACTCCTCAGCTATTTGCCTACAATGTATGGACGGAGCCATACTTCAATCTGGCCTTTGTGTGTGTCCAGCAGGCCAACTAGTAGCTAATTACACCTGTGTGGACAGCTGCAATTCCGGCTTTTTCCCGAATTACATATCCGGCTTGTGCCAAAGTTGCTCTCCTGGCTGCCTCGAATGCAGCAACTCCCAGCACTGTGCTAAATGCAACCCGGAATTCTTACTCCTGAAGGGAAGCTGCGCCTGTGCCTCCGGCTTCTACATTTCCCTTCAATCAACCTGTGAGAAATGCGACTCCATTTGCTCCGAATGCTCCCAAACTCCCCAAAACTGCACAGTTTGTCCTACTGCTTTCGGGTATTATTTGAGCAGTGGCACCTGTATCGACTGCCAAGCTACTCCAGGCTACGAAGGCGGCCTGGGAGTCAGTCTATCCAGAGGCGTAGAAGAGACCTTAGACCATTATATCAATCAAGTTTGTAAGGAAAAGTGTGGAGATGGGGAGATAAAGGGACAGTTGGAGTGCGATGATGGGAATGTGGTTGATGGAGATGGGTGTTCAAGTGCGTGCAGAGTGGAATTGAGCTGGAAATGCAGCAATGTTAGTGGGGTTTCGGTATGCAAGGATCAGATTCCGCCCAGTGCGGAGCTGATTTATAGGGGATTGCGGGATTCGGAGTATTTTTTGTTGTTAGTGTTTTCGGAAAATGTGACTTACACTGGAGATATGGTCGAAATGGAGGTAAAAATCGACCTAATTCAGTTGTACACTATTGAGAAAGCTGCAATATCGCAAGGAATTACAACTATTCAGATAGGCCTGAAAGCCCAGGAAAGAGTCAAATCCGGGACTGTGGTAACCGTCCTCTTCCCCACTCCCTCAAATATACACGATTCCAGCGGAAATCCCTTATCAACTAAGCAAACTTCCACCTCTATTAGAGACGATTTCACCCCTACCTCTTCCCTAACCATATCCACCGCCTCCAAAGCCACAGGTCCAATGGCAGGCGCTGTCGCCTCTATGGCAGTGCTCAACACCGCCTTCAGTAGTTCCAATTTCAACGCTGTGTGGAGTCTGGTGGACATCCTTCAAATCATCAACTACATTTTGTACATGTCTGTGGCGCTGCCTGACAACTTGAAGTCGTTTCTGAGACAACTCAGTTTCGCGAATTTCGAGTTTATTCCGAGTTTCTTTGAGACGGCGAGGGACGAGTTCCCCGCTCCGCCGGTGCCCTTCGCGAATGAGGGAGTAGGGACTGACTTCCTCATAAATGCTGGGAATGTGGTGACTATATGGACAGCACTACTGGGTGCTTTTGTAGTCCTTGTGGTGCTTTGTAGATGTCTACCCAGTGCTTCGGTTCTGTTTCGGCTGAAAAGCCTGTTTGTGTACTCAGTGTTTATCCGCTGTGGAACTGAGTCCTTTCTCCAACTGACCCTGGGCGTCTGTCTGCAACTGAGGGAAGCCAGTCCACAGAGTGCCTTCGGAGGCTTCAGCTTGGCTGCAAGCCTGTTGATTTCCCTCTACCTTTGCTTCATACTGGCAATGACAGTTTCCAAAGTATCTCTCCAAACTGTCTTTTTCCTCAGTCAAAAGTCCTATTTGACTCGCTTTGGCTCCCTGTATGAAACCTTCAAATTAGAAAACCGGATTGCTCGTTCCTTCCTACTGCTCCAAAACTTCCGAAGACTCGCATTCGTCCTATTCCTCGTCTTTCTGTCCCAATGGCCATTACTACAAGCTCTTCTCTGCTTCGTGCTTTCCCTACTCTACCTAGCGGCTCTGATAGTGTGGAGACCGGAAAGGGACTGGTGGCAGGGCAATTTCACTCAGATTCTATCTGAAGGTGGTCTGGCTTTGGTGCACTGTTTCATATGTGTACTGGCAGATGAGGGGATTTCCATGGATCTCCGCACTGGGATCGGCTGGGTGGCTTTAGCCATACTCCTAGCGCTCATATTCGCCAATATAGGAGTGCTTGCCTATATGCAATTCCAAGCTATGAAGCTTGTATTCAGTCGAGTCAATGCTTACCTATCCAGGAAGCGGCCTGCTCAGGCGGAAATCCGCTCAGAGACGGAAAGGACCTGGTCTGAAGACTTCAAGCGAGTTCCAGTCGTAGTGCCGGAGACAGAGCCTTCCTTTGGAGACCCGACTACGGATATAAGGCCGGTCTTTGCACCAAGAGTCAGGCAGTAGTACACAGCTAATTGTCGGTCTACTAGCTGGAAATGGGCTGTTATTGCTAGTTGGCAGTTTATTCCCTTTATGGATTGCTAAGCGATGTCAGAAACGACTTATCTGTTATTCCTCAATATAGTCCTTAAGCTTCAACCCCAACTCCTGTGCAAAGGCCATCGCTTCCTCCTGCGCTACAAAGCTCAGCAGCTTCATGCTCTGCAGCAGTCCCGGCTGACTCGCCTTCACCTGCTTCTTCTCCAGCAGTGTACCAAGGGTGGCCTGCAGTCTCACACTGTCTGAACAGTGGCAGCCGCGCAGGTCGTAGTGCAGGATTTGAAAGACGGCGGAGAGACGTTCGTAAGGGAACTGGACGGCTGAGGTCAGATGTCTGCTTTGCCGGGCTTTGGAGCGCTTGGTAGTGGTCAGCCGTTTGAAAGCCGCGGTGTCGCTTTTCGATTGAGAATGGGAACATAGGTAGGACGCTACGGCCAGTAGTTTGGCTAGAAACTGACTTTCAGGAGCCAAACTTGCAGCCGGTTTTTCCCTTCTATCGAACAGCAAATCGCACATTTCCCTCATTTTCTCGTGAAAAACCGCTCTCGGATTCTGCTTAAACTCCACGAAAAGCTTCTCATACACGAATCGAAACATGTTAATATGTCCTGAAAACACTGAAAAGACCGGGTATACAGTCCCTAGGAACTCCGTCAGCCTGGCCTCATCCTCCGGCCGATACTCCATTCTCAAAATCAGCTCAATTTCCTCCTTACTGAACCCTGGGAGCAGGACTGGGACCGGACGGAAGTCAACACCCACATTCTGCACTAGTCGAAAGACCTCACTTGGGTACACTTCACTGATAAGCACCAAAATGAGCCTCAGTCCGCAGTCAATTCTGAGTCTGTGGAGAGTATGGAGTGCTGTGCGGTCCACAGCTAGCAGTTTGTCGGTCTGGTCGAGGACGAGGAGGAGTGGGTTGGATTTCTTGTAGGCTTCGATGGAGAGGTATTGGAGTTGGAACTGGGCGGGAGTGCTGATTTTCTTGGTGGAGGGCGAGTAGTGGTAGAACAGCATGCGCAGAACGTGCTTGAGGCTGGAGACCATGGAGCAGTTCAGCCAGAGGGAGGGGCAGGAGTTCAGGACACTGTGGGCTAGAGTGCTTTTCCCAGAGCCTGAAGGTCCATGCAGATACACGTCCGCCCCCATCGCTAGCAGCATCTCCACCTGCTTCCTTTCCCTCGCTCTCAACTCTTCCGCCATACTCTATATCCACCTCCATAGTGTTCATTAGCCCTATTTCCCTTGGCAAAGTGATGTACCGCTGCAGAAAGTTAGACACAAGGGTAGAAATTTGCTGTTTTTGAGACTGACAATTCGCAAAACTTTGAACAATTGCAACTAGGAATGCCTAAACTAGCTGCAAATGAGGCTGGAGAGGCCTGCTCAGTGCTTAATAATGAGTTAGCTGAAGCCGGGCGGCGGGTTGATGTGGAACACAGGTGTGTAGGAGCCAGTCTCTCTGTTATGTCCCTGCCAGCCCGGCTCCATGTCTTCCGACGAAGTCTTGACATGGAAAATGGGTTCCAAAGTCTGCGCCTGTCCAATCCGCTTCCAATCATGCCTGCCAATCGACGGATTATTGGAGTGATACTCCACACTTTCAGTCCTGTAATGCGGAGGGTCGAAGCCATGCAAAGCAGTGGATATACTCGTGTCTTCCTCAGAACTCATAGGCAGTCCAGTGCCGTCTTCATGTTCTGACACGCCGGAGAGGGTGTTGCTGTGCGAGCCGAGGAACTCCTCAGGGAGGTCGGAGGTCTTGACGACCTTTTCGAGCGGGTTGAGGCTGTAGAACGTGCTGCCGGAGTGCTGGTGGAAGTGGTTGCTGCTGAGAGTGACAGAGAAGGAGTGGCTGTGGGGGCCGGGGGGCGGCCCTGTGTCTCGAGAGAAGGAGGAAGGCTTTTGCTCGGCTGTGGATTTCAGTACTAAGGAATCGTCAGCTGTTCTGACTATGAAGAACAGCGATTTCCCCCACTTCCGCACGAACTCCATCAGACTTCCGCACCCCAACTTCTTCCACTCCACAGTCCTTCCAAGTCTCGACACCGCCATTCTCTCCAAAGCCTGCAGCGGAACTCCATTCGGACTCTCCCGGGATATGTGCGAAATACAGCTCAGCACATCCTCCAACTCCTTGTCGAAAGTGCACTCCGGCTTCAACACTGCGAAAGGATGGTTCGTGCCGTGCAGTTCAATATGCACTTCAGGCATGGTGGCGAGTAGGTCTTTCAGCTTGGCGAAGCCTAGGTCGTTCAGGTCGATGGAGGTGTGCTTTTTGACGTGTTGGGGGAGTTGGGCGAGACTGACGCCGGCTTTGGACTCGGAGAGGACTTTCCAGATTGCGCGTTGGGCGGCTTGGAGGCGGGTGGCGGCTTCTTCGTCATCGGAACGCTTTTGAGAGGTAGAGGTCCAGACTAAAAGAGTACGCTGATAGCGCAGTAAATCGTCATTGATAGCGACTTGCACCATGTAGCTGAGGCGCCCTAGTGAGCACTGTTGCAGTTGCGGAGGGCCGCAAGTCTTGAGGAATTGGGCGCAGCCGTACCTGCCTCCTGGGATGGACTTCACCTCTTCCTGTCGCTTCCAGGCGCGCTTCTTTCCCATTTTGTCCCCTACGAAGTAGTTCTCCAGAAACTGCTTGAACACTCGCCACTCTTCGGACTGCTTTACACCAAGTATATCAGCGTCTTTATGCTGGTCGAAGGCAATCCAGACCTCGTCTTTAGGGTAGATTACGCAGGTTTCTTGGCCTGTGAGAGGGTCGTTGATGTCCTCAACTGTGAACACGGGTATGGGACGAAGTGGGTCGTCTTGGAAAGACAGGCCGAAGAGAGAGCCGGGCTCTTGCTCGTTGGGGGCGCTCGAGGAGTGGTGATGTCCTTCCATGCTTCTTCCTCTCGCCGCATCGAGTAAATTGCTCCACTGCACCTGACTCGGCTTGAAGTCAAAGGCCTCCTTGATCCTGCTCTGTATCGCCCTCTCCGTCGGCATCATTTCATCCCTCTTCAGTGAGCGCAACACCCACGTCAGTGCCTCCAGCGACAGGGAGTCCAGACGCATACAGCACAGAGTCAGATTGTTCCTACTCACTGCGAATTGCCGCTGGACCAAGTGGATCAGCCCCAGGCCTTCCGCAGCCTTTATGATGGTGTTCGCCTGGTCTGCAGTGAGCATAGTAGCCCGCTGCAGGGAACTGATGAGAGAGTTGAGTTCCACCATGAGTACTCCCTCAGTGGCGGAGGTCCTCATGAGAGCCATGAGTCGGTCGTGCACTTCCTCATGTCCCTGTTTCCTGTAAAACCGCTGATACAGCGGCACTCCCTCTAGAATAACCGTCTGTCCAGCCGGAATTTCCGTCGATATATTCCTTGTCGGTGTCCGTTTGACCTCCACCCCCAGTGCTTGCGGAGGCACCGGAGTCAGCGGCAGACAAGTAGTGGAAATGAGCAGTGCAATGCCTGCCAGGGAATCCGCTAATTCTGCATAGAAATGCCTGTTGCTGGTGGCGTGTCCGGATATAACCAGCACGTCTGTGACGTCTCTTGGAGTGGTGGTCAGGTCCAGCAGCATGGTTTCGCCTTCTTTTAGCCCTGCTTTGACTACGCGAATGACGCCCATTTGGGCGAGGGCGTCTGTGACTGTCTTGGCGGCTTCGCCGTAGGCGCGGATAGAGACTGAGGAGCCGTAGAGGGAATGGAGCTGATTGAGTACTCGCTCGACCTCTTCAGCGTCTTCGGCTCTGGCGGTAGCCACGTCCCAAAAGACCGCCGCTCGCTTCGAACTGGTCATTTGAGCCAGCACATGTCCCTCATGTGAGGCCTTGCAAGCCCCACAGACAGCCGCCTTGCAGCCCGCACACAGCAGCAAAGCAGCGGCGGAGCACTGAGCACACAGTGGATGTCTCTGGTGAGTCTGCCGTTTTCCCTTGCGATGCAGCTTTTGGTCACAGGAGAAGCAGAGACTTTGCTCACAATCACAGCACAGCACAGTGGCCTGGGTCTCTTCGCACTCTTCGCAGTTCATATTAGCTGAGGTAAGTGGAAACTATTAGAGGAGAGGAAATGTAGGGATAAGGCTGGGAATGAGGTAAGGATTGGGGCTAATAGAGAGATTTAGGTGGAAATGTTGAATTTTAACTAGATGGTTCGATGCTAAAATAGCGATATTTATCGATAATAGGCGAATAAGTCGCTTTAAACTCTGTAGTTTCAGACCCTAATCGACGCAGGAGCATTACAAAGCTGCTCTTTTACCTACAAATGTATGAAAATGTTGGATTTCCGGACTTGGCAAATGATCTCTCAAGCTTTCTAAACAATTTTAGCTTGTTCAAGACTTCAAACTATCAATTATTGTCCTGAAAAAGCCAATACTCATTACCAATCTCCACAAAATATCCGAATTATAGGGAAATTTCAGCTATTTCCGTATCCCCCAGCCAATTTCCCACTAACTCCCACCCCTCCTCCTCAACCTCCCTCCAACCTACTGACTTCCAGACTCTTTAGCTACCACTACATCTCCTTCATCTGTAGATGTGCCTGAGAAGCGTGCTTCGCCATTTTCCCCCTTCCAAAAGTGACTTGAAAGCTCTGGTCTTCATGGAAAAAGCGTGTTTCCAGCCTCAAATTCGCTCGTTTGTTCTGAGGAAAGTGGAGTTGAGGCTTGAGAAGGGGCAGGGAGGAGTCTCTGCCCATGGATTTTGGGGTAGGGTCGGGGAGGATTAGCTTGGTAGACTGGGAGCGGCCCATGGCTCGAGCGATTTCTAGCTTGTTTCCTTTGTGGAATGGCCGGGTAGGGACTTCCAGTCGGAGGGCGGAGGGGTGGGAGAGAGGATGGAGAGGAGGGAGGGGGATCAGGGGACGGATAGGGAGAAGTCGGAGCGGAGGTCGTCTGGGTGCTTCGTTCTGGAAGAAGTCAACAGGGAACAAGGGAGTTTTGGATGAAGTCCTCATAAGAATATATTGAAGTCTAAGGATTCCCATGTCTTCGGACTTTTACTAGCTCTCTCGACTGCTTTCCCGTGACTTCCTTCACTCATTACTTCCACTACCTCCGGGGTAATAATGAGACTTGGGAAACCGAGTGAGTTCGCGAGTATGATCCAGGCGAGTCTGCGTAAACCTGCGCCCCCGGCAAAGGCTGAAATAGGCGCGACTGTGCTGAAGATGGTCCAGAGCCTGAGCAGAATTTCAAATTCAGACTTTCTGCTGGTGGAAGAAACCGCTGGGACTGTGATTGACTTGGTGAAGACGCTGACTATGGCGACGTGGGTGGAGTTTCTGATTGTAGAGGAAGGCACACTGAAGATAACCACCACCCTGGCTGGCGAGCAGAAAGAAGTCCGCCAGCGGGTCCTCACCTTGCCCATGACCCACGATTCCCTACCCGGCTACGTCGCTCTCCGCAAATCCCCAGAAACCATCTCCAACCCTGCCACTTCCACCTTCTACTCCAGCTTCAAATACAAGCTCTCCGCCTTCCGCGGCAACGTCCTAGAGCCTGACGAAGGCATCCGGTCCATCGCCTGCGTGCCCTTACTAGACGCCAAGCAGCAGGTCTTCGCTGTAGTGCACATGTTCAACAAGATGGAACACAGCGTGTTCAGCACCTTCACAGAGGATGACATCTGCCTAGTGCAGGCCATTGGAGAGGCTTTGAAGGGGGTTTTGGCTACGCAGGGCAGATTGGCGGAATATAATAAGAAACTGTTGAAGCTGCAGACGATGAATGACCAAGCCGCTAAAGTGACTGCTACGGCTTTGAAACTGCTCCGACAGCACAAATTCATCAAGTACATATCCTTTGTTTTGGGTAAAACAGGCGTACTTACCCAGTCCGTACTAAAGGCAATGACCGATGTGATGGACAGTGACGCCGCTCTAGTGCATCTCTCCGAGGGCAAAACTCTCAACCCGACCCTAGCCCACGGAATCCGCCTGAGTTGTCCGAAAGCCAAGGAACTGAGCCAGCTGTCGACACTCACTTCCCAATACATCGCTCAAAACCAAGGAGCCACACTCAGTATCAAGGACTTGCAGAATGAACCTCACTTCGTTAATGAGATCTTCAAGTCTTGGGATCGAGAGTTCGCCTGCAGTCTTTCTATTCCGTTGCTCAACGGAGAGCGGTTTGTGGGCGTTTTGGAGTTCTTTCGTGAGGAAAAGGAGTACAGTTCGCTCGAAGAGGAGCGGGCGGAAGCACTTGCAGCGCTGTTGGGGAAGATAGAGGCGGAGAAGGTGCAAATGGTGCTGCCGCTGTCGGAAGGGATACAGAGCAATTCGCTGTATAACCGCTACTCCAGGTTTTTGCACAAGGCTTTGTATGAGTTCCACCTGAGGCCGGAGTTGGAGGGGATGGACTATACGTTGCTGCTCAAAGAGTGCCGCACTAGTCTCCGTCTCGCCGTCAAATCCGAAACCTGCAACGTCTACCTGACCAACGAAGGCCACCTCTGGACCTGGGTCTCTCCCAACTGCCAGCCCCTCCAAGTCCCAAAAATCAGCTCCTCCCTAGTCGGCTACGCCGCTGTCAATCGGACCACTATCACCCAAGTCTTCCCTACCGGCAAGCCCGACTTAGACCAAATCCCCGAAGCCAAACTAATGAACGGAGACGCAGTTCTGCTGGTGCCTATAAAGGGGCTGATCTGCAAAGACCAAATCCTGGGCGTGATCATCCTGACCAGAAGGGAAGTGGCCTACAATGATAAGGAAAGAGACGATGTGCAATCGTTTGCCGAGGCGCTGGCTATGCAGCTGGAAGCGCTGTTTTTCAGGGTGCAGCAGTTTTCTGAGGAGGCGGTCGACGAGGAGGATTTCGTCGGCAGTCCTGATAAAGTCAGTGACGAGGCGAAGTTCCGCACTATTAATGTGCAAGTGGCCAGTCGCAAGTCTCGCAGGACTCGCACAATTGGACCAGTTCGACATGACACTGAGCTCTCTGAGGAGTCTGCAGACCTGGGGAGCGAGACCTGCAGTTTGGACACTTCCGTGGACTTGAAGCAGTTTCGAGTGTTCAGAGGCCTGGCAGAGATCTCGCCCAAGCGCTGGGCAGAGGTGAAAGGAGTCATCAAGCGGCTGTTATTGGGCTCTTCTGATGTACTCATGTCCCTGTATGGGGAGTTGAAGAACATCATTCCATGTCAGGCGACCAGAGTGCTGCTGCTGGATGAGAATAGACAGACGATTAGGGACTTGCGGATGCAGTCCTACTTCCAGCCTATGGGCGTCCTTAATTCACTCCTAATATCCGGCAATGCCTTCCTTGCGAACTCCGGCCTATCCGAAATGCCCGATTTCCCACCTCTGACCCACTCCCTGGGCATCAGTCTAGTAGTCGAAAACATCCTCATCGTCCCAATATTCCACCTCGACCAGGAGCCTATTGGCGCCGTCTGCTTCATTAACCACCCAATCGGCTTCTCCCCAGAGGACCAAGCCGTCGCCGGACTCATCGCCCTGATTCCCAGAGAGCACATCCTCGGCACTGACGACACTCTCAAGAAATGGAGGACGATGCTGCAGGCCGGCCGCAGACAGAAGCTGCTGTTAGAGTGGTGCAAGCGGATCTTCACAGTTGTCGGTGTGGCACAGCACAAAAGCAACCTGGTGAGGGACATAGCCTTCAAGGTGACAAGCGCCCCGGACTTCCTAACGCTCATTACAGCGGTCATTGATATTCTGTGTGCGAGGATTAATGTGGAAGGCGCTAGGATAATATTCGGTCATGGAGACGGGGAGTTCTCTGTATTTACCAAGGAGCGGGAAAGCTTCTTTTCCGCTGGCTCTTCCAAATTCCGCGAAATCGAAGCCCGTCTGAAGGAAGTCGAATCCGGAAAAGTCGCGATTTTGGAAAAGCAGTTCAACCTGAAAAACGTGATTCTCGCGCCTATGCTGATAGAGGGCGGACTGAGAGGCGCTGTGGAGGCCTGGAACAAGAAGGACGAAACCTTGGCCCGCTTTGAACATTTCTCCAAAGACGACGAAGCCACTGTTGCTTACTTTGCGTCGGAGTTGAGGGATGCAATGGTTCGTTGGGTGGAGAACCATGAACTGCATTTGACCTTTTTGCAGCAGTTTATAAGGGAAACTGCGGCTTCGATTAATACTTATCCGATGATTTCGACCATTAGAAGCGCTGCGCAGTCGCTTTTGGACTGCGACCGAGGCACTGTCTTCACACGTGAAGGAAACAGTATGACCGTGAAAGCGCAAGGCTCAGAACAGGAAATCCCAGTGGGCTTCGCAGTGCCTATAGGCAAAGGCATCATTGGCACAGTGGCGCAGACCGGTCAGCCCATCAACATCCGCGACGCCTACCAAGACTCCCGCTTCAACACCGATGTGGACAAAAGAACCGGCTACCACACGACTTCCATGCTCTGCATGCCGGTTTTGAACCCAAATCACGAAGTTATTGCAGCTCTGCAGATGATAAATAAGCGCAGAGGAGAGTTCGACGAGGACGACTCCGCTATATTAGAGGTACTTTGTGAGATAATATCCACTGCTTTGGACTCACACAACCGCTTCCAGGACATTATCGAGGAAAGGACGAGACTGCTGAATATACTGGGAAGCACTGGGAACTGGATTTGCGTGTTGAACAAAAGCGGACAGTTGGACTACTGTAACCAGCGGCTGGATGTGATGTTTGGAGTGCCGGAAGATACAGCTAGAAGTAGACATTATACCTACTGGTTGCAGCCCTATAGAACACTGGTCAAAGACCTGAATTCCGTGTTCGAAACTCCCAGCAAGCGAGTCGAGCGCTTCAACGTGCGCTTCGAAGCAGAATCCGGAGGGAAATACAGCAAAACCGCCGAAATCGAAGCCACACCTTTCTCTATAGTGCGCTATTGGGTGTACTCCATGCAGGACTTCGCCTCCAAAGAAAGCATTGGAGTCGTTCTACTGATCGAGGACCAGACTCAGCTGGAAGTTATGAAGAAAGAAGTGACTCAGATGCAGTCGAAAATACAGGAATTGACCAAAGACAGTCCTGTGAATGTTACAAACGGCCTACAGCGCTGTTTAGAACTGCTGAAGAATGTGCAAATGGAACTCGAGCCTATGGACCTGCAAGCCAAAGGCCTAATCAAGGAAATCATCCGCTTGCTGAAGTCAGGCAACCTGAACCAGACCAATGTGCAGTTCAACAACGACGAAGTCGGTGAGGAGTTGAAGCTGTATATAGGGAAAGACTTCGTCGCCCAGCCAGATATGGACTTCGGCAGGGGAGAAGCTCTTGATAAGGACGACTATATACAGGTAAAGTCGCCTGCTGTGGCTTCCAGAGCCTTACACGCATATCAGTTGGAGGAAGTCGCAGTAGCGGAAATGAGAACTTGGGACCTGAATGTATGGGAAATCTCCAATCACTTCTCATACATAGTTTCCATGCTGAAGGACTTCGACCTGATCGCCCGCTTCGAACTGAACTTAGACCTACTGAGCAACTTCGTGAACGAAATGCAGCGGCTGTACAACCACCGCGGCAACCCCTTCCACAACTTCTACCACGGCTTCAGCGTCATGCATAGTATATACGTTCTACTCTCCACTACCAACGCTGCAGCCCTATTCCAGGCCCCTGAGATGCTTGCACTGCTTATAGGAGGCCTGTGTCATGATGTGGACCATACAGGCAGGACGAACTCCTTCGAAGTATCGAAAGGGTCCACACTTGCGATAATGTACCATGATGTTTCTGTGCTGGAGCAGCATCATGCGGCTGTGGCGTTTATGGCGATGCAGGAGGAGAAGTGCAACATATTCCAGTCCATTACGACGCAGGTGAGGAAGGAAATTCGGAAGTTTATGATTACGTGCATACTGGCGACTGACATGTCCAAGCACTTTGGCATGATTAGCACCCTAAAGGGCAGACTGGCGGACGAAGACCCTATCGGCTCCCGGCCCAACGACACCGTCTCTTTTGCAGAACTACTAATCCACTGCGCCGACCTCGCCCACCCTACCAAGGGCTTCCACCTCTGCCTACAATGGTCCCTACTCGTCCGGAAGGAATTCACCGCCCAAGTCGCTGAGGAAAAGCAACTCGGACTCCCAGTTACCACCTTTTTAGACGGCTTAGAGGACCAAAAGACCTACTTTAAGAACGAAATCAGCTTCGTTTCCTTCGTTGTGAAGCCCATTTGGGAGTGTATTTGCACCTGGCTGCACCCGAGTCTGGACGGACTGATGACGAATTTGCAGACTAATGTCAAGTTGTACCAGGAGAACCTTGATAGTCTGCTGGAGTCGGCTTAGATAACAGTGAATTAGGAGATAGCGGGATGTAGGAGGGTTTGCAGGTCTAAGCGGAATTACTCGGTATTTTTAGCGTCTTTATTGAAGTTAAGTAGAGAATTCCGGTCCAAATCGCATCCTAAGTATCAATCAGCACAAATTCCAGTCAATTAGCGTCTAAATCAGTCCAAATCTAAGAAAAATCGACTTTCCCTTATTTCCCCCCATCTCTCCCAAATTCCCCACCAATTCCCTCTATAAATTCCCCCTCCAACTCCCCTCTCCAGCCGTGTCCCTGCTTTGTAACCGCCACAGACTTGAAGGGGCCTAGTGGAGTGGTAAGAATAGGGGAAATGTGGCTGCTGTGCCTAGTGTTGGTCGCTGTGCGCGGCTATGTCGTTCCTGACACTATGACGCTCGAGGAAAAGGTCGCGCTATACCAAGGCCTTGAGAAAAACCTGCACGGCTGCGCACTTCACATCTTCGGCAATGAGCGTGGCATGTCCATCGTGGCTCTCAAGGACATCGCCTTCAATGAGCCTTACCTCGCCATTCCCGCAGAACTCACCATTTCCTCCTTCGACACTTTCGACTGGTTCCCCTATGTTCACGAAGGCGGCCCTGAAATCACGCTGATCACCCGGCTGATATACGAGAAATACATCGGCAGCCGGGGTCCCTGGGTCACAGAGTACGTCCACGCACTGCCCACCTTCATCGACGCAGTGCTAAATTGGACGGAAAGCGAGAAAAGAGAGCTTTACGACCACGCTTTCCACAAGTTCAATATAGAAATGCCGCTGCCCTATGAAGCCGGATTCGCGACTTTTTCGCAGTTGATGGGTCGAGTGCCGGGCATTTACAACACCTGTCCTCAGTGCTTGTACCCAGAGACATACGCGTGGTCCTACTTGAACATGTTCGCGAGAGCGTTTAAGCAGACTTTGGCGTCTTGGAAGATGGTGAAAGGGTATCAGTGGGCTACAGGGGAGGACGCTATCGAGGGAGCGGCTATGTATCCTTTGTTGGATTTGGTCAATCACGACCCGACTCCCAGACGCTATCGCGATGTAAAGGACTTTTACACTATTAGAACCCAAACAGGGAAAATGCCTGCTTTTGTGATGTTCGCCGACAGAGACTTTCCCAAGTATTCGGAACTGGTCTGGGAGTATGGTAAGAAATCCAACCTGGAGCTGATATATGGGTATGGATTTGTGATGGAGAAAAATATGCATGATTACTTTATGTATGACTTGACGAGTAATAGGTTTTGCATGGGGACGAGGGTGCAAAGTGATGTCTGTCGGTTCAAAATAGGCGCTTTCGACCACAATGACGACCTCCTGAACATGATTCGGCAAGGAATCACAAATGTGGACTACGTCCTCCCCAGCACCATATCCCCAGTCTCCTACTTCCTATCCCTTTCCAGCGACTCCGAGCCCGAAACCACCTACACCTACCTCGATTCTCTCCGCACATACAGACAAGGCCTGCAAGAGTACCACGCCAACATAGCCAAGACCTGGTCCCTCAGGACTGAAAGACGCGAGCTGAAAAACGCGCCCACAGGCCGGTCCCGCTGGGCCTTCAAATACGGCATCTCCGAAAAGCTGGTTCTGCTGGAGCACTTGAAAGTGATGGACCGACTGATAATGAGTGCACTGTGGAGCGGACTAGGTCTTTCTAGTTAGACAAGGAAGTTAGGAGCGGAGTTCGGTCAGGAGGCGGGTGTAGCCGCGGTCTTGGTAGATTTCTGCGAGTTTCAGTCTGCGAGGCTTGCGACGCTTGCGACTGGCTGAGGATTCGCTGAGTTCTTCCAGGCGACTGTGGGCGACGGATCGAGGCTGGAGAGGGTCGGGTTGGTCCTTGCCAGTGGGCGTTTTTATGGATAACTGCCGTCCGCGAGGCGTTGGAGAGGGCGAAATCGGGCCTTTCGGCCTAAGTGACTGCTTCAGTACTCCGTTATCAGGCCGAAAAGCCGGCAATTTGGGCGAAGGGATTTTACTCTCTTCCACTAGCATCCCTGCGACCTTGTCCATCACATCCTGCTGCACAAAGGCTTCCCACTCCTTCGGATGTCCGGAAATAGCAGTGGAAACAGCCGAGTCTTCAGTGCTTTCCTGCTTGGTTAGGAAGGGGCGGTAGGCGAGTATTAGGTCTTGGCAGTATTGGGAGTATTTGGGCTGCTGGTATTTCTGTGTCTCCATCCTGCGTAAGGACTTGTAGACTCCTGAGAATGAGGAGAGCCAGTGAGCTCCGTCGAAGTAGTCGCCTTTCAGGGCTGCTGAGATGCGGTGGCTTAGTAGACTTATAAGGGAGCAGACCAGTCCACTGTACTGCGTCTCTTGCAGTCTGGTTCCAAAGCCGCCATAGACTGACATTCCCCTCTATTACCTACGTAATCTCCGAAGCCTCGGCCGTTAGCAGACTACTTCCCTTGCTTACAGGCTGATAGCTATATAGCAAAATGCCAGCCGCCACGAATGCAAATCCAAGGAAGTAGAGCCACTGCAGGGACTGGTGGAATAGGAAAACGGAGAAAAGCAGTGCATATACATTGGAAGCGAGCAGACTCATGTTGAACAGACTTGCACCGTAGCATTGGAAGTAGTAAGGAGTCAGGGAGTAGAAACCTAACATGCAGACTACGAATCCGCTCAGACTTAGCCCGGAAACCACTGATTGTAGGGCTGTTATGGAGTGGATTTCAAGTATTAGTGACTCGACGAGTGTTATTCCGAAGCTTATGACTCCCAATATCGCCAGAAACTCGTACGATTTCGTGCCTGTAGTCACCAAATACTCCTGAAAGACATTACTTGCTGCATACAGCACTGCACTCCCCAGCGCCACCACGTCCCCCAACATCGACCCGTCCCACACCCACCCCGCCTGCCTCAAGTCCGACACCACAATGCACATCAGTCCGAGCACTGCCAACACCACTCCAATACACTCTCTGACACTGTATCTCCGCTTTAGGAAGAGGTGGGAAAACAAGACTACCCACAGCAGGGCGCTATCGCCTAGGATTATAGCGCTTGGGAGGGAGGTGAGTTGGTAGCTGACCACTGACAGCACGTTTGCTTGGGTGTCGAAGAGACTCGCGAGGAGGAACTTCCACAGGGACTGATGTCGGAGGCCTGGCTTGGATAGCTTGGGCAGGTAGAGCCAGAGGCAGAAGTAGAGGCAACACATTTGAAACACAGGCACATACACATTTTGCTCCGCCAGCAGGTCCGTAAACACCCCAGTCACAGTGTCCAGCAGGGCCAAAACCTGCCCCAGCACAATCGCCTGCCACTTCATCGCTCCCTATTAGGGAATAAAGTGTCTGATATGGGCGTCGTATGCGGAGTGTGCGGCCAAAACCAACGATTGATGTTCAATTCAGACCCGCTGACAGCTCATTTGTCGCACAGGATATCGGGCGGGTCGCTGGAGTCGCGGAAGTCTTCGCTGTCTAATATGAAGGAACATCTCCCCGCCAATAGGAAGATACTGAAGACCAGGACTAGGGCAATAGAAAAGCAAGCGATAGCCAAGAGCTGCGTAGAAGCGAAAAACGCAGTCGTCGCCCAAAAGCCCAAAACCCATTGGGACATTCTGATGATTTCCATGTCCATCAAAAAGCACGCGATTTTGGCGGATTTGGCAGAAGACGCGAAGGAAATAATCGTGGCAGGTATGAAATTTTACGTGTTAGGACCCAGGGAGTATGTATTTCAGCAGGGAAATCCGGGAGTGAATTTCTTTGTGGTGGCTGGCGGCAGCCTTGAAGTCATTGTCAATAGCACTAGGGTCAATGTGCTGAAGCCTGGGGATAGCTTTGGTGAACTGGCTCTAATGCACAACGACCCCCGCTCCGCCTCCATCCGCACCCTCGACCGCTGCACTCTCTGGGCCGTCGACCGCAAGACCTTCCGCTCGGCCGTGGAAGCCGTAAACCAGCAAAACTACCTCGACAACCGCCGCTTCATCGACAGCATTTCCCTCTTCCAAGTCCTCACCAACCAACAGAAGGAAAGCCTCGTGGCCGCCCTGACGGCCCAAAAGTTCCTACCAAACAAGCACATTATAGTGGAAGGGGAGTACGGCGATTTGCTGTATATCATAACGGAGGGGACGGTGTGCATTACTGTGGGGGGACAGGAAAAGAGGAGACTTACGAAGGGGGATTATTTCGGGGAAATGGCTTTGCTGTACAATGCGCCTAGGAGCGCCACTATCACTGCTGCGGACGCTGTGAAGGTCCTGTGCATTGGCAGGGACCAGTTGAACGAAGTGTTGGGCACGTCATTGCAGCAAATCATCTACAGGAACAGTCAGCGAATCGCACTGGATGCGAGTGCAGTCCTAAAAAGCCTAACACGCGAACAAAAGGAGAAAATCATCAGTAAAATGGAAATCCGCTCCTATGCCTCTGGGGAAGTGATAATGCAGGTGGGACATAACTTAGGGGAGGAAGTGGTGGTGGTGCTCAGGGGACAGATTAAGAGGGCGGATGGAGTGGTGCTGGCGGATAAGTTGCAGTGCTTGGGGGATCAGGAGTTCATGGAGGGGAAGACTGCGCCGGTGGATGTGCCGGTTGTAGCCGGGGATGTGGTGGACATTGCGCATATCACAAGAGAGCAATTCGAAAGCTGCATCGGCGGCAACCTCGCCCAAGTCGCAATGCTCAACGAAATCCTCTCCGTCCTCAAGCGCGTCCAGCTCTTCAAAGGCCTCAGCAATGACAAGATCTCCTCCCTCGTGCAAGTCCTGCGAGTGCAAGAGTACGAAGACAAAGCCTTCATCTTCCAACAAAACGAAGCCGGAGACGCCTTTTTCATCATTAAATCCGGAGATGTGGAGATTCTCAGAGACAATGTGTCGATTCGGGTCATTCACAAGATGGACTTTTTCGGGGAAAGGGCGATTTTGCTGAATGAGCCTAGGTCTGCGAGTGTGCAGGCGAGAGGCCCGGTGACCTGCTGGGCCCTGCACAGGATTGACTTCAATGCTGTAATTGACGAAGCGGTCAGAAATTTGCTAATTAAGCGGATTCAGCTGCAGGACGACTCGATAAAACTGAACGATTTGAAGGTGGTAAAGCAGCTGGGAAAGGGCATGTTCGGGTTTGTGTACTTGGTGGTGCATAGGACGAAAAAGACAGTTTATGCACTGAAGTCGGTTACGAAGGCGAAAATTGAACTGTATGAAATGACGGAAAATATACTGCTGGAAAGGAGACTGTTACTGCTGGTGGATAATAATATGGTCGTCAAATTGGTCAAAACCTTCCGTGACGAAAAGCGTATTTTCTTCCTCCTCGAGCTCGTCCGAGGCCAAGACCTATTCGACGTAATCCGAACCCTCGGCCTAATGAGCGACAGCGACGCAGTTTTCTACACCTGCTGTGTAATCTCCATTCTCGAACATTTACACGAACTCAATATGGTGTATCGAGACTTGAAGCCGGAAAACATAATGATCGACGAACAGGGGTATCCGAAGTTGATAGACTTTGGGACTGCGAAGGTAGTGGAGGGCAGGACGTTTACTATCGTAGGGACTCCTCACTATATGGCGCCTGAGGTGATTTTGGGGAAGGGGTATGGCGTGTCGGCGGACTATTGGAGTCTGGGTGTTATGGTGTATGAGTTCGTGTGTGGGAAAGTACCGTTTGGTGAGGACGAAACTGACCCTACAAGGATATATGACGCTGTAGTGCACAGCAAGTTAGAGTTCCCAGGCTTCCTGAGCAGCAGTCCCAACACTCTCGCTTTCCTCGACATCCTACTCAACAAGAACCCTGCCGTCCGAGCAGGCGGCGGCCTCGAAAGAATCAGAGAAATGAAGTGGGTAAAAGACTTCAACTGGGAAAAAATGCTTTCCAAGTCCTTAAAACCGCCTTATGTCCCGAAACTCCCAAAGATCGAATCAGACATTGAAGCAGCAATGCAGAGTGCAGAGCCTTGCACTTACTACATCGAGGTATGATTTCCTCAGGCCAATGAGACGGAGAAGGAAGGACACGTGAGGAAAGGTCATGCGCAGGTGCCTGGGGACTGGGATAGTGAGTTCTAGCTGGTAGTGGTTTGTTTCTGTGTAAAAACGCCTAGGAGTAGGATAGAATGGGTGGGGATAATATATTAAGGGAGTTGTATTGGCACTATTGGTGCTAGATGCACCTTGTGGATCCGTGATAGAGGAAATTTATTGATGTTGTCGCTTATTTATGGGATAAATATTTGAAAATTAAACTGAATTGTTAGGTGTTATTCTATCAAATGGCCTACCAGACTACTATATTCAGCTATAGAATATTCTACTTTGTTGGGATTTTATAAGTCGATTCGACCAGCGGCCTTGACTCAGTTCATGGCTGGATACTCCCAGGGTGTAGTTCAGCCTGAGACTTGCCTCGAAAACCCAGAAATATAAGGAGAGTCCTAGAAGAAATGGCAGGCATCCTAGGCGGCGCCCTTGAATTAATGTATATATGTATGTGTGAGTCTAACATATACAGGCAAGACGAACACCACAGTGTCTACTGCACAAACGACTTCACCCAAAGCAGCTACCAAACATGTACATAATGTCTCTCCTTCATAGCCACACCGACTACAGCGCCAGCGTCCAACTCCTCTGCTCAGCAGTCAATATGGCCAGCGTCAGACTCCTCTATGACTGCGACTTCCAGTTGCTTTTGGTGGATATACTCAATTTGACGGTAAATATTGCCCTCAGTAGATACCTGGCGAATATCTGCGATATCAATACGGCGATTATGGCGATTGCTAACTGCCAGGGCAATTTTGGGTGGTGCGGGTATAATGTGGGAGTAGTGATTAAGGTCTTCACGACGTGGGGATTCTAAGACGAGACTAAAAGTTAGGGATTTGGCCGAGTTTATGGCTATTTGGTTAGGTGTTAGGCTGTTTTTCTCAGATTCGCACACTGACAAGTCACTTCAAATCCATTTACCCTTTGTCCAACTAAGGCAAAATAGCTAGAACTTCTCGTCCCAACCTGCAGGCTTGCCCCCCCTCAGCCGACCACTCCCACTCTCTCCTCCCTTTTCCTCCATCTGTCTATCTCTCACTTCTATCACATCAATCGTCGGTCTTTTCACCCTGGCAATCGCCACTTCTCTATTGACATTCGCGACTCCCGGGGTATATGGAGCCCGTAGTTCCCGGCTATAGAGTCGGTCCTAGATGGAAATTACCCAGTCGAAGTTGCTAAACCAGTTGTGGGCTTTGAGCTGTTCGATGCCTCCGCCTGTGCGCATTGCGGGGTTTACGTTTAGCAGTTGCTCGACTAACACCCTGGCTGGGAACTTTGGGTCCAGGAAGTCGGGGTAGACGAGGCGGTGTTCGAGGACTTTTTGGTATATGATGTAAGGGTCGTCTTCGTCTTCCCCGAAGGGGACTTTCCCAATGATAAACTCATAAAGAAGGACTCCAATTCCGTAAAAGTCCACTGTAGTGTTGTACCCTTTCCCCAAAATCACCTCCGGAGCCATATAATGCGGAGTCCCAATAACTGTATAAGTCCTATTCGCCACAATTTTCGCCGTTCCAAAGTCTATCAACTTAGGGTACCCCTCCTCGTCCACCATCACGTTTTCCGGCTTTAAATCGCGGTATATAATGTTCCTTTCGTGCAAATGCTCCATCATTAATACCAGTGAAGCCACGTAGAACCTGGAGTCGTCTTCTGATAAAAGACCCATTTTCCGCAGGGCGTCAAATAGGTCCAATCCCTTCACGAACTCCATGAGGAAGTAAAACCGCTTTTCGTCCTTGAAGGTCTTTATTAGGGAGACGATAAGGACATGGTCAAGCTGCATCAGTACATTTTTTTCCAGAAAAAGGTTTTCATGCAAATTATACTGGTTCACCTTGGCCCTAGTGACCGTTTTCAGTGCATACAGTATCTCCTTCGTCGGATGCGAGGCCAAAAACACATTTCCAAACATGCCTTTTCCCAGCAACTTCACAATAACTAAATCCCTTAAGGCGATATTATCGTCCTGCAGGTCGATTCTTGCAGTCAGCCTTTTCCTCATAACATCCGTCAAAATCCTCAAAAAGTCCTTCTTTTGCAGCACCCAGCAACTCACATGTCCCATAGCCACGACTGTCGCAGACCGAAATTCATCAAAAAGCATCGCTCTTTCCCCGAAATAGTCCAATTTTGACACTATTCGAATCGATATTCCGTCGCGGATTACATTGACTTGGCCTGATTTGATGATGAAAAAGGTGTCGCCAGGGTCGTTTTGCTGCACAATTACGGAGTCGGGTGGGTAATCTCGGACTTCGAGCATAGAGACTAGGAGGCGGAAGCGGTCGGTTGGCAGGCCGCGGAGGAGCTGGACGCGCTTGAGGACTGCGATTGCTTCGTTGTTGGCGGTGGCGCGGTAGAGAGAGCCGCCGATGCAGACTTCTAAGTCCTCTATAGAGATCTGAGCAATGTGGACATCTTTCCCTTGTGCCAATACGTCTTCCAGATATACTCCTTCCTGGTTCCCTACCAAGTCATTATCTCCCAAACAGGTACCAGTCTTAGCAGCTAACTCACTGCTGCCCAGCGACCCCATGAGGATAATCCACAGTGCGGAGCCTTTAGTAGTGCCCTTGGGAATCACCACTTGTCCATTGCTATAAGTGCCGATTTTCATACTTGCGATAAGTCTCTGAGTCTGATCTTGCGACAACCTCGACAAAACCTCGCTTTTTTCCAGTGCAATCAATTGAGTGTTTTTGTATATTATGAGCTGCAAGTGACTTCCCAAGACCTGCGCCAAGTCCTCTCGTCCAATAGAAACGCACTTCACAGGCCCCACAGCCACCACTGTAGCAGTCCTCACGCCCCCATACAACAACGCCTGTTCCCCGAAGAACTCCCCTTTAGAAAGCCTGCGAATCTCCACTCCTTCCTTCAAACAGACCACAACTCCCTGCTTTACGATGTAGAAAAGGTCTCCCGGGTCTCCTTCGTTGACTATGCGGTGGCCGGTGGGGAACACGTGGGAGGCGAGTGCGTGCACCAGGCTTTCCTTTTGAGTGGAAGTCAAGGGCGAAAACAGCCCAATACTGTTGATGAACGCTTTGTTTTCCGCGAACTTTTGAGCGTTTATAGCCCGCAGGCCGTCTCGGAAAGTAGACCTGCCCAGGCCCCACAAGGCACAGGTCTCCAGAGAGCGGACTGTAGCTGAGCGCGGAGTATCGTGCAACAAGGCCAACTCTCCGAAACTCTCCCCCTCTGTCAGCACCTTAACCTGCCTGTTATTCGCGACCACCTCCAGCCTGCCACTCACCAGAATGAAGAAATTGACTGCAGTTTCTCCTTGTTTGAATACGACTTCATGTGCAGGCAGCCGGTAAAACATCATCCCGTCAATGACGGAGTGTATGTGTTCCTCAGGCAAATCAGTGAAAATGAAGTGTTTGGACAGAGCTCCGGTGATTAGGCGAATGTCGTGCTGGGTTTTGGCTTTGTTGAGGACTGAGGCGTTCTTGCACTCCTCCACTTCGTCATCTTGCAAGCGCGAAGGGGTGGCGAAGCCGTGAGGCCGGTTCTTTTTGCCCTGTCTGGAGATGAGCTGGATGCGAGAGCCCCGCCTGGGCGCCTCTGAGCCCAGCAAAGAACTGACATAAGCAGGCAGGTTGATACTTTTCCTTGGACCTGCTCGGCTTTTCCCAGTCGAGATTTGAGGAGGACTCAGATACGGCACTTCTAATCGCGACTCAGTTCTCTTCATTTCCTCCAGTAGCGGTAGAATCGACCCTCTTGGCAGTCTCTTGCGAGATAACGAGACTTCAGGCGAAGCGAAAATCTTGGTCACAGGGTCCGCGGCCAGCTCCCGCGGCGGACTTCTAGACAGGCCTTGTAAAGGTCTGTGCATCTTGTAGACCTTGGATGTGTGCTTTGGGGAGGGGAGAACAGCCTTTGCCTCCATACTTTAGCCCTGCCAATTACATGTGAAAGAGTTTTTTGACAGGAAATTGAGGGAGGGGAATGGGGATTTTCATAGGAGTCTAGGGGAGGGGGGAATTTGAGCAGTGAATGGCCATTATGGTAGATGTGCATTTTCAATTCACTACGGTCTAATTAGAGCATCTAAAGTCCATCTATACAGTTGCAGCTTACAACCCTGCATTCGGACTTTCCCCTCTATATAGGTCGGGGATACTCTCAGGCAGCAGATAAATACACCCTTCGAGGCAAACGCCTATACAGATACCAACTAATAGTAGCGATATTTGCAAAGAAACATTAGAGATTTCAACAAGTTCGAACAGGACCTAGTGCATGCCCTAAAGGCTTGATGTTCATATGCCAGCCTGCAGTGTGCCTTGGATTATTAATGTTCTGATTCACAATAATTTCAGATGAATAGAGAGGAATGAGCCATTTTGGTCAAATAGTAGCCGAAATGCAGACTTTTAAGTGATGAATGGTCTGTTTGCACTTTTATCACAGCAGTTTATAGCGATTCAAGCATACAATTCGACTTTTCCATTGGTTTTTTCTCGATATTTCCGCCAAAAAATACAGTGAACAATTCGAAATTAAGTGATCAAGGCCAATATAACGCTTATTTTTGAGTCTTTGGGACTGCTGACAGATGTAGAAACTTAATAAAATCCCTCGAAAAGGACCAAAACCCACAAACGAAGCCTAAAAGCCCTTTTGTCCCTAATAAAACACCATGGCCATTCCCTTCCTGCTGCTCTTCTGCGTCCTAACCCCGTGTCTCGCCCTCCAATGCTCAGATGTCTGCGACTTCGAGTACGTAAGATCCACTCAGCTGGGGGACTCCTCCTGCGACTTGAATTGCAACATAGTTGCATGCGAGTTTGACTTAGACGACTGCACGTCGGACTGTTCCCTTTCCGGGTGTGATGTGAGTCTGCTGGGAAACGGACAGTGCAACCCGGTGTGCAGCGGAGCTGTGTGTGGGTTTGATGAAGGGGACTGTGGCTATTGCGCCTTAGGCTGTTCCTTGGGTCTACTATCCAATAGCGTATGTGATAAGCCGTGTAACGTCACAGAGTGTCTATTCGACAACTATCACTGCAGTGCTTGTGCTCCAGGCTGCTTCGTGTCTATGATAGGAGATGCGCACTGTGATTCTTCCTGTAACCTCCCAGTGTGTCAATTTGACAAAGGAGACTGTGGACGCTGTGGTGAGAAGTGTTCAACGTCTATGCTGGGAAATAGCCACTGCGACCCGGATTGTCTTACAGAGCTGTGTGGGTTTGACCTGGGCGACTGCGACCTGGAAATGAAGGATGGTTGCTATCTGCCTTGGGTAGGAAATGGAAAGTGTGAGAGTTCGTGTGACATTGAGAGCACGGAATGGGATGGAGGGGACTGTAAGTGTGCTCCCGACTGTCCGCACGACCTGCAGTTCAACGACCAATGCGACTTCGCCTGCGCAGTGGACGCCTGCCAATGGGACAACCACTTCTGCGTAAGTCTCCACATAGGGCTTTTGCGACTTCGGCTGTTTCGAAAGTATGCTAGAAGACCAAGTCTGTCAGCCTGAATGCGCCTCTGAAGCCTGTTCGTATGACGAGGGGGAGTGCTTGTGCAGTCCCGACTGCTACCCGGAAATGAAGGGAAACTGCCAGCCTAATTGTCTGAACTACCTTTGTGACTACGATGATTACGGCCTCGAAAGTGGATGTCAAGACACTGTGGCTTTCCGTCTCGCTACAGCGACGCAGGCATTAACTCACGACTATACAGCTGCTTTTAGCATGGAGGACTGCATTGAATCCGCCCCGGACTGCACTGAAGGAGCCTTCTACGATGCTATGTCCCAGGAAATCTGTGCACCTGATTGCAACACAAAAAACTGCGCGTGGAGTCTCGGCTTCTGCATCAACATGCAAATCGATAGCTGCACACGAGGATTTGGCTCGCAGTCTATAGACTGTTTGGAATGCGCTGAGAACTACCTATTGGTTTACACTAGCTGCGAAGAGTACATTCCTCACTTCTGTGACCCTAGTGAGCAAATTCCAGGCATTTGTGTACCGAGGAAAGACGTTAGTTCCATATATGCGCCGGATGTCATATTCGTCGCTGAGTCGGAGGAAGTCGGATTGGGCACGTCTGAAAGTCCTTTTGGCAGTTTAGTCGAGGCTCTCAGTTCTGTATATAGCAGCTATACAGTTATTTACCTATTAGGACCGGAAGTTTCGATGTCGACTACTCATAAAGCCACCGGCGTGGCCACTGAATTGCTGCTGGACCCAATCAGGCCGCTTTTTGGCAGGGTATTCGAAAGTTTGGTGGTTCAGTCTATGACTTGTGATGTCAATCCACACCCTTTGTGCTCAGAGTCTCCAACAGTCATCAACGTCCTGAACCCTATCAGTTTGAACATCGCCCAAGGCTTGTACCTGTTCAAGAACGTCGTTTTCACCACCAAAAGCGCTTTCTCGGAGGTGCCCGGCTTCTTCTACTGTCCATTTGTTGAACAGTCCAACAATATATACCAGGACATTCGAGGCAACCAAGCCACCAAAGACATGCTAGATGCCTCCCAAATATGCGAGCCTTTTAGGGAAATCGCATTCTTTAATGTAACCGAAAAAGGGACTCTTACACTGCAAAATGTCCTTGTGGACTATTTCACGACCCAAATGCATTCTTTTATCCTAGCTGAGGAGTCCAGTGTCTCTCTGATTAATGTGACTTTCAGCAATTTTCAAAGTAATAGTGAAAAGTTGGGTTTTATTCAAACACAAGGTGGAGATTTTGAGTTTTTTGATGGAAAAGTTACATATATGAATAATAACTATGAGTATGTGAAAAGGAAAACTGCAGGGTTCTTTATGTCTTCTGGATTAACTGAAGTGACACTTCTAAGAGTGACATTTTACGCTAATTTGGCAATCAACCCCTACGCTTACAGTTCTATTTCCTACGATTCCCTCCTGAATTTCAAGAATTTCGCGAAAATCTGGATAGCAAACTGCACTTTTCTTAACAACTTCGCAACTGGAAGTTTCATCACTATTGAGTCCACAGTTGCGCTTGAAGTCTCCATCGACGAAAGCTTGGAAGTGTTAAGTCACACTGATGCACATGTAACGCTCACCAACTTGCTGTTCAAAAATAACTTCGCGGAAACGGGGTTTATCCAAATTGCTTTTTCGCAGGAACAGAGGAATGTCGAGATTTCCGACTGTGTTTTTCAGGATAGCGGACTGCGCTTTCAGTCCTATTTGTCAGTGGTTAGCACCCAAGTGCCTAGTTCAGAGGACGTCTCAGGAGGCAATCGGACTGAATATATAGAATCTTTAAGGAAGAAAATGAGTGTTTTGTTCCCTGCGAAGTGGCTACATATTTCGAATTTGAGGTTTGAACGGGTCAAATCGCACCAATATCTCATAAATGTGGCCCGCTATGCGAATGTCCAGATTAGCAATATAACCGCCAGTGCTAGTGGGGATTATAGCAGCAACGATATAGCTACTGCTATGTCCTATTATACAGGGCAGCCGGGGATATATATGAGCAAAATACCCACTTTTGCAGAAAAAGTAACTTGCAGTGCCTCCATTGCTTTGAGCTTTACGATTAACACAAACGTCTCCGCTATTAGTCTAACCCAGCAACAGTGTTGGGGTGGAGGCGTGGGCCTCGCCTGTTTCTCTTGCTCCGGCAGTAACCTCCTTTCGAACATATCCACGACTGATAGTAGAAGCAGTAGCAAGGGCGGACTAATGCTCTATTCGCAAGGGTCCTACAGTGTCAATATTTTCAATGTGACAGTGCTTCGATCCACTATGCGACTCGGATCCATGGTTTTACTAGAAGGCTTGACACAAGCAACTATCACGAATTCAGCATTTAGAGATAATGCCGGGGGACTAGGTGCCTGCATTTCCGCACAAGGAGGAGCCAACCTGATGATTTCAAGTGTGCGCTTTCTGAACAATACCAGTGTGGAGAACTCTGCAGGCGCGTTGGCGGTGCGTGTGATTCCAGGAGTGGGGATGACTGTGAGTTGCACGGGAAGTTGGTTCGAGGGGAATTCGGGGGTGGACGGAGGGACTGTTTATCTCGTGTCTTCGGCTCTTGCCTACTTCACATTCACCTTGCAGCGATGCACTTTCCTAGCAAATCAGGCTTCTCTGGCCTCAGCTGTGCTCAAAGTCGCCACCAACGTAGCCTTCACTCCCTCTTCCACAATTGACAACTGCACCTTCCTTTCCAACCAAAGTCCAACAGGCGTTATTCGTCTCGCCCAATCAGCCGGCTTCCTAACCATTATCAACTCCCTCTTCCGCTCCAATAAAGGAACTTTCGCCGGAGCGGTACTGATCAACTCCGAAGCCGAGGCCTTCACTTACTTCCTCAAATGCACTTTCGAGGGCAACTCCGGACAAACGGCAATCAGCAAGGACTCAAGTCGTCTGCACTCTTCCTTCAAAACTGAGGCCTGTGTGTTCCAGGGAAGTGATAAGAATGCTGTGAGGATGGAGGGAGGGAAGTGGGAAGATGTGGGCAGTAGGTTTGTAGGAAGTGGAGAATCAGCAATTGAAATGAGCAGTGCAGCTGTGTTTGCTGGGAAAGGGAGTGTGTTTGAGAGGAATAAAGCCAGTAAGTTCGGGGGAACAGCCTATTTGGGCACTTTTTCCGAATTTACCTGCGAAAGTTGCGAATTCCGAGAGAATTCCGCAACTCACGGCGGAGTTTTCTACATCGAAGCCAATTCCAAGGTCAACATCAGCCGAAGTCTCTTCGAAGGCAACCAAGGCTTCAACACGACTTCCACCATTTACTTCACTTCCTGCCAAATGGCCTTTTCGGCGATTTCTCACTCTGTGTTCCGCAATAATGTGGCTCCGGTGGGGCTGATTTTTGCACTGAACAGTGCATTTGGCATGGATTCTGTGGACATCTACAACAACCATGGGGAGTTTCTAAGCGGGGTTGGACTGCTAATGTCCACTCTCACAGTCACAAATAGCACTTTCAGAGACCAGTCCAGCGCCCTAGGCGCCTTCCTAATACTATGGACGTCCAGTGCGGCTCTAGTCCAGACTACCGCCTTTCTCAGAGGAATAGGCACAACTGCAGGCGCAATTGTAGTAATGGAATCCAAACTGACCCTCTCAGAATGCTCCTTCGCGGATATTTCCGCTGAAAGAGGCGGCGCAATCCAAATTCAAAGCAACAGCTATGTCACACTCTCATCAGTCGTGATGGTAAATATCAGCTCTTTGCAGGGAGGCAGTGCAATAGGCGCCATCGACAGTACATTGTTTATAACTGATAGTACGTTTTTCAGCTTCAGTATAGGAGGGATAGTTGGGATGCTGATGAGGGAATTGAGACTTATATCGTCGGCTGTTAGTACTGGAAAGGGGAATGCGGGCGCGGGACTGTACTGCAGCCAATGTGAGAAAATACTCATTCAAGATTGCATGTTCAGAGAGATGTTTTCCGCTCAGCACGGAGCTGCAATTGGCGTAGAGTCTGGAGAGGGAGTCCGTGACGGCGCCAATGTGACAATACGGAATTGCTATTTCAGCAGCAACCATGCCACAGAGTGGGGCGGCGCCATCTACGTCCAAAACGTGCATTTGAGACTAGAAGACACAGTGTTCGAGGACAACTTCTCAGAACTGAGCGGCGGAGGGGTCTACATGTCCTGTTCCACAGTCGATTTCTGCAGTTTCAGACTGAGTCGTCTAACCTTTCACAACAACAAAGCGGAGGTGTCCGGAGGCGCTTTGGCTTGGAACAGTGTCAAGCCGGTCCTTGCAAACATCACCACTTTCAGCAACGCTGCAACTTATGGGCCCGACTTCGCATCTTTTCCGATAAAACTAAGTCTACTGGCCAGCAACTCCTCTGCTAGTAGACGACTGGACGATAATGTTTTCGCAGGCATGCCTCCGGGACAGCCTACGGGAGTGCTGCTGCGCGCAGGTCTGATAGACCACTATGGGCAAGTCTTTAACATCGATAATGTGAGCGTGGCGGAGTTGACTCCGAAGACTCTGGGGTCAATCGCGATTTCGGGGATTACGAAGGTAAATGCTGAAAACGGCATATTTACTCTTAAGTCCTTTATTATATATGCAGACCCCAACTCGACTGCGGAAGTAGTGCTTTCCACCCCCACTATAGACCAATCCACCAAGGGCGACCCTGATATTCACCAGCCCAGAATAACGCTTCATATGGAAATGAGAAGTTGCGAGCCTGGGGAAACCGAAGTGTACCGCAGCTGCTTTATATGCGACCGAGGGACATACGGCTTCAAGCCGAGTGAGCCTTGCAAGGCCTGTCCCGATAATGCAGACTGCCTGGGCAATGTTACAATTTACCCGAAAAGCGGCTATTGGCGCTCAGGGATTTATAGTGCGCAAATCTGGCCTTGTCCGAACCCTAAAGCCTGTCTCGGGGGAACTCATAACGAAGTCTACAACCCCTACGGTGCATGCGAAGTCGGATACACTGGAAACATGTGTCAGTCCTGTGCGTCTAATTTCTCCAGCGCTGGACGTGACAAGTGCGGCCGCTGTCCTGACAAGAACGAAAACGTCGTGAAGTTGTCCTTCATAGCACTGGGAGCGGTGGTTATGAACGGCATCATGGTCTCCAGCACTCTCAAGTCCGCTACGAAGGCAACCGCCCTTCACTCCATATACCTAAAGATACTGATGAACTACCTGCAGCTGGTAGTGCTGGTGACTGAGTTTCGACTGGAGTGGCCGGATCCTGTGCTGCAACTCTTTAGTACTCAGCAGCAGGCAGGGGAAGTGGTGCAGCAGGCTTACTCCTTCGACTGTCTGCTGTATGAGAGTTACTCTCATGAGGATGCGTACTACTACAAGGTGGCTTTCACAGCTGTGCTGCCTATTGGACTTGTCCTGGTCATTACTGCACTGTGGGGCGCGCTGGCTTTATGGAAGCACAAACCTGTGTACATGTCTCGGGAGTATGCAGCTACATTGGTAATTGTCTTCTTCATGATCCACCCCAACCTCGTGAAAACGCTATTTTCCCTCTTCAGCTGTCGAGAAATAAACGCAGGCGAGTACTGGCTCACTGCAGATATGGCCATAGAGTGCTGGAACGGCCAGCACTCCCTCTATGTGCTGGCTCTGGGGCTGCCTGCAGTTATCCTGTGGGTCTTCGCAGTGCCCTTTATCTGCTTAGGCATTTTGGTCAAGTTTCGCCGCAGACTGGACGAGTTGTGGCTAAGAATGCAGTACGGATTCCTGCTGAATGGCTTCCGCAGGAGTCAGTTTTACTGGGAATTCGTCATTTTATACCGGAAAATCGCAGTGATTTGCTGCTCAGTGTTCCTCGCCAACTCCGTCACAGTGCAGGCGCTCACTGTGCAGATTATCATTGTGGGCTTTCTGCTCCTGCAGAACGAGGTGCAGCCCTACAGTCTCCCAGTGCTGAACGCTATGGAAGTCCGGGCCATCATAGTGGCAGACCTGTCCATCTACTGCGGACTCTACTTCCTCACGAACAACCTGTCCACCGCCAGTTCCTGGTTCTTTTTCCTCGTCATTGTGGCCGCAAATGCAGTCTTCCTCACCTATTGGGTCTGGAAAATGCTCTCTTACTTCGTAAAAGCGTTCGCTACTTCTCTGCCCGTACTGGGGAAACTGCTGTATCCAGAAGCATTCGACAGAGATGAATTCATAGAGGAGTGCATAGCGCTGTTTCCTGCTGAAAAGCGACTTTTCGCTCCTTCCACGGCTAAATTATACGTCCAAATGCTAAAAATTACACCCAAAACGTGGGTTTCCCGGATCAAAGGCAAGAAAAAGGGGCTAAGCAGTATCATTAGCTAGTAACTCCAGTCTGATCCGTCATAATGAAGGGCACTGCCATGCAGAAGTCGAAGAAAGTGAAGTGGCTGGGGTCGAGTTGGCTGCGGTACAGGCCTTCTTCCCTCTGTTCCGCCCGCATTCTCTGCAGAAACCCCTCCAAACTGCGGTTTTTCACCACTCCCGTCTTCTTGTCCGCCAGTAAAATGTACACTTTCTTCAATTCCCGCACTTCCGCGGTCATTTTCGCCACTAAATCTTCATTTATAGGGTCGAATCTGCCTAAAATGTACCTATGCACTCGCTCCGCCTTCTTTTTCAACGGAAATCCGTTCCACGTGTACTCAAACATCACCAAAATCGCTACAAACTGCTCGTACAAAATCCACTCCGCATGTCCGTCAGTGAACAACTTCTGCTTAGTGTGTACCATGAGACTAGTCACGAGCTGAGGCTTGGCAGGTGGGTCCTCGGGCTTTTTGAGGTGGAGGGGGGAGGCGGCGGCTTGGATTTCGAAGGTGAGAGGGGAGGGAGTTGGGTAGAACTCGGGTCGGAGACGGGGCAGGGGAGTGGGAGGAAAGTCGTCGGAGAGGGGAGTGTCGCCGTCGCTTTTGTCTAGCACTTGCCTGTGCGACTCCGTTTCTCCCCTGTTCACTAGGTGTTGACCAATCGACTCCCTAGTCACTCGCTCCCGGTCTCTGCCCGCTAGTTGCAGAAACAGTGGCTTATACTTCTCCTTCGTATATGTTATAAACTCAGTCACACTGGTCCACGCATCCTCCCCACTCACAGTAGGAGTATAAGTCTGCTGTCCCACTCCACTGTCCAGCAAGGCAGTCTTTCCCGTCTCCCGTTTTCCCTTGATTACCATTTTCTCAGAGAGAGTGGGCACTTCGCTGCTTTTGCGGGGAGATGAGGAGTGGTGGTGTCTAGGACGCACGGCAGGCAAGGGAATAAGAGGCCGGGGCGCAGTGGACAGTGGCATTCTCGCAGGCTTCGAAACCTGTCCATCCAAAATCCGATTGTACAGCTTCGCCTTTATCAGCGTGCACACATCTGTTTCCGTCGCAAAGTAGTTCCAACACATCTTCGACTCTTTGAACGTCTTTTGCTTCGCAGCAATACTAACACTCCTATAGGCGCTTTCTCTGTCCTCCCTCAAAGGCCCTAACAGGTCTCGATTGTCTTGTCCGTAGTCTTGGCTCAGTTTGAGGTTTAGTCGCATGGTGGTCATTCCGAGCACTGATTTGGGGTTTTCGCTGATTAGCTCTGCGAAGGGACTGGATTGGTTGAGGACGGAGTTGCGGCTGGAAACTAGAGGGAACAGCGGGCGTAGCTCCTTGGGAGCTGGGGAGTGGTCGAAAGTGCGACTGTGAGCGACTGAACGATTAGGCGACCTGAGTCTGGCGCCTGCATGGAGAAGGTTGGAGGGGTGAAAAACAGGTGTGGGTTTGAGCATAAATTTACTTAGTACTAACTACGGCTACGAGAGCGCTTCCTAGCTGTGCGCTGTCCCACTGCAAAGGCACTGCTGGGGTTTTCATAGACATGCAGGAAGTTGCAGTCTAACAGCTTCGGACACCTGCCCTGGGCGTTGTAGGCGCAAATGGCAGTTTTCCAGTCGGATACAGAGATGTAGCGCAGGACTAAGGGTCTGCCTGCGTAGTAGCGGCCGTTCATACGCTTGTAGCAGCTAGTGCAGTCTGCTTCTGTGCGGAACTCCACATATACATTCCCGCGGAGGTGCGGAGCGAGGTTGTTGCAGCACTTGAACATCACTATTTCCCCGAAACGTGCGAATTCAGGGTAAACATCCGCATAAAACCGTCTAAAATTCACATTCGATGTCTCTTTTGACCGCTTAAATTCCCCTTTGATGTCCGCCCTCACCTGCAAGTCCTCCTCCAAATCCTCGTCATCAGGCATCGTCCTCCGTTTTGCGACCTGCAAACAGGGGTTAATAGAGGTTGAGCAGAGCCGCATTAGGCCCTCTAAAGCACTGTCCACAAACATGCCTTCTGCCACGAGAGTGCGGCTGCTGGACACTTCCGGGTGAGTCCGTTGGCAGCAGGAGCCGAAGCGACAGGCGCCCGTTTTGAGGAAAAAGTGACAGAAGCGCTCGTCTTGCAGACGTTCGTCCTGCATATATATAGGGAAATGCAACTAGGAAAGCTGGATTAAAGGAACGATAAAAGCGATTATTTGCCTTATATAAGACTGGCTAATTTGGCTCTGGAGACTGCGGAAATCTGATTTGAAGGTAAAGTCCAGACTAAAGGTCATAAAAATAGGCTGAAATGAGACTCGAGGGAAGTGTCTGTGCAGTCACTGGAGGAGCCTCAGGCCTGGGGGAAGGCGCTGTCAAGTACTTAGCGAGTGCAGGCTGCAAAGTCGCAATTTTGGACTTAAATGCGGCGAAAGGAGAAGAACTCGCTCGAAGTCTGGGAGCAAATGCGGTCTTTCAGACCTGTGACGTGACCTCGGACCAGTCCATAGAAGCAGCCATCGCGGCTGTTGTGGCTAAATTCGGACGACTCGACGCAATTGTCACAAGTGCAGGAATCGCCATCCCCAAGCAAACCCTAGGCAAAGCCGGCGCCCACTCTATGGCCCTATTCCAGAAAACCTTCTCAGTGAACGCCATCGGCACCTTCAACTCCGCCCGCCACGCAGTCGCCCAGTTCATGAAGCAAGCGCCAGCCTCAGGAGAGCGAGGAGTTATTGTGATGGTCTCAAGTGTGCATGCCCACGACGGAACCCGGGGTGTAGTGGCCTACTCAAGCACGAAAGGCGCGATAGCGGGTATGACTTTGCCGATGGCGAGAGATTTGGGGACTTTGCAGATTCGGGTAGTCACGATTATGCCTGGACTGTTTGACACTCCTATGGGGAAGACACTGCCTGCAGAGCCTGTAATCAGGGCCACTCCCTTAGGGCGAATGGGCAGTCCTTCGGAGTTCGGAGAGGCAGTAGGCTTCGCTCTGACCAACAAGTTCCTGACTGGGTGCGAGTTGCGCCTAGACGGAGGCATGCGAAACCCTCATTTATAGACTAGTCTAGACAGGTTTAGGGACTGACTTGTGCCTTGCTGCTGCCTTTCTGCCTGCGTAGTGCTGCCAGCCTCTCAGCATCGCCCGAACTACGAAGTCCTGCTTAGGCCTTACTCCCGGGAACCAAGTCGCGGTCGTTCGCACGATGAATTCCCGCTGCTTCCTCAGAACAGTCCTCAGCGGCCGGCCTATTACCTTGGGTCGGAAGTCTTTCCAGTTTTCGAACTTCCCCCGAAACTCACCCACTACACCCTGTACCTCCCCTATGGAATAGCCCTTTCCCACTCCTTCATTCCCCTCTGCAAAGGCGGGAAGGGGACTTTCACTCCCCTTCCCGCCTACTCCGAAGCGAGGACTTTGCATCAAATGGTGCCCGGCAGAGAGAGTGCGGCTGTGCTTGTTTGGGTCGTCGCTGCTGTCTTTGCAAGTTTCAGGTCGCTTTTGCTTGTCCAAGGTGATGTGAAAGAGTGGCACTGCGGAGGACTTGGGCTTGGGACTGGTGGGCAGTTTGACTTTTACTAGGGCGGAAGAGGAGTCCAGAGGGACTTCCACAGGGGAGGCGAAGCCTGGCTCTGGGGTCTTTTTGGCGAGGACAGGGGTCAGTTTGGCCAAGGAACTCAGACTGCCTTGTCGCTCTCTCCCGGGAGACGTACTAAAGTACTTCTGTCTCGCCTGACTCGCATAGCTCATCGGCGACTTGTTGTTCGCAGAACTAAGGTCCAGCGTGACTTTCAGCGTCTTTTCAAGTACGGACTTCGTGTGCACCGGCGCCCTCAGGGAAGCAGCCAGACTATTGCGCGAATTGGTCAATATCCTCGAGTCATCACTGTCCTCCAACTCACTCACATGCGAGGAATGGTGCGAATCCTCCGATTCACAGGCCAGAGAGACCTGATACTCTTGCTTGCACGGGTTCTTGATATGCAGTAACAACATCCGCAGTTTATCTTCCAGCGGAATCGTGGAGTTGAACGTCGCGACTGCTATGTGCTTCAGAGAGTGCTCGAACTGTGCGTACGACAGAGTGATTTTACTGGTCTGTGTGGCGCTTGTGAGTCGCACAATGACCCTTTTGAGTTCCAGCATTGTGACTAGGTCTGGGTGGATGCGGGAGTTCTTGCAGAAGCGGGTGAATTCGGAGAAAGTTATGCGGCCTTCTTTGTTGGGGAAGTGCTTGGCAAACACCTTTTTCAACTTGTGTCGGTTTAACTCGAAGAGACTGTCGGGGTCGAAGTCAGACCGCGGGTTCATATTGGCAATGCAAGGAAAGCTGAACTATAGGAAGACAGAGTCTAGTGAGTCAAAATAAAGCTAAAATAACGCAAAGCCAGGTACAGTGTCCAAATTTAAGCTGAAATTCGCGATTTCCCCTGCAGCTGCTCAATATAAATGGCAATTACTTGACTGCATCCCAAATCTCCCATCAGATACCAATTCCGAGATTAGGCTAATAACACACTGTATCTCCCCGAATTCGGCTTCGGTGAGCCTTTGACAGAATACTTCTCAAGTGCTTTTAGCGTAGCCTTTCCACTCTCCTGGTCCACTCCCTTGCTGCCGCCCACCAACCCCGCCAGCAGCAGTCTCCTTTGGTACTGCGAAATCTGCATTTTTGACGAAATCGCCAAGTTGAGCGGACTCAGTTTGATAGCCAGTGCAAAAAGCGACCCTATCATTATGCTCTTTGAAAACAGCCGCTGGAAGTCTACGTAGTCTACGCTTTCCTTTAGGCCTTGCAGGGCCCTGCGAGCGTCCAAAATGGTCGCAAACAGCTTCAATCCGAACAGAATTTCCGCGAGTTGTCGCTTAGGAAGGCTCTTTTTCCCTGCTGCGACGTGCATCCAAACCGCCTGCAGTTGAGTCAAGTAGTCGCTGAGAGTGAGAGCCTGGTCCTTCCAAGACCTTTTAATGCGCTGTTTGCTGGGAGAAACGGACCCGCTTCGCTTCTCCTGCGCTGCTCTGTTGCTCAAAAACGATAGAAATTTGTTCGTTTCTCTGTCGACTTTGATAAGTTCTAGCATGTCTTCGAGGGATAGGTTCAGCTCGGTGATGTCCTTTTTCCCATATATCAGCAAAATGGCCTGCACGACGTCTTCAGGACTTCTAGCCAGTCCTAGGGCTAGCAACTGCCCTACGAGCACGTCCCCAGATACTAGTCCGCTCCCTTGCATGTCCAGAAGTCCATACAGCGACTTGATCCAGTCCTCCGCCTTCGAAGTCTGGTCTTGCTCATTCGGCCGTCTGCGCCGCAGCCAGAACCTCCTGGCAGAGTCCACATTCTGCAGTTCCAGTTTGCGAGTGGACTGGTAGAAGCTAAGCGACTGATTGGGCAGTTCTGAGGGAGCGTTGGAGTACTCGTTTGTGTCCTTTGTCCTGCGGTTGCTTTCGAACCGGTTCTGGAATTCCTGAAATTGCAGGGGTTTGGGCGTGGCTTCCCGTTCAATTTCCCTTGCGTTCTTGAGTGTTTCCATGATTAGCCGATGCGGTTTGAGGCGGAAGTCCGAGCGAACTTGCTCAAATTCGAAGCCACGCCTTTTGGCCAGGCCGCTATTCCTGCTGGAACTGGAAGCCGGGCTTTTGAGTGTGGGAGAAACCACAGGCCGGAAGTTCCTGTGAATGTACTCGAAGGAGTCTTCAGGCTGCAGGTGTGCCAGCATGCGTGCATACAGCAAGTCCTTCTGTGCGTGCTTCAGGCCGGAAGCGTTCGAGCTGCGACTGCGAGTGATCAGTCCACTCGGACTCGCCATCTCTGTATTAACAAGTAACCCAAGCAGCGGAAGTGAGCTATTTTAGATGAGAGTGGCGCAGTACGACTTCGGGCAGGTCGGACTTCCTGACCACAGGCCCCAGCAGCGCGGACAAGGTCTGCAGACTGCCTAGTGCTCACTGTCCAATGTCGAAGGAGTCTTCCAGCTCCACTGCCCATAGCTTGAGGAAGTGAGTGAGCTCGGTGGCGAGTTGGGATACATCCCCTGTGGAGTAAATGCCGGTGGTGCTTTGGAGGAAGGGACTCAGTTCCACGGACTGAGGGGGTTGGGGAGCTTTCGCACTCTTCACCCACTCACTCCACATCACTAGTGTTTTCCCCTTTTCTTGGTAGCGCCACTGCACGATTGATGGAGTTTCTGCTTCTTCGCTCTTCACTACAGGTGCCTGCGGCCTTGGAGAAATGGGGGCAGGCACTGGCTGTAGAGATCGCAGGAGGAAATGCGGGTAGGAATTTGATGTGTTTACAACAGCAGGTGGATAAGCAATCCCCGCCAGGCACTTCGATTCCTCCATATTTGTATGCGCGGACCAGTCCCGGGAATAGACTTACAGAGTACATGCAGGCGTTATTCCCCGAACAGTGTTCCTGTCTAGCGTTTATATTAACTTGTGCTTAGAAAATAACGCACTTGCAGTAGACCTTGTCTTCAGGCTCCACTTGCGGTGCACTGAGGAGCAGAATTCCGCTCTTCAGTACTGCTTCATATTGGTTCAGTTGGTACACGAAGCCGTAGTTCGGGTCTGCATCGAAGTGTCGTTCCTTCACAAACTTTAGAGCTTGTGAGGCAGTTAGGTTCTGTTTGTGCATGAGATAGGCGCATACGATGGTGGTGCTGCGGGAAATGCCTTGGAAACAGTGGACTAGCACGGAGCCGCGGTGGGAGATGGCGGAGTCGATGAAGGAATTGCATTCTGCGAAGTGGTGCTGGATTTCGTAGGAGGGCGTATCGATCATGTCTAGCTGCTTGTACGCGAAATTCTCTGGGAAGTGCCGTTTGAGCCCGAATCCTGCAGCCAATATATGCGTGATCTTATGCCTGCGCAACACTTCCAACTCCCTCGACACAGCCTCATTCCCGATAAACAGTCCATCCACCACCTTGTCAATTGTGTACATTATATGGACGACGCCGGCTTTTCAGTGCTCAGCCGTCCCTCCCTCCACCACATGGAAGAAGTAATCGTCGTTGAGAACGAAGAATTAGGCAAATTCTGGGAAACGAAGAAAGTGCTGTTCGTGGAGCTACTGATGTGGGAAGAGGACCGAGGTAGCGCTAGGCAGAAGCCAGAGCAGGAAGACTGCGGGTAGTGGCAGAGACGATTGCAGGGAAGCTGGGGGAAAGGACGGCCAGAGGCAAGGAAGAAGCAGTGCTGATTGTCAGGTATGTCAAGGCAGTGGCGAAGTGCATGAGTGATTATGCGGAAAGTCTCAAGACTCAACTCAACTTCCTGCCCCCGCCCAAGTCAGCAAAGCGACCGAATTCCCTCAAGTCCGGCTTGGCGGCCTTAGCTGACTACCAGTCTGCTCGCATCCAGCACCTGAAAGCCTTCGCTGTCCACCTTGAAGAGTGAGCTTCACCTAGAGATGTCATTCAGAGCGGACTTGCGGGCATGCTTGTGGACTATGAAAAAGCCACCTCCACAGCGCAGCTACGTATCAACGCCCTGCTCACTCAGCTCTCCAACTGCGACACAACCATCAAAACCCGCTTCCGAGAACACACTCACGCCTTCCGCGAGCTTGAGTCCGAGCTCAGCCAAGGCCGCCACGCCAAAAAGTGCACCTGGCTGACTGAGTCTCGCTTCTTTTCCGCTATCAAAATGGAAACTCTAATCAGACAAACCCTGGGACAGACTCTTGCGGACTGGACTACGGAGCTGGGCAGACTGGAGGGAAGTCGCAGCGAGTGTCTGCGGACGAACATGCTGAAGTTCCTTCAACTGCAGAGTGAGCACTTCGTGGAGTTAGACCACACTGCAGAGGTGGCCAGGCTGTTAGAGTCTGTGAACTTGCAGCTTGCAGAGCAGAAGTTCCTGTCTCCTGAGGAAGTCGAGTTAGTCACGCAGGTCATGGGAGACGCAGACCCCTTCCAGTCACTGATGCAGTGGGTGCCGAAGGAAGGTCCGCGGATGCCACTCACTGTCAAATCCGGGTATTTGGAGAAAGAAACTGGCGTGTTTCGAGAGTGGCAACGTTACTATGCAGTCCTCACCAACACTCACTTCCTGCACTTCTTCCACACAGCGGACCAGGACTCCTTCCCAGAGCCTCTCCTAAGCGTGTTTCTGAGCAAATACAAAGTCTTCGTGTCAGGGGACGATTTCGTCTTCGACCTCGTCGAGACCAAAAACACAGGTCTGCTGAGTCTCGTCAGTTCCCCAGGCCTGCACACTCTCAAGGCTGAGTCCGCGGAAGTGATGAATGACTGGATGCAGTCCCTGTCCCAGTATATACTCTAGCAGACCTTCCTCTTCTAGGACTAAGAAACAGCCATGGAAGCTGTCCAAAAAACCATTTCGGGACCTTTGTTCTTGAGATCACTCGAAAACAACCCAGAAGAGGCCTCTAGAGCAGCTGCACTGCAAGTCAAACTCGAGCGACTTCGCTTGATCCGAGAAGGGAAAAGCAAAATCTTGGGTTCGCAGGAGCGGTCCTGGCTACGCAAGCACGGCAAGCGCCAATTCATCGACTTCGACAGTGGAACTCGAAAACAGCTGCGCAGCTACTTCGTAGCCATGGACGAAGACAAATCCGGGTATATCAGCATAGACGAACTGCTGGACCCCTTAGTTGCCCTGGGTCTGGCTGAAACGAGGGAAGAAGTGCAGCAGTTGTTTGACATTGTGGACACAGACAAGTCCAACAAGATTGAATTCGATGAGTTTCTGGCGATCTTAAAGTGCGGGGATGCAGCTGCGCCTATTGCGGAGTTCTTCAAGGAAATGGCGAGAGGCAGTCTCCTGCCCAACTCGCACGACCTGCCCTTCAACCTGGTGGTTAGTAACTACCGCCGCAAGCTGCTAATGGACGGCATCCTGCGCAACAACCCTCGCGGAGAAAAGGTAGTCCGTGCCTTTACCCGCATGCGAGACGAACAAAGAGTAAGAGCCCTGTCGCAGTCCCCAAGTCACTCCAAAGCTTTCCATTAGTCTGTAATATGTCGCAGAAGGTACGGAAACATGGGTGTTCCTGGCCGTTTCACAAACTGCAAGTCGTGGGCGGCTGCGTTGCAGCGTTCATGGCGGCGGTGACGTTTGGGGTTGTTTTGCCCCTGCTGCCTGGAGGGTTGAAGGTGTTGTTTGGAGTCTGCTGCGGGATTGCGGAATGTCTAGTGGGGGCTTTAGCCGTCATATTGACCTATTCCGACCCAACAGACCCTACAGTCTATGCACACCAAGCAGCCAAAGCAGCCCAGTGAGTACCAATTAGGTTGCCCTTCGACCAGTCTCTCTACTCCGCCATGTGCTCGCTATGCGATTGCTGTGTGGACAGCACTTCCAAGCACTGCGGCCGCTGCAACCGCTGTGTCGCCGGCTTCGACCACCACTGCAAGTGGCTGAACAACTGTGTGGGGAAAAGCAACTACCGCCTGTTTGTCGGACTTCTCCTGGCGCTGGAAGTGCTGGCTTCCTTGCAGTTGCTAATCGGAGTCTACCTAGTCCAAATGTACATTAAGCACAGAGCGCAATTCGACGACTTGCTGGAGAACTCAGGGACCTCTTGCAACGGCACTAGTGTAGTGGTGACTATCACTGTAGCCACAGCGCTGAGTCTCTGCATAGTGTTGGCTGTACTGAAGTTGCTGATGCTGCATGTGTACTTGCGCTGCAAAGGCCTCACCACGTATGAACACATTGTCGCCAAGCGCCAGCGCAAGAAAAGACAGGTGAGTGTTAGGCAGAAAGCAAGCAAAATTGCGGTGTGTGTGGAGACGCCGCCTCAAGCGGACTTCTGGACCCTGGAAATGGCCAAAACAGACGATCGAGTTCCTCCAATTTCCTCCAAGCCGGAAAGTCTGCGCTCCGACGTCAACAACACCCTAGAAGGCGGGGAAAACCCGACTGAAATAGACACTAAACCGCAGTCCTAATGTAAAAGGATAGTATGGGGAACTGCATGCGGGAAACTCGGCTAGACCACGAAGTGCAGACACTGCCCGTCGAGGGGGACCCGCCCTTCGACGCAACTACTAGGAACGAACTGAGTGCAGTGCAGCGCAGTCATGGCGCAGTCAGTCCCGCGAGTTCCTTCGCTTTCCGCTTGAATGAGCTGTTCCCTGACAAGTCTGCAGACCTATCGAAGTCTCTGGAGCATATCTCAAAGGAGGTGAATTTGGCGCAACTCCGTCAAGACGGTAATTCCCACTCAGCCGACTTCGAAAAAGTCCTCACCCAAACGAGAGCTTTGGAAGCGCAAATTGAGGCCTTCCGGGGGACTGAGCCTGCAGTGGCCTTTGGCAGGACCTCAACACAGTCTCCGGGACAGTACCTGAAGCTGGAAGCTGAATTGGAAAGGGAAATGAATGAGTTTCGGACGGAAATGTCAGGAGTGAAGAAGGAAGTCGAGGAAATCAACAAACAAGCGAGGGACTTGGAAGCAGAAAGGACTGAAGGCGAAGAAGTGACCCTAGGCATGTAAAAGCCCCTGTTAGCGGTAGATTGGACTTAGTTTCTATGCTCTAAATGTCGTTACCGGACTCTGGGTCGACGAAAGGCTTGCTGGGTATGTAGCTGGGCTGGTCAATCCCATGTATTGTCGGAGTTGCGAACTTCGACTGGAGTACATAAGCGAATAGGCTGTTTAGGCTGCGGACCTTCTCAAAGTCCTCATAAGCAGGTTTGTTTGCGGGCATTTCAGTCAGGAAAGCCTCGATGTAAGGGTCGCGCTCAAAGGCTTGGGGACGGAAATTGATGCCCAGCCAGGGCACTGCAAGCGCTAACTTGTCCACAATGAAGCCGAGGAACCCAAAGACCCAATAGATGAGGAAAGCTGCATTCACAACTACTATCACCACAAAGAAAAACCAGGAACTGCCAGTTGAAAGCGTGTCCGTGAGGTAGTACAGGCCGCAGTAGATTGTGACATTGGCGACCAAGATGGCTTGGAACTCTGTGGAGTTGAGCTCGGGCAGGGTGTAGGGACCTGTGATGAGTTGCAGGAGCAGGAAGGCGCATAGTATCACTTGCACTGTGAGGGCTTGGACGGCCCTGGAGTTGGTGAAAAAGACAGAGCAGCAAATCACTGCTATTTTGCGGAAAGTAATAACGAACTCCCAGTAGTACCACTTCCGTGCATAGCCACTAATCAAGAAGCCGTACTGCAGTCTCAGCCACAACTCGTCCAAATTCCGTCTGTTCCGTATGAGAATTAGGAGACATAGCAGCGGCACTGCAAACACCCACACGACTACGGCGGGAATGGCCACAGCGAAGAGGTACAAGTAGTGTTCGGAGTCGTAGCAGGGGATGGCCAGGTCTATGGTCAGCCAGTACTCTCCGTTGTTTATTTCTGTGCAGCTGAACATTGAGAACAGGGCTTTGGTGAGAGTGGGGTGGATGAAGAAGAAGGCAATCACCAAACTGGCAGCGAGTTCCCGCCGCATATATTGCAGTTTGCCTGTTTTCGCGGTAACAATAGCCCAGAAGAACACAATACAAATTGCGATGCAGGCCGGCAGCACAGTCAAAAACACCATCTTCTGAAAGTACACTTTCGAAGCGTCCTCATTGCCTGACAAAAAGCAGTCTATGGAGTAGAGCTGTTCCGTAACTCCGCCAGTGTTTTCCTGCGCAGAGAATAGACCCGTGATTGGCTCTGGCCAGTTGAGGCGGAACTCAGTCACAAGGAAGACCAACTGCAAGTAGTTAGTGAGGATCTTCAAGTAGATAGAGTGAATGGCGGTGGGCTTGGTAGCATTAGCGAGTGCCGCCCAGACTTGGTAGGCGTTGTAAGCCACCATGGCTATAATCACAAAGATTATTCGGACGATGTTGACGTCGAGTCCAGGACACTTGCCACACTGGTCCCTGCCAGAGCGGGCATAGCCCCAGGCGCAGGACTCACACATATTGTTGGTATAGCCATTGGCGCAGTACCCCGTCCAACTGATGGAGTGGTTGTCGAAGGGGTCCCCACCCAAGCAGCTGCTCGGTCTGGGACAGACCCACACCTTTTCCACATACAAGCCAGCCCTCCAGTAGCCGGAATCAGGGTACATCTGCGTAGTGCCCAGACACTGAGCATTGCTGGGACAGTTTTGACAGGGCTTCGCAGGGTCGAAGCCATACGTCCTGCTTCCACAGAGGTTGCAGCTATGGGAAGCAGTGCTTTCGCCGGGAAGGCAGTTCCGCATCCTTACAGATAAAGATATGGAGTTGGAGCTCGAGTTGGAATCTGGAGAGTCCATTATCACATTTGAAACGATCTTTAAAGACACGTTTCCCTGAGGTTCCGCGTAAATAGTGAAATCAGAGAAGGTGACTACTCCTTTGACAGCTGTGGCTTTCGAGGTCCCGGACACACTGGCGGAGGCCCCCACTGCCTCCAGATTCGCACTCGAACTGCTGTCTGTCAGCACCTTTTGATTGTAGTGGTCCGTCAGAGTGGCTGATAAGGTCACACCAGCAGGCTGTCCAGGCGGTAATTCCAATCCTTGAAGCAGCCGAGAGGATTGCATTTCGAGGCGAGTGGGGAAAGAGGCGTAATTGGGTCCGTAATAGGCTTGGTTATTAGCAGAAGTGACGTTGGTAAGGACAGGCTGAGTACCTGTCCAGGCCAAAGCTCCTCCAGACACATTCGCCCAATTGTCTTGGAAGACTGAGCTGCTAAGGCTATAGTTGCACTTCAGACTGAGACAGCCGAGGTAGAGTCCGCCTCCACTGGTCTCGTTGGCTCTATTTCCCGAGAAGTTGCAGGCGGAAATAGAGAGTTGAGAGTCCAGCGCCTGGACGGCTCCGCCCTGCCTGGCCTCATTGGCTGCAAACAATGTGTTGGAAAGGGAAACTGAGGAGCAGGTTTCCAGCTCCAGGGCGCCTCCAACTGTTGCATTCAGATTCTGAAATGCACAGGAGCGGATAGTGATAAAGGTACAGAGGCGACAGAGGAGACCCCCCGCTTGGCCGCTGCGTCCTCGCTCGAATGTGGTATCTGTGATAGAGAGGTACAGCAGACTAATACCTGCCAACGCTCCTTTCTCGAAGTCGCGAAAAGTCGAATGACTGATACTGATGAATGAATATGTGGCTGAGATAACACTGCCCTCTGATTCAGAGTATAAGTCGTAGGCAGTGACATAGTCCAATTCAATTGCATTAACTCCCTGAGCCAAAATCACAGCACTATTACTGCCTCGTAGTGCGTAAAATACCGATTTAGTCACAGTAAGAGTGGAGCTGCTGAGCAATACAGCTCCAGCACTCTTGGAAGAGCCTTGGTAGAACTGTGAGTTGGACAGAGTCACAGTGCTGTCGCTTTCTATGGACAGGAAGGCTGTGTCCTCTCCGGTTTGATGTCGACATGTGAGGTTGTTGGCCACTAACTCGGACTGCATGGCTGTGATGCTGGGCGACCCTGCAGACGCCACGTTAAACTCGACCAGGACTGAGTCCAGGTACATGTGCGCACTGAACATGATCAGCAGTCCATTCGGACTTTCGTTGCGACGAAAGATGGAGTTGGCAATATAGGTGGGAGTCTGCTCTGTGTCTTGGGTGGCGATGGCTGCAGCGAAGTCAGTGGCTTTGTTGGCTTCGAATAGACAGTCCAGCAGAGTCACTGGAGAGGATTGTTGGTAAGCCAGGCCGCCCCCATACAGGGCAGTGTTGTTGCGGAAGACGCAGCCAGTGCAGTTTAGTGTGGACTCAGAAAAGCGGCAGGCGCCCCCATTATCAGGACTGATATTGGACTCGAAGAGAGTGTTGGTGAGTTTGGCTATTGCGCTTGTCTTCATCAGCACAGCAGTGTCAGTGTTCCAGCGGAACCTGCTGCCTGTGTCCTCCCAGTAGCCGCTTTCGAAGTACATTGCAATGACGGAGTTGTATAGGAAGGAACAGTCCTTGCTCAAAAGCACGGAAAACAGCAGTGAGTTCGATTTGCGGATAGCAGGCCCGCCCTTTGCACCTTGCACGGTCACAGACGATAAGAACGTTATTGCTTTGTTTCCGGTTTGTAAATTCAGCACTGCAATGGTGCTTCCTGAGCAGTCCTCGAAAGTAGAGTCAGTTATCACCAGCAGTCCTGCTAAGTGTGTCAAACTGATCACTCCCAGTGCACTTGTTTCGTGCGAGAAAGTGCAACTCTGCACACTGGATCCATCTTTGAACATCACAGTGGGGCTGACTTCGAGACTGGACCCTGCAGTAGTAGCGTGGTTGTAGGCGAAACGGCTGTTAGTGGCGGAAAAGTCCAGGGCTTGCCCTCCTGTAAACAGGGAAATGGCAATGGCGCCTGCCGAGTTGGCCAAGTTGGACTCAAACGTGCATCCACGGAGTGCGAAAACTCCAGCAGGGCTGAATAGAGGAGTGAAAAAGATAGCGCCGCCGACACTCAAAGGCGCTCTGTTGTTGCGAAAGACTGTGTTGGTGACTGTGAGGTTGAGGGCGCCTGATGCGTAGATACCTGCTCCACTATAGGCTGTGTTGTCTTGCAGCAGGGAGTTCGCAAGGCTCAGAGACGTGGCGATATTCAGATATATGACGCCCCGGACCATACCAGTGTTGGACTTGGCCTGCAAGTCGTTGACAGCCACAGTGACCATAGTGACGAGGTACAGGCCAATCGCCTGGTCTCCTCCTGCTTTGTTGTTGGTCAGAGTGAAGTTGGAGACTGAGTGAACCCCGGAAGAGCTTTCGTAGGCCAAGTTCGTACCTCCGGTCTCACACAGGTTCGCCTGCACTGTTAAGTTCTTCACCTCACTGTTGTAGGAGTCGCTGATGTAGATCATTCCCAAACAAATCGCGCCGCTCGTATCGGACAGTGCTTCGGCGTAGGTGTCGGTGCGAGCCACGTAGTAGCTTGCTACAGCTGCTAGTGAGTTGCCTGCTTTTTGACCGTTGTCTTGAAAAGTCAAGTCGTGAAGTCGGATATTCGTCAGCTGATCTAGATATATCACATGCTTATAAGTGGCTAACTTAGTGAAAGAAATGCGAGCAAAAGTGATATAATTGGGGTAAATCAGAGTATCAGTTTCCGTGTTAACTCCCCCAATACCCATTTCTTCGGTCATAGTCCCTGTAAACTCAATCCAAACTATATCTTCATCAATCACGCCGAGGTCACTGAACACACAATCCGACACAACTATATTGAGCAAACTTTGCGACATAGAAATATATATCAATTTGTTTGCAGCCACGGTTCTCTTCACACTGACCTGCGTAATACTGATGTGCGGCGAGGAAAACCACAGAGGGCCGGATTGCTGGTCAGGCCTGAGGAGGACTGCAGGCCGGAGGTCCAGCAGGCGAGATATCAGGATGCTGGAGTCGACGGTGCACCTGGTCATGGTGAAACTTTGGAAACTACCGACTGTGATCAGTCCGAAGTCATCACTGCTGGATATTATTGCGTTGTACTGGAAAACTACGTCTTCAATGAGAACGTTTCCAAGGTAAGAGACTCGTATAAAGGGGTTGAGTCGCAAGCCACTAGTGAGTTCATATCCGTTGTTTAGGTACTCCACTTTCCCTTGTTTATAGGTGAAAGAGCCACAGGTGGAGAACGGGTCACACTTCGAAGTCCCAAGCACTACAGCTTGATTAGCAGTGCTCAGGCCAGGCTGTACGTTGCTGAAGACCACATTAGTCAAGGTGGCACTGCCGCCATCCAGCTCTATCAGAGCTTTGAGCTGTATTGTCAGGTCCTGTATTGTCACGTCTTGCAGGCGGATTTCAGAGTGGGAGCCGATTTGGAACAGAGAGGTGTCAGCGTAGTTAGTGCACTGAAAGTAGTCACTTCGAATTTCGTATATTTCTTCCATTCGGTCGTTCACATACCCGCCCTGTTGCGGGGTGATGGCAGGGCAATATCCGAAAGAGCTGTATGCGAAAAGCTGTCGTGTCGTAATAATCACATCCTGGAACACCAAGGTTTTTCTTTCTAGTTTTCCAATGGCGGCAGGGTAAATTTGGAGCGTAGTGTCGGCGCAGTCCTTTCCAGGAGATTTGGAGCAAGGCGAGGACTGAATACGGAGATACTCCCAGGTCCCGTCGGAAATTACATCCGGGAACAGCGAATGTCGGCTATACTCCACATTATCCAGATGACTATACATGTATTTAGGCTCAAGAGTCACTGTGGCGCCGATAAGGTTAATGACAGTGTATTTAGCCCAGGCTGCCGCCAGTGCGTCCATAATATTGTAGTACAGGTCGCCTGTGTTGTAAGATTGGGCTGTGATGTCTTCTTGCACTTGCATAGTGTCTGGGGCGCTGAGCGTACTGGTGTCTGTGGTAGACACACAGAGACTCCATGAGTTGGCCACAAGGCCTCGCGGACAGGTCTCTAAGCACGTGCCGAAGTACTGAACAAACGGACTCTCACACTGGAAGCATTGGCCGTTATCAGGACCCCAGCCTATCTTGCAGTCCTCATAAATTAGGCTAGAGCAAAGGCCCATGCCAAAGGCGCACTGCAGATCCGCACAATCTATTTCGCATACTTGATCCAAATCAGCCTGCTTTAATATAGCATAGCTGCAAGGCTCGCTGCATTGACTGGGCTGCACTGGGACGGAAAAACTCTTTGAAGCGATGCCAACATACAGAGCGAAGCGCAAGGCGAAGTCATCTGCGCATCCGCTGGGCTCCTCATAATAGTCGAAAGCGCACCTGGCTACCAGACATTCAGGCTTGCACTTACCCACGTCTCCTTTGGTGCAGTTTGGTGCGCATGAGCAGCTTCCATTGTCGTAGTTGCAAGACGACACATCGCACGCAGGGTCGCAAGCCGTATTGTGCTGAAGCTCCCAAGTGCACCCCGCCGCACAGCTCACACAGCGACCCATGTCCCACTCACACGCTTCCGTGTTACAAGCCAGGTCACATACATCATTCTCTAGCAAGGCATCTTCACACCCATCTGCACAGAAATTCTACTTGGAACTTACGCAAAAGCCCCCGTCAAAGTCACAGCTCTCCACGTTGCACGCTGGTTGGCATTCAGTGTCCTTCGTATTTGACAGGTCGCAGCCCGGGCTGCACACACAGTCTCCCCCGTCCAAATTGTACGCAGGGACGTCACACTGCACATCGCAGTGCTTATCACCGATAAGACTGGCCTCACACTCAGGATTATCGCAGTCTCCCAAGTCGTTTTGACACTCTGGGAATAAGCACTGAGAGTCGCATTGCTTATTGCCGAGCATTTCCATCGAGCAGTCCTCCTTGCATAGTCCGCAGTCGTAATGGTCGAACACGCACTCTGGCACGTTGCAAGGGGCATTGCATACCTTGTTTCCAAGCATGCTGGACAAACATCCCTTCGCACAGGCTCCGCAATCGCCCAAATCCCACCCGCACTCCTTGCTATTGCAGCCCTCATCACACACTCCATTCCCTAGCATCTCCACTGTGCACATCTCTGAGAAGTGGCAGGAGTTCTGGCAGTCGCTGGGCTGTCCAGGCACTGCGGCCTGTTTATCGAAGTCGCACACTTTGGTGTAGCAGTCCAAGTCACACTTCTTGTTTCCGCGCTATGTAGGGGGTACAATCGAGGCAGGACATAGCTGTGAGTTGCACAGCAAAGAGGTACTTGCGGAGTGGAAGAGCAGACAGGTCACTAACGCAAGTGGAAACATATTAGATGGATAACTGCCGGAAGAGGTAGAGGCTTGATTCCTCTGGCCACAACATCCCTGACTTTGCACATAGCCTAGGGACTACAGGAAGCCGGGATGAGTGAAATTGCCCCTTTCATTCAGAAACTAGGCCACAATAAGCCTTTTCCCGCCTGCTAACTTGACCTCCTATCTCATCTCTCTGCACTACTTGGGATTTTGCTGATATTGCAACAATATATGTATATATATTTACTTGAAAGAGACTTTCAGTTTCACCTCCAGAAACTTGCACATCTAAACAAATGACTATTGAAAGTCGCTTTTGTTGGCTATATATACCATCTAAGATAGGGCGCTGGAGAGGGGAATAAGCGAGTTTCTAACGACAGTGACAAGAGTGAAGAAAGATGCGAGGGACAAAGAGAGGACTGAAGAAGTGCCTATTTAAAATTCTAATCTTCGGGACTGGTCTCTGGATTGAGAGGCTTGCTGGGTGAATAGCTGAGCGGCGCAATCCTACACATGCTTATGTTCACAAACTTGTGCTTAAATAGGTTATTTAGGCCCCGCATAC
>Ga0247837_1000456_pt1 | contig 86135 bp, 63 predicted proteins | sample LaCtaG_2_FD_187115 | JGI IMG/M metagenome (GOLD analysis project Ga0247837, IMG submission 187115) | Freshwater microbial communities from meromictic Lake La Cruz, Castile-La Mancha, Spain - LaCruzMarch2015_14.5m | ecosystem: Environmental > Aquatic > Freshwater > Lake | place: Spain: Castile-La... | reverse complement strand
TTGCGGTTTTGCTGTTTTGCGGTTTTGCGGTTTTGCGGTTTTGCGGTTTTGCGGTTTTGCGGTTTTGCGGTTTTGCGGTTTTGCGGTTTTGCGGTTTTGCGGTTTTGCGGTTTAAATTATTAATTTTAATTTTTTTACTATAAAAATAAAAAAAAATTAAAAATGTAAAAAATTAAAATAAAAAAATTAAAAACCGCAAAACCGCAAAACCGCAAAACCGCAAAATGTAAAACCGAAAAATGCAAAACCGCAAAACCGCAAAAGTTTGATAACCAATAAAGCTATTAATTTCGTTTTCGGCCCTGGCGCACCCGATCGATGAACGCGTTGGCCAGCGATGGATTGGCAGGCACCACTTCGTACAACTCACCGTCAGGCATTTTGAACTGGGTGTCTTTCACTTTCATGCCCGACAGCACTTCCATGAAACGGGTGCTGCTGGATACCACGTTCATGATGCCCGCCTGATACCCGAAGAAATACCAGATGTCGCCGCCTTTGAGGTACAGGTAAAAACGGTCGTCGTCGTTGGTGGGCATTTTATATTCCACATAACCCGACAGGCTCTTGTTCAGGTAGTCTCCGTTGATGGACACAACCGGTATTCGGTCGTCGGTAGTGATAAACGATTGGTATTCTTCATTCCAGATGACATCGTGTTTACCCAGCAAAAAACTGTAGTTGTTGCCTTTTTTGGGCAGGGTCACAAAGTTGTTGCGCAGGTTGGCAAGGGATTCTTCCAGGTCTGCCTGATCCGCAATGAATGTATTCAACGCAGGCTGGTAAAACGCCTGTTGGGTATTCACGGTGGGTGGCGGGGCGTCGAAGCTGGCGGCCTTCAGTTCGTTGAGCATGATTTCCATCAGGCCCTTGGGCAAAGTGATGTTTATACCCGTCATAAACTCTCCGCGTACTTCAAACATGCCGGTGGTGTCTTCAGCAGGTGGATAGGTGGTGCGCAGGGTGCCGGAACCGAACACTTTCATGTATTTCAGCCCGGCACCGAGGTTGAGTGGGCCTTCGGCCTGAATTTTACCCGTTCGGTTGTCAAACACCATTTTGCTGCCGCGCTGCGACTGTTCGAGCAGTTTGAGCGAGTCGCCCATACTGAACTTGTCGGTTTTTTCGTCGTAAGTCAGGTACCCTTCAGCGTCAATAAGCACGCGGTCGGTGCGTTGCCAGGCCGGGAGGAGCACGCGGGGGTACACGTATCCGAGTTCTTTGGACAAGAGGAAGCCGGTTTGCAGGGGTTCGTCCTCCAGGTTTTTGGTATTTTTGATCTCGACGATCGGGTTGTTTTTGTCTACATCAGAACGCACGGTGAACCACTGGTTGCCGGGCAGGCCGGAGGCGTCGAGTTTGGCGTATCCTTCAAAGCGCAGGTTTTGTTGGTTGGCTTTGAGGATGATGTTGCCCTGAAACAGGGTTTTGATGTCCATGCGGAATGTATCTGCCTCTTTGACTTCTCCACTGGCGGTGGTACGGGTGGCTTTGGTGGCCATGCTGCCCGGCCCAAAACGCTGGCCAACAATGTCTTTAAAAAAGATTTCCTGCTCATAGCCGGGGATGTCGTATTTGTAATAACCCGAGGCTTTGTACAGTTTTTTGCCCTCCACCTGCACTTTGGCGCGTTTAATGGTGTGGTACTGGTTGGATACGTCGGCCACGATGCGGGCGGAGTCCAATTCGGTCATTTGGCCGCCGGGTTTGATTTCCACATCGCCGGTGGCTGGATAGATGAAGGCGTCAGCCGAACGGATCACTTCAACCCCACCGATTTTCAGCTGGCTGGTTTTCAGGTCATAAAACGCGGTTTTGCCCTCAAAAGAAAGAGAATCGCGTTTGGGATCGGTAGAAATAAAGAAGCCCGGTTTGTTGATGTCCGCTTTAAACGTGATGGTCTGGGCCTTCATGTCCCAGGTAAACTCGTTCATAGACGTGCGGTACTGGTTAAGGGGCATAGATGTGCTGGCCTCTGCGGAGTTGGCTTTAAACTGTCCTTTTTGGGCGTCAAAGTCCAGCTCGCCATCCACATTTTTAGAGTCGAATGCGATGCCTTCACCCGATAGCGCTTTGATTTGAAGGTCGGCGGTGTCTGAACGGGCCTGAAATGGGCCATATTCAATGATGCGGGAGCGCAACAGGCCACCCGACCATTCAAATTCACCGTTGCCCTTCAAACCGGAAGGCGTGAGCACAAGAACGCCTTTGTGGGTATAACCGGAGGCTTTAAACAGTTCAAAGGCTTTGGCCTTGCTGGTGACGTACATGGAATCGCGGTAAGGCAACCAGTTCACGGCTACGTCTTCGCCTTTTGCCTGTGGTACCTTTACCTTGCCAGCGCGGTCTTCTTCCATGAAAAACTTGCGCGCGGTGCAGGTGAGTTGTTTGGGTTTGAAGACAATGTCCTCAGATTCAATATCTGCCGTTAGATACTCCACTTTACCTACGCCGAGAAAGCCTTTGTTGCTCAGGTCAATTTCGCCGGTGTAGTTTCCTTTGGCGTAATAGGTTGGGTAGCCTGTGGGAGGTGTTTTGTGGATATAGCCGAATGATTTGTCTTCGTCGCGCACCACAATGGTTTCCCGAAAAGGTTTAAAGATACCGGCAGGTGCCATTTCGCCCTTGAACTTCAGGTCCGCCCGCGTGTAAGCGTCCAGGCCATTGAAAGAAAAGGGGTCAAGCTTGAAAAAGAACGAATCCCGTTTGTACGCGCCGCCCTGGGTAATGGGTTGATCGTAATAGACAAATGAATTTTTTTTGGACTGGAGGGAAGGGAAAATATTGAGGTCTTCTTTACCCGATTTGTTATTGGGTGCATCTACCAGCAGTACCCCGCTCACGTATTCCACACTGGAGTTCATGGCTTCGGCCACAGGAGCGCCTTTTTTGTCTTTTCCGTCCATAGGCAGGTAAAAATCCAGGGTCCGCACGGAATCAAACGCGACCTTAAAGTCGTCGTAGGTAAATGCCATATCTTTGCCGTGAAAAAGGGCAAAACCGGCAAACAGGCGTCCGCTGAAGCGCATGTCCCTGTTTTTAAGCAGCACCAGGGCATTCCCGTCGGGTTTTACGCCTACGTGTTGCCGTGCGCTTAGTTCGATGTTTTCGACGTCCCGGATGTCGGTTTGTTTGGTTTTCAGGTTTAGCGTCGCGTTGGACTCTGTGCTGGTCGACTCAATTTTGATGGCGTCGTAGTCGCGTTTGCCCTGGCTGGCCAAGGCGTAGTGATTGAGTTTTTCGCGAATTTCGATTTCGTGGCGGTCAAAGTAGTAGTTCACATAGCCGGCTTCCACCATTTCGGCCATGAGCGACTGGATGCTGGAATAGTCGAAATTGGGGTTCAGGCGTTTGGCAAAGGCATTGTCGGACACAATGGGGCTTTGCGACTCCTTGCCGAGCAGGAAAAGAACTGCGATCGGGTTTTTGGTGGAAATGTTTTGGATGCGCACATAATCTTCGTGGTTGTAGCGGTTGCTGCTTTCAAACGCCACTTTCTGGTTGGCCCCTTTCATGGTACCGGAACGGGAACCGATGTCGAGAGAGTCCTGGTTTACGTACATCGAAACCTTTTCCGCGTCGAGGTTCATGTTGTAAAACGAAGAGAAAAACGGGTTTCGTTCGTTTGCTTTTTGCCCCCGGGTAAGGTGGATGCTGAGGGTAGGAATTTCGACGCGCAGGTTGGTTGCGGGGTGAAAAAGGCTGTCGCCATCCATGAACATTTTGGCGTAAATTTCCTCGGCGAGGATGGTTTCTTCGCGTTTGACGATGAAGAGTTCACCGGTTCCGTAAAAGCTTTTTTCTCTTTTTTTGTTGTAGACAGTCAGCCGCGCCGGCTCGTCGGCCGAACCATAACCATACACAGAAGCACCCCATAGCCGGAAACCGCCGACGTACTCAATTCCGTCGCCGAAACGATTGATTTTAAGACTTTTGTCAAACGATTGAAAACGCGGATACTGGCGTGCAGCCCCTTTGTTTTCCACCACAATGTTGCCCTCAAATTTGCCTTTGATGGGGCCTCCCGGGAAAAACAAAGGGTAAAACAGCAGTGCGCTGTCGCACGTAAACAACGGTTTTTTAGCGGAGATGACGTAATTGGAAAGCACCGCATAGACGCTTTCATCCAACCCTGCCGTTTGCCAGCCGATTTTGCCCTGGGTGCCCCGCCATTCATTTTCGTAAATGCTGTACACCCCGGATGTTTCGCGGATGACGAGCGAGTCTACTTTACGCAAGCCCATGAGGTCCGACAAGTCGAGCCGAAGCAACGGTTCGCCGTCTTTGAATTCAAATTGCTGTTGCCCGCCCTTTGCGATCCAGGTAACCGAACCGCCTTCGCCCGTTTTGAAGGCATTTTGCTCCATGTAATCGGCCGAAAACTCCATGAATTGGGCGATGGGCTTCGTTTTACCCACAGGCACCGCTTTGATGGCCTGGTCGGCCAGGTTGTGCCAATGGAAAAACACTGTGGTGTCGGATTTGGCCAGACCTGCATTCACGGCGTTGATGTAATCTTTAAAATACGGGAAGGGTGCCAGGCGTTGTGCGCCCAACGTATTGGCCATGCCGATAACCCGCTGCATGCGGTGCGCCGGAATGCGCCCTTCTTTGTACATTTTTTTAAATACGGCGTACGACTCCTCGAGATCGGGGCGCTTGGAGGCAGTCATAAACGCGCCCAGTTCATCCACAAATTCACTGGGGTTTTCCGAAAATTTACGGTCGCTTTGCCCCCTGAGCAAGGCAGGTAAAACGAGTGCCAGGGCTAAGCAAAAGCGCAAAATGAATTTAAATTTTTTCATATTTTTAACCAATTGGTTTTCAGTTTAAAAATTCGTCCTACGAGTATACTCGTAGGACGAGTAGCATGAAAACGATTTTCCAGGCCATTTCTTGTTTATTTTGACAAATCCGACGCCCAAACAGCGGCCAGCCATTTGCCCCGCTGTTGGTGCCCAATCCAGTATAAGGTAACACTTGCCAGTGCGCTGCGCAACACTTGCTCATCCTCCTCCAGAAAACCGGAGGCCAGAATGATGCCTTTGGGCTTGAGCATGCTTGCCAGTATGGGCAATGATTCCAGGATGACGTTTCGGTTGATGTTGGCCAATATCAGGTCAAAAGGTGCAGATTGCACCTTGGTTATGGTACCGCATCGGGCGGTGATCCGATCCGCCACACCATTTGCGGCTGCATTTTCAATGGTGTTGAGGTAAGACTCCTCTTGTATATCAACCGCTTCCACGTGTGCCGCTCCAAGTCGGGCGGCTAAAATGCCCAAAATACCCGTACCACAGCCGTAGTCAAGCACATGGGCACCCTGAACGGGCAAATGCTCTAACGCCGATAAACACATCCAGGTGGTCTCGTGGTGGCCGGTGCCAAAGGCCATTTTGGGGTGAATGATCAACTCGTGCTCCACGTCCGAAAACGGTGGGTGAAAGTTGGCACGCACACCACAAAAGGAGCCTACCTGTACCGGCTGAAAATGACGCTCCCATTCTTCATTCCAGTTTTGATCAGGGATGTGCACTTTTGACCAGGTAAAGGGCCAATCTTGCGCCAATTCGTGCAACAATGCATCCTGCATTTCGACATCAGCAGGCATGTAAGCGTTGAGGCCTTCTGCTGTTTCCTCAAACGTGTCAAACGGCGCATCGCTCAAGAGTGCCATCAATATTTCGGCGGTGCTTTCGTCGGTGATCAACCGGTATTGCCAGTAGTCCAATGTTTGTAGCGCATTAAATATGATCAATGCGGGTGAAGGTACGGATTTGGCTACAATGCGTTCATCTAATTTTATGCGCAGGCTTGGAAAAAGACCCGATATTTGGACTTTCTCATATAATCCACTTACCCGTATCGCTTATGAAAATATTGTTTACCCGTTGCTGGCAACGATTGTGTTGCTATGCCCTTTTTGTGTGTTTTTTTGCCGAAACTACTGATGCACAAGATGTTAAATTAGTCGGCCGCATTACCGACAAATCCTCGGGCAATGCATTGGAGGGCGTAGCCGTATCCTGTAAACAATGCACCCAGCTCAGCGTTACCGACGAGTTGGGGCGCTATCAGCTATACCTGCCCGCCATGGCAGATTCTATTAACCTTCATTTTTACTTGCTTGGTTATGTCGACGAATCCATTTACACAGGTTTAAATCCGGGCACGAATGAGCTGAATTATGCCTTACAACCCGACCCCAACACCATCCATGAGGTGCTGATTCAGGGCAATACCGCCCTGGCCGATAAACTCCACAAACCGCAAATGTCGGTCTCCACCCTGACAGCCAAAGAGGCCAAAGCCCTGCCAGCCCTGTTTGGCGAAGTAGACTTGATAAAACTGTTGCAATTGAAACCCGGTATCGTCCCAGGCCCGGAGGGCACAACGGGCCTGTTTGTTCGTGGCGGAAGCGGCGACCAAAACCTGATGTTGCTCGACGACGCCGTGGTGTACAACGCAAACCACTTGTTTGGTTTTTTCAGCACGTTTAGCCCAGACGCCGTGGAAGATGTGACTGTGTACAAAGGCGGTTTTCCGGCCCAATACAGCGGCCGGTTGTCGTCTGTATTGGATGTACGGATGCGTGAAGGCAAACAAGACAACATTGGCGGATCCGGCGGCTTAGGCATCATTTCCAGCCGAATCACGCTTGAAGGCCCTATTGTAAAAAACAAACATTCATTCCTCATCAGTGGCCGGCGAACGTATGCCGACCTCATTACCCGAACGATAAACCGGGCAAACCGGGACAAGAAGAACTACAGCCCTATTCCCGACTATTATTTTTACGACCTCAACGCCAAGTTGCTTTTTACGCTTTCGCCCAAAGACCGGTTAACCGTCAGTGGGTACCACGGCCAGGATGTGTTTCACTTTCAGGACATCAATTTTGATTTTGATTTTGACTGGGGCAATACGGCTGCTACTGCCCGTTGGACGCACCTGTTTTCCGAAAACCTGTCGGTAAACACGGGATTCAGCTACTCCTATTATCAATACGGCATCGTAAACCGGTTAGACGGCTTTTTTTTTAATGCCAGCTCTACGATTCGAGACTACAAGTTAAAATCAGACTTTCTTTTCGTCCCAAACCGCCAACACGCCCTCCGCTGGGGCGCATCTGTCACAAATCATCAGTTTTCAGTTGCCCGACTAAGGGCAGGCAGCAATGACGGGCAAGTGCGTTTTGAGTCTGGCCAAAACCTGAAGAGCACCGAACTGGGCTGCTATGGATCTGACGAATGGTCTGTTACCCCAAAACTGACTTTTGGCTACGGCGTACATGTGTCTGGATGGTTTAATGGCCCAAAAATGTACTGGGGGCTCGAGCCGCGCCTCTCTGGCGTGTATGCCCTTGCCGACAATTGGAGCATCAAAGGCGCTTATGTGCGCATGTATCAGTACGTGCATTTGTTGGCTGGCAGCGGTTTGTCTTTGCCCACAGACTTGTGGTACCCAAGCACCAGCACCCTCAAACCCCAAAGGAGCGACCAGGTATCGGCGGGTGTGAGTTACTTGCATCACAATCAATATTTGTTCACCTGGGAAGCCTGGTACAAAAAACTCGAAAATCAGGTTGATTTCATAGATGGTGCTGAAATATACAGCACACCGGATATTGAATCCCAACTCACTTTTGGGCGTGGATACGCCTACAGCCCGCTGGAATTGGAGGTGGAGAAAAAAACCGGGCGCCTCACCGGATGGCTTGGATACACGCTGGCCTGGGTGCAACGGGGCGATTTTCCGGAGATTAATCGGGGTGAATACTTTTCTCCCCGATTCGATACCCGCCATAATGCCAGCGTAGTAGCCATGTACAACATCAGTAAGCGCTGGCAAATTACCGGCACCTTTGCATACACTTCCGGTTATACTTCGTGGCTCCCCGAGGGACGCTTTTCTTTGTTCGACATACCTGGCGCGGCACCGCAGTCGGTAATACCTGTGTATGGCGACCGCAATACAGTTCGGTATCCGGCTTACATACGGCTTGATTTGGGTGCCGTCTGGAAGTTCAAAACCCGTTGGGCCGATAACGACCTTACGTTCAGCGTGTACAATGCCACCGGGCGCCGAAACCCGTATTTTATTTACCTTGAACCGCAATATCAAACCGTTCAGGTAGGCGATCAGGTGTATAAAACACCGACCGGCATTGCAGCCAAACAGGTGTCGCTGTTTCCGGTTTTGCCCTCCGTTACCTGGAATTTTACTTTTTGAAAAAACCATGAAATCCAATCTTTTTTTCAACTGTCTGCTATTTGTGATGGCGCTGACAATCGGTGCATGCGAACTCACCACAACAGTAGAAATAGATTTGCCGGATTATACAGCTCAACCAGTTGTAGAATGTTACCTTGAACCGGGCAAACCATTTCGCCTGTTGCTCACCCGCAGCTACGCTTTTTTTGATCCCCTTGGCTTGGATACGTCCTTTCTGGAAAAGACCCTGATCAATGGCGCTGTTGTGCGCATTTTTTACGACGGAGACACTGTATTGCTGCCCAATACCCTCACCGCTGAATCCGATCCGCTGAAATATTTTAACTACACCGCCTCCACATTGGTACCAGCCACACCGGGCATAGAATACACCCTGGACATCGTATTGCCCGAAGGCGGCATCAGCAGCAAAACCACCATGTTGCCCATGGTGCACTGGGACAGCGTAGTGGTGGAACGCAGCCCATCTGATACCGGCCTGTATCGTGTTTTAGCCTACATGACCGATGACCTGAGTTCCACCAACTATTACCGCCGTTTGTTCAGCATCAACCGCCTGGATACTGTTCCGGAACAAGATTTTTTGGTAGACGACGACCTCAACGCCACCGGTTTGTTCGTATTTGGCAGCGGATATCAACTCAAAAATCAATATATTGCGTACAACACCATTGTACACATTTCAAAAGATTATTCCGATTTTATAGAGAGTGTTCAATTAGCTACAGCGGGCAATGAAAACCCGTTTCAACAACCTTCGCCCATCAAAAGCAATGTGCACGGCACTGCAAACCCCCTCGGCATTTTTACCAGTCTGGTATATGATCGGGAAAAAACCAGAGTCTGGGAGTAATCAGGTGTTTAGTATGCCATGAGGCGCTTTATTTGCTGGCGCAGGCGTTCTATGGGGAAGAAATTTTGCTCTAAAGGAATGGCAAACGGCACAGGCGTGTCCAAACTGGCTGCGCGAAGCACCGGTGCGTCCAGATATTCAAACAATTGTTCGCCGATCCACGCCGCTATTTCCCCGCCGATACCGCCAAAAAGGGTGTCTTCGTGCAAAATGAGCACACGGTTGGTGCGTTTGACCGATTGTTCGATGGCTTCGTAGTCTAAAGGCACAAGTGAGCGCAAATCGACAATATCGGCGTCAATCCCCAACTCATCGGCAGCCAGTTCCGCCCAGCGTACGCCAAGTCCATAAGTCAGGATGCTCAGCTCGCGGCCTTCACGCACTTGTCGGGCCTTGCCAATTTCCACAGTATAGTAACCATCTGCCACTGGCCCTTCGGCACTGCGGTACAGGGCTTTGTGTTCGAAGTACATGACCGGATTCGGGTCGGCCAAGGCTGCGATGAGCAACCCCTTGGCGTCGTGCGGGGTAGAGGGGTACACCACTTTTAGGCCGGGCACATGGGTAAACCAGGCCTCATTGCTTTGGGAGTGAAAGGGTCCGGCTCCCGACCCGCCTCCGGTAGGCATACGCACCACCACATCGGCTGTTTGGCCCCACCGCCAGTGCAATTTGGCGAGGTTGTTTACAATTTGGTTGAACCCGCAGGTTACAAAGTCGGCAAATTGCATTTCCACCATGCTCTTCATGCCTTTGAGGGCCATGCCCAGCCCGATACCCACAATGGCGCTTTCGCAAAGGGGGGTGTTGCGCACGCGCTCTTTGCCAAAGGCATCTACAAAACCCTGTGTTATTTTAAACACACCACCGTAATCTGCAATATCCTGGCCCATAAGTACCAGCTCCGGATGCCTGACCATCCCTTCACGTAGCCCCTCGCTGATGGCGTCGATGAAACGCAGGGTACGGGATTCGCCAGCGGGATGCACCGTTTCGGGGGCCGGGGCATACACATCGGCAAGTTCCTCGGCAGTATCGGGTACCGGTTCGGGCTCGTTGAACATGACCTCTACGGCGGCTAAAATGTCTTTTTTGTAGCCTTCTTTGAACGAAGCGGCGTCTGTTTCCAGTAAAATGCCCTCCTGCAACAGCCAACGCTCATAGTTTTCAATGGGGTCTTTGAGAGCCCATTCGTCCATGAGTTCCTGGGGTACGTATTTGGTGCCGCTGGCCTCCTCATGGCCGCGTCGGCGGAAGGTCATGCACTCCAGCAGGAACGGTTCAGGGTTTTCGCGCATCTCCGCAGCCACTGTGCGCAGCGTGTGATACACCTCAATGATGTTGTTGCCATCGATGCGGGCGCTGCGCATGCCATAGCCTACAGCGCGGTCTACGAGGTGCTCGCAGGCGTACTGTTCATTGGTCGTGGTGCTGAGGCCATAGCCATTGTTTTCGATGACGAAAATAACCGGGAGTTTCCAGACTGCGGCCACATTTAGCGCCTCGTGGAATTCGCCCTGGCTGGTGGCACCCTCGCCTGTGAAGGCAAGCGATACACGGCCCTCTTTTTGCAGTTTGTGCGCCATGGCCACGCCTGCGGCCAGCGACAGTTGGGGGCCCAGATGCGAAATCATGCCCACAATGCCGTGTTCGAGGGTTCCAAAGTGAAAAGATCGGTCGCGCGCTTTGGTGTAGCCGTGGCGTTTGCCCTGCCACTGGCAGAACAGGCGGTCAAGCGGCATGTTGCGCGCGGTGAATACACCCAGGTTGCGGTGCATGGTGAAGATGATCTCATCTGGCAGCAAAGCCATAGCCGCGCCTACCGCTATGGCCTCTTGCCCGATGCCGCTGAACCACTTCGATATGCGGCCCTGGCGCAGCAAGTTGAGCATTTTTTCCTCGATGAGCCGCGGCTTGACAAGCTCGTAGTAGAGGCGAAGCAGGGCATCGTGGTCTAAAGCTGTGCTATCGTAGTGTATGGTGGTGGCAAGGGTAGACATGCGGCGTAGAATAGAGTGAGGGCAGCAAAGGTAGGTAGAAACTGTTTTTCCGCACAGGCATACCGACGTTTGCCTTTTTTCAACACGATGGCGACTTCAGTCGACAGTCGTGATGACCTCACCAGTTTCAGCCTTATCATCCTTCGAAAAATGATAGGTCACATTTACAGTCTTCACATCCTTCTAAGAAAGGATAAAAAAATGCCCAGGCATAGTGTAATAGCACTTTAAAAATATTAAACAAATCAAGTTTTTATTTTACTCAAAATATTCCTTATGCGTGTACAAACAACCAATAATAAAACAATTTATTTTATTTTTGCCATTTACAACGCAACTTTTCTATAACACCTAACCTACAACACATGACAAGCGTAGAAACACCCAATCAAAAAATCCTCACTTTCCTTACTTTCAGCGAAGGTGCCGAAGCGGCCGTCAACCTGTACGTTTCGCTTTTTCCGGACTCCGAAGTCATCCGCATTACGCGCATGGGGCCGGGTGGCCATTTACCAGAAGGGGTGGCCATGAGCATCTCATTCACCCTTGCAGGTCAACCCTTTGTGGCCATCAACGGCGGACCGCATTTCGCTTTTTCTGAAGGGATATCTCTGTTAATCAATTGTTCGACCCAACAGGAAGTAGACCATTACTGGGAAAAACTTTCGGAGGGAGGAATACAACAACCGTGTGGGTGGCTGAGGGATAAATTTGGCGTGTCCTGGCAGGTCGTTCCCTCCATTTTGGGGAAAATGATGCAAGATGAAGACCATGAAAAAGCAGGAAGGGTCATGCAGGCCATGTTTCAAATGACCAAAATGGATGTGGAAGCTTTGGAAAAAGCATTTCAAGGGTAATTTTTTCATTGATGGGTGTTCAACCCATCTTCATAAAATTTTCAACCAATGGTAAGCAAAATTTACATCAACCTGGCAGTGAAAGACCTGCAAAAGTCAGTTGCTTTTTTTACGCACTTAGGGTTCAACTTTAATCAGGCATTTTCGGATGACAAAGCAACTTAGCCCAAAGATCATGGCTGGATGTACTACCACAGCTTTGCCGACCTGGACGGGCACCAATGGGAGCTGATGTACATGGATGAAAGCGCTGTGCCGGCGCAATAAAAAAAAGAGGTCACCCTGAAAACCCAGGGTGACCTCCTCCATATTCAAGTCAAATTCAAAACCCTACACTTCGTCGTACACTTCTTCCTCCCGCGGAATATCGCGGAATGGACGACCGGAGCCGGTCACCTGCAGGCGATCGAAACGGCGCATGCCCGTACCTGCCGGAATGCGTTTACCCACGATGACGTTCTCTTTCAAGCCCATTAAGTGGTCTTTCTTGGCTGCAATGGCGGCCTGGCTGAGCACTTTGGTGGTTTCCTGGAACGAAGCGGCTGAAATCCATGACTCTGTACCCAACGAGGCCTTCGTGATGCCGAGCAGCATGGAGATGGCCGTGCCGGCCATGGCGTCGCGGTATTCCACCAGTTTGTGGTCGTTGCGTTTCAGGAAGGAGTTTTCCTCCCGGATTTGGCGCAGGGTAACCAGCGAACCCGCTTTCAGCTTGCTGCTGTCGCCGGGATCGGTCACAAATTTCTTGTCAAAAATCCAGTCGTTGTAGTCAATGAACTCGTTGCGTTCCACCGGTTCGCCTTCGAGGAAGTGCGTATCGCCGGGGTCAACTATCTCCAGGCGGCGCAACATTTGGCGAACGATCACTTCGATGTGTTTGTCGTTGATGTTGATGCCCTGGCTGCGGTACACTTCCTGTACACCGTTGACAAGGTATTGCGAAGCAGCGAATGGGCCTGCAATCTGCAGGATGTCTTTCACCGCAATTACGCCTTCTGTCAGGGCAGTACCCGAGCGCACATAGTCACCATCCTGCATGAGGACGTGTTTGGTGAGCGGAATCAGGTACTTGCGCTTCTGGCCGTCGCGGGCTTCGATGATGCATTCCCGGTTGCCGCGTTTGATGGCGCCAAAAGTAATGATGCCGTCAATCTCGGCCACAATGGCAGGGTTGGAAGGGTTACGCGCTTCGAAAAGCTCGGTCACCCGCGGCAGACCACCTGTGATGTCGGCAATCTTACCCATCTTACGCGGAATCTTCACCAATTGCTCGCCCGGTTTTACGGCATCGTTGTCTTCTACCTGAATGTATGCATTCACGGGCAGCGAGTAGTTTTTCAGTTCCTCGCCCGTTTTCGCGTCAATAACAGATATGGTTGGGATCTTCCGCTTGTTCTTGCTTTCGATAACCACCTTTTCGGCAAAACCGGTCTGGTCGTCACGCTCCATGCGGAAGGTCACGCCCTCTTCCAGGTTATTGTATCGCACGATACCAGAGAAATCACTCACGATGAGGGCGTTAAACGCATCCCATTCGCAGAGTTTTTCTCCTTTGTCCACCTCCTGACCGTCAACGACATACAAAATAGCGCCGTAAGGAATGTGGTTGTTGGAGTATACACGGCCGGTTTTTGAATCTACCGAACGAATTTCACCGGTACGCGAAACCACCACTTGCAGTTTTCGGCCGTCTTCGGTTACGCTTTCTACGGTTCGGATGGAGTCAAACTCCAGGCGACCTGGGTAACGGGCAGTGATGTCGTTTTCTGTTTGACCAATCATGGCCGTACCACCGGTGTGGAAAGTACGGAGGGTAAGCTGGGTACCTGGTTCACCAATGGATTGAGCGGCAATGATGCCCACGGCATCGCCCATTTCGGCGATGCGGCCAGTAGCGAGGTTTTTGCCGTAACATTTAGCGCAGATGCCATGGCGACTCTCGCAAGTCATCACTGAACGGATGGTCACGGTTTCCACTTCGGCGTCTTCGATTGCCTTGGCAATGTTGTCAGTGATAAATTCGCTGGCACCTACCAGCAACTCTTCCGTGAGGGGGTTGAAGATGTTGTGCAGGCTATAACGGCCCTTGATGCGGTCTTTTAACCCCTGGATGATCTTATCGCCTTCTCGGAGCGCAGAGGTGTCAATACCACGCAGCGTGTTGCAGTCTACCTCGCGGATAACCACATCTTGCGCCACGTCAACCAGACGGCGGGTCAGGTAACCGGCATCGGCCGTTTTAAGGGCCGTATCGGCAAGACCCTTACGGGCACCGTGCGTCGAGATGAAGTATTCTTGTACCGACAACCCTTCCAGGAAGTTGGACAGGATCGGGTTTTCAATGATGGCACCACCGGAGTCGCCCGATTTACGGGGTTTGGCCATCAGGCCGCGGAGTCCACAAAGCTGTTTAATCTGCTGTTTAGAGCCACGCGCACCGGAGTCAAGCATCATGTACACGGAGTTGAAGCCCTGTTTGTGGGTGCTTAGCTCCTGCATGAGTTTGTCGGTAATCCGGTTATCGGCGTACGTCCACTTATCGATGATCTGGTTGTATCGTTCGTTGTAGGTGATGAGACCCATGTTGTAGTTGTCCCACACCTCGTCAACTTCTACTTGAGCGGCGTCCAGGGCAGTTCTTTTCATTTCCGGGATGATCAGGTCACCCAGGTTAAACGATAAGCCAGCGCGGAAGGCCCAGCCGAATCCCATTTCTTTAATGCCGTCGAGGAATTCAGCCGTCGTCTTGAAATCGGTACGGTTGATGATTTCACCGATGATCACCTTCAGGTTACGCTTGGTAAGCAGGTCGTTTATGAAAGGTACCCGCTCCGGCACTGCCTGGTTGAACAGCACTCGCCCAACGGTGGTTTTGATGCGTTTAAACACCATTTGACCGTCTTCCTCTATACGTGCCCGGCATTCAATGGACGCGTGGAGGTCGAGTTGCTTTTCGTTGTGGGCAATGATCACCTCTTCTGCCGAGTAGAAACGACGTCCTTCGCCCCGTACCGGGTTCTCTGGAATAGATTTCCGTTCTTTGGTCAGGTAGTACAGGCCCAATACCATGTCTTGCGAAGGCAGGGTGATCGGGGAGCCGTCCTGCGGGTTGAGCATGTTGTGGCTCGAGAGCATGAGCACCTGGGCTTCCAGGATGGCGGCATGGCTCAAGGGTACGTGCACGGCCATCTGGTCACCGTCAAAGTCGGCGTTAAAAGCGGTACACACCAACGGGTGCAATTGAATGGCCTTGCCCTCAATCATGCGGGGCTGGAACGCCTGTATCGACAATCGGTGCAGCGTTGGTGCACGGTTCAACAATACCGGGTGCCCACGCAGGATGTTTTCCAGGATTTCCCAGATGACCTGATCTTTGCGGTCGACCAATTTTTTGGCCGACTTGACCGTCTTCACGATACCCCGCTCGATGAGTTTGCGGATGATAAACGGCTTGAACAGCTCGGCAGCCATGGCTTTGGGCAAGCCGCACTCGTGCAACTGCTGGGTAGGGCCTACCACAATAACCGAACGACCGGAGTAATCAACCCGTTTACCCAACAGGTTCTGACGGAAACGACCTTGCTTGCCTTTAAGGATGTCAGAAAGCGACTTCAAAGCGCGGCCTCCTTCCGCTTTTACGGCGTTGGATTTGCGAGAGTTGTCAAACAGCGAATCCACAGCCTCCTGCAACATCCGTTTTTCATTCCGCAAAATCACCTCAGGTGCCTTGATTTCAAGCAGGCGTTTGAGTCGGTTGTTGCGGATGATCACGCGGCGGTACAAATCGTTCAAGTCAGAAGACGCAAAACGACCACCATCCAACGGCACCAAAGGGCGCAGTTCGGGTGGCACAACGGGCAGGTACTGGATAACCGTCCATTCAGGGCGCTGGTTCGCCGTTTCGAGTCCCTGGCGGAAAGCTTCAACCACACGAAGGCGCTTGAGGGCTTCCGCTTTTTTCTGCATGCTCGACTCCTGGTGGGCCTCGTTGCGCAAATGCGCGGAGAGGTCATCCAGGTTGAGGGTAGACAACAAGTCGAATATGGCTTCTGCACCCATTTTGGCGACAAACTTGTCTGGGTGCCCTTCTTCCAACGTCTGGTTCTCTTTGGGCAGATGCTCCAGAATTTCCAGATACTCCTCCTCTGTTAGCAAGTCCATTCGCGAGAGCCCTTCTTCTGCTTTCACACCGGGTTTGATGACCACATAGCGTTCATAGTAGATGATGGCTTCCAATTTTTTAGACGCCGTTCCAAGCAGGTACGCAATTTTATTGGGGAGGCTTTTGAAAAACCAGATGTGTACCACGGGCACCACCAACTTGATGTGGCCCATGCGTTCGCGGCGAACTTTTTTCTCGGTCACTTCCACGCCGCAGCGGTCGCACACAATCCCTTTGTAGCGAATGCGCTTGTACTTGCCGCAGTAGCATTCATAGTCTTTTACCGGACCAAAAATGCGTTCGCAGAACAGACCATCGCGCTCGGGTTTGTACGAGCGGTAGTTGATCGTTTCAGGCTTCAACACTTCACCATAGCTGCGTTCCAGAATTTCATCGGGACTGGAGATTGTAATGGTGATGCTGTCGAAAGCCTGGTCGGTTTTGTTGCTCTTCTTTTTAAAAGGCATATCGCGAGGTTTGCAATTTTAACTTGATGAACCAACGGTAAAAGGCCGTGTATTTCAAAAAATGTTTCCAGTTCAGGTAGGTTGTTCGCTTGGGAACACCCACCAAACCGCCAAGTTTTACAGGATCGGCTGGCAAGGATTTGTCTTGGCTCAGCCATTTAAACAACAAGGCAATGCCGCCGGTCTTTTCCGAAGGCAAATGCCATATAGGAAGGTTTACGTCAGACGCCACCACATTTGAATAGTGAAAAGCAGTCCAAATGCGTTTAAGGAAAGGCGACATATCGCCAAAATGCCCAATTTGATGATAGCAATAGCTCAAAAAATGGGCTTCCTCATTGAATTTGGGCCTGTCTGTACGATGCCTTTGCATCATATCAGCCCACACAGCCGGTGCCAAAGCATTGATCTGCCGTACAATGGGAGGAGTAGCGGCAAACGCTTCTCCACCGAAGTACGTCGGATCAACATGTAGATCAACGCCACTAAGCTCCATGTACAACTGGCGCATGTCGCTTAGCGTAATGCCGTTGATGTTGTCTTCCGCTTGATATGGGATGCGAAGCGTCATCAATCCCTGTTGGAGAACCGCCTCAAAAAGGGGCTCCAGGGGACGGTTGATGAGGCAATCGGAATCAAACACCAGCAGCGGCGTATTGTCGTCGTAAACCTGTTTTTCAAAGAACTGTAAAATGTCAAATATATAAAACTGGTTTCGCCATCTGCCAAAATAACCCGGCGGTGTTTGCCAGGTTAGCGGAAGGGTGACCACTTCTACATTCAATTTTGCCAAGTGCGCTGGCCAGTCGAAACCATCCTGTACCGGAAGTTGATCCGGTGTTTGGTTGGTAAACAACAGGTGACGCGCACCTGGATTATGCCGCACGCTGAGTGCATAAAAAACAGCCACGCATTGCCAATAGACCATTTGGAAGGCCGGTAAGTGCGAGCGAGCACCCACTTGAGGGTACGCAGAGCTTTCTTCGGCACTGTCTAAGTAAATCCACGTTGCAATGACAGCTTGCATACCTCAGGCGTTCAACTGCCCTACCAACACCACCCGATTGCGCAGCATGGGCCGGTTTTGCAGGTAATATTTCAGGGAAAACGGAGAGGCATGTTCGTCTACACATAAGTCGTACGCTTCCGGTCGGATGCCCGCTTGCCCGGCTACTTTCAGCAGGGTAAAAGGACTAAACCAATACCGGTGATCGGAATTAATCATTTCTGTATTGCGCAACGCAAAACGCAGGTTGGTGTAACTCAGCGCATTGGGCACCGTGATGATGATCTTTTCCGTTACCGGACCATATTTTTCCCGAATGGCAGTCAAAAAGGCCACCGGATCGTCAATGTGTTCGAGCACTTCACCGGCCACCAAATAATCCCAACGGCGGTTAAGTACTGCTTCAGGAGCCGGATCATGTACTACGTCGGCTTGATATGCTTCAAAACCGGCATGGTGCATATAACTGATGCCCGCTTCGTTGATGTCAATACCGACTAATTCACTGCAATGTTTGGCCAAAATGTCGTGGAGCCAGAGATTTTTTTTTCTGCGGTCCTCAATGATGGGCAGGTGATCCACGCAACCAAAATGAATGACCCGTTTGCCAGAAATGAGCGGGACAAGCCATTCCAATCGCGTTTGTGGGCGTGAATCACCTTTGATGCCGAACTGGTAAATGGTGGAGAAATCTTCTCCAGACAAATACCGACGGTCGTTTGCATCAATTTGCAGCATCTTAATCTTCGCTTTCAAACTTTACATCGAGGGCCAAACCGCGGAGCTCATGCAAGAGTACGTTGAACGACTCCGGAATGTTGGGCTCTGGCAGGTTATCACCCTTAACAATGGCTTCATACGCTTTGGCGCGGCCCTGAATATCGTCAGACTTCACGGTCAACAGCTCTTGGAGTATGTTGGAAGCGCCGTAGGCCTCAAGAGCCCACACTTCCATCTCCCCGAATCGCTGTCCACCAAACTGTGCTTTACCGCCCAATGGTTGTTGGGTGATGAGCGAGTATGGACCGATGGAGCGCGCGTGCATCTTGTCATCAACCATGTGGCTGAGCTTGATGATGTAAATCAAGCCTACAGTAGCCTTTTGGTGAAAACGATCGCCCGTTTCGCCATCGCTGAGGAACGTCTGTCCGAGACTTGGTAAACCCGCACGCTGGATGTAATCCTCAATTTCGTCGGTTTTTGCCCCGTCAAAAATAGGTGTGGCAAACTTGAGCCCGAGTTTTTCACCGGCCCAACCGAGTACGGTCTCGAAAATCTGGCCGAGGTTCATACGGGAAGGCACCCCGAGTGGGTTGAGCACCACGTCGACCGGTGTGCCATCTTCGAGGAACGGCATGTCTTCTATGCGTACAATTCGGCTTACGATACCTTTGTTTCCGTGTCGCCCGGCGAGTTTGTCGCCCACTTTCAGTTTGCGTTTTTTGGCTAAGTATACTTTGGCCAATTTCAACACACCTGCAGGGAGTTCGTCACCGATGCTGACGTTGAATTTTTCGCGTTTGTACCGACCAACTTCTTCATTGACCTTGATGCTGAAGTTGTGCAGCAAGCGGGCGATGAGTTTATTGGCGTGCACGTCTGGAGTCCAGTTGGCGTAATCAACCTGCCCGTAATCAATTTGCTCGCGCAGCACCTGAATCGTGAGTTTGGTACCTTTGGGCACCATCTCCTCACCATAAATGCTTCGTATGCCGTTGGTGATTTTGTCTTTCACCAGGGTTTGCAGTTTGTCTATGAGCGTGGTGCGCAGTTTGTTGATGGCCACTGCGTGTTCGTCGTCCAACTTATCAAGCAGGAGTTTTTCCTGTTCTTTTTGCACTTTATCTTTCTTGGCGCGGGCAAACAGCTGCTTGTCAATCACCACCCCGCTGATGCTTGGCGGCACCTTGAGTGATGCGTCTTTCACGTCACCTGCCTTGTCGCCAAAAATAGCGCGCAGCAGTTTTTCTTCGGGTGTCGGGTCGGTTTCGCCTTTGGGGGTGATTTTACCAATCAGGATATCGCCTTCACGCGCCCAGGCACCGACGCGGATGATGCCGTTTTCGTCGAGGTCGCGGGTTGCCTCTTCACTCACGTTTGGAATATCCTCTGTGAGTTCTTCTTCGCCGAGTTTGGTGTCACGCACGTCCATTTCGAAGTGTTCAATGTGGATAGACGTAAATACGTCTTCCTGAACAACGCGCTCGGACAGCACGATGGCGTCCTCGAAGTTATATCCTTTCCAGGGCATGAACGCCACCTTAAGGTTTTGCCCGAGGGCTAATTCACCGTTTTCAGTAGCATAGCCTTCGCAAAGGATATCGCCTTCTTCTACGCGTTGACCGCGGCGAACGATGGGCTTTAGGTTGATGCAGGTGCCTTGGTTGGTGCGCATAAACTTGGTCAGTTTATACATTTTGCGGGCGTCTTCAAACGAAACCAGCTGGTCTTCTTCGGTGCGGTCGTAATGGATGACAATTTCATTGGCATCCACGTATTCCACCACGCCGCTGCCTTCTGCGTTGATGAGCATGCGGCTGTCGCGGGCCACTTTAGCCTCCAGGCCGGTGCCTACCACTGGCGAGTGCGGCCGGATGAGGGGTACAGCCTGGCGCTGCATGTTTGAACCCATGAGGGCGCGGTTGGCGTCGTCGTTCTCCAAAAAAGGAATCATCGACGCCGAAACGCCCACAATCTGGTTGGGAGCCACGTCAATGTACTCCACCTCGTCGGGCGTCAGCACAGGGAAATCGCCGTGTTCGCGAGACCGGATACGGTCTTCCACAAAAGCGCCTTTTTCATCCACAGGGGAGTTCGCTTGCGCAATCTTCCGGAAGTCTTCCGCTTCGGCAGACAGGTATTCCACATTGCCTTCGAGCACCACCCTGCCGTCTTCCACACGGCGGTAGGGCGTCTCCAGGAAGCCCATTTTATTGATCTTGGCGTGGGTGCACAGCGTAGAAATCAGACCGATGTTCGGGCCTTCCGGCGTTTCAATGGTGCACAGGCGGCCATAGTGTGAGTAGTGTACGTCACGCACCTCAAAACCTGCGCGCTCACGTGACAAACCACCTGGACCCAAAGCCGAAATACGCCGTTTGTGGGTAATTTCAGACAAGGGGTTGGTTTGATCCAAAAACTGCGACAGCTGGCTGGTGCCAAAGAAGGAGTTGATCACCGAAGACAACGTACGGGCATTGATGAGGTCAATGGGGGTGAATACCTCGTTGTCGCGTACGTTCATGCGTTCGCGGATGGTGCGTGCCATGCGTGCGAGGCCCACGCCAAACTGGGCATAGAGCTGCTCGCCTACCGAGCGAACCCTGCGGTTGGAGAGGTGGTCAATATCATCAATTTCCGCCTTGTTGTTGATCAGGCTTACGATGTACCGGACAATGGCAATAATGTCTTCTTTCGTCAACACGAGGTTGTCGTCCGGAATATCCAATTGCAGCTTGCGGTTGATTTTAAATCGCCCGACTTCGCCGAGGTTATACCGTTTATCCGAGAAGAACAGCTTGTCAATGATGCCGCGGGCGGTCTCATCGTCCGGGGGATCGCTTCCGCGCAACTGGCGGTAGATATAGGTTACCGCCTCCAGTTCGCTGGAGGTCGGGTCTTTTTGCAAGGTATTGTAAATGATGGAAAAGTCTTCTTCCACATCCGTGCGCTGAAGGATAATGGTGGTTGCGCCGGCTTCGAGGATAAACTCGATGTTGTCGGGATCAAGCACCGTGTCGCGCTCCAGAATGATTTCATTCCGCTCAATAGTAACCACTTCGCCGGTGTCCTCATCGACAAAGTCTTCCGTCCATGTTTTCAGTACGCGAGCGGCGAGTTTTCGACCGACAGCATTCTCGAGGTTTTCACGGGTGCACGCTACTTCGTCGGCCAGGTTGAACAGGTCAAGGATGGCTTTATCGGTGTCGAAACCGATAGCGCGCAGCAGGGTGGTAACCGGAAACTTCTTTTTGCGATCGATGTATGCATACATGACGAGGTTGATGTCGGTCGCAAATTCCATCCAGGCGCCTTTGAAAGGAATTACACGGGCGCTGTAGATTTTTGTACCGTTCGGGTGGTAACTTTGTCCGAAGAAAACCCCGGGTGAACGGTGGAGTTGCGAAACGATCACGCGTTCGGCACCATTGATGACAAAAGTGCCCTTGGGTGTCATGTACGGGATATTGCCGAGGAAAACGTCCTGGACAATAGTTTGAAAGTCGATGTGCTCTTCATCGTTACAGGAGAGGCGCAACTTGGCTTTCAGCGGAACCGAATAGGTCAAGCCCCGCTGCATGCATTCATCGATGCTGTAGCGAGGGGGGTCGACGAAATAGTCGAGAAATTCGAGGTTAAAAATATTTCGCGCATCGGTGATGGGAAAATTTTCCATGAAAACCTTGTAAAGGCCTTCGTCGATGCGGTTTTCAGGCGTCGTTTCGAGTTGAAAAAACTCTTGAAAAGACTTGAGCTGAATTTCCAGCAAGTCAGGATAATCACCGGCATGTTTAATTTTGCCGAAGTTGATGCGTTCCTGAACGCCGGTTTTTGTGCTTACCCCGTTGGAGATGCCGTTCTTGGTCATTCTGTGAAAAGTGCTTTTTGGCGTGCGTACCGCACAGCCGGTTCTTTTACCGGCAGCGAATTGCGCGAATGGCGAACCATTAGAACGTATAAATAAACCGAAAGGTTCCAGTACAGACAGCGAGAGGCTTAACACTGGTTCAGCAAAGCCGAAACCGTGTTAAGCCTTTTCGTTGTTTATGGACGTTTCGTAAGTAAAAAGAGCATGGTATCGTAAGTGTCGTATGACGGGATGGACAAATCATCAGGCAGCCTTTAAGAGGGGGCCTGGGATTGACTCAGGCCGGCCTTACTTCACTTCGACCACTGCACCAGCAGCCTCGAGGGCTGTCTTGATGGAATCTGCTTCTGCTTTGTTCACGCCGGTTTTCAGCGGGCTTGGCGCGCCGTCGACCAGGTCTTTTGCTTCTTTCAAGCCTAATCCGAGCAGGTTTTTTACTTCCTTCACGACGTTGAGTTTTTGAGCGCCTGGATCTTTGAGGATGACGTCGAATTCCGTTTGCTCAACAACAGCAGCAGCTTCGCCGCCGCCAGCGCCAGGCATAGCAACCGCAACAGCAGATGCAGCTGGTTCGATGCCGTAATCGTCCTTAAGGATATTGGCCAGTTCGTTGGCTTCTTTGATCGTGAGGTTCACGAGCGATTCAGCCAGAGATTTAAGATCAGCCATTTTTTGCTTAATTTAAGTTTGTGGTTTGCGAATGTGGTGAATACTGGTTTAAAGGGGGCACGTATTGTGCGTTACTTGGAAGCCAATTGAAAAACTATTGAGCCTCGCGTTCTTCCAGCGTTTTGACGATACCGGCAATTTTGGAGCCGGTAGCCTTCAATTGGCTGGCCAAACGGCGGCCAGGAGACTGAAGCAGGCCGATGATTTCGCCTACCATTTCTTCCTTGCTTTTCAGTTTGGTAAGCGGTTGCAATTGCTCGTCGCCGATGAAAACAGACGAATCAATGTAGGCTGCTTTCAAAAGCGGCCGATCGTTCGTTTTGCGGAACTCTTCGAGCAGCAGTGCAGGTGCTTTTGGATTTTCGGCGATCATGATCGTCGTCGGTCCGCTCAATACCTCAAACAGGGCAGCGTATCCTTTTTCAGCCGGAGCATCTTCCAGGGCTTTCTGAATGAGGGAGTTTTTGGCAACCTTCATCGTTACGCCCCGCTCGTAACAAAGCCGCCTCAAGATGTTTATTTTGGCGACCGGCAGCGTCGACGAGTCCGTCAGGTAAAAGAATGGGCTGTTGCTCAACTCTTCCTTTAACTCGGCGATCGCCACTGTTTTTTCTTCACGATTCATTTTCTAATGTTTGAAAATGGTGGGTGTTAATGGGTGGAGGTTTACACTTTAACCGACTTCGGGTCTACCGGAATGCCGGGGCTCATGGTACTGGCCACGGAGATCGACTTCATATATACCCCTTTGGATGAAGATGGCTTCATGCGGTGCAGGGTAGAAATGAGTTCGGTAGCGTTTTCGAAGAGTTGCTCCGGTGTGAAAGACACGCGTCCGATGGAAGCGTGAACGATGCCAAATTTGTCGACACGAAAGGCAATTTTACCTTTTTTCACTTCAGAAACAGCGGAGGCAATGTCAAGCGTAACGGTACCCGTTTTGGGGTTGGGCATCAGGCCGCGAGGGCCAAGGATACGAGCCACTTTACCGAGTTGGGCCATGACGTTTGGGGTAGCTACGATGACGTCAACGTCCATCCAGCCCTCCTGGACTTTCTGGATGTATTCATCGAGGCCCACATAATCGGCACCAGCTTCTTTTGCCTCTGCTTCTTTTTCGGGTGTGCAAAATACGAGCACGCGTTTGGTTTTGCCGGTACCATGAGGCAGCGAAACCGTTCCCCGGAGGGCTTGGTCAGCTTTACGCGGGTCGACGCCAAGGCGCACGTGCACGTCTACGGATGCATTGAATTTAGTGGTGTTCACTTCTTTAACCAGACCCATTGCTTCATTCAGCGGGTAAAGCCGATCGCGATTCACCTTTGATTCAACAGCCTTCCGTTTTTTGGTCATTTCAGCCATTGTTCAAGTTGTTTAAAGGTTCAACGTTCCGTTGGGCGGAACTCCCTTTTTGAATTCGGAATATGGAATCTGGAATGATGAAACGAAGCGGAATGAAAAATTCCGAATTCCGTATTCCGTATTCCGAACTCCGTATTCGACTAGTTTTCCCAGGGCGCGGCACCGGTAATGGTCAGGCCCATACTGCGGGCTGTACCGGCGACCATGCGCATTGCGGCTTCAACGGTAAAACAGTTCAAGTCGGGCATTTTGCTCTCTGCGATGGCACGTACTTGATCCCAGGTGACCGAACCGACTTTTTTACGGTTAGGCTCTGGCGATCCTTTGCCTGGTGCCAGTTTGGCTGCCTCGAAGAGTTGTATAGCTGCCGGAGGTGTTTTGATGATAAAGTCAAAGGTTTTGTCTTTATACACCGAAATGATCACCGGAAGTATCTTGCCGATTTGTTCCTGCGTTTGTGCGTTGAAACGCTTGCAGAACTCCATAATGTTTACGCCTTTGGAACCGAGGGCCGGGCCAATGGGTGGGGCCGGGTTTGCCTGGCCACCTTTCACTTGGAGCTTAATATAAATATCAACTTCTTTTGCCATGCATTCGTTTTTTCAACACGGGAAATGCGTATTGTTCAAAGCGTTATTAGGACGACCAACCGTTGAGATGGAGCGTGTCCGGGAGAAGATCGGACATCCAACGGGTTTAGCCGATTTTTTCGACTTGCATGAAGTTCAGTTCAACCTCGGTACCACGACCAAAGATTTTCACAATGACCTTCAATTTTTTCTTTTCTTCGTTTACTTCCTGAACATCGCCCACAAATTCCGCAAACGGCCCATCGATGATTTTGACAGTTTCACCGGCGAGGAAAGGTTCGATGAGCGTTTCACCCACCTCACTGCTTTCATCTACCTTACCCAACAAGCGGTTGGCTTCCACCTGTGTCATGGGTATGGGCGTTTCTTTGCCTAAGAAGTGGATGACATTAGGCATATCGCTTATTACTTTAGCGACATCGCCGTTCAGTTTTTGGCCGATGGCCTCCACAAGAATGTACCCGGGTAAGAGGTTTCGTTCTTGCACTGCTTTTTTACCCCCTCGGATTTTATACACTTTTTCAGTTGGAACGATGACTTGAAAAACAAAGTCTTTCCAACCGGAGCGCTCAATCTCGAGGTCAATGCGCTCTTTAATTTTTTTTTCCTTACCACTAATCACCCTGAGCGAGTACCATTTCTTGTCGCTGGGGGTATTGGTGTTGAGGGTACTTTTTTCTTGATCCATGATGCTCCTGGATTATGGCGTTGCCGGCGAAGAGCATTGCTCGGGTGTTAGAAAATGCCGTAGATGCTTTTGAAAACCACGCTGCTCAGGCCGTCCATCACAAAGATGATCATAGCCAGAATAAACGCGGTAACCAGTACGACAATCGTGCTTTCTACCAACTGGTTGAAAGTGGGCCAGGATACGTGGTTGACCAGTTCCTGATAACTTTCGCGGAGGTAAAGGGTAATTTTTTCCATTGTTTTACGGTTATCGCTGCGCAGCCTGCCGGTTAAAAAAGGCTCGCCACCAAAATTATAGGCAGCGAACCTAGCCATCGAAAGAAGCAGGGGCAGCAGGGCTCGAACCCGCAGCCTGCGGTTTTGGAGACCGCCACTCTACCAATTGAGCTATGCCCCTAATTCAAGGGTGTGTGTGGGTGTGGGTGTGCTTAAGGATTGGGCCGGATCAACTGGATAAAGTGATCCGGCCCAATTCAACTTGATTTATATTAGGCGATGATCTCCGTAACCTGGCCGGCACCTACCGTACGGCCACCTTCACGGATAGCGAAACGAAGGCCTTTTTCCATAGCAATGGTGCTCAGCAACTTCACGTGGAGTTCCACGTTGTCGCCAGGCATCACCATTTCTACGTTTTTGGGGAGCTTAACGTCGCCTGTAACGTCTGTTGTACGGAAATAAAACTGCGGACGGTATCCGTTAAAGAACGGCGTGTGGCGGCCACCTTCTTCCTTAGAAAGGACGTACACGGAGCATTTGAACTCCTTGTGTGGCTTAACGCTACCGGGTTTGCAGATAACCATACCACGGCGGATTTGATCTTTATCGACACCACGCAGCAGCAGACCAGCATTATCACCGGCTTCACCGCGGTCGAGGAGCTTACGGAACATTTCAACACCTGTGATGGTGGAAGTGATTGGCTTGTCTTCCTCTTTCATCATGCCGATGATTTCTACTGGGTCACCAACGTTGATCACACCACGCTCGATACGGCCGGTTGCAACCGTACCACGACCTGTGATGGTGAATACGTCTTCCACTGGCATAAGGAACGGCTTGTCTACTTCCCGTACAGGCTCCGGAATTTCGGAGTCGCAGGCGCGCATCAGTTCGTTCACTTTTTCCATCCAGTCTGGATCGCCCTCAAGGGCTTTCAGAGCCGAACCTTGAACGATTTTGGCGTTGTCGCCATCGAATCCGTAAGAGCTCAGGAGCTCGCGGAGTTCCATGTCAACGAGTTCAAGCATTTCTTCGTCTTCCACGAGGTCGACCTTGTTCATAAACACCACAATCTGTGGAACGCCTACCTGACGGGCGAGCAGGATGTGCTCACGCGTTTGGGGCATTGGGCCGTCTGTTGCAGCACAAACGAGAATGGCACCGTCCATCTGAGCGGCACCCGTGATCATGTTTTTAACATAATCGGCGTGACCCGGGCAGTCCACGTGCGCATAGTGACGGGCTTCCGTCTCATATTCCACGTGTGCTGTGTTGATGGTAATACCACGCTCTTTTTCTTCCGGAGCGGCGTCAATATTCGCGTAGTCCATCTTTTGAGCCAGACCGCGCTGCGACAATACGAACGTGATTGCAGAGGTCAGGGTCGTCTTACCGTGGTCAACGTGGCCGATCGTACCGATGTTCACGTGCGGTTTTGAGCGGACGAACGTATCTTTTGCCATTGGTTTTAATAATTTAGTATCAACGTTTGGTTAAAATGTTCATTTACTAGTAGAGCACTCTCTGCTCCTGGAGCCGTTGATGAGAATTGAACTCACGACCTCTTCCTTACCAAGGAAGTGCTCTACCCCTGAGCTACAACGGCATTATCAGCACAAGTGACCGTGCTGTACTTACTGGAGCGGTGGACGAGGGTCGAACTCGCGACTTTCAGCTTGGAAGGCTGACGCTCTACCAACTGAGCTACCACCGCAAGTGTTTTTTCGCGCATTCAAACTGCATCCTTACGCCACACACGTTCACACATCTTCATACCGTCAAGCTCAACAAGCTATTGGTGGGGGTGGTGGGATTCGAACCTACTCAGCGTTGAAGCACCAGATTTACAGTCTGGCCCGGCTCTCCGACTCCGGGGCACCCCCATTCGATCTGCGATTTGCGATATTGGACTCGTGATTTTAAGTTTGCAAGTTGAAATCGCAAAAACCTAAATCCTAAATCGTTTGAGCCAGTGGAGGGACTCGAACCCCCGACCAGCTGATTACAAATCAGCTGCTCTACCAACTGAGCTACACTGGCGGTTAAAATCGCATCCCACAAGCTTGAATGGGAAAAAACGCGTCAAAGAACGTCGATTTTCAAAAAGAAACACCCTTTTCGAAAAGCGTGTGCAAAGGTAAAGCTTTTTATTTCGCCCGCCAAATTTTTTTTAAAAAAAACTATTGCCTTAATCATGAACTTTACGGCATGACTTTATCCGCCGACTTGCTCTCTTATTGTGAGGCCCATACGACTCCTCCTGAGCCCCTCTTAACCGCTTTAGAACGCGAAACCCATCTGCGCACCCTAAGCCCGCAAATGTTGTCGGGTGCCTTACAGGGACAACTGCTCCGGTTCATCAGCTTGCTGCTGCGTCCTGCACAAATTCTGGAAATCGGCACATTCACCGGCTACTCCGCTCTATGCCTGGCTTCAGGTTTGCCTGACAACGGACATTTGCACACCATTGAGGTCAATGATGAACTGGCCCCCCTGATCCGGCGGTATATCGCACAAAGCGCCCGGGCCAGTCAAATCACCCTTCATGTCGGCGATGCGGCTTCCATCGTGCCTACCCTCCAGGGCCCGTTTGACCTTGTCTTGCTGGACGCCGGTAAGCTCGATTATCCGGATCACTATAATATGGTGTTGCCAATGATTCGCCCGGGTGGGTTCCTGTTGGCCGACAATGTCCTGTGGGATGGCAAAGTAGTGCGCCAGGAAAACGATCAAACCGCTGCGGTATTGCATGCATTTAACCAACAGATACACGCTGATCCAAGGGTAGAAAACGTACTGCTTCCGGTGCGAGATGGATTGATGCTGGTGCGCAAGAAAGACTAAGGGCGTGCATTTGTATAATTCTTATTAAGTTTGCCGCCTGTCCCCCCCCAATAACCATGCTTATCAAACTCCCGGAACATGGTCGATGAATCCAAAGCACACTTGTTGTACGTTGAAGACGACGAAAGCCTGAGCTTCGTCACCCGAGACAACCTTGAACTAAACGGGTATACCGTGACGTATTGTGAAGATGGACAGAAAGCCCTTGAGGTGATCCAGTCCGGCAAACAATTCGACTTGTGCATCTTAGATGTGATGTTGCCTGAAGTGGACGGATTTACCCTCGCCGAGGAAATTCGCCGCCGCAACGAACAGGTGCCCATCCTTTTCCTCACCGCAAAAAGCATGAAGCAGGATAAGATACACGGCCTGACTATTGGTGCCGACGACTACATCACCAAGCCATTCAGCATCGAAGAGTTGCTGCTGAAAATCGATATTTTCCTGCGCCGATCCCGCTACACCGGTATTCTAAAAGCCAATACACCTGTCACTATTGGCGCTTACGCCTTTGATTATCTCAACCTCAGCCTCAGCTTTGCCGATCATGAGCCCGAAACATTAACCCAAAAAGAAGCAGATTTGCTAAAACTGTTCGCGGAAAACCGTGGCCAGGTGGTTAAACGTTCCTTTATACTCACCTCCATTTGGGGAAGAGATGATTATTTTCTGGGACGCAGCCTCGACGTATTCATCTCTCGCCTGCGCAAATACCTGAGTCACGACGAACGCATCAAAATTGAAAACATCCACGGCGTGGGCTTCAAGTTTAAGGTCGAGGAATAATTCTTGCATGGAATCCATCTATATTGATCATCCGAAGGGCAGGGTACATGCGCTGCGATTCGGCAACGGGCCCGGTTTGCTCATCGCCTTGCACGGATTTGGCGACCGCGCGCGCATGTTTGCCGTTTTGGCCGACTCATTGTCAACCACATACACGACCATAGCCATTGACCTGCCCTTTCACGGTCAAACGGAATGGCGGGAGAAGACGTTTTCAAAGGCCGACTTGCTGGAAATTGTATCGGCGACTTTAGTCGCCGCCAGCGAGCTCTGCTCGCTGACGGCGTCGGCGTCGGCGTCGGCGACTAAAGTCGCCGGTACGCGGTTCTCGCTCATGGGCTTCAGCTTCGGCGCCCGCTTCGCACAAGCCATGTTGCCCGAGCTGCAATCGCGCCTTGACAAACTGATTTTACTTTCTCCCGATGGCATCAACACCCGCGGCATGGGGCTGGCGGTGCACACGCCCATGTGGGTGCGCCGGGTGCTGTACCGGACGCTCCAAAAACCGGACTGGTTCCTCAACCTCCTTTCAACAGGCAGGAAAATGGGTCTGGTACCGCCGTTGATCCAACATTTCCTGGCCGCTAACCTGAGCAGACCCGATCGATTTCAGCGCACCTTTGGCTGCTGGTTTGCACTGAACGATTTTTACCTTCGCAGACGGGAGATTCGGGGCATTTGGGAAAAAGGCGCGTTTCCGATAGACATATATTACGGCGCAAAAGACGAGATGATCCGATTCGAATCGGTGGAAAAATTAGTGTCCGGGCTGACGCATGTGCGTTTGCACCGGATGGAAGAAGACGGGCATCGAGTGGTGGGAGTAGGGCTGGGAAAAAGAATGGAATTGCTATTGGAGCAATAGAAACTGAAAAAAACACCAAATCTGTGTTTGTATTCACCAAAAATATGCGCTTTTGGTGAATACAAACACAAAAGACGGCCAGTTCCGTGCCTGGGAGTTTAAGTGGAACCCCAAGGTCAAAGCGCGTTTTGCCAGCTCTTTTCAGCAAGCCTATGCACCGGTTTTGACTGAAGTAGTGTCGCTTGATAATTTTGAGGTTTTTTTGGGGGCGGGTTATGGATAGGCAATTAAGCCGATAAAACGTGTTGAAGAAGCCCTGCCATAGCAGCTTACCATTCGTAAAAACCATCCCTTACATTTGTCCCCTAAATTTAAGCAAAATGCTCATCATCACCGGAGCCGCCGGCTTCATCGGATCCACCCTCGTACGGCGCCTCAACGACGCCGGTTACACCGACCTCATGGTGGTCGACGAATTTGAACACCCCAATAAGGTGCACAACCTCGACGGCAAAATTTTCCGCGCCCAACTCCACCGCAAGGAATTCATCGAATGGCTGGCCAAGCACCCCGACAGCGCCGACGCCATTTTCCACATCGGTGCCCGTACCGATACCACAGAAATGAACACCGCCATTTTTGACGAACTCAACCTTGAATACACCAAGGCACTGTGGCGCTGTTGCACCCAATTCAACATCCCTTTTTACTACGCCAGCAGCGCTGCCACATACGGCCTGGGTGAACACGGATATGCCGACGACCATGGCCTCATTCCCCGCCTCAAACCGCTGAACCCCTACGGCCAAAGCAAACAGGACTTCGACGTGTGGGCCCTTGCCCAACCCGAAGCCCCTAACTGCTGGGCCGGTTTCAAGTTTTTCAACGTCTACGGCCCCAATGAATACCACAAAGGAAGAATGGCTTCTGTCATTTTTCACACCCTGCGCCAAATCAAGGCCACTGGCAAAATGAAACTGTTCCGCTCCCACCGCCCAGATGTAAAAGACGGCGAGCAACAACGCGATTTCATTTATGTCAAAGACGTAGTAGATATTCTCTTGTTTTTCTTCGAAAACAGGCCGCCCAATGGCATCTACAACCTCGGCACCGGCCAGGCACGCACGTTTTACGACCTTGCAGCCAACACCTTTCGCGCCATGGGCCTTACGCCCGATATTGAATTCATCGATACGCCTGCCGATATCCGCGACACCTACCAGTATTTTACCGAGGCCGACATGACCAAAATGCGCGACACCGCCGGATACCACAAGCCGTTTTATTCCCTGGAAAACGGCATTGAAGAATATGTCCAGTCTTACTTATTGGAAGAAAAAATCTGGTAGGAATCAGTTGGCAAACACCATTTGCTTCGAGTCCACTATCCTTCCATCGATCACCAGACTGTACGCGTAAGACCCACTGTGTCCGTAACCATGTTGATACAACAACTCATTGATACCTGGTTTGATGGCACCGACGGGCATCTCGGCCACAAACTGGCCCTTTAAATCGTGAATCAATATCGATGCTTTGCTAAAAGCGGGCACCGTTTCTGCTTCAAAAACAATCCAGGTGGCTTCATCAAAAGGATTGGGACGATTTTGCAGCAATTTGATGGGCTGAGGAAACCCGGGCTCCTCTACCCCCACGGCAGGGCTTGCCGACTTTTCGATGCTGAACAAACTTTCAACCCCGTCTGTACCCACGGTGGCCACGCTCACAAAAATCAGACCCGTGGCGCCGCAAGGGAATGTCCCGCTGGTGGAGTCTGGCAAATCAAAAATGCCTTCAAAATCATTGGATGCCGAGGTGCGCAGGAAAACGCGGTACGGCGGCGGCTGGTCGTTGACGGTGATGGTGAACGCCGCGCCATTCCTTTTGACGGTAAAATCAAGTGGGGTGGGCAGGGCTTGGGCAGCCATGGTGATGGCGTTTGCGTTGATTAAAGCGTTTCGGGTAAGGTAATTGAAGTCTACAAAAAATGAATCCACCACATTGTCACCGTCGGTATCTATCCCAAGTATGTCGCGTTCGGTGTGTTGGCGATCAGTATAACCTGTGCCATTGGACGCGTCGCCGTGTTCATTGGCCGAACAGAAACGGATGGCCGGATAGCCGCGCTGCCGGAAAGGAATGTGGTCGCCACCACGGCCGGTTCTGTCTTCCGGACTCATGATGCGCACGTCCATGGGTACCAACGCTGTCGGTTTCAGGATTTCATTGTATTCCAATTTGGCAAAACGCGCCAACTGCTTGTGTGGGGAATTAAAGGAACCGTTTGAAAACAGGCGTACGCCTATCGAATCTACATTATTTAGGCCCGGACAAGACGGCAGCGAAGATGTTTTCCCACATAAGATGCCGCCCACAATGTCATTGTTGTACACGGCGCGCACCGGAATTTTTTCTGTTTCACAATATTCAGCAAACGCGTTGGCACCGAACAAACCTTGCTCCTCTCCGATGGTCACCAAAAATACAATGGTATTCGGAAAGGTATAGGCCGACATGACCCTGGCCAACTCCATCACCAGTACAGTACCGCTGGCGTTGTCTTCTACGCCTTCAGCTAAACAGGCCGTATCGCAAGGCGTGTCGCAACGGCTGTCCATGTGGCCTTCCACCACGATCACGCCATGCGCTGTAGTGTCGCTGCCGGGTAACACCGCAAAAATATTGCGGTGCTGACCAACCGTGCATATGTTTTGGTCAAATTGAAGGTACGATACAAGCAGTCGGTCTTCCGCCGAAGCGCTGTACGACTTCAATTGCTCGTAAATCCAACGCCTTGCAGCACCCACTCCCCGATGATCCGACAAGGTATCGCTGCCTGTATTTCGGGTGCCGAACGCGCTTAAACGGGTGATGATGTTTTTCAAACTATCCGGGGAAATGCGCGCAGACAACGCATCAGCGATGTCCAAAGGATCAGCCACCGGCAGAGAAGCGGCGTAACTTACAGGGTTATAGTTGCCTTTTAAAACGGCATCTGCTGCCGGATTGGTCACCAGGATATTGGTTTGGCTCAACAGAATTGGGCTGGCGCAGAGCCAAATCACGAGAGAAAGGATTCCGAGTTTCATATTTCGACAGATTAAGCCTGCGAAATTACATCAAATAAAACTTCTGTGCGCCCCAAATCCGGGCAGTACCAAATCTTTTTCGGATACCAGTACCTGCTCCAGATCAAACTCCCAGTCAATGCGGAGTACAGGGTCGTTGTACAGGATGCCCCCCTCGGCGGCTTTGTTGTAAAAGTTGTCGCACTTATAGAAAAACTCGGCGGTTTCGCTCAGCACCAAATAACCATGTGCAAATCCACGCGGCACGAACAATTGCCGTTTGTTTTCGGCGCTCAGGCGCGTGGAGTACCATTGGCCGTAAGTGGGTGAATCAGGCCGAATATCTACCACTACGTCCAATACTTCTCCTTCCACTACGCGCACCAATTTGGCTTGAGCAGCATCGCCTGCCTGGTAATGCAGACCACGCAAAACCCCGGCGGTGGAACGCGCCTGGTTGTCTTGCACAAAATGCGCATCCACACCAGCTTCAGCCCACATGCGCTGGTTATAACTTTCAAAAAAATAACCGCGTGCGTCTTGAAAAACGGAGGGTTGAAAAACAAGCAGTCCGGGAATAGGAGTTTCCGTGAAGGGCATAACAAAAAAAGGTTGGTATTTGGGTCAAAGGTAAACCAAAGTGGCATTTGACACAGTGTGAATACCCAAAACTGTCTGCCTTGGGTCAGTTTTCTTCGCGCAGCCAGGTGGTGGCGCATCGACCGTCTGTGCAGTAGGCTTGTCGTATCAGCCGACCCTGTTCGTCGTATTCTTTGAGTTCACCTTGCTCCACAGGCATGTCTTCGCCGGGCGAGTAAGTGCCTTCTGCTTTCAGGTTTCCATTCTCATAGTATTCGATGAACGCGCCGTTTTCTTCGTTTGCTTTGAACGTCACCGTTTCTTTGAGCACCCCGTTGGGATACCAGGCTCTGGCGATGCCCTCGATGGCATTATTTTCATAGATCAATTCCACTTCCATCACGCCGTTTTCGTAATAATGGCGAAACGGGCCGTGAAACTGTCCATTTTGGTATGTTTCGAGGGTTTCCATCGTACCATTTGGCAGAAACAATTTGCGTTCCCCATGCAGGGTGTCATTTTGGTAAAAGGCGTCTTCGGCAACGGTGCCGTTTGCGTAAAAACGTTGATAATGTCCCTGTTTGGCAAAGTCGCTTTTCCGGCGATCAAAACGCTCCTTACCGCCATCTTCGGTAGGATTTTCAATGGTTTCAACGGCATTGTCTCCAATGCAGGCCATCATTAGGCACAAGCTGAAAAAAATCAGGTAACGCATGTCAATTTTTATGCTGTACAGTGGAGTGAACGGTTCCGTCGGCGAAGCGCGTTTCCAGGTTTGCTCCCGGAACCACATCCAGCGCAGAACGCACAGCACTGCCGTTTTGGTATGTAATGCTATACCCCCTGCGCAGCACGCTGTTGGGCTCAAGCGCGTTAATCAGTTTGCATAGTGCCTCCAATTGGCTGTGTGTACGGGCAAAAAGGTAGCGTTGTTGTGCTTGAAAATGTTGAGCCGTCGCATCTAAAGTGCCATGTGCCTTTTGCAAACGCATGTTTAAGCCAAACGCCATTTTTTGTGCGCAGTGATCTATTTGTCTTTTGTTGTTTTGTACATGGAGGCGGCCGTATCGTTTGCACATTTCGTGCAAGTACAGCATGTGTGATTCAAATTGCAGGTTGTGTTGCAGGATAAATTCTGCCACGGCAGTGGGTGTTTTCAGGGCATGACTGGCCACTCGGTCAAGCACCGTTTCATCCACATCATGCCCGATGCCCGTCAGTAAAGGAAGGGGTATTTGCGCCGCCGTACGGCACAGTTCCATGCCGTCGAACGCGGCAAGGTCGAGGCGGGAGCCACCACCACGAATAACCACTGCGGCGTCGTACAGATGCGCTTGCCTGCCGATGGCCCGCAACGCAGCGGATACTTCAGGGCCCACCTGATCGCCTTGCATGGCTGCGGGCCAGAATGCACATTGAAAAGCATACTGGTAACCGTTTTCGGACAACTGCGCCAGGAAGTCCTGGTAACCAGCGGCCCTTTCCGAGCTGATGACAGCGATGCGTTGGAGCACCGGAGGCGTGGGAAGCTGGCGGTTTTTGTCCAAAAAACCCTCGCGGTGAAGCTGATCAATGGTTTGACGGCGTTGCACAGCCAGCTGCCCGAGGGTAAAAGACGGGTCAGCATCGCAAACCACCAACTTCAACCCGTAACGTTCGTGGAACTCGACGCGCACTTGCAGCCGCACCTCAAGGCCTGCCTGAAAAAGAGCATCTGCTTCTAATCCCAAAGCCCGACGCAGCCGAGCATGGTCTTTTTCCCACAACACGGCCTGGGTTTGCGCCATAGGCTCTTCGGCATCGCTTTTTTGCACCAGATCAAGGTATCTGTGCCCCCTGGAGATGCCAATTTGCGCAATTTCGGCGCGCACCCAGATGGGCTGGGGGAAATTGAGGGCCAACGCACGCCGGATGTTTTCCAGCAATTGATGCAAGGAGAGGGTATTCATTTTCCGTTGAAGTGCTGCTCAACACGCAACGCCGCATTTTCACGTACGTTCATGTAATACAGGTTAAGGTCACCAATGTGGTAATTTTTTTTCCGGAAGAAAAAACTGCCTTTGAATTGGGGCTTAGCGGCCAATAATATGCCGCCATACACTTCTGCATCGGTTATTTGGGGGTAAATCACATCAAAATTGCGCAAAACACCGCCCGCATTTAGCGTTGCAGGCGCGTACAAGCCTTGTTCAATGCACCAATTCAACGGATTGGTGCAGACTATGCCCAATTCGATCGGTTTTTCAAAGCCCGACCTGCGCTCCCAAGTGCGCCAGGAGCAATAACATTGGGTCTCTTCCGGATTGGTGCATGGCGGGATGTGCGGAAAGGCGTCGACGGGAATGGGCCACCCAATCAAATAAGCCGCTACCAGTTGCTGCTGAAGGGGCGTTCCATCTACCATTTCCCGAATCAGTATTAAGGCATGTCGGGCACCCTGGCTGTGTGCGGCAATGATAAAAGGTTTTCCACTGTTCCAATGTTCAATGTAATATTGAAAACTTGCTTTTACATCGGCATAAGCCAGTTCCAATGCCGCTTTTGAAGTCGTTTTATCCGCAGTAAAAAAGGCTTCCAAATGGGCCTGGCGGTATCGCGGCGCATACACCCGGCCAGCGCCATTGAAAATGGTGGCCTGGTACAAAATGGCGGTTTGGTCTGTTTTGTAGTTTAGCTGTTCGTCAAATACATTGCCATTCCAGGCGCGCTGCCATCGTTTATTGCCGGTCAGTGTAGTTGGATGTATGAAAAATACGTCAACAGAATCCTGCCAAGCCAATACGTCCAGTTTGTGTTGGGGCGCCAGATCCGAGGGATCTTGCAAAGCCGGATGAGCGGCCCACACGGAAAGGGAAGCGTAGTCCGGTTCAGGAGGTATATGCTGCGGTTCAAATGCTCCCCGGGGCTTGTAGGGCAAACAGGCTTGGAAAAAAACCAATCCCGTGATCAGAAAAAAAAAGCGTTGCATAGCCGAAATTTAGGGCCTTTAGATGAATTGAACGTGAAATTTTTGAGTTAAATTTGCACAATCCCAAAAAAGGACGCACTTTTGAACATTCTCTGCAAAACGTGCAGGGCAACACTGAAACCCAGGAGATATCTATGCAACGCTACCTAACCCAGTTGCTGGCCGATCTTGAGGCCATTATTCGATTGGCACCTGCCTCAGGTGCCTATGCATTTCGTTTCCGATCGTTTGAAGAAGACGAACGCGATCAATCCATTTTGTACACCCGACAGGTGCGCCTTGTAGAGTTGTTCAATCTTGATCCTTTCGCTTTTCCACCACAAGAACGGCTGACCAAAAAACAACTCACCTTGCTGTTGCAGGCTATGGAAAACCTGTGGCGCGCCTGGAACATTTCATGGGAAAGCCCCCCTACCCTAACTGCCCGGCGGCGCTATACGGTGATGGTGGACTACATGCAACGCACTATACCCTGGCACAATGACCTGGGCACACAAATTGATTTTTGTGCGCACCGGGCTGAAGGCGCATGCCCTTTCGGAGAGGGCGGAAAATGCTGGTGCGAGGAAGCAGAAGCCACTGCGGCGCACGATGTCGCCGTTTGGGAGGCTTATCACTCCAATGCGGAGCCTGAGATCAGCGATCCGGTGGAAGACCTCAACCGGTGGCTGTCCACCGAAACAGAGGAAATCTTTCCGTGGGAAGTTGATGAGGAAAAGGAGCGCTGGCTCAAATTTACCGCCGAAGAAGACATGCTCTCCTGGCTGTATTTTTACCGCCCCAACGCACACACCGATATGGAAGAGGAAGAGGAAAACTCTCCGGAGGACTACGAAGACTTCGAATGGGCATCGCCCGACAATGACCCGGAGCCTGATTTTCCGTTTTAGAACTTATTTTCCAGGGTGGCGTTTTCATGCCATTTTACCTTAGTTTATACTTATGAACCACGGATTAGTAGAAAAAATTCTGCTTCAGCCAGACGCCCCGCTTCTGGTGCAACAGCTCAACCAGCACCTGACGGAGGAACGCCGTCGCCGCTTGTCCTTTTACAACTGGATTGATGAACACATCAAGGCAGAGTTCATCAATGGCGAGGTGGTGGTGCATTCGCCCGTCAAAAGAATACACTGGAAAATCACCGATTTATTATCTTCTTTGCTTAGCGTTTATGTGCGCCTAAATAAATTGGGCGTGGTGGGTACAGAGAAAGTGATGATTGCCCTCTCCCGTAATGACTACGAACCAGACATCGTATTTTTTAAAGCCGAAAAAGCAACACATTTTGACGAAGAACAGGTGCTTTTTCCCGCTCCCGACTTTGCGGTCGAGGTACTTTCGAAAAAAACGGAGAAAATAGACCGTACCATCAAAAAAGAAGACTACGCCTTGAACGGCATACAAGAGTACTGGATCATTGATCCGAACAAACAAATGATTGAGCAATACCTGCTCCTCCAGCCCGCCGATAAAACCTATTTCGAACCTTATCGTTATCGGAAAGGGGAAGACATTACCAGCCAGGCCATCACCGGATTCACCATTCCTGTTGCGGCCCTTTTTGACGAACAGGAAAACGTGGCTACATTGCAACGATTGTTGGGGCAATGAGGCACGGTTACGTGTTCAGCGCTCCACACACCGACAGCACCTGTCCGGATACGTACGCACCCATATCGGATGCCAGATAAATGCACGCATTGGCCACATCGTCTCCTGTGCCGAGGCGTTTCATGGGAATGGCGTTGAGGTAACCTTCTTTGGTTTTGTCGTCAAGTGCCTCCGTCATTTCGGTTTCGATGAACCCTGGCGCTACGGCGTTGCAACGGATGTTGCGGGAGCCGTATTCTTTGGCGATGGATTTGGTAAACCCGATGATGCCGGCTTTAGAGGCCGCATAGTTGGCTTGTCCGGCCTGACCGAACACGCCGACCACCGAACTCATGTTGATAATGCTGCCGCCTTTTTTCAACATAGGGCGCAGGCAGTGTTTGGTGAGGTTAAACACCGACTTGAGGTTGGTTTGCATCACGTCGTCCCATTGTTGTTCGGTCATGCGCATGAGCAGCGTGTCGCGGGTGATGCCTGCATTGTTGATCAGCACGTCAATTTGGCCGAAGTCGGCCAGCACTGCCTGCACCAGCGTTTCTGCCGAGGCGTAGTCGCCCGCGTCGCTTTGATACGCTTTAGCTGCACCGCCCAATTCACGGGCTAAGGTTTCGGCGCGTTCGGCCGAAGTGGCCGACACATACGTAAACGCCACCTTTGCGCCATGTTGAACAAAAGCACGCACCAGTGCTTCTCCGATGCCGCGGGAGCCGCCGGTGATCAAGGCTGTTTTGCCCTCCAAAAGTTGCATATTTTGCTTGTTTAAAGATACAGGGTTTTGTGGAACGGCAAAGGTGTAAAACTGAATGCCATTTCTCCAAAAAATCATGCAAAATTGGTTCAATAGCGGTTTTTATACCCGTTTTTTGCACTTCATTTACGCCATACCCGTGTCCGAGACCAACATACCCGCCCCCGACGCCTACGCGGCGCTGCGCATACCCGACTTTCAGCGCTTTTTGGGCATGCGCCTCAGCAATGCATTAGCCATACAAATCATGTCGGTGTCTGTCGGATATTTTGTGTACGACCTCACCGGAAGCCCGCTGAAGCTGGGGCTGATCGGGTTGACGGAGGCCATTCCGGCCATTGGCGTCAGCCTGTGGGCAGGACACATAGCCGATAAATATAACCGCCGCAATATCCTCCTTGGGTGCATCCTGTTGCTGTTTTTGTGTTCGGTGGCTTTGTTGACACTGGCCATGAACCGCCATGTGTTGCCGCAAACGATTCTGTTGACGGGCTTGTACGGCGTGATTTTTTGTACGGGTGTAGCGCGCGGATTTTTCAGTCCGGCCAACTTCTCTTTTTTGCCGCAGCTTGTTCCGCGTACCACGCTGCCCAACGCCATTGTATGGAGCAGCAGCACCTGGGAAGTAGCCAGCATTTCGGGTTTGGGCATCGGTGGCTTGATTTACGGTTTTTACGGCGTAGAAGCGGCATTTGGTGCCATGACTGCACTGCTTGCCTTGAGTTTAGTGATGGTTTTGCAAATATACCCCTACCCTGTTCCGCCTTCCGACACCTCGGAGCCAGCTTTGGCACGCATCCGGGAGGGGTTGCGTTTTGTGTTTCACGACCAGCGAATCATTGGGGCCATTGCGCTCGACCTGTTTGCGGTGTTGTTCGGCGGTGCGGTGGCGCTCTTGCCGGTGTACGCCAAGGACATTTTGAAGGTGGGGCCGCAGGGGTTGGGGGTATTGCGGGCGGCTATGTCGCTGGGCGCCATCAGCATGGCGTTTGTTGTGGCCCATCGGCCGCTGGGCCAGGGGGCGGGCAAACTGATGCTGTTGTGTGTGGCCGGGTTTGGCCTTTCCATCATTGGTTTCGGGCTGTCTACGGTATTTTGGTTGTCGTTCTTCTGTCTGTTTATGGCGGGTGTTTTTGACGAAGTCAGTGTGTATGTGCGCAGCTCGCTCCTCCAACACCTCACGCCGGAGCACATGAAAGGTCGGGTGTCGTCGGTGAGCCACATGTTCATCACATCGTCCAATGAATTGGGTGCTTTTGAGAGCGGGCTGGCGGCCAGCCTGATGGGTACGGTGCCTGCGGTGGTTTTTGGCGGGTTTGTGACGCTGGCAGTGGTGGGCGTTGCCTGGGTGCGGGCACCGAAGTTGCGGGATCTGGATTTTCGGGAGGTGGTTTAGGATGGTGGATGATATTGGCCACCCGCTAAACCATCTCCCGAGAAATTTACCCCCGCAAAACCTCCAGTTTTCCGGCGGCTTTCAGCAGCTTGAGTACGGCGAGCTTGTAGTCGAACACCTGCGTCCAGTAGTGGGTTTCGGCTTCGGAGAGCGCCGTTTGGGCGTTGAGCAGGTCGGTGAGCGGGGCAATACCTTCTTTGTACTGGAGAAAAAGTTTGTCGGTGATGTCGCGGGCCAGCGCCACGTTTTCTTCCTGGTTGTGCAGCATGGCCAGCACGCTGCGGTACTGGCTATAGGCCTGGTTGAATGCCAGCTCTTTGGCTCGACTGGCCTGGTTGCGGTCTAATTCCAGTTTTTGGCCCTCGAGTTTGAGCAGGTTCGATTTGCGGCGGTGCAGAAAGCCGTCGAAGATAGGCACATCTAATTTAAACCCTATGGCCGCCAAGCCGTACCATTCGTTTTCAAAATCGAAGTAGTTCACGTCCTGGCGCTGTGCCTGAAAGCCTGCGGTTGCGTATGCGCTCAGGCGCGGAAATCCGGCGCCGTACTGGCTTCTGCTCTGAATCCGGTGCAACTCCACCTGGTTTTGCAGCAAGCGGAACTCGGTGCTGGTTTCCAGGTCGAGCACGATGTTTTGCCAGCGCAGGGAATCTGCGGCGGGGGTTTCGTTGCCCCAGGCGAGTTCCATGGGCTCGCTCAGCGGGAGGTCGCACAGAAACTGCAGATTTTGTTTAAGCAGCTCAATGTTGGTCAACAAGTTGCGTTGTTGGGTTTCCAAATTGGTGTGGGCTACCCGGATGCGCTTCACGTCGGTGGGAATGGCATATCCGTTTTCCAACTGCAGCTCGGCCATGCGGCGCAAGGCGTCCAATTTTTCGAGGTTGGCGTTTACGCCTCGCAAGAGTTGTTCGGTTTGCAGGATTTGGTAAAACAGTGTAGCGGTATAAAAAACAACCTCTTCTTCGCCCCGTTTGACCAGCAAGTCGGCCAACGAGCGGCTCACACCCGCCGCAGGCAACATGCGCAGCGAGGCTTCATCGTACAACACCTGGCTCACGTGTACAATGCCGCCCGTTTGCCAGGGTTGATTGATCTGCACGGGGATGTACGCGCCACCCTGCCCGCCAAACAGCTCACCAGGCCAAAATTGGGTGGGGCGCTCAGGCACAAAGTCAAAGTTGACCACCCCGTTGATCTGCGGCAAACTGGCACTGCGGCGCTCGCGGATTTTCTGCTCCACTGCACTCCGGTCAATCCGCGCTTTTTGAAGGGCCACACTGTTTTCAACCGCCAGGGTAATCGTTTCAGACAAGGTCAATGGGCGCAAAGACTGCCCAATTACTAGTCCGGGATAAACACAAAAGAAACACAAGGCCCATAAGCAAACCGGCCTCAACGCAACAAGAAAATTTTTCATCCTTCAAATGCATCAAACAACAAAAGTACGCAAAAAATCCATTTTCACCCGCATTCCGCATTCCTACAGCCATTCGGTCTTTTTTCGATACGCCACCCCACGAAAAAAAGCCACCGGGCTGCCGTCCTGCCGGGTGATGCGCACGGCATAGTTAGACAAACTATTGCTTGCATGCTCTTCCACAGCGGTTGCAAGGAGCACATCGTGTTCGAATACGGGTGCCACATGTTCGATGCTGCAATGGATAGACATCGCATGTTGTCCAGTGGAATTGCAGGCAAAAGCAAAGGCGCTGTCTGCAAACGCAAATGTAATGCCGCCGTGGGCTACGCCGAATCCATTGAGCATATCGGCGCGTACGTGCATGCGCAAGGTACATTTGCCTTCCTGGATGGAGACGAGTTCCATACCCAACCGTTGGCTGAAGGGATCGTTGTTGAACATGCGGTAAAAAATGGCCTCCGGGGTCATACCTCGTAAAATGCCCGGTTTTCGCGCGCCATTTTGCGCAGCAGGGGGCTGCAGCGGTAGCGGTCTTCGTAGTATTCGTGGTAAAGGACGTCCAACTGCTCCACGATGCTGGGGATGCCCAGCTCGTCGGCCCAGGCTAAGAGGCCCTTGGGGTAATTTACGCCGTGGGTCATGGCCAGGTCAATGTCGTCGCGCGAGGCAATGCGGAGGAACAGGGCATCGGCGGCCTCGTTGATCAACATGGTAAGGATGCGGCTAAAAATGGTCTGCCCCAGAGTGATGTCCTGCAATGGTTCGGGCATAACGGCACCCGGGCTGTAATCGTAAAAGCCACGGCCTTTTTTTCGGCCGAAATAGTGGGCGTCCACCAATCGTTTTTGGGTAAACGACGGTTTGTAACGCGGATCGAAGTAAAAGGCTGAAAAAACAGTTTCGGTGACGGTGTAGTTGATGTCGTTGCCGATGAAGTCCATGAGTTCAAACGGCCCCATGCGAAAACCGCCGATTTCGCGCATGGCCCAGTCTATGGTGGCTGCGTCGGCTATGCCTTCGTCCAATATCCGGAGGGCTTCGCCGTAATACGGGCGGGCTACGCGGTTGACTACAAATCCGGGCGTATCCTGGGCCAATACCGTTGTTTTGCCCCAGCTGTCCACCAATTTTTTCACTGTATCAACCGTATTCTGGTGCGTTTGGATGGCCGGAATGATTTCAACCAATTTCATCAGGGGGGCTGGATTGAAAAAATGCACACCCAGGATGCGATCGGGCCGTTTGAGATGAGCACCCATAGCCGAAATAGACAAGGAAGACGTATTGCTGGCTAAAATGGTATCTTCTTCGACCACGGCTTCCATGCTCTTGAAGGCGATTTGTTTCTGCTCGATGTCTTCCACAATGGCCTCAATAATGAGGGCACAATTGCGGTAATCGCTCATGTGGTCGGTGAATTTGATGCGGCTGAACAAAGAGTACGCCTCACCGTCCTCCATTTTGCCTTTATCGACGGCAACTTTCAGGGTTTCCTGAATGCGCTTGCCCGCTTTGGCGAGGGCAATGGTGTGGTTGTCGCATACCACAACGTGGTGTCCGGCCGCTGCTGCCACCTGGGCAATGCCGCTGCCCATGGCACCTGCGCCGAGAATTCCAATGGTTTCCATACGGGAAAGCTGTTGATGAATGCTCCGGTATTGGAGCGAAGCGCCGCAAAGGTAGTTTGTGTCCGTTGTTTTGTCAAAAAAACCAGAACAAGGCCATATCTTTGTTCATCTATGATCGCATCTCCAAACGCAATTGCCAAGCCTGCTCTCCGTCGTATTCTCGGTATTGACCCCGGCACCAATGTACTGGGCTTTGCCCTGCTCGATGTGGAAGGCCCGAAAATGAGCGTCCAGGAGATGGGCGTGCTCACGTTTGCACATGTGGGCGACGACCACACGCTCAAGCTGCGGTACATTTTTGAACAGGTACAAGACCTCATCCTTCAACACAAACCCACCGAAATGGCCATTGAAGCGCCTTTTTTCGGAAAAAATGTCCAGTCGATGCTCAAACTCGGGCGGGCACAAGGCGTAGCCATTGCAGCAGGTATGGTCAACAAGCTCGACATCACAGAGTACATGCCCAAAAAGATCAAACGCGCAGTTACCGGCAATGGTAATGCCTCGAAAGAACAAGTAGCGGGCATGTTGGAAAACATTTTGAACACCCGTTTTCAGGAAAAATATTACGACGCCACCGACGCATTGGCCGCCGCCGTATGCCATTATTTTCAAGGAAAGGTATCTGTCAAAGGCACAAAATCATACGCTGGCTGGGGCGCATTTGCAAAAGACAACCCGGAACGACTCAAATGAAACGCATCTGGCTTTTTTTACCCCTTCTGCTGGCTGGCCACTGCAACCGCACCCAGCCACCGGCAGCATCGGCGAGCCCCTTTGTCCTGCCCATTCCGCAACGCATCTGCGGCCTCACCGTAGTGGCTCCGCCTGAGCCTTTCCCTCAAAATCCCATGCCTGCGGTGCAAGCGGTGGGTGCCAACTGGATTGCGGTGGTGCCCTACGCGTACACCATGCCGGGCAAAGCTGCCGTGCGCTACAACGAACACGGCTGGCAATGGTGGGGCGAAAAACCGGAAGGCACATTGGCTACCATTGAGATGGCACACCAGGCGGGCGTCAAGGTGATGCTCAAACCACAGGTGTACGTGCCAGGTGGGTGGACGGGTACGCTCGATTTTGAAACACCGGCAGACTGGGCGGCCTGGGAAGCCGGATACAGCGCCTACATACTCCAAATGGCCCGTTTGGCCGATGCTGCGGGGGTTGAACTGTTCTGCATCGGTACGGAATTCCGGACGGCCATCGCCAAACGACCAGCGTATTGGTTCGACCTGATACAGCAAATTCGGACAGTATACCCCAACGGCAAATTGGTGTATTCGTCCAATTGGGACGACTGGGACCAGGTGCCTTTTTGGGACCGCCTGGACTACATCGGAATGGGCGCGTATTTTCCAATGACAGACGAGAAATTGCCCACTGTAGATATCCTGTTGGACGCGTGGAAGCCTATGTGCAATCGGTTGGGCACTTTCAGCAAACAACACCAAAAGCCGGTGTTATTCACAGAATACGGATACCTTAGCGTAGATGGTTGTGGCGGCAAAAACTGGGAGTTGGAAAACAACATCACAGCCCGCAACATCAATGAAGCGGCGCAGGCCAACTGCTACGAAGCCCTGTTCAAGGCGTGCATGCACGAGCCCTGGTGGGCTGGCGGGTTTACCTGGAAGTGGTTTCCAAACGGCAGAGGGCATGAAGGGTATCCGGAACGCGACTATACGCCACAAGGGAAGCAGGCAGAAGCGGTTTTGCGAAAATGGTACAGTACAACACAGTAACTACGGCTTGGCCAACATGCCCGACGCTAAAGGGCGTTTTCGGTTGTGGGTGTCCAGCACAAACATCTCGCCTTTATCGATGAACAGCGCGGTCAGTTTGCCGTTGCGGACGTTCTCCTCGTGAAACTGGTCGATGGCGACGATGCGTTTTTCGTACAAGAGCGTGATGTCGGTCACCAAGGTATGGCCCACCACCATGTGCTCGGCACCGGCATATCGAAGTATAGCATCCACCTGCGCCTGGGTGAGGTCACGGCGCACAGCTCCCCTGAACCAAAAAATACCAATGCGGCTGTGGAACACCAATTGCGCGTCGGCATCTGTAATGTTTTCGAAAGGCACGCCTAAGTAATTGCGGGAGACTTGGTTGATATCGGATAAGTTCATGTTGCTGGCGGCTAATTCCGGGCTGATGCCGCCATGACAAAACACGTAAGGCCCGATGCGTTCAATGGCATTTTTGGTGCGCAACCAGCGGCCAAGTTCGGTTTCTGCATCAAAAAGGTTGTGGTACTCGAGGCCCATGATGCGGGCATTTTCGAGGTATTTTTTCCGCACGTATTCGGTGTATCCGGACAGGTTCATCACTTCATGGTTGCCCAGGATAAAGTGCACTTTACCTCCGGCGGCTTCTGCTTCCGTTTCTAGTTTGTACACCAACCAAAGGCATTCGGTGACGTTGAGGCCGCGGTCAAAAAAATCGCCCACCATCACCACATGGCCTTCGCCAAAAACCCATTTGAACTCGGCGTTGATGACGCCACCCATGAGCAGCATGCGTTTCATGGCCTCAAAATTGCCCTCTACATCGGAGATGACCAGCATTTTATCCGGCAAATTCCATTGATGTTTTTCCACTTTGAGGTTCTTTTTCAGCGGGAAGCTGAACACATCACCAATTTCAGGCACCCTGCAAGTGAGGGTTACCGCTTTTTTGTCAAAAAACAACTCTGCGTTGGCTTTGCAAGTGGTGTCTACGCGTTCGATGGAACGGACAATGATTTTGTCGCCTTTGTAAAACACATGCGGGCCGTCGGTATCGGCATTGGAACGATCCCCCGGTGGGTCGTGGGCCAGATACCGGATGGGTAAGAGGCCCACCAAAAGAATGAGCGACAACTTTTGCAACATGACCCGGTGGTTTGTTTTCTTTTTAAACGCGTTTTTGAAAAAAAAGTCTCGTGGCAAAAGTAATTAATTTTACAACGCAGTATTACAAAACCGAGTCTACAAAATACATGTTCAGGCTGCCTTTGTTTTTTACTTCGACGGCCCCGCGGAAAGCGCAGGAGAAATGCCCTTTGACCATGGCGTAGGTGTGTTCAGAAATATTGATTTTGCCCGGCTCGCTGTTTTGTTCCATGCGGGCTGCCACATTTACCGTATCCCCCCAGATGTCATACGCAAACTTGGACGCACCCACTACCCCGGCGATGACGGGTCCACTGTGTATGCCAATGCGCAGTTCGAACCAGGACTGACCTTCTTTTTGGCGGCGTATCTTTTCCTCATGCATCCAGGCTTGCATGGCCAGTGCGGCGTATACCAGCTCGACCGCATGGTCTTCATACGGTGCCGGCAACCCGGCTGCGCAAAAATACGCGTCGCCAATGGTTTTAATTTTCTCTACGCGGTGGCGGCTCAAAATGGCGTCGAATGCGCGGAAGCAATAATCCAGTTCCTGCACCAGCTCAGTAGCGTGGAGGCGTTCGGCGAGCAAGGTGAAATCTTTGATGTCGGCAAAGAGCACACTCACGCCTTCGTAGTAACGCGCTTTTGCAAGTCCTTCATTTTTAAGCTCTTCTGCTATTTCCTCGGGAAGTATATTGCGCAACAAGGCATCGGACTTTTGTTTTTCGTCGTGTAGTTGCTGCGTGCGCCTGCTGACCAGGGTTTCCATCTGCTCGTAGAGCAAGGCATTTTCGATGGACACGCCCATTTGTCCGCCCATGAGCGAGAGCAAAGCGACCCGATCTGCTGTGAAAGCACCCTCGACGAGGTCGTTGGAGAGGTAAAGCAAGCCGGCAATTTTCCCGTGGTGGGCAAAAGGGATGCACAATACGGAGCGACTTCTGTGTTGGCGCACAAACGGGTCGGCATTGAATGGTGCCTGCAGATAGGCATACTCAAGCACCTGGGGATCTCCGGTCTGGGTAGTGTAATTGACTACCGTTTCGGCCAGTAAACCGCTGCCAGCGAGCGGAATCCGCAAGAAACGGCCTTGTTCATCGCCCGCTTCCATGCCCACCTCTACCACCCAGGCGTTTTCGCGGCGCAAGATGAGCCAGCCTTTTTGGGCACCGGCATTTTCCAATGCATAGCGCATCAGTTTTTCAGACAGGCGGTCTATTTTAATTTCTCCGGCTAAAGCTTGAGCCGATTTGATGAGTGTAATGGTATCTACGTCCACTTTAGCGCCTTCAGACGCCAGCGGAGGCGGCACCTCCGGCAAGTAACGTTTGCGCACAGCCAGTTCAACGGCCTGCATGCCCATGCGGGCAAAGGCGTCGGCTGACTTGCGGATCTCCAGTTCCCATCCGGGCAGGCCAAAATATTGCATGGCGGCACCCAGGTCGCGTCGAATGCATGCCGCAGGGATCAAAAAACCGGACTCCTCTGCCAGTTGAATGGCCTTTTCCAAAAACACCAGTGCGTTCCGGTCGCCCTTCAAAGCGGCCGCATGCCCCTCAATCCAGGGCACGGCAAACCGAAATCCACGGGGGTTGCGTTTGTCGGCAGCGCGCAACACGTTGAGGTTTTGTTGCACGCGTTTTTGCGCAGCTTTGTTTTTCAAAAATGCCGCGTCGTGTTGCAAGGCCAACGATTCAAAAATGGACAAAGTCACCAGAGCCGTCGAGCCAAACAGCCCCTTTGTGTCTTTCCGTACGATATCAAAGGCTTCTACGGCCGGGCCAAACGCCCCTATCAGGCACAACACATACCCTTTGGCAACGTAGAACAACGAGACAGTAGCACTATCGGAGGCATTTCGAACGCTGTTTTCGTCAAAAAAGGGCGTATTCCAGTCGGTCAGGCGTTCGTCCGGCTCAATCAGGCGGCGAATCGCCTCGTGCAACGGTGCCAGTTTGGAGGTCTGGTTGAGTTGGTTATATTGTCGACACAGGCGTACGGCAGCAGCATTTTCAACCAACAGTTCAGGCATGTTTTCACCCAGCAACATGCGCCCCCAATGTTGGGTAAACAGGCACCAGGTGGCATAATCGAGGTTGCCGGAGCGCAGTGCCGCAGCATAACCGTTTTGTAAAATGGGCAGGGTGTCTACTAACGGTTCTTTGAGGTGGGCAATGAATCCGCCGTCGACAAAACGCGCAACCGGCTCCATGAATCCGGCCTGAATTTTATCCAGCAGCAGCAGCGACTGCTTGGCCACTTTGTAGCCTTCTTCCGGTTTGCCTGCCAACGCCGCCAGCACCAGGCCGTAAGAGCTGAAGCCCTGGATAGACTCTGCACAGTTGCCATAGCGCATCGACAAACGCACCATGGCAAATATGACCAATGCGTACGTATTGGGATCTGTCATGTGAAACGCCGGCGAGGCTGCCGCCAAAATGCGCATGGCAGCGTGTTTGGCCGGATCTGACAGGAGCGGCAAGTCCACAATGGAATTGATTTTGGATGCGGGCAACAACATGCCGGTTTGCACAGCGCCTGCAATCACTTTCCACTGTGGTGTGTGGTCGGGAATGTGAACGCCCAGGGGCCGCAGCGCTACCCGAGTGGCAGCAGTTGCTTCATGCACACGCGCCGCATTGACCAGGCAGCGGATGTTGACTTCGCGGATATGCGCCTTTTCCACCTCATTTTGGCAAAAAGAGAGCGCTTCTGCCACAAATGATGCCGCGTCATGCCCGTTCATGTAGGCCGATTCGATGATTTTGACAGCTACAGACAGGTCAAATGCCATAAAAGCGCGCGCTTTCTGCAGGAAATTGAACGCGAGGTCAAATGCGGCCGACTGGTAGGCTTTTTCTCCGGCTTCGCGAAGCAGTCGGCCGGCAAGCACTTCTTTGCCCGAGCCGCCAATCAAGGCGTGGCTGTTGGCAAAATGTTGGGCTACTTCAAACAACAAGTCGGCACCATCCTGCGCATTGCCCACCAGAGGAGCCAGCAATTGCCCGGTTTGAAAGTGCACGCGCTGACGCTCGCCTTCCTCGATTAACTGATATGCCGCCTGCTGAATGCGGTCGTGGGTAAAACGAAAAGATACATCGACGCCCATAGACTCGTAGTATTCGGGCAAAAACTTGTAATGTGCCTCTACCGGTGCGATGAGTTCTACCAGCAAAGCCGGTTCCAGGGCGCGGTGCACGGCAGCTGGCCGCATGCCAAGTATGGCTGCAAGGTGGCTAAGGTAAAAACTGGCACCGGCAGCAGCGGCGGCTTTGAGCACTTCAACGGTATCGTTGGGCAAGCGCTGCACCTTGGTGGTCAGCCAGTTGATGGTGTTGTCGGTGATGGTTTGAGCGCCGATGGCGTGCATGTCCCACTCCCACCGCATGCGTTTGGTTTCAAAAACCAGGAGTTTGTTTTCGTGGAACGACTCCAGCAGGCTGATGGTTGCAAAAGCATTGCCTTTGGTTTTGGAAAAAACCATCTCGGCCAACGGTTGTATACGCACGGCAGAGCTGTCGAGGGTGTCGCACAACAATTGCACGGTATGCGCCACGCTCAGCGGTTGCAGTTCGAGGGCCTGCACCGGTGAATGCTTGCCGGGAGACACAGACTGGCCTTTCAGGGCGTTTATGGTTTGGGTAAACGGATGCACGGCGTCGGTCTCATTGTCTCGATATGCCGCAATCACCAGTAAACGTCCGCGCGACTGGTTGGTAAATACTTTTTCGAGCAACTGCAGGGAGGCATCGTCGGCCCATTGCCAATCATCTAAAAAAAATACAACCGGTCGTTTTGCAATAGACAGGGCGTTGAAAAAAGCGTTCAGGGCATACTGGATGCGCTGTTGATTTTCTTTTGCCGGCAGTTCGCTTAACAATGGTTGTTCGCCGAGTATGTGCACCAATCGGGGGCACAAACCGATGATTGCTGCTCCCAAACCGTTTAGATCACGCAGGATGTGATCTCGCCATTCAAGGAGCACTTCAGCGGATTCCGTGAGCAATTGTTCGGCCAGTTGATCCAGTGCCTGGGTCCAGGCGTAATAAGGCGTACTTCTTTGAATGGCGTCGAACTTGCCCGTCAGAAAAAGGCCCATGTCTGCGGTAACGGGCTTGAACAGTTCCTGCGCCAGGGTACTTTTGCCCACACCGCTGAAACCGCCCAGCAGGACAATCACCCTTTCGCCCTGCCCGGCACGCTGGTAGGCATCCTCTAAAAAACGAAACTCCTGGTCGCGGCCGTACAGTTTCTGGGAAATATTCAAGCGCCCGGAGTGATCATATTCACCCGGCTCAAAATCAGTGGACAAGAACCCGTTGTCCCAATCGGTACGGCAACGGCTCAAATCTGCCATTAGCCCGGCAATGGACTGGTAACGGTCTTCTGCGTTTTTGGCAAGCAGTTTCAGAATTATCCTGGAAAGGGCTGGAGGCAACTCCGGGCAAAGCACTTCCGGTTTCTCCGGGGTAAGCGCCAGGTGGCTGTGGATGAGCGACATGATATCCACAGTATGAAACGGCGGGGTGCCGCACAGCATTTCGTACAAGACCGCGCCGAGCGAGTAGTAGTCGGCCCGGTAGTCCATTTTGCGGTTCATGCGGCCGGTTTGTTCCGGTGCAGTATACGCCAGGGCGCTTTCGAGGTGGTAAAGGGCGTCAAAACCGAATTCCATGCTTTCTGCCTTTGCGCTGAACTCAAAATCAATCCAGCGGGCGGAGCACAGATCGGCCCCCACAATAAGGTTATCCGGGCTGAGGTCGCGGTGCAGCACCCGTTTTTGGTGGATGCGGTCGAGGTCTTCCGCCATCAGCATGGCCAGCCGCAGGCACTCTCCTACAGGCAGCTTGCCCGATTGCAGCAAACTGCGCAACGAAACACCCTCAATGAAGTCGCGCACCAATACGGGTTTACCCGGCCAGGAAATGGTGTTTGCCAATGCACTGTGATCGGTCATGCCTTCGCCAATACCCGCTTCATTGTACAGTGCTGCGGGGTCAGACTGCACGGGCACCTTCAGGGCGCATGTGCGTCCGCTATCGGGTTCGACAGCGCGGTAAATGATGTAGCGTGGGCCCTGGTGAATTTCGGTAAGGCCCTCAAAAGCAACCGTATTCATCGGCTTGTGATTTTTATGTTTATGAGCACCGGGATGGGTTTGTCCATACAGGGTCAAACCCGTAATGATATTTTATGGCAAAAGCCAGGCGGATGTGATCAGTGTTTTCGTTTTTTAAAAATACCGACGATGCCATTCCAAATGGACTTCCAAAAATGGCCTTTGGTGCGTTCGGGCGGAAACTGTGGATAGTTGGGATACACAAATTTATCGAAAAACAAGGTGAGGGCGGCCTTGTCGATGAACCCAAACAAACCCTTTACCGGCAACTGCTGAATGCTTTCATTGTAATCCTGCCGAATATTTACCTGGTAAGGGTTGTTGTACGGCAACACTTCAGGCAAAAAGGCGGTATGCAACACAAAGGCATTTTCGACTTTAGGCGTATACATTTTGCAAACAGGCCCCTGGGCTATGTTGGCCGCGTCAAACAACCAGTACTCGCTCTGGTAGCGCCAGCTGTCATTGCCTTCAGGATAACCGGCTTGCGCAAGCACCATCAAATAGCCGTCTAACTGCGGATCAACATTGGGCGTCGGCGTCGGGCGGGGGATGAAATGGACGCAGCGAAGGTACGTGTTTTGAGGCGCCTGGTAGTAATCGCCCGGCTTCATGGTGTCGGTATCCAAACGACACAGGCTAAACGGGATGCCTTTTTTCGTAATTTCTAAAAGCGTTTCTACAGGTACAATCCGATTGGGGTAATCGGTATACAGGTTGTAAATAAAATCGGTGAGCATGCGGTTGTCTACGCCATCGGCGATGAACCACAGGTGCCGGATGTCGTTCACCGGCGTATCGGCAGAAATCATGTCCCGATAGGCATACAAAGCCACGGCCCAGGCATTTGGGCCGGGGTTATCGCTCTTCCAGTCGCCAATTTCTGCAAACTCGGCCGACTCATCGGGCAGCAACCGGGCATTTTCTGCATCAAAAACCCATTTTCCGAAGCGGCTGACGTCCATGCTGCCAATGGAAAACAGGCTGAGCAGCTCGCGGTCGGTTTCCTGTCCGGTGAGTTTATCCACGTCGTATGGGCGCACCCATTCGGCCACACACGTTGCGGCGTTGTGGACGCCAAACAGGGTTACTTTTCCACCCGGATTGGCGTAGTTGCATGAAAAGTGAATGGTTTCGACCGGTATGGGCTTGTCCAATGGATAAGCCACGGCTGTGCCGCCTCCCGGGGTCAGGTCTTTGCGGCGCACGATGTACACGTTGGTCTGCGGTATCATCGGCCGGGAAAGAAAACGCCGGATCATGCGGTCAATGTCCTGATTGTGCGGAAAGGGATTGCTCACCAGAAGGTCAATGGAAAACTTGAATGAACAGTCGGTCAGCACGATGAAATCCTCCGTCAGTCCGGTCTGGTGCATGCATTCCTCAATGATTACAGGGTTGCCCCTGGGGTCGTGCAGGGTCCAGCGTTCCATATCGCCTGCCTGACCTTTCCAGCGCATCAACCACACGGCGCCGGGAGTGTCGGCAGCCACAAGCATTTCGGGCGTTGCCGGATCGGGCCGGTCCAGTTCGGTGTGGAGGTTATTTAAAAACTGCGTAATTCGGTCGTTGGCTGACTGGATGTGTTGGCCCTCCACCTCGTGCGCCAGTTCCTCCATTTCTTTTTCCAGCAGTTCGGGCGCATGCTTCATGAAGTGAAACATGCGTTGTTCAAACAGCATGCTGGTGCCCGGCCTCAGGAAGTTGGTGGTAAATAATTCCTGGGTCACAGGGTCAAAACTTGGGTGGGCAGTGGTTTGTGCCAGGGAAAATGGCCAGGGTACGTATGCGGGCGTACAGGGCGTCCATTCGCGGTTCCAGCCTATGGGCGTTTGCAGGGTCATGCTGCCTGGGTCGAGTGTGAAAGGCCGACCCACGTCGTATGTTGCCAGCAAAAATGGATTCGAGGTTCCGAATTTTACCGGGATATAGGCTGTATTGACTTCGTTTCGGGCACCCAAAGCGAGGGAAAGCCGTGAAATGCCCAGGTTTTTAAACCCCAACAATGCACTTCCCGGATTGCCGTGTCGGGTGGCATAATCGGCGTAATAGCAGGGCGTTTTCAAGATGCGGGTGCGCACCGTGGGCGTTTGGCCCGGCGTAAAAACCACCCGCAGCCCCATGCCGTCGCCATTCATGATGGCTGATCCATATTCCTGGCAACGTTTACCGTCGGGATACGTTTCTGGGAAAGGCAGTCCCCCGGAATTGACCGATCCGACCGGATAAGATACGAAAAATGCGCCCTGTACGTCGGCTGGCAAAGTGCCTTCTATGATGTCAAGTGGCGCGTCCACCTCATTTCTGGTGGTGTAGAGCAATGGTTTGGCCATTTTGTGCTGAATTTGGGGCAAAGTAAGTTAAATCCCCAAATCTGGCCCACTCAAAACGATCTTGCAGCAGCCACTGCCCGCTTCCAGCCTGCGTATTGGGCAGCAGCTTCTTCTGCCAGCAACTCCGGTTCAAAAACCGTGTCGACGCCGGCATGCCGGGCAATGTCCTCCTCATCACTCCAATACCCCACAGCCAAACCGGCCAGATAGGCTGCGCCCAGGGCCGTGGTTTCCTGCACCCGGGCACGCTCCACCTGGATGCGCAACAGGTCGCTTTGAAATTGCATGAGGAAATTGTTCTGCACCATGCCGCCGTCTACGCGCAAGGCTGGTATGGACAGTCCGGCATCCGCCGACATGGCGTCCAGCACGTCTTTCACCTGATAAGCCACGCTTTCCAGGGTGGCGCGCACCAGGTGCGCCCGTGAACTGTTGGCCGTGAGGCCAAAAATGGCTCCGCGCACCTGTTCGTCCCAATACGGCGTACCCAGACCCACAAAAGCGGGCACCACGTACACCCCTTCAGACGAGGGCAGGCTCATGGCGTAGTGTTCCGTTTCGGCTGCGGTACCCACCCACTCTACGGTATCGCGCATCCACTTGACGGCTGTTCCGGCCACAAACACTGCGCCTTCGAGGGCATAGGTTACGCGGCCGTTCAGCCCCCAGGCAATGGTGCTCAACAAGCCGTTTTGGGATCGGTGGACTTTCGTGCCGGTATTCATGAGCATAAAACAGCCGGTTCCGTAGGTATTTTTGACCATGCCGGGCTGGAAACAAGCTTGTCCGAAGAGGGCCGCCTGCTGGTCGCCCGCACAACCGGTGATGGGGATGTGGTGGGGGCCGCTGAGGTCTTCGGATAAGGTACCGAAAGCACCGGAGCTGTCGCGCACCTCGGGCAATATGGACATGGGTACCTGCATGGCATGGCACAGCTCGGCGTCCCATTCCAGCGTATGGATGTTGAACAACAGGGTGCGGGAGGCGTTGGAATAGTCGGTGGCGTGGGTCTGTTCGCGGGTGAGGTTCCAGATGAGCCAGGTGTCTATGGTGCCGAAACGCAGGTGGCCGAGATCCGACAAGTCCCGTGCGAACGGCACATTTTCCAAAATCCAGTTGACTTTGGTGCCGGAGAAATACGGATCGATGAGCAGGCCTGTTTTGTCACGCACGGTTTCCGATAGTCCATCGGCCCGAAGTTGTTCGCAGATGTCTGCCGTTTGGCGGCTTTGCCACACGATGGCCATGTACACGGGTATGCCGCTGCGGGTATCCCACAAGACGGTGGTTTCGCGCTGGTTGGTGATGCCGATGGCCAGGACGTTTTGGGGGCCTATTTCAGCCAGCACGGCGCTGAGGGTGTTGCGGACGGTCTGCAAGATTTCCAAAGGGTTGTGCTCCACCCAGCCTGGCAAGGTGTAAAACTGGGTCACTTCTTCCTGTGCCGAGGCGATGGTGTTGCCTTCCCGGTCGAATGCAATGGTGCGGGTGCTGGTGGTGCCTTGGTCGATGGAGAGGATGTACATGTGGGCGGGAAAGGTGGTGCCCACAAAGTTGGGGGAAAAACAGGTATTCGCGGTGTTTGCGGAATAAATTTATGCCCCGAACAATGACTGCAGGTACAAACAAAACAGAATCGCCCAAGTCGCTACTTGTATGAACCCCTTAGTTTACTCCGCAATAACCGTTTCAAAAACGCAATTGACCACCACCGAGTCCGGTGCAGCGGGGTCGTAATCAATATGCGATACCATGTAAGACCCTCTTAATATCCCTTTGATTTCCCTTGTTTGCGCATTGTAGGAGGTGATCTGAATGTAGTCGGCTATGGAATCGGTCTCATTCAGGTTATAAAAACTGCCTGCAACGTCGCCATCCGATAATAAGGTGCCGTAAAACGCAGAGGGAAACCTCCTCGGAAAATGAAGGTCGCTGTTTATCGGTTGTTTGCCTTCACTTAAATTAAAAACAGAGCAACTTATCGATTTTCGGAGCTGTCCATATTCATCTTGCAGCACACAATATAAATTAAAAGCAGAATCTATCTCAAAAGCCTTCGAAACATTTGCCTTGAAGGTAAAATATTCGTCGTTTATTCTTACAGACGCCGTTCCTAAGAAGTATTCGTCTGCTCCTTCGTTTTCAGGCTCTTGTTGGCAACCTATGGATAATGCCACTGCTCCCGACAGCACTAAATTGAAAATGTGTTTCATGGTTAGAAAGTGATTGGTGAACAGGGGGGAAATTTCCCCCTGTTCACATGGCTAAATTACTGCTTAAGGAGTTTTGAGGTAATAAACCTTTTCCCGTCGCTGAATTGCAACACATACATTCCGTTAGGCATGTACGTGTTGTTTACCATTTTTCAACTGTTCCGGAGCACCGCTGAAGGTTTTCTGAAATAATTTCATAGTAATAAAGCCCTGACGGCTGTTGACTCATGTCTATGCTTGCCTTGTTGCCTTCGAACGGCCATTTTAGCACCATTTTGCCCTGCGCATCATAGACGGAAAGCGCAGCGGGATCAGCGTTGTTTTTATCAAACAAAAACAAGCCACTCCCCGGGTTGGGATACGCCTGACAAGTGCTGTAAGGGATCTTTGGACTTTCATTTGTAAGAGAGGTCGGCTCAACTTTCACTTTTAGCAGGTACCCGTTTGCGTCGTTTATGCTAAAATCAGCATGTTTTGACCCGTACATGATGACGTGACCGTCCGAAGTGATCAACTTGCCGAACATCACATAATATGCATCGCCTCCGTAGTACCGAGTCCAGTTTAGTTTGCGTTGCACAATATCAACAGAAGACAGGCAAAACCACGAGTAGGCATCGGAATAAAGCCATTCACCCGGTAAAAAATTGGATGTACCGCCAATGAGCACCTCATTGGGCGAGATATGCGATATGGCATGGTTGGCCGTAGGCGTGTCCAATGTATCCTTTGGGCGACCAATGTGGATTATATCTTCTTCCTGCCAGTCGGTGCCTAAAAATCCAACCGTGATGTCGTAGCCATCACTGTCCCTCATCCGGCCAACGATCAAAAGGGAAGTATCCGGCAAGTAAGTCAATTCCCCTTCCCGATACATGCCAAATGGCGAGGGTTCAGAGCCAACCAAATTCAACGCTTCATCCGTTTCGTACACTTTTCGGCTGAAACTCAACACGTGGATGCGTTCCCCTGTAGGATGTAAGACAGCTGGACCAATTGGAGCATTGCCGATGTTAGGATTCACCTTGACGAAGTTCCCCTCAAGATCAATTTTTGCAATGAATGCATTAACAGAAAATGGGCTTGAATTAATAAAACTACCCGTCAGTACAAAACCAGTGTCTATCGAAACCATATACGTTGCTGATTCTCCAAAATCACCCATCGGATATTTTGCAGTTTTCACGGTTTCCAGCGATTGATCCAACATAAAAGTGGTCAAAAAAGAGGTGTCGGCACCGATTCTTGTCCCCACTAAGTAAATAATGCTGTCGGTGTAAAAAAGGTCATTTAGTTGAAGCCCCAAATCGCTTTTAAAATCTTTTTCGGCAATAATGTTGCCTTGTTGGTCTATTTCTAAAAGCGTAGTATAGGTGTAAAACGGGTTGACCCGTCGGACCAAAGCCAAATAATTTCCTGCTTTTGTTTCTGCCATAGACACCACGTAGTCTACATAGTCCTCATCGCCAAAATCGAGCGAAAAAAGGGACTGTGCCGGGGCCAAATTGGCGACAATGCAAACGATGAATAGAAGTAAGGGTGCAATACGTTTCATATATTATTGATTTTAAAGCAATTCAATTGGAACTGCAACTTTGTACGACCAGGAATACCCCATTAGAAGCTAAAAAGTCTTCTGCTTCGGTTTTGGCGCAAAGCGCATCTTTCTTTTACTTATCACTTTTTTACGAAACTACAGGCAATTTTTATCTCTGTCAGATTTTTTAATGTTTTTTCGACGAAAAATTTTTGTTAAAATTAGACATAAATCAAACAATAGGTTGTTTTTAAAAATATTACATATATTAAAATATACGTCACATTTAACTTCGCGCCATGAGGCACGCCTTGTTTGAATGAACGTGTAAAGGACAATGTACCTCGGAGGCACCGACATTACACACGTACATACACTACAATGCTTGGCCTCCGAGGTATTAGGAGTACCACCTACCCCCCCAACGACAATATCTTGATTTCCACCCGTTGGTTCAACACCCTGCCCTCGGGGGTGGTGTTGCTGGCCACGGGTTTGCGTTTGCCATAGCCTTTGTAGAGCACGCGCTTGGGGTCGATGCCTTTGCTGGCGAGGTAATCGGCTACGGCTTTGGCGCGGGCGGTAGACAGGCGGTCGCAATACTCGTCGGGCGGCACGTTGTTGGTGTGCCCGCCCACTTCGATGACGATTTTGCCGTTTTCGAGCATGAAATCGTACACCTCGTCGAGCACGGGATAGAACTCCGTTTTGATGTTGGAGCTGTCGCCGTCGAAGCGCAATTGTTCGATGCGGACGGTTTGGCCAGCGCTGATGACGCCCGGGGTCAGGTCGGGCAGGATGCGTTTGCCAATGTCGACGGTTAGCGACGCCGTACAGCCAGTGGCATCGGTGACGGTGACCCGGTGCAGGCCCAGCGTGAGTTTTTTGGCTTCGGGCTGGGTTTCGCCGTTGTCCCAATCCACTTTGTATGGCCCTGTGCCCCCTTTCACCGTGAGTACGGCTTTGCCGTCTTCGGTGCGTTCGGTGGTGGCACCCGTCTTTTTCGTGACTTCCGCTTTGACGGCATCAGGCGATTTGACAATGATGACGGCCGACTGGGTACTGCCTTTGGCGTCGGTGACCAGCACCGCGTACGTACCGGCGGGTACATTGTCGATTTGGTCTTTTTTCCACTCGTTTTTGTCCCATTTATAGGTAAACGGCGGCTTACCACCATTCACCGATACTTTGAGCGCAGAAGTTTCTCCTGCACATTTGATCTTGCCTGTTTCCGCCACGTCTACCGTCAAAGGGAGGATGTTCTCGGTGATGTCTACGTTGGCGGTGGCAGTGCAGCCTTTCGTATCAGTGACGGTCACGCTGTGTTTGCCGGGGGCGAGCTTGGCGGCGGAGGCGGTGGTTTCGCCGTTGTCCCATTTGTAGGTGAAGCCGCCGTTTCCGCCGGTGGCCGTAATGGATGCCTTGCCGTCGGTGCCGCCGGTGGAAGCCGGCGCCGAGACTTGTGCGGTGGCGGTCAGGGCATCGGGCTGTTTCACCGTGATGTTGCTGGTGGCGGTTGTGCCTAAGGCGTCGGTGACGGTGAGCGTGTATGCGCCGGCGGTGATGCCAGTGGGTTTGTCGGTTTTGAGGGCGGCGTTGCTCCAGGCGTATTGGTAGGGGCCTTTGCCGCCTGCGATGCTTGCCGAGAGGCCCGATGTGCCCCCGTTGCAATTGATGGTGCCGGTTTCGGCTATTTGTACGTTAAGGGGCAGGATGTTTTCAGTGATGTCTGCGCTGGCGGTGGCGGTGCAGCCTTTGGCGTCGGTGACGGTCACGCTGTGTTTTCCGGGGGCGAGCTTGGCGGCGGAGGCGGTGGTTTCGCCGTTGTCCCATTTGTAGGTGAAGCCGCCGTTGCCGCCAGTGGCCGTAATGGCCGCCTTACCGTCGGATCCGCCAGTGGAAGCAGGCGCCGAGACTTGTGCGGTGGCGGTCAGGGCATCGGGCTGTTTCACCGTGATGTTGCTGGTGGCGGTTGTGCCTAAGGCGTCGGTGACGGTGAGCGTGTATGCGCCGGCGGTGATGCCAGTGGGTTTGTCGGTTTTGAGGGCCGCATTGCTCCAGGCGTATTGGTAGGGGCCTTTGCCGCCTGCGATGCTTGCCGAGAGGCCCGATGTGCCCCCGTTGCAATTGATGGCGCCGGTTTCGGCGATTTGCACGTTGAGGGGCAGGATATTTTCGGTGATGTCTGCGCTGGCGGTGGCGGTGCAGCCTTTAGCGTCGGTGACGGTCACGCTGTGTTTTCCGGGGGGGAGCTTGGCGGCGGCGGCAGTGGTTTCGCCGTTGTCCCATTTGTAGGTGAAGCCGCCGTTTCCGCCGGTGGCCGTAATGGCCGCCTTGCCGTCGGAACCGCCTGTGGAAGCTGGCGCTGAGACTTGTGTGGTGGCAGTTACGGCATCGGGCTGTTTCACGGTGATGTTGCCCGTGGCAGTTTTTCCGGTGGCGTCGGTTACGGTGAGGGTATACGCGCCGGCGGGTACGCCTGTAGGTTTGTCGGCTTTGAGGGCCGCGTTGCTCCAGGCGTATTGGTAGGGGCCTTTGCCGCCGGCCACGGTGGCCGACAAGCCCGATGTGCCGCCGATGCAATTGATGGTGCCGGTTTCGGCGATTTGCACGTTGAGGGGCAGGATATTTTCGGTGATGTCTGCGCTGGCGGTGGCGGTGCAGCCTTTGGCGTCGGTGACGGTTACGCTGTGTTTGCCGGGGGCGAGTTTGGTGGCCGTGGCGGTGGTTTCGCCGTTGTCCCACTTGTAGGTGAAGTTGCCGTTGCCGCCGGTGGCCGTGAGCATTGCTTTGCCGTCTGATCCGCCGGTGGAGGCGGGTGCTTGCACCTGGGTGGTGGTGTTTATGGGTTCAGGTTGCTGGAGGTTATAACCAGCGGTGGCCGTTTTGCCGGTGGCGTCGGTTACGGTGAGTTCATAAAATCCGGCGCTGAGGTTGGCGGGTTTGTCCGAAGCCAGCTCGGGTTTGTTCCATTTGTAGGTAAAAGGGGCTTTTCCGCCGCTGGTGGTGGCCACGAGGTTGGTGGTGCCGTTGTGGCACTTGATGAAATCTGTTTTTTCCACCGCGACCTGAAGGGCCTGGATGTTTTCGGAAATGTCCACGGAGGCGACGCCCGTGCACCCGTTTTGATCGGTGACGGTCACGCTGTGTTTGCCCGGGGCAAGTTTGGTGGCGGTGGCGGTGGTTTCGCCGTTGTCCCACTTGTAGGTGAAGTTGCCGTTGCCGCCGGTAACTGTGAGGGCCGCTTTGCCGTCTGATCCGCCGGTGGAGGCGGGTGCTTGTACTTGGGTGGTGGTGTTTATGGGTTCAGGTTGCTGGAGGTTATAACCAGCGGTGGCCGTTTTGCCGGTGGCGTCGGTTACGGTGAGTTCATAAAATCCGGCACTGAGGTTGGCGGGTTTGTCCGAAGCCAGCTCGGGTTTGTTCCATTTGTAGGTAAAAGGGGCTTTTCCGCCGCTGGTGGTGGCCACGAGGTTGGTGGTGCCGTTGTGGCACTTGATGAAATCTGTTTTTTCCACCGCGACCTGAAGGGCCTGGATGTTTTCGGAAATGTCCACGGAGGCGACGCCCGTGCACCCGTTTTGATCGGTGATGGTCACGCTGTGTTTGCCCGGGGCAAGTTTGGTGGCGGTGGCGGTGGTTTCGCCGTTGTCCCATTTACAGGTGTAGTTTCCGTTGCCCCCTTTGGCCGATACGGCGGCTACACCGTCTGCATTTCCGGTAGATGCGGGTTTTTCCACCAGGATTGTTCCGCTTACAGGTTGGGGTTCCATAATGGTAAACAAGGCGCGGGCAGTATTGCCGAGGGCGTCGGTGACGGTCAGGTTGTAGGTGCCGGCTTTGAGTTTGTCGGGTTTATCGCCCTGCATGGCAGCATTGTTCCAATTGAACGCAAAGGGCGCTTTGCCGCCGGTAGTGGCTGCGATGAGCGTGGTGGTGCCGCCGGCGCAATTGATGGGCGATGCCAGGCTGAGTTCGATGTTGAGCGGCAGTGCCTTTTGGGAAATGGTGGTTTTGGCCGTGGCCGAACATCCCTTGGTGTCGGTGACGGTCACGCTGTGGTCGCCTTCGCCGAGTTTCAGGGCGGTAGCGGTTTTTTCACCGTTGTCCCAGGCAAAGGTGTAGCCTGGTTTGCCTCCGCTGATGCGGGCTTCGGCGCGACCATCGAGGGCACCGGGCGCGCTTTCGGCTTTTTTCACCTCTATGATGAGCGTCAGTTTCGGGTCTTCTACTGTTGTTTTGGCGGTTTTGGTTTTACCGGCGGCGTCGGTGACGGTGACGGCATGTTCGCCGGCTGGTACGGCATTGGGATTGGCACCTTTTACCAGGGGATTGCTCCAGGCGTACTGGTAAGGTTCTTTGCCGCCGGTGGCTTTCGCGCTCAGGGCGGCGTCTTGCCCGTTGCCGCTGCAGCTCAGTTCTTTTTCTGTTTGCAAAATGAGGGTAATGGCGGATGCTTCTTCGATGAGGAAGAGGCCTTTATCGGTGGTGGCAATCCAGGCCGCGCCATCAGGGTCCACACCGATGAAGCGGCCGTATTCGCTGGTGAAATATTCGGTGCCACTGAACACCTCAAATTCGTCGGTGCTGAGGTCGTACTTAGCGGCAATGCGGGAAAGTATCCAGAGGGTGCCGTCGTCGGCAATGTCGAAGTCGAAAGGATCGCCTTCCAGGGCGTCTTCGTCGATGTTGATGGCCCTCCATTTTTCGCCTTGTTCTACAATCCACAGTTCGCCGTCGGCTAATGCGTACACGTCGTTGTTGTGCGAGCGCATGCGTTGGAAAGCGTACCCCTCGAGGTCGTCTTTCCATTTTCCGGGGGTACCGATGATGACGCCTTCTTCTGTACCGACCCAGAATCGGTCGTAGCGGTCTTTGCCGATGTAGGTGACGTAGTTGCTGCGGAGTTTGGTGTTGCCGCTGGTAAAGTTGTCGGCCACCTTCAACTGTGGCGTTGTGTTGAGTACATAAGCGCCTTTGTTGCGCGTGCCGATCCAGAGTTGTTTTTTGGCATCGTCGAAGTAAGCGGTGGTGATCTCCTGTTCGCCACCCAAAGCGGCGGTCATGGCGTCCTTGTTCCAGCGGAAATCGGTGTTGCCATACGGAAATGCCAGCACCGACTGTTCGCCGCCGCCAAGGGGCAGCTTTGTACCGAGGTCAGCAGATTGAATTTGGTATACGCCGGACGCGTTGGCGGCCCATTTGGTGCCCGATTCGTCGATCCAGAGGTTTTTGATGGCCTGGTTGCGGTCTATGGATTTGCAGCGCGAGACTTCCAGGTTGGATTTTTGGGAAAACACCCGAGCGGGGTTAAACAGCAGGACAATTCCGACAAATGCGGAAAGGAACGGTGTATACAATTTCATGGTGCAAAAACGCTAACTTTCTACATCTATTATATTAAAAAACCCATCACACCTTGCGGGGATGGGCCAGTAGTCCTTAGCGTGTGAAGTGTTTTGCTTCTTAGGCAGAGCTACTCATCAATGCCGATTTCGGTATTTTTGTTGGAAAGACCGCATAGAGCACTGAGCACCAAAGTGGAGATTAAGATAAAATACGTTTCCATGAGATGATAAGGTTACGGGGTGATGTTCAGATTCAGTGCAAAGTAATAACCTTTTTATGTGAAAAACCAGCATTCCGGTTTTAAGTAATTGTTACCCGATCCTGGAAAAATGAAGGTTAAAATGATATCCAATTAAATTTATATCCATTCAAAAAATCGCGCACAGACATCCTTTTTTTTCCTTCTAACTGCAAATCAGTTATTTGTACATATCCATTATTGGTTCTGACAGCCAAATAGTGTCGGCCGTCAGAAAAAAACTGACCGATTTTGCCCTTTAATGGTGTGGTATCATCCTTTTCGGTGCGCAAAATTTTTAGCGTTCGTTCGTCGAAAAATGTCCAGGCACCCGGGAACGGACTGAGTCCGCGCACAAAATCGTGCACTTGTCGGGTACTTTGGGCGAAGTCAATCTGGCAGGTTTCGGTAAAAATTTTTGGTGCGAGGGATACTACAGACAAATCTTGAGGCTGTGGCTGGGCGTGTCCCTGTTCGATTGACTGAACGGTTTTCAACACCAGTTGAGCGCCGATGTGCATCATGCGATCGTGCAATTCACCCGCCGTTTCATTTTCGCCGATCGGAATGCGCTCCTGAAAAAGAACGTCGCCGGTATCGATTTCGTGTTTGAGTAGAAAAGTGGTGACGCCGGTTTCGGTTTCACCATTGATGATGGCCCAGTTGATGGGTGCCGCACCCCGATAACGGGGCAGTAAAGAACCGTGCAGGTTGAGCGTACCTTTGGGGGGCATGTTCCAGACGGCCTCCGGCAGCATTCGGAACGCCACCACCACCTGTAAATCGGCTTGCAAGTCGCGCAGTTCGGCTAAAAATTCAGGATTTTTTAATTTGGGTGGTTGCAGCACCGGTATGCCATGCGCAACAGCATAGGTTTTTACGGCAGATTGCAACATGCCCAGGCGACCACCTGGTTTGTCGGGCGCAGTGATGACTGCCGGGATGATATAACCATTTTGGCGCAAAATATCCAAACACGGCACTGCAAAATCGGGTGTACCCAAAAAAACTATTCGCATCATGTTGCAAAGGTGCGGTGTAGTGCACAAACCAGCCGCATTTGTTTACATTTGTCGTGAACAAATATCCGATATGAAAAAGCTACCCGTGTGGACGTCGTCCATTGTCAACACAAATCATGCATTCGTTTTTTGGCTGTTGTGCTGCTCGTTTTTCAGCCAACCTACCTCTGCCCAGACCAAGGTAGAAGCGTTTGTTTTTGAAACCAACAACCGTGGATTTCTGAACCAGGCTAAAGTGGAAGTGCTGTCTGTGGCCACCGGCGCGGTGCTGGAAACGGCCCAATCAGACGCCAATGGGCGTGTCCTGTTTACGCTGGCACCCGGTTCGTATGCTTTTCGGACGACCAAAGACCTGTTCCTGGAGCGGATAGACACCGTTACCCTCGATCAAGCGCCGGTTTACCTGAAAATAGCGCTGCAGCGGCGTCCAGGGTACATATTTGACGCCTCTTTGGCCGAAGCCCGCGACGATGAAAACACCATAGTTGACGCCATTTCGGGCGCTACCATCGAAATTTTCAACCATACGGCGGATTCTGTGGCGCTCCTCTTGAAACAACACCCGGAGGCATTTTTTCGATTTACCTTTGAGCAGGGTAACCATTACACCATACTGATCCGCAAACCAGGTTACTCGGCCAAACGGATCGAAGCGTATGTCAACATAGAAGGCTGCATCCTGTGCCTGCATGGCCTGAACGACTTCCGGCCCGGCGTATCGGAAAACATGACTGCCGGAAACACCATGGGCACGCTGGTAGCCAACATCGAACTGCGGCGCACTACAGGTGTTCCACCGGATGAATCGGAGCATCTCCGCTGGATACCATTGGCCGACATGATTCAATTGGAAAAACAAAAATCTCTTTCCCGTGACTAAAGCGTCTTCTTTTACCTTGCCCTCAGCCGACGGCGGCACCCTGTACGGCTTTCACTGGCCCGTTGAAAATCCCGGGGCAACCATTTTGATCGTGCACGGCTTGGGTGAACACATCCACCGTTTTGAACATTTGGCCAAACGCTACAACGATGCGGGCATGGCCGTAGCGGGCTTTGACCACCCCGGACACGGACAAAGCAGCGGCAAACGCGGACATGCCCGCAACCTCGATGACCTGCTCGCCAACATCCACCAAATGGTAGCGGAAGTCAAAAAAAGGCATCCCGACACGCCGATTTTTTTGCACGGCCAGTCTATGGGTGGTAATTTGGCCCTGCATTATGGACTGCGACACCCTGAAGCCATTCGGGGCATCATCGCCAGCAGTCCCTGGATTCAACTCGCGTTTCCCGACCCTGCGGCCAAAGTGGCCATCGGCAGGCTCCTCCGTGGCATCTGGCCTTCCCTTGCTTTGTCCACAGGACTGGATGCGCGCAAGATTTCGCGCATACCCGAGGTGGTGCAGGCTTACAAGACGGATCCTTTGGTACACGATAAGATCTCAGCGGCCCTCGGCATGACCATACTGGATGCTGCCGCTGTGCTGCATGAGCTTGCCGGCGCTTACCCCGTTCCACTGCTGCTCCTGCACGGGGATGCCGACGGACTTACCTCACACAGTGCCAGCGCAGCGTTTGCGCAACGCGTCAACGGCGACGTCACCTTCCACTCCTGGCCAGGGGCTTACCACGAACTGCACAATGAGCCGGAGCAGGCGGCAGTGTTTGCTGTGGGGCTGGATTGGTTGAGGAGAGGAGGAGAGGAGGAGTTGAGGAGAGGAGGAGTTGAGGAGAGGAGGAGTTGAGGAGTTGAGGAGTTGAGGGGGCGTTAGTGGAGGAGTTCGGAGAGGATGGCCAGTTGTGCGCCGAGCATCAGGTTATTTTGGTCGAGGGCTTCTTTGGCATAGCTGTGCAGGGCGGTGCGGGGGTCGTCGGCTTGCAGGGCCTTTTGAACGCGGGAGTCGTCTGACTTCAGGTACAACACGTCGTCTGGTGTGGGCAAGGCAGCCATGCCGGCCAATTGGCCCAGGTTGTTGCCGGTGAGCACCTTGCTGTGGCGCAAGCCATTGGGCAGGCCGTCAAAACCGATGCCGATGGTTTCGACGTGTTGAGCAATTTCGTACACGGCGGCACCGCTGGCCCGGGCGTACCAAAAACGGCCCATGCGGCCCATCAGGTCAATCTTGTTGGGGTCTATGCGGCCTTTTTCGCCCAGCACCGATTCGTCTATGTGCATCAGCACAACGCGGCAGATGATGAGGTTGCCCGCGCCGCCTTTTTCGCCGAGGGGGAGTATTTGATCCACGACGCATTCCATGTGTACCGGACTTTCGGTGACGCGGAAGGGCCGAATCATTTCGCTGGGCAGGGGGGTAAAGCCTGCTTTCTCAAACTCGTTTACCCCGGCGTCGTACTCTACGCTGGCTACGGCCATTTGGCGTACCATGCGGTAAGGCACCACGTTGATGACCACCTCGCCCGTATCCTGTATGTTTTTCAGGGTGTCTTTGGTGGTGTTGTTTTTCACGCGGCGGTTAGACGAGAAAATCAGGATTGGTGGATTGCTGCTGAAGGCATTGAAAAAACTATACGGTGCCAAATTGGGCTCGCCGTTGGCACTGATGGTGCTGGCAAAAGCAATGGGGCGCGGAGCCACAGCACCCAGCAGGTACTGGTGTAAATCGGGGGTGGCAATTTGGGTGGGGTCTATGCGTAACATCATGGAAATGCGGAATTTTTGCAAAAGTAGGAAAATAGTGGCGGAGCCTGGTATGCTGGTGATTTCGGGTCTGCTCGGATATGCTGTTTTCCTTTTTGAGTTTGGCTTTCAGATACTTCCAATAGTTTCGGTTTTTGTTGTAGTCGTCCTGGTCGTTCAGTACCGCCACGATGTCCAGGACAGAAAACCACCATTTAGCCTTTTCTTCATCCCATAAGGCACGCACTTCGCGGTCTTCGAAAAATCGGATGGATATTTTAGCGCTCATAGCCGATTTTTATCAGAATGTTGGCTGAAGTCGTAAACAATATTGCCGTCGGGAACGACGAAACCGTTTTTGGCCAGGAGCAGTGCATCGATCATGCTGACCTTTGATGTATTCAGGTCGGCAATAATGACCTGGTCCAGATTGTCACCCGATTTGAGTAGTTGAATGTACTGCCAGCCGAGTTGGTTGACGAGCAGCATGACGACCCGGTTTTGGGTATGGCGTTCGAGTTGGCCGATGGTGGTCATGGTGAAGCGGATTAAAAATTTAGCTAGCGGGGTACAACATATCACGGAAGGCCATCAGTCGTTCGAGCGCCACTTTCACCTGGTAATCAGAGAACATCTTTTTTTTACGATGCGACCAATTTTTCAATTTTGAAAACAAGATTGCATAATCGAACGTCTTGTTTTCCTCAATCAGGTAATCCAGTGTCGCTAACAGTTCCAAGCCCGCGGGAGACTGAAATCCATCCAGCAAAGCCTGCACGCGCGTTAGACGCTCCTGTTCCGAGGGCCCGGTATTTTCATTCAAATAGGCGAGCACTTCCGCTTTCCGTTCCATTACCAAAGGTAAAGCCTGGAATGGCCGGGCGTCTTTTTGCGACAGACCGGTCAAATAGGCGCCGTTCAGGGCAAACAGCACATGGCGCACTTTGCCGGAGTATGGTCCGTAATAGTGTTTTTGAAAGTCCAGTTTAAGTTGCGGTTCGCCCATACGCTGGAGGAAATACATCAATTTTTCAGCGGCAAATTCACTGGCATATTCGCCAAGGTCCCGGTAATAGTAGAGCAGGCTCAGCATCATGGCGCGCGGCGGGGTCAGCCTGGCAACGTTGCTGTTATTTTCAGCAGCCGGCATCATCTTCACCTCTTCCGACGGCTCAAATACAATGACGGATACCGGCAGGTCGTGCAGCGCTTGTTCGATGAGCGGTTTAACAACAGCCCAATCCAGTCCGCCGTGCCCGCATCCCAAAGGGGGCACGGCAATGGAGCGAATATTTTTTTCGAGGACCACTCGCTTCAAATCCGTCAGTCCATCCCGGATGTATTCCAGTTTTGAGGGTTGTTTCCAGTGCTTTTTGGTTGGAAAATTGATGATATACCGAAGGCCGTCCATTCGGTTGGTTTCCGTAACGAACATGTTGCCGATCTCCACTTCGCCACGCTTGCAAGCCGCAGCATAGGCGCGGTAGTTTTCCGGAAAGGTTTCCTTGAACTGCAGCGCGATCCCTTTACCCATGACGCCAACCGTATTGACGGTATTCACCAGCGCCTCTACCCGGGCGGCCAGAAGATTGCCTGTTTCATACGTGATCATAAAAGGCCTTTTTTGATATTTTTACCGGAATCTTTACAGTCGCTTGGTGAAGCAAAGATTCAATTTTTAGTTTGGTTTTTTCACTATTCACCAACAAATAGGCGAAACAATCCACCGGCACACGCTCTTTTACCAGGTATTCCGCCTGTTTTCGGCGTTGGCGATCGGGGTCATCCTGTGTGTTATTCCACTTTTCCGAATAAATTGTATCCCAATCCAGTTGGTCAAAATCGTCAGGGCGGTTGAAAAACCGTGTCATGCTATGGCGGGCATGGCCGTCGGTGAAGACGTATTTCAGCCCTTTTTCGACGATACAGTCGTGCTTGACGACTATGTACATAATATCACTCTGCAAAACCTTTTGAACATCTTCATAGCCGGTAGCCATTTGGTACAGCATCGGAGACCTTGGACCCAGGTAAAACGGTATATAAGCACTGAAGTTGCCGCCGGGATGAATCGGAACCTCCAAATCCTTTCTTACGCCGATAAGGCCCCGATCCCCAATATCACGAAAATTCGGATCGGCATCCGGCGAGGATGCCGTTACAAGCCCATGCTGCAGAATATGTGCCAGATTGTCCACATGGGTCGTCATTATCATAAGCGCATTTAGTTTTCAGCATCAATATCCATCCATGTCCTTACCTTGTATTGTGTTCTTTCCTGGCTTTCATCGCCGCCATAGATGAGCGTTTTGGCGCCGATTTTTTCGGTAGAAGCGGCGGAAAAATAATCCATTCCATGGAAAAGGCGGCTATTGAGGGTTTGGGAGGATTTTATCTCATAAATATGGAGATACTGACCATCGCGGGTGAGTAAATCCACTTCATTTCCGTTGGAATCCCGCCAGAACCAGAACTCCTGAAAAAGGTACCGGTGGTGATTGCGTTTGATAAAGTCGGCTACAATCAGGTTCTCAAAAATGTTGCCTGCCTGTTCGAACAAATCGAGGTCCTCCGGTTTGCGTATACCCAGCAGAAAACACGCCAGACCAGTATCGTAAAAGTACAGCTTGGGGGTTTTGATAATACGTTTGTTATAACTTTTGTGATAAGGGTGCAAAAGAAACACAATGTAGCTGCTCTCCAGGATGGACAGCCACGCTTTGGCGGTAGGCTGTGAAATAGCGCAATCGGCGGCGAGGTTGGAAAGGTTCAGCAGTTGCCCGGTTCGACCTGCGCACAGGCTCAGAAATTGCCGGAAAGCGCGCATGTCCCGGATATTCGACCATGCTGCCACGTCGCGGTTCAGGTAGGTTTCAATGTAATTGTGATAAAACACCGGCGTGTCCATTTGCCTGCTGTACAAGGCCGGATAAGCGCCCCGCTGCGCCAGTTGGGTCCACTGGCGGGGGAGCAATTGTTGTCGTTTCAATTCCGACAAATCAAAAGGCAGCAGGCGAAAAAGGGCCACACGGCCTGCCAGACTTTGGGTGATGCTTCCCAGTAAATGAAAATTTTGCGAACCCGACAAAATGAACTGCCCCATCATACCGCTTTGATCTACTTCCGTTTGCAGGTATGAAAAAAGCCCGGGCACGCGCTGCACCTCGTCAAAAATTGCTTTAAACGGGTATCTTTTCAAAAAACCGACCGGGTCATCCTGTGCAAAACTCCGGATGTTCTCATTTTCCAACGATACATAGGTGTAATCTGGAAAAAGGTGCTTCAACAAGGTGGTTTTACCCGATTGCCGGGGGCCCGTTACCGCCAGAATAGGGTACTTGCTCAATTGCTGCTTTAGCGCGCTTTCCAGTCTCCTGGACAGGTATTCCATGCAGATGTTTTTGACAAAAATACGCTTATTTTGAAATTACATGAAATTTATTTTGAATCTGCACATAATGTATCTTGGATTTGCATAAATGGCCTCCTTCGAACGTCAACCGGCTGGCCATATCGGCGCTTTTTACATGCTGTTTTACGACCAACTCCGTCAACTCCGGCAAGGGCTGCTCCGATTCCAACGTCGCGTCGCGTCAAAATTGTTTGTCTCAACCAATTCAGCCGCCCCGTGTAACCGGCCATACACGAACGCATGCTGACCGTATCGGGCAGCTAATTCTCGGGCGTCGTCAAGGGTTATGCCGGCCACAAAAAACTTTTTTCAGCGGGCCACGTGCCCTCTTTGCCCTGGCCCTCGCCGGGTAATACGATGTATTGCATCACGTCGTTCAGCAGTTCCAGGTTTCTTTTTTCGTTTTCTGCCGACGGAAGGGCCACCGATAGGGGGTTGTATGCCGTGATATAAGCCCACCCTTCCAGCCGGTTGACCGCTAAAAGGGCATCCGCTTCAGCGGACACACGGCCAATATGGATCGGCTGGACAAACGCAGCTACCTTGTAATGCGTGTTCAGGTAGCTTTCTTTTAGATCGTTGGTCATGGAGGGGTTGGGTTGTTGTTTGGGATGGGTTATGGTTTATTGGTGGTACACTTTTGGTGATTAGTGACAGACACAAGGTCATGGTTCGGGGTCATGCTGTTCAAGTAAGGTATCGATTTCTATTTTGAGCAAGGGGATATGCCGGATAGCAATAGCCCATAGTACCTCATCGGAAACCTTTTCGTACTCGTGAATTATGAAGTTACGGGTATCAACGATTCGCCGGGCATGCGTTATGGCTATTCCGGGTTCGGCCGAAAGTATGCGGTTAACAGCCTCCCCGATGATTTCGATATTTCGCTCCAGGGCGCGCTTGAACATGGTATTTTCCTTTAACAGGGAGATACTTTTTTCGGTATCGGGCAAAAAGCCTTCGATCTCTTCGATAGCACGTTTGACATCATGCAGCCATTTCCCGATCCGGTCCTCCATATACGATCACTTTTGTGGCGTCAACAGCGCTTTTGAAGTAGGGGTTTTTCAATGTTTGACTTTCCACCAAGTCCACCTTACGCTGAAACAACTGAGCGAGCGCGTCGCGGAAGTCAAAAAAATTATCAGCGTATTCGAGCGGTTCCACACCTTGAAAAGTCACCAGAAAATCCAGATCGCTGTCGGGGCGAAACTTCTTCGTCAGAACCGAGCCAAACAGGTACAACTGCTTTACATGGTATTGCCGGCAAAGTAATTCTATGTCGCTTTTATACGCTTGCAGGAATGTTAATGTTGCAACATCGGCCATAACGGACATTTTTGAGAATACAAATGTAGGCAAAAAGCATACCTGAGTGTGCTAAAAATTAAGCTGAACAGTTGGGGCAGGTTGTCCGTTGAGCAGCCTGGCGACCCGGTTTGGGTGGCGCGTTTGTCACCGGATAGCGATAAAACGCAATATCTGGTGTCGTCGACAACGTCGGCCGTCGCCCGTATAATTCGGCCATTGCTATGGTTTGACCAACTGGTCTGCCTCGTACATGCTTTCGAGCAGTCCGCTGATAATGCGGTTGATTGGCGTCTTGTTTTTTGTTAGCCAGATGGCCATATCGGCATTGTCTCCACCAATTCAGCCGCCTGGTGTAACCTGCCATACACGAAAGCATGCTGACCGTATCGGGCAGCTAATTGTTGGGCGTCGTCAAGGGTTATGCCGGCCACAAAAAAACTTTTTTCAGCGGGCCACGTGCCATCTTCGCCCTGGCCCTCGCCGGGTAATACGATTTGGCCGCTAAAAGGGCATCCGCTTCTGCGGACACACGGCCAATATGGATCGGCTGGACAAATGCAGCTACTTTGTAATGCGTGTTCAGGTAGCTTTCTTTTAGCTCGTTGGTCATGGCGGGGTTGGGTTGTGTTTGGGATGGGTTATGGTTTATTGGTGGTATACTTTTGGTGATTAGTGACAAATGCTCCGGATTTGCCATAACCAATAAATTTTGATTGTTGTAGATGCTCTCAATACCCCCACTCCCCATACCCCACCGGCAACGCATTCAACACCTCCCGATGCAAGCGCCAGTTCGGCATAAACCGATCCATGAGCGATACAAACCGTTCGGTATGATTCCGTTCGAGCAGGTGTATGAGTTCGTGGGCGATGATGTATTCCAGACAAACTACCGGCTTCTTCGCCAGTTCCAGATTCAGCCATATCCGCTTCGCTGAAGGGTTACAGGTGCCCCACTTGGTGCGCATGTGTTTAATGCCCCATCCGGTACATCGGACACCGATAACCGCCTCCCATTTCGTAACCAGATGGGGCGCAAGGGACTTCAGCTCCCGGCGGTACCACTCCCGCAAGGCGCGCTCTTTTTGATCTCGGGAGGCGCCGTACTTCACGTACAAGTCCATGTACTTCCGGTTTCGGATGACGACTTTGTTGTTGCCGGAGTGCTCAATGATATTCAGCAGATACCGGCGTCCGAGGAAGTAATGGCTCTCTCCGTTGACGTATTCCCGAGGAGTCTCCCGGTTTTGTTGGGCGAACTTCCGCTGGTGCTTCCTGATCCAGGGGATTTTGGAAATGGCAAATAAACGGATCGCATCAGCGCCCATCTGTTCCGGTACAGCGATGCGTACCCGACCGGACGGGGGATACACCGCCAGGTGGATATTCTTGATGTCCTTGCGGATCAAATCAATATCGATGCCTGCAACTGTTATTTGCTCACTTGTACTCATCCTGGTTCTTGATGATGTCGAAAATCGCGTCAATATCGTAGTTTACAGGCAACCGTTTGCGGATTGCGTACTTCACTTCACGTTCTTTCAGCACATGTCCGCGCCAGCCGTCTTTTTTGGTGGAGCGGATGATCTCGTCCAGCTCGATGGCCAGTATTTCATCCTGTCCCAGGTTATCGTACAGCGCCCTTTTGGCGGGCGTGTTCAGGCGGGCGGAATATTCCCTGGATGCCTCCGGCAGTTTGATGAGCCGGGTGAGCTCAACAATCCGCCTGAGGTATTCCTCGTAGGCAATGGCTTCCTGCTTGCGTTCCTGAATCAAGGCGTCCAAAAGACTAGACATCCGTTCGTAGTATTTCGGGTTGGCACGTGACTCCTCGATGATGACCCTCCGGTTGTTGTTCTCGATGGTTTCGGCCACGGCTTCCGGGTTTTTGCGAATGCCTTCCGGGAGTTCATCTACCGCAGCTGCGCCGCGCTCGACGATGAGTTGGATCAGGGTCATGTCGTCGAAGGCGGATATTTTGCGACTGGGATCGGCAGAGATGTACATGTCGATCAGTTGACGCATACCGGGTTCGTAGGTCTTCAGGTCGATATGATCTCCGCTGGCATGTTTTATTTCGTCCCGCAGGTTGGTGTAAAACTCGACCTGCTTGTAGATCGAATCTGCCTGTGCCTGGGTGTAACCCGCTTTGAGCATTTCGTTGGCGAGGTTGGCGTACGCCCGGATCAGCGATGCGGTTTGGGTGTACAGGGCAAGCCGCAATTTTTCCTTGTCCTTCAGGTCGTCTTTGTTCTCCGGATCGCCGCAGAAGTACCGGATGAAATGAACGGTATCTTTCGGATATACCGGTTCGCACAAGGCATGGACGATCTCCAGCGCTTCATCCAGACGCCTGCGCGCTTCGGTAAGTCGGTTCTTCACGATGCCTTCCACATCCGCTTTATCGAAGTTGTCAAAGGCTTCTTTTGTGTAGTCATTGATGGCGCTCTCCAGGCTCCGGAACAGGTCTTTGTAGTCCACAATGTAGCCGTATTCCTTATCCTCCGTATCCAGCCGGTTGACCCGGCAGATGGCCTGGAACAAACCGTGATCCTGCATGCTCTTGTCGATGTACAGGTAGGTAGCCGAAGGTGCATCGAAGCCGGTGAGCAGTTTGTCCACCACGATGAGCAGCTTCATGCGCGCCGGTTCTTTGATGAACTGGCGCTTCACTTCATCCTCAAATGCCTCCGTCGTTTTGCCGTTTAACATCTTTTGGTAGATGTGGAACTTCATGAGTTCTTCCGTAATGCCTGCTCCCGTTTCCTCTCCCTTGATTTTCTGGATATTCGGCTCGTAAGAAGTGACGATGGCGCAATGACCGGCTAGTGGCGTTGATTGAAACAACTCGTAGTACTTGCACGCTTCATACACGCTCCCGGATACAAGTATGGCATTCCCCAGTCCGGTGGACAAGCGGGGCTTCACCTTGAAATCTTTGAGGATGTCATACACGATCTTTTCCAGACGGGACTTGGAACTGAGCACCGTACGCATGGTGCCCCAGCGTTGCTTCAGCTGGGCTTTGGCCATGTCGGTCAATCCCTGCGTTTCGGCATCAAACCATTCGTCGATGCTGCGCTGGTCGTTGATCTTTTGATCCACATCCCGTGCTTCGTATTGCAGGTCGAGGACAACGTTATCCGCAACCGCTTCATCGAACTTGTACGTGTGCATATAGGTGCCGAACACCTCCACGCTTTTTTTCTTGTCCACCTTCAGCAAAGGCGTACCGGTAAAGCCGATGAATAGTGCATCCGGTAGAATGATTTTCATGGCGTCGTGTAGCTTGCCGGATTGTGTGCGGTGGCATTCGTCCACGAATACAAACAGGTTGCCCTTCGCTTTGAAATCCGGTGGCAGACTCTGGGTGATCTCTTCGATAAAGTCATCGTATCCGCCCTCTTCCCGGCGTCCGAATTTGTGGATCAACGAGCACAGGAGCGGGTGTTCATTGGTATTCAGTTTGCTCACCAGATCGGCTCCGCTGCGTGCCCGGTTCATCGTTTCTCCGGCGTCGTCGAATACGCGCACGATCTGCTTGTCCAGTTCATCCCGGTCGGTGATGATCAGCACCCGTGAGTTGTCCACATGCTCCCTGATCCACTTGGCCAGCCAGACCATCGTCAGGCTCTTTCCGCTGCCCTGCGAGTGCCAGATGATGCCTCCCTCCCGTTGATGGATACGCTGTTGGGCTGCTTTGACACCGAAATACTGATGCGGGCGGCACAGTTTTTTGATGCCGCCGTCGAACAGGGTAAAATCGTAAATAATCTCCAGGAACCGCCTTTTGTTACAGATCTGCACCAGGTGTTTGTCCAACGGCAAATCCAGCGCATCATACTGACGCACCAGGTCCCAATCCAGCAGATGCCCGTATTCCGTGCGATCCGCTTCTTTCCACTTGAGGTAGTATTTCGCCGGCGTCAGAATTGTGCCGTAGCGCAGTCCCTCGGTGTCGTTGCCGGCCAGCACCAGTTGCATGGTGTGGAAAAACTGCTCGATGAACACCGACTTCTGGTTGTCCAAATTTTGATAGACGCCTTCGGAAACGGATACGGTGCCGCGTTTGAGTTCCAGAACGCCCAACGCGATGCCATTCACATACAGCACGATGTCGGGGCGTTTTTTGTTCTCGCCCCGGACGGAGACTTCCTCGGCAAACCCGAAATGGTTGTTCAGCGGATTGCGCCAGTCGATGAGCCAGACGGTTTGTTTGTTCTCACCAACCTCTTCGCGGACTTTGACGCCATACCGTAGCAATTCGTACACATCCTTGTTGACCTCGTACAGGCTCCGGGTTTGATCTCCGGCAACGGTGTTTAATTCCCGGATGGCTTTGTCGATCAGTCGCTCGCTGTATCGGGATTGCAGGTATGCGCGGAGCAAAGATTCTTCGATGTTGCTATTGTCCTCCCGGTCATGCCACTTGCCGAGGTACGCCCAGCCGAGTTGGTTGGCGAGCAGCATGACGACCCGGTTTTGGGTAGCGCGTTCGAGTTGGCCGATGGTGGTCATGGATATCCCTGCTTTTTAAGATTTAGTCTTCTTTCTTTTTTTTAGATAAAAAACAAAATCTTTGAATGTCAATTGTTTGCGTTTTGTTTTTATGCAGATGCTTTATTTCCTATTTTTTTTTGCCAGCCAGTACCTTCGATGGGCCTTATCAGGTGTATGCTCGAAAGTGCCTTCTTCAACGAGTGCGTATAGCGCTTTTCGCAAGTCTTTTTCGCGAACATCCGGTATCCTTCCCTGAATTTCCCTGAATTTACTTTCCGGATAGGTTTTGAGGTCCTCCTCAATCAACGCCTTTAACCGATGGAGCTCGATCGTTTTTAAAGATGGCTCTACATTGGAAGCGGAAGATTGGATTAATAGGGGATTAATCAGGTATTCCGTACCTTTTTTACGGCCACGGGTAACCAGTATCTTCTCTTCAACCAGTTTGCTTACATAGGATCGCAGGCGGTCCTCTCCACTGAGTTGCAACTTGGCGGTTAGTTCGGTACCCAAAAGTTTTTTCTCTCTGGCAATCATACCCAGGGCGATGAACTGCTTTTGAGAAAGCGAATGGTGTTTAGCAATGAACTCCAGGAGGAATACCACGTTTTCATCCAAAATTTCCGAACCCTGAACTACTTTGGTTGTGTCAAATTCAGAAATGACCTCCGGGAATGGCTTGTTGTCCTTGCTGTCCAATTCATAGATCAGGTCGTAGCCGGAGCCTTCGCCCTCCATTAAACCCAGGTCATGAAAGATACGGATGATCTGCGGGTTTCTTCTATGCCGCTGATGCAAAATATTGTCTTTGGAAATTCCAATAGGCAAGCTGCCGGGATTGGAAACCTCTATTCGGTCCGGATGTACTTCTATGAAAATATCTCCCGAAATGGTGTACTTTTTATGCGCAATGGCGTTGACGAGCAACTCCCGTACTACTTCCGGTGCATATTGGTTGATGCGTTTCCGGAAGAGACCCTGGGGGAATTCGTAGTAATACTTCAGTTCAGTGGCCTCTTGTTCGATAGCCTGTATCAATTCCTTGGGATTTAGTGCATAATCATGCCAGGATTCCTTCCTTATCTTTTCACCATATTGGTCATATACAATGTACTGCACTGTCAGGGGATAAGCTATTCTTGATCGCATGTAAGGTGTGCCCAGCCAAAGCACGCCCAGATTTGTCAAATGGGCACCCGAAACCAGATTGTAATGTGCCAACAATTCAAGATCATCTTTTTCTTTTACGTGGTCTTTCACTCTCGTTGATTGCCGGATGTCCTTCAGAAATCTATGGATATGTGCTGATGGGACATCGGGTAATCCGGCAGATTTGACATCCACCAGTTCCCACTGGAACGCATTTTTTTCGGCTGCCAGGCGGGTTACCTCCTCTCCGGAAATGGGATAACACTTATCCTGCACCCTCAGGAATATTTTGCCCGTAGAGGTTGTTGCTATCGTACGGCTGGAGGGCAATACCTGAAACTGGAAATACTGGCCGCCGTTGGTGTGCGTTTCTATCCGGGCGTCTCCCAACCCAACGCTGTCGGTGAGGCTTCGTAGTCGGGCAAGTACATCATTCACCAATTCCTGATCTACCTTTTGCCCCTGCGGTGGGGTTTTATTTTCATCTTCAATGCCAATAAAAACCAAACCTCCCTGCGCATTGGCAAGGCACACGCACGTTTCCGCCAGCGATCGAAAATCGGCGCTCTTGCCTTCAACTTTACGGAGGCTTTTATACTCGATATTGGTTTTTTCTGTTTCCATTATATCAGTCGTGTTTTACCCGTCAGCAACTCCTGCATCATCCCCGCCTTCACCGCCTTGTACTTGTCCCGCTGCTGCTCCAGGGCGGCGATTTCGGCGTCCATGTCGGTTAGGATTTGGGCGATGGCGTGTTGTTCGTCCAACTGTGGTAAATTGAGGGTTATATTGTTAAAATTTGACTTGGACAGATTATATCTTGTTGCACCCTGTGCTAAAGAAAAAAATGCATTTCTCCCGACAGAACTCCTGAAGTAGTAGGCCAAGTAAATGGGTTCTATCTCAATGCCTTCATGCAAACGGAAGCCGAAACAAAAGCTGTTCAAGTATACCTGACTGACATCTTCCAACAACACGGCGCACATCCCGACCTCTCCAGGTGTTTCGGATGAGGTGTTAAAAAATAGGTCTCCGACTTGAGCAGTATTCTGATGTTCGCCAACGTTGACATTAACGGACTCAAGTATATTGATGTCAATCCTCACGTTATTCATTACGTTAAGGAATGTGATATACCTGCCATCCCCCCTGTCAAAATCTTCTTTAGTCTTTCCCGTAAGCCCGGAATATGTATATCCAATGGCACCCACTTTCCAATCTCTCCACTCCCCCTCAAACCCCTCCAACCGCCTCCGCCCCGTCAGCAGCTCCTGCATAGCCCCTTGCTTGATGGCTTTCTTCTTGGCGATGAGCTGGTCACAGGCGGACAGGAGCCGGTCGACATCGGATAGGGCGGTGGCGATGGCGCGTTGCTCGGTGAGGGTGGGGGGAAGGGGAACGGGCATAGACTTTACATCGTCTTTGTAAAGAGCCCCTAAAGTTGTGCTTGCATCATTTTTCCTTAATATTTTATTTCCGGTATTCGATACAAAATATAAGAATAGATAATAAGGCAGTACTTTTTGATTGAGCTTAAGCAAGTATAGATTTGGGCCCAAAGTAGCAAAATGAGTCCTCTCCTGAAACAAATAGACCTTTCCGATTTCCCCTCTCTTTGTAATCAAAAGCTCCCCACCGAAGAGTGATGTCTTTTTCAAGAAGCGATATGTAGACTCGTTAACATATTTCAACTTAGAAAGAGGAGTGCTGTTTTCGAGATCAGTTGCTCTGACATACCATGCATATTCTTCATGGTTAAATACTCTGACATTTTGGGCCGTTTTTTCAAAACTTCCATTTGCTTCGAAGTCCGTTAGTAATTCCAATAGGTCATTGACACGGACAATTTCCCAATCTTCTGGAATCGTTCCCATCTCTGTCATTTTATATCCCTTTTTCATTTCCATACCACCCCCATCTTTTCCAAATGACCATTTACTTTTTTCGTCAACGCCAACATCTCTTGCTCCAGCGCCGGAAGCGTATATTCATACCGCTCCGCCAACTCCTTAATCCGTTGCGTCAGCCGCTGCGAAATGGCGTCGATCTCGCCCTGGATGGCAGACTGGATGGCAGCCAGCCACTTGTCATCAATCACCAAAGTCTTGATCTCCTCCGTGCCGAGTGTCGGATACCGGGCAACGACCTGGCGATCCAGCGCAGCCTGTGCCTCTTTGATGGCGGTTTTCAGTCGGGCTTCCTGTTCCAGCGCGTCCTGGTATTGTTCGAGCAGCAGCCGTTCCTCCCGGTATTCCGGGTCGCCTTTGATCTCCCGGATGCGGGCGCTTACCGCAGCCTTGGTCACTTTGCCTTTTTCGTTCAGCACTTCGCTGAGCAGTCCGTCCTCGCCGCCGTGCTCTTCCAGCATTTCTTCCAGGTTTCGGGTGGCGGCTTCCAGTTGTTGCTCCAGATCGCTCAGGGCATCCTGCTCAGCGGCGAAATACCGGGCGATCAGCAGCGGTTTGGGGATCAGTTCGCAGTCGAATTCGCCTTTTTTGGGGTTGCCTTTGGCATCGCGCACGGGTTCCAGCGTGGCCTTCCAACCGTCTTCCACGAGCATGTACACGTCGTCTTTCAGGGTTTCCGCCCAGTAGTCCAGCAGGTGCTGATAAATGTCGTAGGGATCGATCAGCGCTTTGCCGGTGTAATGCGTCAGCAGGCTCTCCGAAAGGGCGTGGATGAAATCGGCAGGGTGCGTATGGGCGTCGATGCCGCTGAGCAGGGCGTAGTTCTCGCGCTTCCAGGCCTCGAAGGTGGCGTCCAGCAGGGTGCTGTAGGCCATGAACTCCGGATGCGAGAAGATGGTCGTTTTGATGGCCTCTTTGGGCACTTTCAGGTTGCTGTAACCGGGACGCTCCGAGGGTTGGAACAACTCGGCACGCAGGGTGGGATATACTTGCCAGTAGCGTTCCAGATCGTCGATGTCGCGTTGGGGGATGCCGCCCATCAGGTGCGCCGTCAGGTCCTGGATGTCTTCGGCAGTCTGGCTGTCGATGTAGCGCGGGATGTTGAGGTTGTATTCGTTGGCCCGGATTTCGTCCAGCGGCACCAACCGGGCATACTTGGGCACTTCCAGTTGTTTGTTGAACACGTCCACGATCTGGTGGATGTCCTGTTCGCGCAGGCGGTTTTTGTTGCCGTCTTTGATAAAGCCCTTGCCGGCATCGATCATAAAGATGCCGGGTCGGTGCCCGGCATTTTCTTTGTCCAGCACAATGATGCAAGCGGGTATGCCGGTGCCGTAAAACAGGTTGGCGGGCAGTCCGATGATGCCTTTGATGTATCCCCGTTGGATGAGGTTGGTTCGGATGTGCGCTTCCGTACCGCCGCGGAACAGCACCCCGTGGGGCAGGATGACCGCGCCTTTGCCCGTGCTTTTAAGCGATGCGACGATGTGCAGCAGGAAGGCGTAGTCGCCGTTTTTGGTGGGGGGTATGGCGAATCCGTCGAAACGCCGGAAGGGGTCGTTGGTCGGGTCGAATCCGTTTTGCCAGGCGGCGTACGAAAAGGGCGGATTGGCCACCACATAGTCGAACTTTTTGAGCGAGCCATCCGATTCCAGCCAGTGCGGCGCCGCGAGGGTGTTGCCTTTCCAGATTTCGGCCGTTGGTTTGTCGTGCATCCACATGTTCATCACCGCCAGGGCTTTGGTGGCGTTGTCGTTTTCCTGTCCGTAGATGGACAGTTCTTTGGGCGATTCATCCGCCACTTTCAGGAGCAGCGATCCGGAGCCGCAGGTAGGGTCATAAACGGTTTGTGACGGGCTGGAAGATTTTTCCACCTCGATGACCTTGGCCAGCACCCGCGAAACTTCCGCGGGGGTGTAGAATTGCCCCTTGCTTTTGCCGGACTCTGTGGCGAAGTGGCGCATGAGGTACTCGTAGGCATCGCCGAGCAGGTCGTCGCCGTCGGCCCGGTTGCGGCTGAAGTTCAGGGATGGGTTTTCGAAGATGCCGATGAGTGCCGAGAGGCGGTCCACCATTTCCTTGCCTCGGCCGAGTTTTTCCTCGTCGTTGAAGTCGGTCAGGTCGATGACGCCTTTCAGGTCGTTTTCTTCCGCCAGTCGGGCGATGATCTTGTTGATCTGGTCGCCGATGTCCGGTTTGCCTTTCAGCCTGACCATGTCGCGGAAGCTGCCACCCGGCGGAATGGACACCGTGTCGTCGCGGTCGCCGTATTTGTCGGACACATACTTGATGAACAGAAAGGTCAGCACGTAATCTTTGTACTGACTGGCGTCCATGCCACCGCGCAGTTCGTCGCAGCTTTTCCAGAGGGTGGCGTAGAGTTCGGATTTTTTAACGGCCATGGGTGTTGGTTGTCACGGTGCGCAGGTGCACGGGTATGGGGCAAATTTCTGGAAAATTTGGGTAGAAACTTGAAAAATCCACTTCATTCAGTGGATCTTTATAAAAGCAATTCACCTGCCTATATCCATCAGAAAAGCCGGATTGACATGTCCGGAAAGGGTTCCGAAGGCTTGGGATTGCTGCCAGAGGTGCTCTGGTGAGGTGATTTTCCTTTCAAAATTTGCAAGGTTTTCGGAGGTAATTTACGGCTTCTTGCAAAGGTATACACATTGTTGGGGGGGCAAGGTTGTGAAAATAAGGGCGTTTGGGGTTTTTCAGGATCGACTACGTAGGCTTAAAAATCCCACCCGTCTACGCTGCCACGCAAATCGTTGGCGATTTGCCAGATGGTGCGGTGCAGTTCGTCCCTTTCTTGTTCTCTTGCCATGCGCTGCTGCTTGATTTTATTGGCCTGGTTGCTTAAACGTGCTCAAAGATAGGGAGAATGGGGGGAAAGTGGGGGATGGGATTTGAACGGGGGGGATTCTGGAACGTTACGCTTTACGAATTTGCGACGTTTAGGAGCAATTTTCGTAAAGCGATTGTTCGCTGTGTTTTTTAGTATCTCACGTTGCCTTTTGGTTTTCGGCCATTCTTTTCCTCATAATCTTTGATATATTTCGTTTCTATTTCACGTGCGGCCTTCTTTCCGGGTATGTCAAAAATGATGATTCTTCCAAAGAAACGCGCCCATTCAAAAAGGCGGTTTAGAAATGAGATTTGTTTTCGCATACGACCGGACATACCATCTTTGCCGATTGGCTCAAAACTAATGCCATATTTAAAAACGTCCTCACCCTCTTTATCCATAATCTCGTAAAGATGGTGCGGTTTCATACCTTGATTGGAATTGTTATCAGACATATTTAATCCCAGGCTTTTTTATTGCTGTAAGTCTCATAACTTAACGTAGGAAAATATTCAAATGTCCTTCCAGTTTTTAACTCGTAGGCTTGGTCAGGTAGATTTAAGATAGGTTCAAAACTAAGATCAGCAGGAAATTCTGATGGATTTTCAAGTACCTTATCAAAATATGTTTTCCCTTCTGCAACGACAGCACACCTGATATATAGGAAGTCATCAACCGACAAGTAGTCGTCGCCTTCATTCTTTAAATATGCCTCACCATGCAAACGAGTGTCTAGCTGGTACAATTTCTCCGATAATTTGTCAGCAAAAAGATAAATATTTACCACTGGCATAGCCGCTAATTTTTTAATTGCAGGTGCCATTATTTCGTCCGATTCCTTCTTCGACCAGTCGAAAAGGCCGATAATCTGCCAAAAGTCGGCATCTGAAAAAATCTCGATCTTCAAATTTTTTTCAGGTATCCGAATTTCGATCTCGGTAGAATCCGAAATTTTTTGACCTAAATCGTAGAAAAACTGACTATTCAGGTCGTTTATGTTGACTTTTAGTACTGTTGCCATATCAAATCAGTTGTATTGACACAAATATGAGGATATTTTATAAAAAAATCTCAAAAATTTCATCCAGCGTAGTGCTTTTTTATTTATTTTTTACTTTGTCGTCACAGCAAACGGCTGTATTTACGAATGTACCGACGTTTAGGCGGTATTTTCGTAAATACATTGTTCCCTGCTTTATATATTGGTAAGCCGTTCTACCTCTGCGTCAATGTCTTTAAGAACTTCTTTATTGGCGATTTCTCCGTCAAGGCTGAATATGATGAATACCTTTCCGCCGTATTCTTCCTGAAAATCTCGAAAACCTGCCTTCATTCGGTCGGAAATCGAGTAATTTCCAAAATTAGACTTTGCAGTTACGGGCTTTATTTGTATCGCAAAAGCCTTTTTGCCGACATAGCCGAGATAATCAATATCGCCAGCATGGTCAAGTTCTGATGGGCTTTCTTCAAATCTTACTGATGGGAAGTGTTTTGCTAAACCGTCGTTGACAACTGATTTTTCTCGAATATATCCGTCAAATGTTCGATTGATGGTTAGATTGTGGATATAATCAATGCAATCCTGCAACGTCAAATTTCTAAACGCTTCCTGCCATTCGGGTATTACAACCTCTGTTATCTTTTCATAGAGGCGGTTGCCAAGTTCCTCTAAACTATCTTTTGTGACTTTGAAAGTGTTTTTTCCGTCTGTATAGGCATTTTCAAAATACCATGCTTCCCAATCTTCAATCGTCTTTGGCTGGCATTCACGTATCAATGCCATAACAGCCCCGACTTTGTTAGGTCTTGAAAGTTGGTAGGTTTGGCAAGCATAATTCAACACTTTTTCCTTTTTGCCAAACTCCATAGAATGTTTTTTCGATTTAATCATTTTTATACCGGGTTATTTGGGTTTTGGCTGTTCCAAAGATTTTCTAGATTATCCGCTCTGTCTTGTATTTTATCAGCCCTTCCTTTTAAACTTTGAACACTATCCCTTGCTTCATCTACATTTGATACGATATAATAGCCTGTGGATGTGCTTCCTATTAATTCAACTTGTGAATTAACCAAATCTCTAACAATTTGACGGACTTGCTCTTGCGTCCTACCTTGAAAGAGTTGGTGGCCTTGTGAAACAAGTTGCGAGTAAATCTCATCAGCGGTAATAGCATTACCTTTACCAACTGCAACTTGACGAAGAAGACTAATTATTGCTTGTTGTTCTGATGTCATAAATTAGAGATTTAAAAGGTTGTTAAATTTTTGCTTGTATTTATACTCTATTGAGTTGTCAACTAATGCTAAACCTTGTTTCAGAAGATGAGCATTGAGAAATGTCTTGTTTTCGAGATATAGATAAGCCATAAGGTTGTTATCTTTATCATGCTTAATTTGGTCATATTTAAGAAACACTTTTTTTCCTTTTGTCTTTTTACTTAAAAAATCATTTGCTGTTCCATTCTTACTGACATCTTGCTTGATGCCAATCAACCTAATTGTCAAATCGTTGCTTAATCTTACTAACTCTGGGCTAATTATTTCTTTTACGGTAAAAAATTCTTCTCTTTTTTCACTTCCGTTGGCATCCAATTTAGAACCAAATTGTAATTTCTTCACATCAATTTTTTTATCCAATTTATGAGTATCTTCAAATATATAAGGCAATACCTTTATTTTCTCTTCAAAATCAGGCATAACCTCAGTTTGTTTTACAAAGTCAAATCGTGCATCATCAAATAGAACATTATCATTTACTCCCAATTTTTGTTTAATAATCGGGATAAATTCGGAATTGATTTCATAACCACATGAATTACGCCCAAGATTTTTTGCGACTAATGCAGTTGTACCACTTCCCAAAAATGGGTCAAGTACATTTTCCCCGGGAAATGAGAACATTTTTATGAGCCGTTTAGGCAACTCCTCCGGGAACATTGCCAAATGATTATCTTGCCTTGCTCCACTTATATACCAATGTCCGTTAAAGTAGGTATTCCATTCTTCTGTTGTCATTACAGAACGTTCTTTTTGCTCAGGTGTTGGCTTGGGTGCATTCCCTTGCTTTTTGAAGAGTAGAATATACTCAAAATCCAACTTGACTATACCGTTTCTTGGATGTGGGAAACTACCCATTATACTTGCACCACCAGTTGTATTCATGGTGGTTGTTTTTTGCCAAATAATAGAACCCATAAAATCAAAGCCTATCATTTCGCAAAATTTTATTATCTCGCTATGAATGGGAATTATTTTGTAGCGACCATAATAAACTGACCTAGCGAATTGGTCTCCAATGTTGATACAGAGCCTACACCCATTGTGCAGCACTCTAAAACACTCTTTCCAAGTTAAGTTTAGGTGATTGATATAAGTTTCGTAATCATCATGGAACCCTATTTGGTTTTCAGTTCCGTAGTCCTTCAATTGCCAATACGGAGGCGATGTAACTACTAAATGAATGCTCTCATCTTTGAGTTCGCTCATTTGTCGGCTATCGCCGTTTATTATTTTGTGATATGTGCCCTTCATCATGTTAAAAATTTGGGACAAAGGTACATATTTTCGCGCGCTTTTTTGACATTATTTGTTTTGTTTTGTCGAAGGGAACGGTTGCTTCCTTGTCACACCGCCGCGTTTAGTGAGCGGTTGGCAAGGAAGCGATAGTTCTCCACTTTTTTATATTGCGTATGTCAATATCGCTGGTTGTCAATTATTTTAATCCTAATTTCTTTCGTATCATCTGGGATTGTTAAACCATCTTTACTAAATTCAAAACTTGTTTTAGGTAAAATATCTCTTTGAATGCTTATGACTTCTCTTCCTAATCTGATATTATTTTCTGAAAAGAAGGCAAATTCAATTTCTGTTCCTTTTAATTTAATCTTGGCAAGAGATTTAATTTTTCCTGATACCACAATCCCTTTTCCGATTTTTTGTACTTTTCCTGTGATATAAATTGAATCTTTACTGGGATTGATAAAGTAAATGTCATATTGATCGGGGAGCACTTTCAATTTGTGCACGTGATGTTATAAAAAGCGACGAGATGTTTTCTACCTTAGATGTGCGAAAACAAGGCTATGAAAACACTCGTCACGGGTACAAATATACTGGCTGTTGCAACAGA